>Ga0068859_100000034_pt1 | contig 171376 bp, 140 predicted proteins | sample KBSSwiS22_FD_66585 | JGI IMG/M metagenome (GOLD analysis project Ga0068859, IMG submission 66585) | Switchgrass rhizosphere microbial communities from Kellogg Biological Station, Michigan, USA - KBS Switchgrass S2-2 | ecosystem: Host-associated > Plants > Roots > Rhizosphere > Soil ...
GCGATCTCCGCGGTGCCGCAGGTACCGCACTATGACTCAGCCGGAGACTTGGCGGAGGCGATCTCCGCGGTGCCGCAGGTACCGCACTATGACTCAGCCGGAGACTTGGCGGAGGCGATCCCCGCGGTGCCGCAGGTACCGCACTATGACCTAGACGGACTCGTCCACGAAGTGAAGGGCGCCGCCGCGCAGATGCACAGTGCCGTCTACCACCACCTCCACGCCGGCGGCTATCGCCCCGAGAAGGCGAGCGGCATCCTGGAGCGCATCCCCAGCGGGCTCGACGCGGCGATGGAGCGCTTCGTGCTCGACGCCTGCGACCTCTTCGGCTTCGAGACGATCGAGAAGAAGGGGCGCACCTGGTACGTGGAGTTCGGCTCGGACGCCATCGTCGAGCACCTGCCCGGCGTGACCGGCGGCTCGCGCTGGCTCGGCACCTTCCAGCGCGAGACCGCCGTGGAGCGCGAGGAGCTGGAGTTCTACGCCTCCGGCCATCCCCTGGTGGAGGGGCTCTTCCAGGAGCTGGAGGACGGTCCGCGCGGCCGCAACGCCTTCGTGAAGCTGGAGAAGGCGGGGCTCGACGCGGCCGGTCTGCTGCTGGCGATCCGGGGAGAGGGCAACGGCGCGGGGCCGCCGGGCGCCTTCGAGCTGCGGGCCGTCGACCTCGACGGCCGCCCGCGCCCGCGCTGGGCGGCGCTGCTGCAGGAGAAGCGCGCGTTGCTGCGCGGCGTCCAGCCGCCCGACTGGCTGGCCGGCTTCGGCGGCGGTCTGGCCGAGTGGGGCCAGCGTTGCCGCGAGCTCGCCGCGGCTGCCGCGCAGGGGCGCCGGGTGCTGGCGGTGGCAGGGTTCCGCTTCCTGAAGTAACGGGAACCTGAGGCGCACAATCCGGGTCGAAGGCGATATGAAGAGGTATCTCCTCGCCCTCATCGCTTGCCTGGTGACCCTCGGCGCCGGAGCCGGCGCGATGTCGGTGCTGCTGGCCCAGAGCTCGCGCACGACTCCGCCGCCGAAGAAGGTGACCAGGGGCGGCAGGAAGGGAGGCGTCGTGGCGCCCACCGGATGGAAGGAGATCGACCGTCTCATCGAGGAGCAGAAGCTGGAGGAGGCCTCGCAGGCGCTGGCCAAGCTGCGCGTCGCGGCGCGCGCCGCCGGCCACCAGGAGGACTGGACCCGCGCGCTGGTGAAGGAAGTCCAGCTCCGCACCGCGCTCCATGGCTACGAGACCTCGGTGCGCTTCCTGAAGGACGAGCCCTGGCCGGAAGGTTTCCTGGCACGCACGACCCTGCAGCTCTTCTACGCGCACACGCTGGTGACCTACACCGAGGCCTACGGCTGGGAGATCGGCCAGCGCGAGAAAGTGGAGACCAAGGGCGCCGTCGACCTGAAGGCCTGGACCAAGGAGCAGATCTTCGAGGAGGCCGAGCGCGCCTACCTGGCCGTCTGGAAGGAGCGCGAGCGGCTCGGGGTGGAGCCGGTCGACCGCCTCTCGGAGTACATCACCCCGAACGGCTATCCGCGCGACGTGCGCGGCACCCTGCGCGACGCGGTCTCGTACCTCTTCGTGGCGCTCCTGGCCGACACCACCGGCTGGCGGCCCGAGCAGCAGAACGAGCTCTACGCGCTGGACCTGGCGCGTCTCCTCCAGGGCGACTCCAAGGCGTCCGCCGCGCTTCGCCTGGACGACCCTTCGATCCACCCGATGCTGCGCATCGTCGCCGTGCTCGACGACCTCGAGGCCTGGCACGCGTCGGAGGGACGCCGTCAGGCCGAGCTCGAGGCGCGCCTGGAGCGCCTGCGGCGCCTGCACGGCTCCTTCACCGAGGAGGACGATCGCGCGCGCGTCCGCAAGGACCTCGAGGCGCGCCTGCCGGCGTTCCGGGAGCACGCCTGGTGGGCGGTCGGCATGGCCGAGCTGGCCGCGATGGTGCAGCAGGAGGCCGTCTCCGGGAACCTGGTGCGCGCCCGCAAGCTGGCGCTGGAGGGGGAGCGCGCCTATCCCGGCACCATCGGCGCCCAGCGCTGCCGCTCGCTCGCCGCCTCGATCGAGGCGCCCGACTTCCAGGTGGCGGCGATGTCGAGCGACGGCCCCTCGCAGCGCTCGGTGGAGGTCAGCTACAAGAACCTGCCGCGCCTCTTCTTCCGCGCCTATCCGCTCGACCTGGAGAAGCGGATCGCGTCGTCGAAGGACTGGAACCTCCTGCCGCAGTACAACGAGCTGCGCGAGCTGGTGAAGACCAGCGAGCCGGTGGCCGCCTGGACCGACGAGCTGCCGGCCACGCCCGACTTCAAGCTCCACAAGCAGTTCGTCACGCCGCCGCTCCCGGCGAAGGGGACCTACGTCCTGGTGGCCTCGGCGCGCCGCGACTTCGTGCCGGACCACAACCGCCTCGTCGCCGCGGTCCTGACCCTCACCGACCTCGTGCTGCTGTCGCGGCAGGACGAGGCGGGCGGCTGGGAGGTGCTGGCGGTCTCCGGCTCCACCGGGCGACCGCTCTCCGGCGCCAAGGTGTCGCTCTACAAGTTCGACTGGCAGAAGGGGCACCAGCGGCAGGAGACGAAGACGACCGGCGCCGACGGGCTGGCCCGCTTCGCCTACACGCAGCCGCGCGCCAACCAGTCGTACTTCGTCTACGCCCGCCGCGCCGACGACGTGGCGCTCGACGCGCAGGGGCGCTCGTTCTGGAAGCCCCAGGAGCCGACCGAGACGACGGCCGCGCTCGTCTACACCGACCGCAGCATCTACCGCCCGCTGCAGAAGCTCTTCTGGAAGGTGGTCGCCTACCGCGGCCGCGCCGACCAGGGGCGCTTCCAGACGACGCCGGAGCAGACGGTCGAGGTCTACCTGGTGGATCCGAACCACCAGCGCGTGGAGACGCGCACCGTCAAGACGAACGCCTTCGGCTCGGCGGCCGGGGAGTTCGTGGTGCCGACCGGCCGCCTGCTCGGCAGCTGGCAGGTCATGACGTCGATCAACGGTGCCGCCCACGTGCGCGTCGAGGAGTACAAGCGCCCGACGTTCGAGGCGTCGTTCCAGGATGCCAAGGAGCCGATGCGGCTCAACCGGCCGGCGCTCCTGACCGGCACGGTGAAGTACTACTTCGGCCTGCCGGTCACCAGCGGCGCGGTGAAGTGGCGGGTCACGCGCGAGCCGGTCTACCCGTGGTGGTGGTTCTGGTGGTGGTGGAACAGCCGGCCCACCGGCGGCGAGACGCAGACGGTCGCCTCCGGGACGTCAGTGCTGAAGGAGGACGGGACCTTCGAGCTGCGCTTCACGCCGCAGGCCGACGAGCGGAAGGCGAAGCAGAAGGAGGTCAGCTATCGCTACCGGGTGACCGCCGACGTCACCGACGAGGGCGGGGAGACGCGCAGCGCCGAGCGCAGCTTCCGCCTCGGCTTCGTGGCGGTGGAGGCGCGGGTCGAGAGCGAGACCGGCTTCTTCCGCGAGGGCGTGCCGGCCGCGGTGAAGATCACCCGCACCAACCTGGACAGCGTGCCGCGGCCTGGCAAGGGGAGCTGGCGGCTGCTGGCGCTGAATCAGCCCGCCAGGGCGCTGCTGCCGGCGGAGCAGGCCAGCCCGCCGCGCGGCGAGGACGCGCAGCGCGGCGCGCAGGACCCCGACTTCGAGACGCCGGGCGACCGGCAGCGCCCGCGCTGGACGCAGGCCGAGCCGTGGGAGCGGACGCTGCGCGGCTGGGCGGAGGGGCGCGAGGTCGCGCACGGCGAGCTGTCGCACGATTCGAAAGGAGAGGCCACGGCCGCTCTTGGGAAGCTGGCCCCCGGCGCCTACCGGCTGCGCTACCAGACGACCGACGAGCTGGGCGCCACGTTCGAGACGCAGAAAGAGCTGCTGGTGGCGGCGACGCACACCCCGCTGGCCCTCCCGGCGCTGCTGCTGGCCGAGTCGGGCTCGGTGACGGTGGGGAAGACCGCGCGGCTGCTGGTCGCCTCCGGCCTGCCCGATCAGCTCCTCTACCTGGACCTCTACCGCGCCGGCAAGCTGGTGGAGCGGCGCCGCCTGGAGGCAGCCCGCGATGCCAGCCTGATCGAGATCCCGGTGACCGAGGAGCACCGCGGCGGCTTCGGCGCGTCGCTGGTGGCGGTACGCGATCACCAGCTGGTGCAGGTGTCGCAGCCGGTCTTCGTGCCCTGGGACGACAAGGAGCTGAAGGTCGAGTTCGCCAGCTTCCGCGACCGCCTCGCGCCCGGCGGGAAGGAGACGTTCCGGGTGAAGGTCTCTTCGCCGGCCGGGACACCGCTCGGCGCCGGCGCCACCGAGCTCCTGGCCTACATGTACGACCGCAGCCTCGACGTCTTCGCGGCGCACGCTCCGCCGGCGGCCTCGAGCCTCTATCCCTACAGCGCCCACGCCGGCACGATGCGGGCGAACCTCGGGCAGGCGCAGGCGCAGTGGTTCGACGGCAGCAACTTCCCCGACGTGCCGAGCGCGCCGTCGCTTTCCGAGGACCGGCTCCAGTTCTACAGCGGCTACGGCATCGGCGGCCCGGGGCGCCGCTATCGCGGCGTCGGCGGCGTCGCCGCGGGCATGGCAGCGCCCGCGCCCGCGGCCGCGCCGATGATGGCCGCCGAGATGGCGCCCCTGCGGGTGGCGCAATCCAAGGTCGCGTCGCTCTCCGATTCCGCCGACATGAAGGAGAAGAAGGACGGCCGGGAGGTCGACCAGCTGACGGTGACGGCCGAAGCACCGGTCATCGAGCAGCCGGTCGCCCTGCGCGCCGACTTCTCGGAGACCGCCTTCTGGCGCCCGAACCTCCTGACCGACGGGGACGGCAGCGCCAGCATCGAGTTCACCGTGCCCGACTCCGTTACCGCCTGGAACGTCTGGGTGCACGCGCTGACCCGCGACCTCAAGGGGGGCTCGCTGCGCAAGGACGCGCAGAGCGTCAAGGACCTGATGGTGCGCCCCTACCTGCCGCGCTTCCTGCGCGAAGGGGACGTCGCCGAATTGAAGGTGGTCGTCAACAACGCCTCCGACAAGGAGCTGAAGGGAAAGCTGACGTTCGAGGTGTTCGACCCCGAGACGAACGCCAGCCTGGCGCCGGAGTTCGGCCTCAACGCCGCGCAGCTCACCCGCGACTTCAGCGTCAAGGCCGGCGGCGGCACGAACCTGTCGTTCGCGCTGACCGCCCCGAAGCGCGTCGGGCAGGTCGCGTTCAAGGTGGTCGCCCGCGCCGGCGACCTCTCCGACGGCGAGCTCCGGCCGCTGCCGCTCCTGCCCAGCCGCATGCACCTGGTGCAGTCGCGCTTCGTGACCCTTCGGAACAAGGACCGCAAGGTGCTGCGCTTCGCCGACCTGGCGGCCAACGACGACCCGACGCGCATCGACGAGCAGATGGTCGTCACCGTCGACGCCCAGCTCTTCTACACGGTGCTGCAGGCCCTGCCGTATCTCATCAACTATCCGTACGAGTGCACCGAGCAGACGCTCAACCGCTTCGTCTCGACCGGCATCGTCTCCGGCCTCTACAAGGACTACCCGGCGATCGCCCGCATGGCGCAGGAGTTTTCGAAGCGGGACGTCCCGCTGGAGACCTGGGACGCGGCCGACCCCAACCGCAAGATGGCGCTCGAGGAGACCCCCTGGCTGGAGATCGCCCGCGGCGGGAAGGACGCCGGCCACGGCCTGGTCAAGGTGCTCGACCCGCGGGTCGCCAAGGCCGAGCGCGACGCCTCGCTGGCCAAGCTCCGGAAGGCGCAGACCTCGCTGGGCGCGTTCCCCTGGTGGCCGGGGGGCCCGCCCTCTCCCTACATGACGCTCTACATCATGCATGGCCTCGCCAAGGCCTCGGAGTTCGGCGTCGACGTCCCCAAGGAGATGGTGCAGAAGGGCTGGCAGTACCTGGCGCGCTACTTCCGCGACGAGCTCAGGCCGATGATGGCCAAGGACTGCTGCTGGGAGTTCCTCAGCTTCCTGAATTACGTGGCGTCTGCATACCCCGACGCCTCCTGGACCGGCGACGCGCTCACGATGGCCGAGCGCAAGGAGATCCTCGACTACTGCTTCGAGCGCTGGAAGAAGCACTCGCCGTATCTCAAGGGCTACCTGGCGCTCACGCTGAAGCGGATGGGGCGGCCGGCCGACGCGCGGCTGGTCTGGCAGAGCGTGATGGACTCGGCCAAGACCGACGAGGAGCAGGGGACCCACTGGGCCGCCGAGGACCGCTCCTGGCTCTGGTACAACGACACCATCGAGACGCATGCGTTCGCGCTGCGGACGCTGATGGAGCTCACCCCCGAGGACCCCAAGCGCGACGGGCTGGTGCAATGGCTCCTCCTGAACAAGAAGCTGAACCAGTGGAAGTCGACGCGGGCGACCGCCGAGGTCCTCTACTCGCTGGTCCACTACCTGAAGAAGGAGGGGGCGCTCGGTATCCGCGAGGACGCCAAGGTCACGGTCGGCCCGCAGACGGTGAGCTTCGTCTTCGAGCCGGACGTCTACTCCGGCAAGAAGAACCAGGTCGTGATTCCGGGGGACAAGGTCGACCCCAAGACGATGTCGGAAGTCGTCGTCGAGAAGGAGAGCAAGGGCTTCGCCTTCGCGTCGGCCACCTGGCACTTCTCGACCGACAAGCTGCCCGCCGAGGACCGCGGCGACTTCTTCGCGGTCTCGCGCCGCTACTTCAAGCGCGAGCAGGCCGGCGGGCAGTGGGTGCTCAAGCCGCTGGCCGACGGCGCGCCGCTCGCCCCCGGCGACCAGGTGGAGGTGCAGGTCTCGCTGCGCAGCAAGCACGCCGCCGAGTACGTCCACCTGCGCGACCCGCGGGCGGCGGGCCTCGAGCCGGAGAACGCGGTCTCCCGCATCAAGTTCGACCTCGGCCTCGTCTGGTACGAGGAGACGCGCGACAGCGGCACGAACTTCTTCTTCGAGTGGCTGCCGCAGGGGGAGTACACGTTCAAGTACCGGCTGCGCGCGAACATGGCCGGCACGTTCCGCGTCGGACCGGCCACGGTGCAGTCCATGTACGCGCCGGAGTTCCACGCCTACAGCGCCGGGCAGGTGGTGAAGGTGGTCGGAGAGGCACAATAGGGGTGTGGCGCAGCCGAACGGTGGGGCGCTGGGGCGCCGTCAGTGGCGCCTTGCCGTCCTTCTGCTCCTCGTCCTGCTCGGCTTCGCCTTCATAGGGCGCGCGGTCATCTCGGCCGACGACGGCACGATGATGCTGTCGGAGGCGCTCGGCCTCTTCGTCCGGGGCGCCTTCAGCAGCGCCGAGCCGGCCGCCGCCTCCTACAGCCCTTACTGGCCGGCCAACCCGACGCTGCATTCGCGCTACGGGCTCTACCCGTCGCTCGTCTTCGTGCCGTTCCTGGCGATTGCCTGGCCGCTGCGCGGGGTCCTCGGCGCCGCCGGCGTGGACGCCGTGGTGGCGCTGGTCTGGGCCGCCGGTGCCGCGGCGGCCTGTTTCGGGTTCTATCGGGTGGCCACGGCGCTGAAGCCGGACTCCTCGCCGCTCTGGATCCCGGCGTTCCTGGCCGGCACCTATCTGTGGCCCTACGCGGCGGACTCCTTCATCGAGCCGTGGGCGGCGGCGGCGCTCGGCTTCTCGGCGGGGTCGCTGCTGCGGACCGCGGGGGAGGACTCGCCGTTCCGCCGCGCGCTGGTCCCCTGCGCGTTCTGGATCGGCGCCTGCCTGCTGCGCCCGGTCCTCTTCGTGACCGTCCCGATGTTCGTGCTGGCCGCGCTCCTCCACGAGCGGGGGCGCCCTCGCGAACGCGCCTACGCGCTCTGGCTGGTGGGCCTCCTGGCCGCCGGCCTGGTGGTGCAGCTCCTCGGCAACGTCAAGCTCCTGGGGCTGGCGAATCAGGCTCCTCCCTTCGTCTACCCGACCCTGCGCGGGTTCGCCGGGACCGTCTTCCTGCCGGGCCGTGGCGTTCTCTGGTACGCGCCCGTCGTCCTCGCCGGCCTCCTGGCGTTCCGCAAGGTCCTCACGCCGGCGCGCCTCCTCTGCTTCGGCGCGCCGCTGATCCTCTTGCTGGTCGCTCCCCGCTGGGTGGTCTGGCACGGCGGCTCCTGCTGGGGGCCGCGCCACGTGCTGGCGGTGCTGCCGCTCCTGGCAGCGCCGGCGGTGCTGGCCTCGCGGCATCTGGTCGTGCCGCTCCTGGCGCTGGGCGCCGTCCTCAACCTCCCGGGGACGATCGTCGCGGCTGGAGCGTTCCAGTCCTATGCCCAGCTCCTCGAGCCGCCGCCCGGCGCGACCTGGCCTACTGAGGGCGGGGACCGCGTCTCCGAGGTGACGTCGCTGACGCCGCTCTACGGGCACGCCTGGCTCTTCGCGCGGGCGGTCTCCGGGGACGCGGTGCCGGCGCCCTGGCTGGCGGCCGGGGCACGCGAGACCGGACACCCGCCGGCGGCGGGCGAGGTCGTCTCGTCCTGGTCGCTGCGCCGCGCGATGGGGCTGCCGCCGATCCCGCCGATCCTGCCGCGCCTCCTGGTGCACAACGCCCTCGGCTACCTGGAGCGCGATCGCCCCGCCGACGCGCTGCGCTACGCGGAGGAGGCGCTGCTCCTCTCGCCGCACGACCGCGACGCTCCGCGCCTCCTCGCCGAGGCGCGCCAGCGGCTGGGAGCGGCGCGGTGAAGAGCGGCCGCGTCTCGGTGGCGATCCCGCTCTACAACGAGGAGGAGGTGATGCCGGAGCTGCTGGCGCGCGTCACCGCCGTCCTCTCGGCGCTGCCGGGCGGCCCGCACGAGGTGGTCCTGGTGGACGACGGCAGCAGCGACCGCACCCTGGAGATCCTGGCAGCGGCGGCGGCCGGCGACCCGCGCCTGGTCGTCGTCTCGCTGTCGCGCAACTTCGGGCACCAGTCGGCCCTGAGCGCGGCGCTCGACCACGCCACCGGCGACGTCCTGGTCGTGATGGACGGGGACCTCCAGGACGCGCCGGAGGCCATCCCGCAGCTCCTGGACGAGCTCGACAAGGGCTTCGACGTCGTCTACGCCAAGCGGGTGGCGCGCAAGGAGGGCCCGCTGCTGCGCGCCTGCTACTACTTCTTCTACCGGGCCATCGACGCGCTCTCGGACGTGCGCCTGCCGCTGGACGCCGGCGACTTCGGCGTCCTCTCGCGGCGGGTGGTGGACCGGATCCGCTCGCTGCCGGAGCACCATCGCTATCTCCGCGGCCTGCGCACCTGGGTCGGCTTCCGCCAGACCGGCGTCCCGGTCCCGCGCGGTCCGCGCTTCTCGGGTGAGTCGCGCTACGGCTGGCGCCGCCTCTTCTCCCTGGCGTTCGACGGCATCTTCTCGTTCTCGATGGCGCCGCTGCGGGCCGCCGCGGTGCTGGGGCTCTTCACGATGCTGGCCTCGCTGGCCTACACGCTCTACGCCGTCGTCGTGAAGCTCTTGCACGGGACGACGCCGGCCGGCTTCACCGCGCTGATCGTGGTGATGACGCTCTTCGGCGGCATCCAGCTCCTCTTCCTGGGCGTCATCGGCGAGTATCTGGGCAGGGTCTACGAGGAGGTCAAGGGACGGCCGCACTACGTCATCGGGCAGGTGATCCGTGGCGGCAAGCGCGACGGGGCCTGATGGAGGAGCGGTACGCCGTCTACTACCGCAACCTCTACGAGCGGCACTGGTGGTGGCGCGCGCGGGAAGACGTGATCCTCCAGACGCTCCTCCGCCTGCGGCCCGAGCAGGGCTGGGGGCACATCCTGGACGTCGGCTGCGGCGACGGCCTCTTCCTGCCGAAGCTGGCGGAGCTCGGGGACGTCGAAGGGATCGAGATGGACCCCGCCGGCGTGAACCCCGCGAACCCCTGGCTGCCTCGCATCCACATCCGTCCCTTCGACGAGACCTTCCAGCCCGGCAAGCGCTACCGGCTCATCACCATGTGCGACGTGCTCGAGCACTTCCCCGATCCGGTGCGGCGCCTGAAGCTGGCGCTGTCGCTGCTGGAGCCGGAGGGGACGCTCCTGATCACGGTGCCGTCGTTCCGGTGGCTCTGGACCACGCACGACACGCTGAACCGCCACTACACGCGCTACACGCGCCGCCGGCTGGCCGAGGAGGCTCACGAGGCTGGCGGGCGGCTGGCCGAGTCCCGTTACCTCTTCCAGTGGATGGTGCCGTTGAAGCTCGCGGTGAAGCTGAAGGAAGCTGTCTTACGGTCGGCGCCTGAGAACCCTCCGATCCCCGGTCCCGTCATCAACGGGATCCTCTATCGGATGGCTCGTACGGAGGAGCGCCTGCTGCGGGGGAGCCGCTTGCCGATCGGGAGCTCTCTGATCGCCGTCGTGAAGCCCTGAGTCGGCATCGGGTTTGCACTACTAGGTAATACGGGCGAGGCCACAGGGTGTGCCGCCCCGAATCCGATCCGGCCAGTTTGAGAGGTGATCTGTTGGGAAGCTGTCCCCTCTGCGGGAGCCCCGTCTCCTGCACCGAATACCGCGATTTTGTGGACGTCAGCTGCGGCGCCTGTGGCGACTTCCTGATCACCCGCATCGCGCTCGACGAGCTTGGAAGCGACCCGAAGGTGAAGGCGGCGCTGACGCGCCAGTCGCGCTGGATCACTCACGGCGGCGGCAAGGCGTTCATCGGCACCGACACGCTGGAGAAGGCCAGGAGACGAGTGGTAGAAGGAGCTAACGGGACGGGCTGACCGCGGGCGCGAAAACGCCCCGTGGCTCGCCCTGGTAGCCCGGGAAGACGCTGGCGACGTCGCTCACGCCGAGGTGCGCGATCAGCGCCTCGCCCAGCACGTCGCGGTGGTCGGTCGTGACCGGCAGGTCGCGCCCCTCGAAGAGCTCGGCGTCGGCGAGCCCCTTCCAGCGCGTCACCACGCGCCCGCCCCGCACCCCGCCGCCGAGCACCAGCATGGCCGAGCCGTGCCCGTGGTCGGTGCCGCGGCTGCCGTTCTCACGCACCGTGCGGCCGAACTCGGTGAGCGTGACCAGGCAGACGTCCGCCAGCCGCTCGCCCAGGTCCTGGGCGAACGCGCCGATCGCGTCGCCGAAGTCCTGCAGCCTCCCGGCGAGCTGCCCCTTCCCGGCGCCCTGGGCCGCATGGGTGTCCCAGCCGCCGCAGTCGGTGGCCGCGACCTCGAGGCCGACGTCGGCGCGGATCAGCTGGGCGATCTGCTTCAGCCGCTGCCCCAGCGGGGAGCCGGGATAGACGGCGCCGTGCTCGGGCGGGAAGCGGTCCGGCTTCACCTCCGCCAGGAAGCGCACCGCGGCCGCCGCCTCGCCGGCCGAGCCCCCGAGCTCGGCGTCGCGACCGGCGGCCAGGCGATCGGCCGCGCCTGCGTCCTTGAGCCTGAAGGACCCGAGGCGCTCCAGCGCCAGCGCCGGCGCGGGTCCCGCCAGCGAGCGCGGCAGCGTCGGCTGCAGCGCCACGCCGCGGAAGGCGCAGCGGTCCCCAGGACTCGCCTGCAGCAGGCGGTTCTGCCACCCGTCGCGTGTCGTCTTCACGCCCGGGGTGCCGCTCTCCAGGAAGTCCTGCGCGTCGAAGTGCGAGCGGCTCTTGTCGGGCGAGCCGACCGCCTGCACGACCGCCAGCGCGCCGGCGTCGTACATCGGCTTCAGGGCGCCGAGGGCCGGATGCAGCGCGAACGTGTCGTCCAGCTTCAGCGCGCCGTCCGCCGCGCCGGGCCTCGGGATCGCCAGCGAGGGGCGCAACTCGAAGTAACGCCCCTCTGCGTAGGGCGGCACCATCGACAGGCCGTCCACCGCCCCGCGCTGGAAGATCGTGACCAGCACGCGTCCTCGCGAACCGGTGCCGGCGGCCAGCGCGCGGCGCAGGAACGCCGGCGCGAAGCCGAGCCCGGCCATCGCCACTCCGGAGGACTTCAGGAAGAGGCGCCGGTCGATCACTGCTTCTGGAACTCCGCCGCGCGGATGTCGGCGAGGACGCTCGTCCCTTCCGGGAACCGGACTCCCGGCACCTGCCGGCGGGCGACCTCGGTGAGGAAGTTGAGCCGCGGCACGAGCGCGCCGGCGCCCAGCCACGCCTCGCCGCTCTCCGCGTAGCCGGTGGGAGGCTGGCAGTGGTAGAGCGGCTGCCCCATGCCGGTGAGCGCCTGCTGCAGGTACGGCCCGGCTTCCACGCCGGCGCCCGCCGCCCGCAGCGTGGAGGCGACCAGCTCCAGCGGCGTCTTCAGCTTGGCCGCGTAGGCCGCATCCGACCAGAACTCCGCGGAGGTGACGATCGCCCGGTAGACCGCGGTGAGGTCTCCGCCGGTCTGCAGGAAGACGCCGGCCACCCGCTCGACCAGCGCGGCGGGCGGATCGTCGCTGACGAGCTTGACGCAGAGCTTCCTGGCGACGAAGCGGGCGGTCGACGGATGACGGGCCAGGAGGTCGAGCACCTTGTCGCCGTCCTCGCGCCCGCCGCCGGCGGCGATCTCGGTGCCGAGGACGACCTTCCGGCCACGGTCGTGCGCCCGCTGTCGGAAGAGGAAACGCGCCGACTCGCGCGGGCGTTCCAGCGACCAGCCGGTGAAGCAGCGGGCCACCTCGCGCACGTCCTCCTGGGTGTAGCCGCCGTCCACGCCGAGCGTGTGGAGCTCCAGCAGCTCGCGCGCGTAGTTCTCGTTCAGCCCCGCCTTCCGCGCGCCCAGCCCTTCGCCGGCCGACGTCCAGTTGTCGAGGTAGAAGAGCATCGCCGGGTGCGCGGCGGTCGCCCCCAGCAGATCGCGGAAGCGGCCGAAGAGGTGCGGCCGGATCGCCTCGCGCTCGTAGGCGCCGACCATCCAGCGGTCGACGCCCTTCTCGGCCGAGACGTTGAAGTGGTTGAACCAGAAGTCGGCCAGCACCTCCTGCAGCTGCCGCCGGCTCTCCACCGCGCGGATCAGCTTGGCGCTCACCAGCTCGCGCTCGATCTGGCGCGGCAGCCGCTCGGGATCGGGCGCCGCGCCCTCCATCGGCCGCGGGTAGGCCTTCTGCAGCTCCGGGATCGCCATCGAGAGCGACTTGTAGCGCGCCAGCTTGGCGTCGACCGCCGCGTCGTCGATCTGCGCCGGCTCGAGCTGCCGTGCGATCCAGGCGCCGGCGCCCTGCCGCACGACGCTCTCGACGTCGCCGGGCGAGGGGCCGTAGGCGAGGCGGTTCAGGAGGTGCGCCGCCTGCTTCTGCGGGGACCAGGCGGTGCGGGGAAGCCGCAGCGAAGGGGCGCCGGCGGTGCAGGCTGCCAGGAGCGTGACCGTCGCCAGAGCGGCGCTGGAGCGGGCGACTCTCCTCACGCTGGTAGGACGGCGGGCGGCGGGGAGCGGTTTACCCCGACGCGGTAGACTGGGGCGGTGAATCGGATGCCGTCCCGCGACGCGTTTCGCGAGGAGTGCGGCGTCTTCGGGATCTACGGTCACGCGGACGCGGCCAACCTCACCTACCTGGGACTCTACGCGCTCCAGCACCGGGGGCAGGAGTCGGCCGGCATCGCCACCTGGAACGGCAGCCGGATCCTCGTCGAGAAGGAGATGGGGTACGTCCACGACGTCTTCGACGAGGCGCGCATGAAGCGCCTGCCAGGGAAGTCGGCGGTCGGCCACGTGCGCTATTCGACGGCCGGGGAGTCCCGCCTGGAGAACGCCCAGCCGATCGTCTACAACACCAACAAGGGGCCGCTGGCGCTCTGCCACAACGGCAACCTGGTGAACGCCGACGAGCTGCGCCACGAGCTGGAGGAGCAGGGCTCGATCTTCACCACCAGCTCGGACAGCGAGGTCTTCCTCCACCTGATCGCGCGCTCGCGCCAGGAGAACATCGTCTCGGCGCTGACCGACGCGCTCTTGCGGGTACGCGGGGCCTACTCGCTGGTGCTGATGTCGGGGGAGCGCGTGCTGGCGGCCCGCGACCCACAGGGCTTCCGCCCGCTGACGATCGGCCGGCTGGGCTCCTCGTGGGTGGTGGCCTCGGAGACCTGCGCCTTCGACCTCATCGACGCCGAGCCGGTGCGTGATGTCGAGCCGGGCGAGGTGGTGGTCCTCGACGTCGGAGGCGTGGCTTCGGCCTCCTTCGCGATGGGGCGGCGCACCGCCTACTGCGTCTTCGAGCACGTCTACTTCGCGCGCCCCGACTCGGTGGTCTTCGGCCGCTCGGTGGCCGACGCGCGGCGCGCCTTCGGCCGGCGCCTGGCCCGGGAGCACCCGGTCAAGGCCGACGTCGTCGTGCCGGTGCCGGACTCCGGCGTCTACGCCGCGCTGGGATACGCCGAGGAGAGCGGCATCCCCTACGCCATGGGGCTCGTCCGCAACCACTACGTCGGGCGCACCTTCATCGAGCCCAAGCAGGCGATCCGCAACTTCGGGGTGAAGGTGAAGCTGAACCCGGTGCGGTCGGTCGTCGGCGGCAAGCGGATCATCCTGGTGGACGACTCGATCGTGCGCGGGACGACCTCCCAGAAGATCGTGCGGATGCTCAAGCAGGCCGGCGCGACCCAGGTGCACATGCGCATCTCCTCGCCGCCGACCATGAACCCCTGCCGCTACGGCATCGACACCCCGCACCGCAAGGAGCTCATCGCCTCGACCCACGACGTCGAGGCGACCCGCAACTTCATCGGCGCGAACTCGCTCGGCTACCTCTCGCTGGACGGGATGCTGACCGCCTTCGGGCGCGGCGAGGACCAGACCTGCGCCGCCTGCTTCACCGGCAACTACCCGGTGAAGTGGGAAGACATGCCGGAGCAGCGCACGCTCTTCGAGCCGGTGGCGATCGGCGAGGTCGATGACGAGGTCGATGACGAGGTCGATGACGAGGTCGATGACGAGGTCGATGACGAGGTCGAGGTCGAGGTCGAGGTGGACGTCGAGCGCAAGGAGACGGCTCTCGACACGGCGCTCGATATCCCCGCCGACGAGTGCGTGCCGGCGATCGCGGTTGAGCCGTCCAAGGAGTGAGGCTCCCGAGCTCTCGGCGCTCGAGCTGCGCGCCGACGGTGCGGGCACGCTGCTGCGCCTGAAGGTCTCGGCGGGAGCGGCGAAGACCAGGGTGATCGGTGTGCACGGCGGCGCGCTGAAGGTCTCGGTGCAGGCGGCGCCGGAGCGGGGGAAGGCGAACGACGCGGTGCGGAAGCTGGTGGCAGAAACGTTCGGGCTGGCGGCGGCGGAGGTCGAGATCGTGAAGGGGGAGACCTCGCCCGACAAGGTGGTCCGGCTGGGCATCGCGCCGGAAGCGGCGCGGCGCGCGCTGGTCCGGAGTTAGACTGGCCCCATGTCGACAGCCGCCGCGCTGATCACCGCCGAGCAGCTTCTCGCGATGCCGGACGACGGCTGGCGGTACGAGCTCGTCGACGGGGAGCTTCGACGCATGTCTCCTCCAGGTTACGAACACGGCCGTATCGCCATGAACCTGGCCTGGCGGCTGGCTCAGCACGCGCGCTCTCGCAAGCTCGGTGACGTCTTGGCTGCGGAGACCGGCTTCCTCGTTCGAAGCAACCCGGACCGTGTGCGCGCGCCGGACGTCTCGTTCGTCGCCACCGAACGTGTCCAGCTCGGACGCGAGAGACCCGGCTATTTCCGTGGTGCGCCAGATCTCGCCGTCGAGGTCGTCTCGCCCTCCGATTCGTACTCAGAGCTCGAGGAGAAAGTCTTCCAGTGGTTGGAAGCCGGAGCGCGCGCTGTGGTGGTGATCGACCCGCGCACCAGGAACGTCTCGCTCTACCGGGGCCGCGATGACATCCGCGTGCTCGGCCCTTCCGACGTGCTCGACCTCTCGTTCGTGGTGGACGGCTTCTCGGTGACCGTCGCGGAGCTCTTCGAGTAGCATCCGCGCGCCCGTGCCGGACACGCCCGAGAAGCCGCTCACCTACGCCGATGCCGGCGTCGACATCGACGCCAAGATGGGGGCCGTGGCGCTCGCCCGCGACGCGATCCGCTCCACGTTCACCGCCGGTGTGGTGGGAGACGTCGGCGGCTTCGGCGGCCTCTTCCGCCCCGACTTCCACGGCATGGAGGACCCGCTCCTGGTCGCCTCGACCGACGGAGTCGGCACCAAGCTGAAGATCGCGATCGCCGCCAACGTGCACGACACCGTCGGGCAGGACATCGTCAACCACTGCGTGAACGACATCCTGGTGCAGGGCGCGCGGCCGCTCTTCTTCCTGGACTACATCGCCACCGGCCGCATCGAGCAAGGCGTGGTGGCGTCGGTGATCGGCGGCATCGCGGTCGCGTGCCGCCAGAACGGCTGCGCGCTGCTGGGCGGCGAGACGGCCGAGATGCCCGGCCTCTACGGCGAAGGCGACTACGACCTCGCCGGCACGATCGTGGGCGTCGTCGACCGCCCCAAGCTCCTCGACGGCTCGCGGGTGAGCGAGGGGGACCTGCTGATCGGCCTGCCGTCCTCCGGCCTTCACACGAACGGCTACTCGCTGGCCAGGAAGGTCTTCTTCGAGAAGCTCGGCCTCGCGCCGGGCGATCACCTGCCGGAGCTCGGCGCGACCGTGGCCGAGGCCCTGCTCGCGGTACATCGAAGCTACCTGAAACCGGTGCTGCCTCTCGTCGAGGAGGGGGTCCTCTCGGCGATGTCACACATCACCGGCGGCGGCTTCCCGGATAACGTCCCGCGGGTGCTGCCGGCCCACCTCGACGCGGTGATCCACCCGGACGCCTGGAGCTGGCCGCCGCTATTCCGCCTCCTCTCCGAGAAGGGGAACGTGGCGCCGGGAGAGATGCTGAGGGTCTTCAACTGCGGGCTGGGGATGGTGCTGGTGGTGCCGCCGGGGAACGGCCTGCGCGTGAAGAGCCAGCTGGACGCGGCGGGGGAGGACTGGAAGCAGATCGGGCGGGTGCAGCCCGGGAGCCGCACCGTCCGCTTCGTGTGAGCGAGGGCGCGCGGCCGCAGCCGGCGCCGCTGGTGCCGTTGCCGGCGCGCCTGGCGGTGCTGCTCTCGGGGCGCGGCAGCAACTTCGAGGCGCTGGCCGACGGGTGCGATCGAGGCGAGGTGCCCGCGCGGATCGTCGCGGTCCTGTCGGACAGGGCGGAGGCGGCGGGGCTCGAGAAGGCGAGGGCTCACGGCCTGGCGGCCCATCCGGTTCCGCGCGGCGCCGGTGAGAGCCGGCCGGAGCATGAGGCGCGAATCGACGGCATCCTGCGGGAAGCGAGGGCGGACTTGGTCTGCCTGGCGGGCTACATGCGCCTCCTTTCACCCGAGTTCGTGGAGCGCTGGCGGCTGCGCATCGTCAACGTGCATCCTGCTCTGCTGCCGTCATTTCCCGGCACTGATGCCCAGGCGCAGGCACTCCGTTACGGCGTGAAGGTGAGCGGCGCGACGGTCCACCTGGTGGATGCGGGAGTGGACTCCGGACCGATCGTGGAGCAGGAAGCGGTGACGGTGTTCGAAGACGACACGATCGAGTCCCTTTCGGCCCGGATCCTCGCCGTGGAACACCGGATCTACCCGCTTGCGGTGAGGAGGATCCTGGAGGGCGGATGGATACTGAACGTCCGTTCGGTTCAGTTCCCCCCCTCCAAAATCCCTCTTTAGAGGGATTGTTTGCCGGTTTTGGTCACCTTACCCTACGCAGGTCTCAACGAACAACGTGATTGCGGCGGTGGGTTCTTGTGCCCGGCGCGCCGGCTCTTTGAACCGAACGAAGCTTGTGCACAGGCGGCTCGCCACGGACGGTGGAACGAAGAAGCCCTCACTTCGAACCTCCGGCCTGAACCGACCGTCCGGCCCGGTTGAGCCCCTGTGCCTTTTGCCCGCTTCGCGAGGTTCTTCCGCCCCTGTCGAGCCAGAAGTGAGACTGACCGAGGGTTAGATCGGCTCAGAGCGTTGGGCCCGGAGTGCGAGACGAGGTCCACCTCGGTGAAGCCGGGGCTGTGAACGTCCCAGCGATCCGTACGGATGGGCACCTGGTGCTTCAGCAGCGTACCGGGCTTGGTCCTTCCGTACAGCCGGCGTTTTCTCGTGCGTTTCTCACCCGCCAGGAGCCGGTCCATCGTCCGCGGGCTGATGGCCAGCAGGTCCTCCACCACCCGCCCGCCGAGCTTCATGCGTTGACGAGCTCGCTCGATCCAGAGCGGCAGCAGAGCTTTCAGGCGCACCGACCACGGGTAGCCGGGGCGGTCTCCCAGATCTCCACGAGAGCCTTCACGACGGCATCGCCGTAGCGCCTGGGCGGCCCCCGCTCTTGCGCCGTATCGGCTTGCCCAGCGGTCTTCGAAGCATCTCGATGGCGTACTTTCGGTGGCAGCCGGTCGCCGCGCAGAACTCGTGCAGCATCACACCCTTGCGCTCGCGGCTCGCTCGCCGGTACCGATCCGCCATCGCTAGCGCCAGCTCCCTTCTCGCCTCCTGGGTCATCGCCGCCCCCTTCACGCCTCGTCCGTTGCCGGTAAGGCTTGTTTTGGCGTGACGATGACTCCTCGGGTAAGAATTTAGGCGGCGCGATACGCCGCCTTGACACCCAGGTGACTCGCCGGTATCTTCCGCGTTCCTGAGCGCGGGACTAGCTCAGTGGTAGAGCGCCACCTTGCCAAGGTGGATGTCGCGGGTTCAAGTCCCGTGTCCCGCTCCATATTTTTTCGTTCGGCCGCTGCGGTCGTCGCCGTGGCGTTTGCTACGCTGCGTCGACGATGCCCATCCTCAAGCGTGAGCCGGACGTCTACCCAGGAAGCCTCTTCGAGCTGCCGCTGAACGCGCTCCCCTGGTGGGTGGCGCACGTGCGCAGCCGGCAGGAGAAGGGGCTCTCCCGTTACCTGCACCACTTCGAGGTGCCGTTCTACCTGCCGGTCCGGGAGCAGAACCGGCGCCGGGATGGACGGACGGTCACGTCGTTCCTGCCGCTCTTCCCGGGCTACGTCTTCTTCCGTGGTACGCGTGAAGACCGGCTGCGGGCGCTGCAGAGCGAGTTGCTGGTGCGCGTGATCGACGTCCGGGATCAGGCGGAGCTGGAGCAGGAGCTCAGGCAGCTGCACGCGCTGCAGGAGATGGGCTTGCCGATGACGCCGCATCCCTATCTTGGACCGGGGGCCGCGGTGAGGATCCTGGAGGGGCCGTTCGCGGAGTATCGGGGCGTTGTGCTGAGAGCGAAGGGGAAGGCGCGGCTGGTGGTGTCGGTCACGATGCTCCAGCGTTCGGTCGCCGTGGAGCTGAATCGTGAGAACCTGGAGCGATTCAGCTCTCCGCGAGTCTTAGACACCGTTACAGCGCCTTCAAGCGCAGACAAGAACAGGCGCCCACCGTGCCCGTAATGATGCTCGCTGTACGACGTCGGGAATGGCGTGCGGCGGCTGCAAGGACAGGGTCCGACTCCCCCAACTCGCGATATATCGAGGGTATTCCTGTGCTTGAGGTGCGCAGGCTCAATCCGACTGAAACAGACGATGTGCCAGGCCCGCTGGGTGGTCCTACCCCAAACCCAGCAGCATCAGGCCGATCCTTCGCTGAAGGCCATTAGTCAAATGGATGAAGGCTCCAAGCGATATCTCGAGCTTCTCAAACGTTGTCTAACGGCCGAACTGTATGACGAGAGTGCGTGGTCGGTGGTAGAGGCTGAGCACGCGAAGTTCGGTCAGCCCAATGACCGAGTTCATAGCATCCTAGCTCTCCCTAGGAGGCTTCTGATCAGAGCCCTGGCAAAGAACTCTCTCCTGCTGGTTCGACGCCGCGCGTTCGACCCCGAATGTCGCCAAGTTGGGGGAGACTGGCCGATGTTCGGGTACACCATGGTAGGGAGGAGGCGCCTCGACAACCTTCATGTGCTGCTCGAGGATGTCCTCGCACGGGGAGTTCCAGGTGATCTCATCGAGGCCGGCGCCTGGCGCGGTGGGTGCGGCATCCTGATGAAAGCGATCCTGGCCGCGCATAGCGTAACCGACAGGATCGTTTGGCTGGCCGATTCATTCGAAGGCATGCCAAAGCCCAGTAGTATGGACGACGGTTGGGATCTGAGCTCCGTTCAGCACCTGCGGGCCTCTGCCCAGCAAGTAAGGGATAACTTCCTACGCTTCGGACTCCTTGATGACTGTGTTCGCCTCCTGGAGGGGTGGTTTCGAGATACGCTCCCCCGAGCTCCTATCGAACGCATCGCCATTCTTCGCTTAGACGGCGACCTGTATGGCTCTACAATGGATGCGCTCACAAGCCTTTATGATCGAGTATCACCTGGGGGGTACGTAATCGTAGACGACTATGGAGGGTGGCCTTCGTGTCGACGCGCTGTGACCGACTTCCTGCAAAAGCGATCACTTCGCGTCGCCATTCAACAGATCGATTGGACCGGGGTTTATTGGCGCGTGGAGAGCTGCACGCCAGCTTCCTAGGCAATAGCACCACACCTTTCGCACCTCACGGAGCGATGACGTCTCGCGCAACTCCCAGCCAACCTCGGCCAACACGCCAGTACTGTCGCCTCGCCACGCAACGACCTATCAGCCACAACCTGGAGCCGGTACTTACCTCACGCATTTGACGACGTTCGGACAGAAACCGACTCTTGTCCGATATGAGGCCTGCAGCGGTCGTCCGCAACGCCGACTTCGGAAGAACTCTCTCCATTCTTGCAATCAGCACTGCTAGGTTCTCGATTTCCCTGTCGAAAGCTCGCCGGGACAATTGGCGATCGCCCCTGATCGCCTTCTGTACTAGAGTCTCGCTGCCCGCTCCCATCGATTGCGCGGCGTGCTTTCTGTAAAGCATGAGAGGCTTTTCCAGCATGACCACGTTTCCGTATGCTGCAGATAGCAGCGGTATCCAGCTGTCGTAGAGCCACGTATCAGGCACAGGAAAGAACAGTTCAGTGCACTGGCGCCGAAAAGACATTCCGTGACCGGCGAGTGCCGGGTGCCTGATGAAAGCGGCGAACGCCTTGCCCTTGCGGACCGAGTGAAGGAGGCTCCTTGAGAATCGTGCGTGCCGGAATAATGTTGTGCCCATAGGCGTCAAGTCGGAGCCTACCATTTCGCTGTTGCTGCAGACCATGACCGCGGAAGGATCTTGCGCGAATGCCAGGCAATGCGACTGGATCTTCGAGTCGAGCCAGACATCGTCCTGATCAGAAACGAATACAATGTCGCCGTGGCATGACCGTGCGGCCCGCTCGAGACTAGTCGCGACCCGGAGACGTGTCGTGTTCCTAAGGACAAGGACGGGGAACGGAGCTCGGATGGAGAATCGTTCGAGGATCGCCATTGTGGAGTCGTCTGAGGCGTCATCACATACGACGAGCTCGTCCGGGTGCCGCGTCTGGCGAAGGTAGCTATCGAGCTGTTCTTCGAGGAACCCAGCGCCATTGCAAGTCGTCAATGCGATCGAGACAGACGTCATGGAGTGCCGGCATTGATAGCACGCGGACGACTCTGGCGATCTACAACGACCATACAACCCAATGGCTGGGCCATCCTCAGGCCGTTGCTCGAAGCCGGTCGAGTGCTGATGTGGTTGGCCGCGATGGACAGTGGCCCGCCAGCACGCACAAGCGAGCTACAGTGGATGCAAAGCTCACAAAGTACACGGCGATTCAATACAAGCATAAAAGACGACGCAATGCGAAAGCTAGCACTCTACGGTCCGGGTTGATCCAAAACGAGCGGCAGGGAACCGTCCGCCCCAGCACGAGTCGCAGGACTCCTTTGAACTTGGCCAATGCACGAACGCGCGCGAACGTGGTGCGCGATCCTGCTGCATAGGCTGGCAAATAGGCGAGTGGTCCGTACAGGCAATCGGCGCGATGCTGTGGAAACCTATGGTGTCGCCAGTGCTCGCGGTTGGGGTGGCCTCCGTGCTCGCCGTACTGTCTGAACGGCAAATACGTGAGAATCTCCTTCCTGTGGCGCAGATAGGTTCGGAACTGCGAGTCCCATGGTCTGTAGGCGCCGGGGTTAGGCCCGGCGAGTATGGTATCTGAGAATTCGACGAGGGCGGCAGCAGTAGGTGCATCCAGAACATAGGCGACGGTACTGCTTGCATCGCCAACGGCGAATCCGTGCTGGGAAACGGTATAGACGGTTGGCGAGCAAGCGTAGAGCCAGGCGAACGCGCTGCGGTCGGTTGTGGGACTAAATGGTGGGGGCATCCGGCCCAGGCCGCGAACCGGCACGAAATCAGCCTCGACGACGAGAGAATAGCCCTGGCGAGTCCGGCACAGGGACCATATTTGTCTATGTGTGAGCAGGCAGCGAATGATCTGGGAGTACTCCAACTGATCGGGCGAGTAATTCACCGCTGGAGCCTCAACCGCGAAACCTTCGGATTCGAGAAGCGCATGGAGGGACGAGATATCCTCTCGGTAGCGGGCGATGAAGGCGCAGGGAGCGAGACTGTTGAGCACGTGACCTTGATCGAGACGCGCCGAATCCATGATGGTCGACAGTGTACCGCGAGTCCGGCCTGACGATCAGGCGAGCGGGGCATCCCAAGAGAGCAACATGAATGGGCACTACGAATGCTTACATCGCACCGAGTCGTTGCGTGAAGTGGATGTCGCCAGAACTCGCACTCTACTCTGGCTGTCAAGACGCGTCGTGTACCTGAATGCTATGGTGGAGGTGGAGTGGAGGGAAAGAGGAGAGCCGCCGTCGAAAGCATGAAGGTGCGGGCACGTGTGGTCGCCGGCGCCTGTCTGCACCACATGGGCCTCCACGAGAAGCTGCTCCTAGTGAGGTCGCCGATCGAGCGGTTCTGGAAACGGCGGCTGCGGAGCTATCTCACCAGCTACTACGATACTGTTGAGAGCGCCGAGGCTGCGCTCTACGTCCCGGAGCTGGACCTCGTGTTCGTGTGTGACCTCAAAGACCACATGCTGGAGCCCTATCTGCAAGGCCGAGCTGGTGTATACGAGCTGCGAGAGATCGACCATTTCCGCCGCCGCTGCAGGGCTGGGGACCAGCTGCTGGATTTGGGCGCTAACCACGGGTTCTGGGGTTTCTCCGTGGCACGGGCCGCAGGCCGGGGAACCAGGCTAGTTCTCGTCGAGGCAAATCCAGTAATTGCGAGACGACTTCGAAGGACCGCCCGCTTCAACCCGGCCATTGAGGCGACTGTCGTGGAGTGCGCCATCGGAGACGGAATTCGGCGGGAGGCCACGTTCTACCTTCCGAGAGCGGGGCTGAGCGGCCTCGGCTCGCTGGTGCTCCACGACACGGCTCGCACGAACAAGTACCTGACGGAGGAGCACACGATTACCGTGCCGTCGCGAGCGCTCGACGACCTGGTCGCGGCGGGCGTCGTCACGGGCATGGACCTTGTGAAGATCGACCTCGAGCAAGCTGAGGACGTAATGGTCTCCGGCGCTCAGGAGTCGTTCCGGCGGTTCCGGCCGCGGCTCGTGATGTGTGAGACCTCGAACGACAGCGCGACGTATCGCTTCTTCCGTCATCTCGGCTACGAGGATTACCTCCTCGACGAGGCCGGCCGGCCGGCGCCGGTCCCCCGAGACCCGTTCTGGGGGAACATCTTTTTCGCTCGGACCGAGTCTCGTCGGTCGGAGAGTCGATGATCGTCACACAGTGGAACGCATGCCTCGGGAACAAGTGGTGTCAGTGTGCCGTCGGGTGCCGCCGCGCTCTCCGCCGCAAGACCGAGCTTCTCCTCGACATGTCGGAGCTGCGCACGGACGACGAAGTCCCCGCTACGAGCGTCGCGCTACTTCGACGAGGTCCACGGGCGCTCGACACGAGATCCGAGTGAGGAAGCTGCTGTCGGACGCGGCCGGAGTGTGGCGGTGTCATCAAGACTTGTGAGACCGTCAGCGTCCACGTGCGACGGGGTTACGGTACCGTCAAATCAACGCCGGAGCAGCAACCGGTACAAGGCGCTAAGCGTGCGCCGCTGCGAAAGGAGCGCCGGCTCCACCCGGATGGCTCCGCGAACCAATCTACGGGCCTCGTCGGTTTGGCCGCTATTGGCGTATCGCTGGAGCGCGTCGTGGAAGTGCCACGAGAGGTAGTCCCTGATTCGCCGTCTCGCGCCGTGTGGCACGCGACAGAGGCAGGTCTTGAGCGCCTTCAGGAAGAGAAGGTGGTATTGCGATCCGCGGACGGCAGACCAGCTCTGGTCGTCGTGGAGCCGGACCAGCGCGACGGCCCGGCCGTCCTGAGCGCAGGCGACCCTCGACGAAGCGGCCAGCCGCACCCAATAGTTCGTGTCTTCCGCTACCGGTAACGATGTTTCGAAGAGTCCGATCGCCTCGACCGCTTCCCGCCGTAGGAGCACGCCCGGCATGAGCCACCAGAGATTCGCTCCACCGAGCAGCGCGTCCAGCAGTCGGTCCGGTTCGAAGACTCCGGTGGGTGGGAGAAGCGTGCTTGCCTCCGCCAAGTCGTGGCCCTGCGCCAACAAATCGTCGAAGGCCGCGGACCCTGCAGTACGAACCGGCTCGTAGGTGGCGATGAGCCGGTCGTTTCGCAGGAGGTGTGGAACACAGACGTCGAAGCGCCAGGGCAGGAAAGCGTCGTCGGAGTCGAGGAACGCGATGAGTTCCCCTCGAGCTTCCGTGAGCCCGAGGTTCCGGGTGGCCGCGATACCGCGGTGACCATTCCCCGGATGCGACAAGATGCGAACCGGGGCGCCCTGATCGCGCAACGCGCCGGCAACCTCGGCAGCACCGTCGGTCGAGCCGTCATCGACCGCCAGGATCTCGAGTCGTGCGTACCGGGTGGACACGATCGAGCTGATCGCGGTGGCGAGGTATGCGCGCCTATTCCAGAACGGAACGACGACGCTGATGAGCGGCCCGGTCATCTGCCCGTCGCGTCTGGCCTCGGCCCCGTCGCGCCGACTGCGGCCTTCAGCAGACGCCCCGGAAGGCGCCGGAGCCGTTGCGTGAAGGTTCGTACCGTCCGAAGAGACTCGGCCCGTCTCACGAGGGTCTGATGAGGGCTGGCCCGGAGAAAGAGAGAAGTAGCCCGGCCCACGATCCGGGGGGGGGAAGCGTGGGAGGGGGAAACGTGAGCCCACGCCGCCTCGAAGTACTCGAGCGGGACCCAGCTGAGGTTAACGCCCCAGACGCGGAGTCGCTCGCTCGAGCCACGGAGCTGAGCCCATAAGGCACCGTCCCGTAGCCAGAGCCTTTTCAGCGGGCGCCCGTCGCCGCCCGGCTCGGTCTCGAAGCCGTCGTCGAAGCAGATGCACTCGTCGAAGATGGTCCCGTTCCGCCGCACGCAGAGCCGTTCGCTCCGGAGGCCGTGAGCCGCCCGGAACGCCTGATACGCGCGCATTTCTGTGAATGCCCACCCCGGGTGCTCCTGAAAATCGCTGGCCTGCCTTGCGAGGTACTCCGAATCCTCGAACAACGCGATGGTGTGGGCATTGAAGCGTTTGAGCAGCTCCAGGCTCGACACCAGGCCGTTCAGGCAGCCGCCCCCGCACCCCTCGGTGCAGTCGAGGTCAGCCAGCGAGGCTTCGGTAGCCGCAAGCGGCCCGGTGAGGAGCGTGTCGGAGTCGAAGTGCCAGAAAGCGCCCTGCCGGCCCTCTCGCGTCAGGTACTCGTCGATGACGAACCAGCGCATGAAGACGAATCGGACCCAGTCCTCTCCGAGCCTCCGGTGCTCGTGCGTCGCACCCTGCACCAGGCGGTACACGTGGCGGAAGCGCGAGCCAAGGGGCCCGTTCGTGAAATCCGCGAAGGGAGCAAACCGTGCTCCGACCTCACGCGCTATCGGGGCGTTCCGGTCGTCGCCGAGCAGGATCACATCTCTTTCGGGGTTCGTGACCACCGCAGCGGCGAGCGTCACCTTTAAATACGGCACGCCGCCGTAATGACAGAAGATGATGGGCGCAGGTGTCATCGGTGAGCGGGCATGAAAAACTTTGAGCTTGAGCCGGTGAGCGGCGGCCGGGGCTGGCCCGTGTCGGCGACATTACAGCATTCCGAACCGTGGTGCGTGGATGGGCCGAGAGGCTGCCGGCCGCGGTAGAATTCGACGTGAGCTCAAGCGTCACGAGCCAACGGGCGGTCCAAGCTAGGAGTGCGCAACGAAGTCCAGCTACCGGGATCGAACGAATCCGCGAACGGCTCCTCGACACCCTGGTAGTTCGAAGCGCGCAAACCCTGCGACACGGCTTTGGCCTGCCCCTGCGCGTTCTCGTCGAATGGCTCGTGTTAGCAATGCGTCCGCTGGTCATCCACCTGGTCGAGGTTGGTGCTCTGTCCTTCGAAACAGATGACTTGATCCGCTGTCTGCGTCGATACGGAAGGCCCATCAGCTATGCTGGCTTCGCTGATCTCCAGGGCGTGTCGTACAGTGCCTTGTGGTCGAGGCTTGCGCGTACGATCCATCCCGACGAGTTCGAAGTGATCGCCGGGGACCCAGCGCAGACGCTGCCGCTATTTGGGACGCTGCTATCTACTGCGCACGTCGTGCTCGTCGACGGCCGAGGCGAGGAAGCTCAAGTTCGGGCCTTGCTGCGGCAGCTCGCAGCCGTAAGGGCATCCACCCCGATCGTCATTCGCGGGCCCGCGCGCGACGCAGTTCGGGCGAGCCACGAGCATGAGCTGGTGACGGTACCCTTGAACGATGTCGACCTGCTCGTAGCCCCCGCCGCAGCATTCGTGCAGTGCCGCCCGCTCAGGCTGGCGGCGGCCTGGTGCTCTCATACGGTCGCGCCCATTCGTACCCGCACATGAAGGTCGCAGCCTTCGCCTTGACCAGCCACAAGAACCAGTCGCGCTGGCAGTATGTTCGGGAGCTGTGGGGCCGGCACTTCGATGCGTTCTACTTCGCTTCTGACTATGCCCCCGAGGGCTGTGATGCGTCGGTTCTGGCGCTGACGAGGGACGATAGCTACGGTTCCAACGAGATCAAGGAGATTCGTCGGATCCAGTTTGCCGCGAGACTCGCCGCCGATTTCGACTGGTTCTTTTTTGGCGACGACGATACCTTCGTCAACGTCGATCGCCTTTATGCGTATCTGTCACAACTGGAGGCGACGGGTGCCGTGGTCGGCCACGTCCTCGATGGCTACTACACGAGAGACCCAGCGCTACGCTTCTGCTCGGGAGGTGCCGGCTTCTGTATGTCGACGTCGACCTTGACCAGGATCGCGCAGTTCTTCGGCAGCAGGGTCTATCACCGTCATGGGCATCGCCTCAGCCGCATTCAGTCCGCGCTTGCGCCACACTCCCGCAATGCTGTAGCACGGGCGGTGCTCAATGCGATCAGCCAGTATTATTCAAGGGGGCCCTACTCCTTCCGGACCGACTGCGCGGACGTTGCGGTCGGGGCCGCCTGCCGAGCGCTTCATGTGCCGCTGCACCACAGCGCTCTGTTCCGTACTGACGCTCCCGCACGTCCCGAGGCGATCCTCGAGGCCATCACGGTTCACTGCATTCGGGACCACGCGTCGGCGCTTGCTCTCGATCAAGTGCTGCGGACGGACCGCGAGCGAAACCGGCCGGGGGCGGACTCGTCCCCGGCGCCGGGTCGGATGCGATGAGGCGGGGACCGAGCCCCAATCCACGAGGAGTGCTACCAGCTGTTTCATGCTTACGCCTCACCTGCGCAGGAAGAGGACTTGAAAAGGAGCGCGCGAGTTCGCACCCGACGCGGAGTTCAGGAGGGCGATCGCGGAGAGCAACGACTTGTTTAGGCAGCAGGTCCTTCTCTGCCTCGCGAACAGGTGCGCGATCACGATGACCGGAGCCATGTCGCTGTGGCTGACCCGAGGGAATGCCTGTTCGATCGACCGCTAGGAATCGAGCGGAACCGGCTGCTCCGTTGCCTAACGCAGGCCGCGGCATCCTTCTTTCGTGCTGCGACTCGGTCGCCAAGTTTCCGCTGCGTCGTGCGCTTCGGTCTGTCGGGAAACAAGGTCGTATCCACAGGGAAAGGGCAGGCCGCAGCGCTGCAGGAGTGCGACCTTGCCGTGATCTCCCCTGCGGAGGAGGATCCAGGCGCTGCGTAGGTGCTTGTCGTCGCCGGTGCGCAAGAGAAACTCTACCGCTCGATCATCTCCGTAGTAGGAGGGGAAGCCCGCCGTGGGAGCCCCAGCGATCACACTCATGGCCGACGACCATCCTTGCTCGCCGAGAAAATCAACGATGGGAGTCCCGGCCACGTATCCTGCGGCGTACATCGACGAGAGGACATCGAGCCCTCGCGCTGCAATGCGGGCATCGAGGTGGAGAATGCCGTTGCGCGTGTGTACAGGGCGCAGTTCCCCGAGGGGTGACAGTGGATAGCCGATGAATACCTGACCGACGCCAGCCCAGAGTGTCACTGCACACGAGGATATCGTGAGGGTCGCACGCAATAAGGCCCCCAGCCCGTTGGACATGCCATAAAGGAGTGTTGCGCCGATCCAGCACACAGCGCCCAGCGACATCATCCCAGTGGTATTAGCGGCAGATCCGACAGCAATTGCGGCCGGCAAGCAGTACAGCAACAGTACTACTAGCGAAGCGTCCCTTGAGGGATGTGCTCGCGGATGCCTGGATGTCTGAAGAATCAAGCCAACCGCTGCCACACACCAGGCCACGTACAATCGGCTGAGCCAGCCGGCGAACTCGAGTGTGCTGCAGGCTCTGTATAGGTCGACCGCGCCTACTGCGAGCATGCCTGCACCGGTGGAGGCGCGTATCACTTGGAAGACGCCAGCCCGGGAGCGTCGCACCTCGTACCACAGAGTGAAGAGTGAGATCATCATACCTAGGGCGGCGGCAGCCGGATCGAGCAGCCAACGCAGATGACGGTAGGCGTCCCAGGTGAGTTTGATGAGCATCCCGCTGAACCTGTAGCTTGGCATCAGCGCGGAGAGGTCGGCTGCGCGGCTGAATGCGCGACCGATCTCTGAAGGAGATCCAAATACGAGGATCAGCAGTAAACCATACGTGACCGTCGCTGCCAAGACGCCGGCGCCCATAGTAGTTAGCAAGCGATGGCGACGCGCTCGGCAAAGGAGTCCCACCAGGATAAGAAGGAGAGCGATGCAGATGGCAGTCGGCAGCTTGCTGACGGCGCAGGCGGTGAGACCAACAGTGATCACAGACCACGCCTTAGCGAGCGAGTTCCGGTCGGAGAGCGCGATCAGGAAGCCGGTTGCACACAGCAGCGCGCCGAGGACATTGAGAAGGTTGTAGCCGGGCGTGGGTCCGTTCCAGTATGTTAGGAGAGGCAGCGCCATACTGCCCAGGCAGAAGCGAGTGGTGGTCGCGAAACCCACATAGGACGCGTCGGCGATCGAGAGTGTCCGGAAGGTGCGAAAAAGCGTCGTAGCGAACAGCATGTGCACGAAAACCGTGATCGCAGCGGTCAAGACTCGTATTGTGACGAGACTGTCAATACATGTGAAGAGCGGATGGAGGAGAACGCCTGCAAAGTTCCCGCTGGGCAGGACCAAGCCATGCCGAAGGTAATAGGGCGCGAACCAGGCACTGTTGAGGAGGTAGACCTCGTCGACGAAGAGTCCCTTGTCGGCATAGAGCAAGAAAACGGATCCAAGAGCGGCAAACGTAGCGATCGCGCAAGTGATCGAGAGCCTGTCCCAGAGATGCGGCGACGCAAGACTGTGGCGACGAATACCCATGTGTGGCGCGAGCATTCTATAGCGCGTACGGAAGTGGTTCCGTGCTCTGACGCTAGTACCGGACAGGTGTCGAGGAATGACCGCCGCTCGGACCGGTCGCGTGCTTTGACGAGTATCATGAAGAGCGAATGGGACGAAGGGAGAAGTTGGAGGTGGAAGCGGTCGAGGTGATCGAGCGTGGAGGGCGTCTCCTTGCGTACCTGATCCGTTCCGAGCTGAAGCCCGAGAGCACGCTGTTCGTGACGCCGCCGGAATGCAAGCAGCAGGTGGGATTCATCGTCTACCCGGCCGGTGGCGAGATCGGGAGGCATACCCATCGCCCGCTGGAGAGGCGGATCGTAGGCACCTCGGAAGTGCTGGTCGTCCGGCAGGGGCGTGCCGAGATCGATATCTACGACGACGACCATACCCTCGTGGCCACCAGGGAGCTGCGCCAGGGGGACGTGATGCTTATGGTGGCCGGTGGACACGGCTTCCGCATGCTCGAGGACACGGTGTTCCTGGAGGTCAAGCAGGGGCCGTACACCGGTCTGGAAGAGAAGGAGCGATTCTGACCGGTCGGGATGCCGTGATCCCGGTCAACGCGCCCGCCCTCGGACCCAGGGAGCTCGAGCTCGTCACGGACTGCGTGCGGAGCGGCTGGGTGTCGTCGGCGGGGAAGTACATCGAGGCCTTCGAGAGCGGGTGGGCGGCCCGCTGCGGACGCCGCTACGGCGTCGCCGTCAGCAACGGCACGACCGCGCTGCAGGTCGCCATACGGAGCCTGGGCATCGGGCCGGGCGACGAGGTGATCATCCCCACCTTCACGATCATCTCCTGTGCCCTGGCGGTGCTGGATGTCGGGGCGACCCCCGTGCTGGTGGACGCCGATCCTCACACCTGGTGCATGGACGTGGAGCAGGTGAGCGATCGGCTTACCGACCGCACCAAGGCCGTCATGCCGGTTCACATCTACGGACACCCCGTCGATCTCGATCCGCTGCTGCGGTTCGCGGAGCAGCGTGGAGTGGCGATCGTCGAAGACGCCGCCGAAGCGCACGGAGCCGAGTACTTGGCCGGGCGCGGCGGGGAGACTCCTGCATGGAAAGCCTGCGGTAGCTTCGGCGAGGTCAGCGCGTTCTCCTTCTATGCCAACAAGCTCATCACCACCGGCGAGGGGGGCATGGTCGTCACCGACGACCCGGCCCTCGCGCAGAAGGCGCGGTCGCTCCGGAATCTGTGTTTCGTACCCGAGCGCCGTTTCCTCCACAGAGAGCTGGGCTACAACTACCGCATGACGAACCTGCAGGCGGCCCTGGGAGTCGCCCAGCTCGAGAGGTTCTCGCAGATCGTCGCGCGGAAGCGTGCCATCGCCACGCGTTACTCCTCTGGTCTGGCCGGCGTTTCCTGCGTGAGGCTGCCAGTGGAACGGGACTGGGCGCGGAGCGTCTACTGGATGTACGGCCTGGTGCTCGAGCGGGATGCCGGGATCGACGCGGCCGAGGCCATGCTCCGCCTGTCGCACGAAGGCGTCGAGACGCGTCCTTTCTTCCTGGGGATGCACCGCCAGCCCGTGCTGCGAGACCGCGGCCTCTTCGCCGGGGAGGCCTACCCAGTGGCGGACGAGATTGCGGAGCGAGGCTTCTACATCCCCTCGGGTGTTGCGTTGTCGGAACCCGAGATCGACCGCGTCATCGACGCGATCAGGCGGGTCCTCTCGTGAACGACGGCGACGTCTTCCGCCCGCAGTACGCGGCGTGCTACGACGCCTTCTATGCCGACAAGGACTACGATGCCGAGTGCGATCTCCTCGAGGCGGCCTTCGCGCGCTTCGGAGATGGCCGCCTGTCCACGATCCTCGACCTAGGCTGCGGCACCGGAGGGCACGCGCTGCGCATGGCTCGCCGAGGGTACGCAGTCACCGGTGTGGATCGGTCGCCGGCCATGCTCGAGCAGGCCAGGCGGAAGGGCGGGGAGTCCGGGCCGGAGTTCCTGCACGGCGATCTTCAGACGCTGGAGCTAGGCCGCACCTTCGACGCGGTGGTGATGATGTTCGCGGTGCTCGGGTATCAGACCTCCAACGAGGAGCTGCTCTCGAGCCTGCGGTCCGTGTCGCGTCACCTGCGCCCCGGCGGGGTCTTCACGTTCGACTTCTGGTACGGACCGGCTGTTCTGCGGGAGCGGCCCTCGGATCGCGCAAGGGTCTTCCGGGAAGGGTCGAGAGAAATCATCCGCGTCGCGCATGGCGGGCTGGACGTCCTTCGCCACCTGGCGCTCGTCGACTACGAGATCTGGGTCGCCGAGGATGGCGCCGGGATGACCAAGTCGTCGGAACGGCACGTCATGCGCTACTTCTTTCCCCAGGAGCTGCGGTTGCTGCTCGACACGGCGGGGCTCGAGGTCGTGTCCCTGTCGGCGTTCGGCTCGCTCGAGCCGCCGGTGCGGGAAGGCGATTGGAATGCGTTCGCCGTCGCCAGGCCTCGTTGAGGATCCTCCTCTACGCGCCGAGCGGGTTCGACACCATCGGCGGCGGTCGCCGTGTCTCGGCCGAGCTGGCCGCGGCGTTTCTCGACCTCGGGCATCCCACCGTCGTCTGGACGCTGCACCCGGGCCCCACGCTGAGCGCCACGGAATCGGAGGCCGTGCCGGAGCACGTGACCGGCTTCGGGCCGCCCGAAGGAACAAGGTCACTCCAGCACGCCGCTCGCAAGCTCGAGAAGCTGCTGGCCGAGCGAGGAGTCGAGCTGGTGCTCTTCGACTCCGAGTTCAGCTACATGGAGTTCCGCGGGTCCATCGGGCGGAGATTGAGGTGGCCGCGCGGCCCGATCCGTGCGGCGCTGATCCACGATCAGCTCTGGAACGGCGACCCTCGGGCGATGACGCTGCAGCCGCGTGGCGGTGAAGCGGTGTCGCTGGCGGCTGCGCTCCCCTATACAAGGATCCGCCGGAGCTACGAGGTGGAGGTGGAGAGGCTCCGGTCGCTCGTCGGAGAGGTGGCAAGGGCCGGGCCGACACCCCTTGCAGCCTGGTACAAGCGAAACACCGTGTGGCGTGGGGCTCGCGAGGCCCGGGCCCGCTGGCGAGCGACGCGCGACATCGTCAGACGAAAGCGCGCGGTGCGCGAGCTCGACCTGATCTTCAACCTCACCGAGCGTGCCCGAAGGGAGTCCGCCGCCGCCTATGGGCTGTCCCCCGGGCGGGTGGCCTGCGCGTTCGGCGCCCCGATATCTCGGGACTCCGCGCCGGCAGCGCGCGACTTCCGCCGCGAGTCGGCCAGCGAAGGAAGGAAGGTCGTCCTCTCGTTCGCTCGGATGGCTCCGGAGAAGTACCACGAGATCACGCTCCTGGCCTTCGCACGGCTGCTGGCCGACGGGCCGGACGCCGTGCTCTGGCTCGCGGGTCAGGTGGTGGATTCCCAGCGAGGCCATCTCGATTTCCTGCGGGCGGCAGCGAGGACCCTGGGGATCGAAGACAGGGTCCGTTTTCTGGGCACCTGCAGCGAGCCCGAGATGCTGGCCCTCTATCGGTCGGCGGACTGCTTCATCTGCGCGCAGCCGGCCGACTTCAACCTCTCCGTCCTGGCGGCTCTTCGGGCGGGCCTGCCCGTCGTGGTCGCGGACACCTATGACTTTCCGGAGGCGCTCCGGAGCACGGGGCTGATATACAGCGGGCCGGCCACCGCTGCCGACTTCGCGGCCAGGCTTCGCGGCGCGCTGGCATCCGACGCCTCGCGTCGCAATGATTCGGATCTGGCCACGGCGTTCGACATGAGGTCGTACGCGCGCAGCATCGTGGAGGCGGCCGCCCGGCTCCGTAGCGCATGACTAGCGGAGCCAGGCGCGTCTACCTGACAACGACCGGCGACAACGCTATGGTCGAGACCTCGCGCGACGATTACCTCCGTGTCCGAGAATCGGCAGAGAAGGATCGGTGCGGGCGACACGTGCTGGTCGACGCTCCCGAGGACGCGGACCTCGTCCTCTTCGTGGGCTCCCGCGAGTCGGATTTCTGGGACGTTCGGCGCCATCCGCTTGTCAGAGCGCGCCGCGAGGACTGTTTCCTGTATCACAGCGAGGACGCGATCGTGCCGTTCCTCCCCGGCGTTTATCCCTCGTTGCTCGCGAGCGACAGCCGGCTCGGCCGGGCCGTGGCGGGGGGGTACTCCGCAGTCCTCCACATCGACATCCCGCATTTGGAGTTCGACCCCGACGCGAAGTACCTATATTCCTTCCGGGGGTCGCTGACATCGCATCCGGTGAGAGGACGACTGCGCACGCTGCAGGACCTGCCGCGAGGCTACGTCGAGGATTCGTCGGATGCTCGGGCCGCCACGTCCGCGCACGCACCCGGGACTCATCGGCCCTTGGCCGTGGAGCTCATGCGAAGCAGCAAATTCTGCCTCTGCCCTAGGGGGCGTGGCCCTTCATCGTGGCGTCTCTTCGAGACCATGCGTGCCGGCCGTGTGCCGGTGATCATCAGCGACGACTGGACGCCACCGCCCATCACCCCCAGCTGGGACAGCGTTTCGATCAGGGTCCGTGAGCGAGACGTCGTGGAGATACCGAAGCGGCTCGAGGAGCGAGAGCCGGAGGCGGAACGGCTTGCCTTGGCGGCGCGCCTCGCCTGGGAGGAGTGGTTCTCCATGGAGACGTTCTTCCACCGGATCGTCGATTGGTGTGAAGCGATGCGGATCTCGCGCCGTGTCCCAGAGCGCTGCGCGCGGTTCGTGACGGCGCTGTCGCTGGCTCACCCGCGCAAGTTCCGCCACTTCGTGGTCCCGAGATTGAGGAGATCGCTCCGGAGAGCCGCAGCGTGCTTCTGAAGTCGATGGCGCGAGCCGCAGAGAGGTACCGGGCCGGTGGCTGGGCAGACGTCAGGAGTCAGCTCGTGGAGCGGTGGCGGCCGTACGCGGCGATGCTCGATCGGCCCTGGACACGCTGGAGCTGGGCCCTCCCCGGAGCTCCCAACCGCCGCGTCGTTCGCGTCTTCGCGCTGCGTCGCAGCGGTCATCACGCGATCCTGAACTGGATCCGCTACCAGATGCCGGGCCGTCACTGTCTCCTGAACGAATGCGTATGGGGTGCCAACCCATTCGCCACCTGCTCTCGAGGCACGAGCCTCGTTCGTGGCTGGGCAGGTGAGCACAGGTCGCTCGACTGGGACCAGGAGCTGCGCGGCCGCCACGCCAAGAAGGGAACGCTGATCTACAACTACGAGGACAGCGACTTTAGAGATCCGTCGGTGGCCGTGAGGGACGATGAGGAAACGACTTGGCTCGGGCGGTCTTCCGCCCGTACCGACGTCCTCATCCTGCGGGACCCGTTCAACCTCTTCGCGAGCAAGCTCAAGTGGGCCCAGGGCACGAACCTGACTCCTTCGATGGAGGACGTGGTCGGACTGCGAGATCTCTGGAAGGCATACGCGCACGAGTTCCTGGGCGACACCGCGTACTTGGCGGGGCGAGTCACCATCAGCTACAACCTCTGGTTCCTCTCGCGGCTCTACCGGGACGATCGGGCGCGCGCCCTCGGCTTCGTGAACGCGGATGCCGGCCTCGACGAGGTTGCCAAGTGGGGACCGACGACGTGGGGAGACTCGTTCGACGGCCTGAAGTACGATGGCCGGGCGCGACAGATGAAGGTGCTGGAACGCTGGCGCGAATATGCGGGGGATTCGGTATTCCGCCAGGCGCTGGACGACGAGGAACTCGTCGCACTGTCGAAGACTATCTTCAGTGATGCCCTGGACCCCGCGGCTTGGCGTCAGTCGGGGTTCTCGCGTCCCGATATGGGCCTGCCAGACACCGAGGGAGGATGCGAATGACCCAGTCCGAGCCGACAAGGGCAACGGCCTCGTCTGGCCTTCACTCAGCGGCTAGACCATTCACGGATCGTCTGGTTACGACGGAAAGGTGACCAGCGTGATCCTGGGGCGCGTCCGTCACCATCTCCGTCGGCGATTCGCCGAGAGCGAGATGTGCATGCGCCTCGCGCGGGGTGCAGCCACGTCGGGTCTGCGCACGATCGATGGCCGCGACCCGCTGTCGTGGCAGTTCAGCGGGTTCAGTCAGAACGGAGAGGACGGCATCATCAGCGAGCTGCTGGCTCACCTCCGTCCGCGTAAGAGAACGTTCGTTGAGATCGGTTGCGGAAACGGACTCGAGAACAACACGGGATGGCTGGCCTTCGCTATGAAATACACCGGTGTGATGATCGAAGCGGACACGGCGGCCGTCCAGTTCTGTCGGGATCACCTCCAGCGGCATAATTGGGGCGTGACCTTCATGCCGATGTTCGTGACGCTGGATGAGGTCGACGGGATTCTCGAGTTGGCTGGGAACGAAAGCCCGGACGTTCTCTCAATCGACATCGATGGCAATGACTTCCACATCCTCCGCGCTTTGCTGGAGACCGGGCTCCGCCCCGGGATTCTGGTTGTGGAGTTCAACTCGGCCTTCGGTCCCGACAGTGCGGTCACGATTCCTTACGGCCGCGAGTTCCGCCGCGGCTTGGGACCGGATGCCTTGTATTACGGTGCTTCAATCGGCGCCTGGAGAACTCTGCTACCCCAGTATCAGTACGAGTTCGTAACTGTGGAATCCAACGGTGTGAACGCGTTCTTCGCGCATCGGCCCGCATTCGAAGGAGGTTTTCTCGATGGGTTGAATGGGCTTGAATTCGCGGAGAACTTCGCCGAGCGGAGGATGCGTGGGCCCGGCTGGCGCACCTGGGGGACGTCGCGATTCGAGTCCCAGCTCTTGCACCTATGAGCGCCGCTTGTTGTGACCGGCAGAGTTAGGCCCACCGCGCCGATTAGTGAGCACGCGCTTCCAGAACGCCACAATAGCCGTAAGCTCCGAGCGGTAGAAGTTGGTGTTGGAGCGTAGGGCTATCCTGATCAGACAGTAGGCGGCTTTAGCCACGCTCCTTGGTGTCACGAGGGCGTGGATGCGGTACTTCCGCTGGAAAAGGTATTGAGATACTCGAAACTCGATCGCCTGAAACGACTTGTCGGCGAGGTTGCATGAGAGACCTGGGTCGTGAAGGACCCGGGCACGTGGGTTGACGATACACGACAGCCCCGCTCGCTTGACGCGCAGACAGAGGTCCGTGTCCTCGCAATAGAGGAAGAACTGTTCGTCGAAAAACCCTACGGCCGATCGCAGCTTGTTCATGACCAACAGCAGTGCCGTCCCTGGCACGACGTCTACACAGACGTCGCCGGCGGGCTCGATGAAGACTCCGCTCCATTTCCATGGATCATTGAGGAAGGAAAGAGTTCGGACCTTGCGGTCGAATCCGATCTGTAAAGGTGCGACGACGGCCGCGTCCTCGTACGCATCCGCGGCGCCTACGAGCTGTTCGATGCTACCGGGCTCCAGGACGCAGTCGGGGTTCAGCACCAGGGCGAAGGGCTTGGAGCATGTCGAAAGCGCCTTGTTGACGGCTCGAGCGAACCCGTCGTTCCGCGGCGACCTGATGGAGGAGATGCGGCCGGTAGCCTCCAGACGGGAAAGGAGCGCTAGTGTCGAGTCAGTGCTTCCGTTGTCAACGACGGTCACTGACACGCTGGCCGGGATCGATTCCAGACACAGTTCGAGAACGTGCGCGCTGTTGAAGGTGACGATGACCACGTCGACGGAGGCAAGGCGATCCAGAGACATCACCAGGGCGTGTGGCCGTTCACACTGGGTCTCGAGCCCCGGTGGCCACCCGCGTTTCGTTCAGTGTGTGCTGTCGGACTTCGACAGTCCGGTACGGGAACTCGACGTAGCCTCTGACGGCAGGTGAATAGGCGGAGAGGCCCGACTGGATGTCGGCGGAGAGGACGTCGACCACCTGGAGATCCAGGAAGTCTTCCCGCACCTCTCCGGAGTCGACGAACAGTCCGATGGTGTAGCGCCCTTCGACGAGGGGCAGCGTCTCGATCCTCCCTTCGATCTGAAGGACCGAGTCGGAAAGCGCCTGATAGGGCCCGGCGGAAGTGCGGAGGTCGACAATGCCGACGCGTGCGCCGGTTGGTGCGTAGACGAGCAGGCAGAGCTCGGTGATGCGCAGCCGGCGGCTCGACCGCAGCTCGACGGTCACGCTCAGCGGCTGTCCGCTGACGACGGGATCAGGGCGCATCCGGAGCTCCCCCAGCTGGAGGCTCGGTCCGAGCGAAGCCGGGCCGCTGGCGGCCTTAGTCATGGCCGCGGCCAGATAGCTGGCGATGACCTCCGAGGCGGACCCGCTCTGCCGCAGGCGCCCCTCGCTGAGCCAGATGCCGATCGTGCAGAGCTGCTGAAGGGCTGTTGCGTCGTGGCTCACGAAGACGACCGTTCTGCCTCTCCGCGCCACGTCACCCATCTTGCCGAGGCACTTCCGGCGGAACTGCACGTCGCCCACCGCCAGGACCTCGTCCAGCAGCAGGATGTCCGTTTCGAGGTGCGCCGCCACCGCGAAGGCGAGCCGCACGTACATCCCAGATGAGTAACGCTTCACCGGCGTGTCGATGAAGTCGTCGATCTCCGCGAAGGAGACGATCTCGTCGAACCGAGCGGTGATGTCTTGCCGGCTCATACCCAGGATGGCGCCGTTCAGGAAGATGTTCTCGCGGCCAGTCAGCTCGGGATGAAATCCGGTCCCCACCTCCAGCAGGCTCGACAGCCGTCCGCGGAGGCGGATCTCGCCCCGGGTGGGTGTCGTGACCCGGGAGAGGATCTTCAGGAGCGTGGACTTGCCGGCACCGTTGCGCCCGACGATGCCGAGGACCTCGCCCTCCGCGACCTGAAACGAGACATCGCGGAGCGCCCAGAACGGCTCGCCATCACGTCCGCGGCGGGCGGTCGCAGTAACGAGCGCGTTGGGGTCCTCCTGGCCTCGTCTTCTCGCCCACCAGGCCTGGAGGTCTTTCCGCAGGGTGCCGTGCCCGATGACGCCGTACCGGTATTGCTTCCAGAGGCCATCGACTTCGAGCGCGTGCCGCGAGCCCATGGCTAGATGGAGTCCACGAACTGCTTCTCCACGCGGCTGAAGAGAACCAACCCGGCAATCAGGATCGCCGCGGTGATCGACAGGCCGATCACCACTCCTAGGGCGGTGACGGATCCCACCCCGAGGAAGGCGAGACGGAAGAGCTCGACGACCGGGGTCATCGGGTTCACGACCCGCAACCACTGCCATCGCTCGGGAATCTTCGAAGCCGGGTAGACGATGGGGGTGGCGAACATCCAAAGCTGCACCGCGAGCGGGATGATGTGCGTGAGGTCGCGATACCGGGCCGTCATCGAGGAGATCGTCAGACCCAAGCCGAGCCCCAAGGCAGCCATTTGCACGATGAGGAGGGGGAACAGGAGAACCAGCGGGCCCGGTGTCACCGGCGCTCCGCGAAGCCAGTAAATCGCCAGCATCGTCAAGAAGAGCGCCATCTGCACCGCCAGGGTGCCGAGGCTGCTGACGACAACCGCGATCGGCACCGTGAGCCGCGGAAAGTAGACCTTGCCGAAGAGGCCGGCGTTAGCCCCGAAGGTGTCGGCGGTACGTCCCAGGCAATCCGACATGTACCGCCAGAGCACCACGCCGGAAAGGTAGAAGAGGAGGTGTGGAACCCCGTCGGTCGAGAGCTTGGCGATGCTGCCGAAGACGAACGTGAAGATCAGCGTCATCATCAACGGCTGGATGACGTGCCACAGCGGTCCGAGCAGGGTCTGCTTGTACGCGGTGACGAGATCGCGCTTGACGAAGAGGGCCACCAGGTCCCGGTAGCGCCAGATTCCCGCGATGTCCAGGCTCCACGAGCTCGTCGGCGGCCGGATCACGGTCGTCCAGGCGCAGTCCGTGTCTGGAGAGACAGGGAGGGGGACAAAAGGTGCGTTAGGGATGCGGCTGGCCGAGCTCAAGTGTGCCTGGTTCGGTTCTCTTCGCTGGACGCCGCCGGCGGCGTGAGTCCATCTTCGAGGATAGAGCAACGCGGATTTCAGCCGCAAGCGGTGGGCCCGGCGTCTGCTATGCTTTTCCTATCGTCGCGCTCTCTCTTCCGCGGACAGCGCTAGGAAGGCGGCCCTTGAGAAGAACCGATCGCAGACTGGCGCTCCCTGCCCCATTCATCGGGCCTCGCCTGCGCGCGGCCGTGCCTCGGCCGCTCTAGCCTCTCGAGCCGAAGGATGCGGGTACTGGTCACCGGCGGAGCTGGGTTCCTCGGCCGTCACGTTGTCGAGCGGTTGCGCGCGCGCGGTGACGAAGTCGTGGTCCCGCGATCCAGCGCCTTCGACCTCACCCGCCGCGAAGAGGCGGACCGATGCCTCGAGGCGAGCCTGCCCGAGCTGGTCATCCACGCGGCGGCGCGGGTGGGAGGCATCGGTGCCAACCGAAAGAGCCCCGGCACGTTCTTCCGGGACAACGCGCTCATGGGGCTCCACGTTATCGAAGCCAGCCGCCTCGCCGGGGTACGGAAATTGGTGTGCCTCGGTACGATCTGCGCCTATCCGAAGTTCACTCCGGTTCCGTTCCGAGAGGACGACCTGTGGAACGGGTTTCCCGAGGAGACCAATGCGCCGTACGGGGTGGCCAAGAAGGCGCTGCTGGTGATGCTCCAAGCGTACCGGCAGGAGTTCGGTTTCGACGGCATCTACTTGCTGCCCGTCAATCTCTACGGTCCCTGGGACAACTTCGACGTGGAGTCGAGCCACGTCATCCCGGCCCTCATCCGCAAGTTCCTCGAGGCGAAGGCGTCGAACGCAACCGAGGTCGTGCTCTGGGGAGATGGCTCGCCGACCAGGGAGTTCCTCTACGTGGAGGATGCGGCCGAGGCGATCGTGCGAGCATCGGACGCGTATTCGGGCGACGCTCCGGTAAACCTCGGATCGGGCGAGGAGATCTCGATCGCCGATCTGGCGGTGCTGGTCCGTGAGAGCATCGGGTACCGGGGCGGCATCCGGTGGGACACGTCGATGCCCAACGGCCAGCCGCGTCGCCGGCTCGACACATCACGGGCCGTCGAGGCCTTCGGCTGGCGGGCCAGCACGCCGCTGGGCGAGGGGCTGGACAGGACGATCGCCTGGTACCGCTCCCGGATGGCCTGCTAGTCCCGGCGACGATGTGCGGCATCTTCGGTTTCGCTGGCGACGCGCGAGCGGCGCGCGGGGTGCCCCTGGAACGCGCCGTGCGGGCGCTCCGGCACCGGGGCCCGGACGGCGAGGGCATATACCTCGGAGACAGCGCCAACGGGCGGACGGCGTGCGCTCTGGCTCACACACGCCTCGCCATCCTCGACGTTTCGGACGCCGCGGCCCAGCCGATGTCGACCGGGGACGGGAGGTTCACGCTCGTCTACAACGGCGAGATCTACAACTTCGCCGAGCTGCGAAGCGAGCTGGAGCGGGCGGGGAAGCTTGTCAGGTCGAGCGGGGACACCGAGATCGTGCTGAGGGCGTACGAGCACTGGGGGCGTTCCGCGTTCCGGCGCCTGAGGGGCATGTTCGCGATCGCCGTCTGGGACGCGCTCGAGGGCACCCTGATCCTCTGCAGGGACCGCCTGGGCATCAAGCCGCTTTACTATCTTGAGTCCGCCTCCGGACTCGCCTTCTCCTCGGAGGTCCGCGCCCTCCTCGCCACCGGGCAATCGGCCGCAAGGATCTCGCCTCTCGCGCTGCGGAGCTATCTCCAGAACGGCACAGTGGCCGAGCCCTACTCGATCCTGGACGGCGTCTACGTCGCGCCCCCCGGCGCGATCCTCACCTACCGGGATCGTGCTCTCGCCGCCGAGGCCTTCTGGAGGCTCCCGGAGCAGAGCCGTCGAGCGCTCACGTTCAAGGACGCCGTCGAGGAGCTGCGTCCGACGCTGCACGAGGCGGTGCAGCTGCACCTCGTGTCCGACGTGCCGCTCGGAATCTTTCTGTCGGGCGGCGTCGACAGCTCCTCGCTAGTGGGACTGGCGGCCGCGGCGGCTTCCGCGCCGGTTCACACATTCACCGTGTCGTTCGACGACGAGGACTACACGGAAGAGCGGTATGCCGCCGAGGTCGCTGCGCACTTCGGCTGCGACCATCACCAGGTGCACCTCCCGGCCAGCCGAGCCGCTGCCGATGTGCCGATCGCGTGGGAGCACGCCGATCGCCCCTCCGCGGACGGCCTCAACACGTTCTTCGTGGCGGAGGCGGCGCGCCAGGCGGGGCTTCGTGTGGCGCTCTCCGGGCTGGGCGGTGACGAGCTCTTCGCCGGTTATGAGGGATTCCGCCGATTCGGGGCTTACCTCAGGATGGGCCGGCTCGCCCACGCGCTTCCGAAGGGGCTGGTACGGCACGGCGACAACGCCCGTTCGCCATGGGAGACCACCAACCGGGTCCGGAAGCTCGTTTCCGTCCTCCAGGCCGGCGGCGACGTGGCGGCGACTTATCGTGCGATGCGTGGCATGTTCCTCGGCTCCCAGGTCGACTCCTTGCTGGGGCAGGCTCCGACCGCGAAAGGCTCCAATGCCTTCGAGCCCTCGGTCGACGGCTCTCGCACTGGCGATGCCATCAACGCCTTCTCGGAGCTCGAGCTTCAGTCCTACATGCGGGACACGCTCCTAAGGGATGCCGATAACATGTCCATGGCGCACTCGCTCGAGGTGCGTGTTCCCCTGCTCGACCATCGCCTCGTCGAGCAGGTGATCGCGATTCCGGGCAGCCTCAAGCTGCACAAGCGCCTGAACAAGCCCCTCCTCGTGGCAGCCGCGCCCCACCTCCCGCCGGCCGTCGTGAGAAGGCCGAAGATGGGCTTCGTGCTGCCTTTCGAACGTTGGTTCCGTGGCCCCATGAGCACTTTTCTCTCTGACCTCTTCCTGTCTGGCTCAGCGGGCGCGGGCCTCCTGGATCGCCGGGCGCTGGTGTCGCTGTGGACGGCGTTCCTGAAGGGACCGCAATACGTTTCTTACTCGCGCATCGCGTGCCTGGCCGCGCTCCTCGTCTGGTCTGAGGCCCGTGGCGCGGAGCTCGGCGCGGCTGCGGCCCACGCGCCAGTGGAGCTCGAGCGGGAGCCGCAAGGCTGATGCGTCCGTACCCGGCCAAGGTCCTGATCTCGACTCTGCCGCTGTGGGGCGGTGGCGTCTCGGTCAAGACGCGGTTTGCCGTGGAGATGCTGCGGTCTCGCGGTGTCGAGCCGGTGCTGGCATATTACCGGCCCTACGGGATGGACCCGTCCCTCTCCGTCCCGAGCTACCGCCTGCTCACGCGTCGCGTCTCGATGAAGAGGGTCGAGGTGTTGGACGGCGTCGAGGCGTACGAGATCGGAGCATGGTTGCCGGAGCTCGAGTTCACGCACTACCTGCCGACGATCCATTGGCGCGCGCTTCTGGATCGGTTCCCGGTCGGGATGGCGATCTCCGGCAGCCCTCTCGCAGCCCTTCCCTACGCCCGTACCGGCAGGGACTTCCTTCTCTGGGTAGCCTCGCCCTGGATGGCGGATCGTCAGGACCGCGTCCGCGAATTCCCCTGGGCACGCCGACTGCTGGACGCCGCTGTGATTCGTGGCGTGGCGCGGTCGTTCGAGCGGAAGATCCTGCACTCGGGGCGCATCCTGGCCCTGAGCGAATACACACGGTCTAGCCTCGACCAGCTCGCGGGACGGCGGGTCGTGAGGAATGTCCTGCCGATGCCTGTCGACATCGTTCGGTTTTGCCCCAGGCCAAACGCCGTGGTTACGGGACGGATCGCGTTCCTGGGACGCTTCAACGATCCCAGAAAGAACATTGGCCTGCTGCTGCGGAGCCTGAGGGAGTGCCTCGACGCGGGTGCGAAGGTCACGGGGCTTCTGATCGGCGCCGAGCCTTCCGAGAGCGTCGTTTCGCTCATTGCCTCCCTCAGCTTGGAAGGTGTGGTCGAGACCAGGGCCTCGGTGGCCACGCCCGAGCTCGCCGAGCTCCTCTCGACCGTGGACGTATTCGTGCTGCCCTCGCATCAGGAGGGCCTCTGCATCGCGGCGCTCGAGGCCATGGCGTGCGGCTGTCCGATCGTCTCGACGCGCTGCGGTGGCCCGGAGGAGTTCGTCGTGGATGGCGAGACGGGACGCCTCGTGCCCGCGGAGCCGTCCGCCCTCACCGAGCGGATCCTCGAGATTGTCGGCGACCGGTTCTTGCGGGCTCGCCTCTCGGAGGGCGCGCGCGCGATGGTCGTCTCGCGCTACCGGCGGGAAATCAGCGAGCGGGTCTTCTGGAGCGCGTGGGACGCGATGATCGGAGCAGCGTGAGCGTGCCGCGCTTTCCGGCCGTCCTGTTCGCTTACCGCCGTCCGGATCTCCTGAGGAGAACGCTGGCGGCGCTCGAGGGGCAGGGAATCGAGCTGCTGATCGCCTTCAGCGACGCTCCCGCCGAGCCTGCGTTCACGCCGGACGTGGAGGAGGTGCGGCGGCTGCTGCGCGCCGTTCGCTGGGCAGCCGTGCGTCTGGTGGAGCGCGAGCGCAACCTGGGTCTGGGGCTCTCGATTCGATCGGGCGTGGAAGAGGTGCTGCGCGAGTTCTCGGGCGTTGTCGTCTTCGAGGACGATCTCATCTGCGCGCCTGGCGCCTATCGCTTCGCGGTCGCGGCGCTGGAACACTACGAGAACGTCGAGCGAGTGATGAGCGTGACAGCGTGGACGCACCCGAGGGTCGTACCTCCCGGCGTGAAGGACGCCGCGTACTTCGACGGGAGAGCGGAATGCTGGGTCTGGGGGACCTGGCCGCGGGCGTGGAGAGGAATGGAGTTGACGGCGCAGGAGATGATCGAGGACTGCCTCCGGCAGCGGATCGACCCTTATCGGTACGGTCGCGACCTGGTGGCGATGGCGGCGGAGGAGTCGGCCCGCAACATCTGGGCGGTGCGCTGGCTGTACCACCACATACGGAAGGGCGGCCTCTGTCTTCGTCCTCCGATAAGCCTGGTGACGCACATTGGAGAGGACGGCCGCGGGACCAACGTCAAGCAGCCGATGTCAGATTGGGGCACGGGCAGCATCGAGGGCGCATTGCCGGCGCTCGAATGGCCGGCGGCCGTGGAGAACCCTGCATGCGCCACCCTCTGGCGAGAGGCGGTCGGTACTTGGCCCGTGTCCCGCGACACGCTGGGCTCGCGCCTCCACGCCTCGTTCCGGAGGGCGCTCGGTGCCGTCAGACGGCGACTCGGCAGGGGGCGGACTATGTGGGCGAAACCCGCGGACTAGGAGAAGGATGGACGTGCTCGAACAAGGCGCCCCTCCAGCCCACGAGCTGCCCTCCCTCGATGCGCGCCGACGGCGGGTCGGGAGCGGAGCGGAACCAGCAGACAAGCCTGTAGCGTGGCTGCAGACTTGCGAGGAGCTCGTCCCAGTCGAGGAACCACGCCGGGTAGCTCGCTTCGTAGATCCACTCGGGTGTTCTCTGGAGCGTCAGCCTGCGCGGCCCCTCCAGCGCCACCGAGGTGCGGTCCAGGAGGAGGAAGGGGGCGGCGCAGGCGGCGAGCGCGTCGAGGAGCCAGCGCGGGTCCTGCACGTACTGCAGAACGCTGGAGACGAGCACGGTGTTCGGTTGTTGCGACTGCATCGCGGCCTCGATCGATTCGTGGAAGGTAAGACGACCGTCCTCGAACTCTTCACGGCCCGCCGAGACGAAGGCCGGCTGCTCGACGACTCGCCAGGACACGCTCCGAAGCTCGGTGAGGAGACGACGGTGCTGGTAGTAGACGCTGCCCAGCGACCCGCCGAAGTCGAGCACGTCGAGCCGTCCGTCGCTCCTGGCCGCCACCTGGAAGAGCTGGGCAATCAGCGGCCAGTTGAACTCTTCGCGCGGGAATACCACCGCGTCGCGCTCGAAGGCCGCGCGCCCGCTCCTGACCTCGCGAGCGGCCTCTCTCACCCGTTGCAGGATCAGGGGGTGGTCGTAGCCGGAACCTGCCCCTCGCGCCTCTTCCCAGCTATGGTAGTCGCCGGTCCAGGTGACTGCCTGGGATCCGCCGGCCTGACCGCCCGCGAGTCGCTTCAGCCATGACGCCAGCCTCACCCGCATCGCAGTCTACCAACGCAGCACCCCGCGCTTCCGAGGCCTACTGCACGTACTTCGACGGCGTCTACCTGCCGCGCGCGATGGTGATGTGGGCGTCGCTGCGCGCCAGCCGGCGGTCGGCCCGACTCTGGGCGCTCTGTCTCGACGACTTCGCGATGGCGGCACTGTGTGCCGTGCCGGTCCCCGGCGTGACGCCCCTCCGCCTGTCGGATCTGGAAGCGTGGGATCCGGAGCTTGCCCGCGCTCGGGGCACCCGATCGCTGTACGAGTACTACTTTACGCTGTCCCCCGTGCTGCCGCTCTACTTGCTCGAGAAGGAGCCCGGCATCGACCGGCTGACGTATGTCGATGCCGATCTCTGGTTTTTCGGCGAACCGGGGCCTCTGTATGAGGAGATGGGGGACGCATCGGTGTCCATCGTGCCGCACCGCTTCTCTCCCGGGCTCGAGCACCTGCGGGAGTTCGGCGTCTACAACGTTGGGTGGCTGACGTTCCGCCGCGACGCACGCAGCCTTCAAGTACTTCGTTGGTGGCGCGAGCGCTGCCTCGAGTGGTGCGGCGACAGCCCGCGTAACGGCCTCTTCGCCGATCAGGCCTATCTGAACGACTGGCCGGAGCGGTTCGAGGGCGTCCACGTCCTCGGGCATCCCGGCGCCAACGTGGGTCCATGGAACGTGGGGCAGCACGAGCTGAGCCGGGGCGGAGGTGTAGTGAGGGTCGACCGTACGCCCGTGCTGTTCTTCCACTTCAGCGGGATCCGGAGCGTCGCCGGGACGCTCGTCTGGTGGGCTCGGCTGGAGAGCTACAACCTCGAGATGAGCGCCAAGCTGTTCCGCTGGATCTACGCGCCGTACCTGCGAGCGCTCTCTCGCGCGGAGCGCTACTGGGCCGCGCGCACCTCGCGGGCCGCTGGTGCAGAGCCGAGCGGCCCGCGAGGCAGGCCGGTGCTCTCACCGCGCAACGTACTGGGCTGGCTCCTCAGCGGCAAGGCGATGACGCCCTGGGTCCATCGCAGCATGCTCGCGGGCCCAAGAGGGCACGTCGGGCCCTGAGATGGCGAAGACCGTCAGTGTGGTCGTCCCGTCGTTCAATCAAGGGTGCTTTCTGCCTGAGACGCTCGAGTCTCTGCTGGCGCAGGAGGACCCCGCGCTGGAGATCCTCGTTGTCGACGGCGGCAGCAACGACGAGACGCCCCAGGTACTGGAGCGTTATCGCTCGCGCCTCACGGTCGCGATCAGCGAGCCCGACGCCGGCCAGAGCGATGCCATCAACAAGGGGTTCGCCAGGGCGCGAGGCGAATGGCTTGCCTGGCTCAACTCCGACGACCTCCTGCAACCAGGAGCGACTCGGGCATTAAGGGCCGCAGCCGCCGCCGACCCCGGCGGACGGTGGTTCGCAGGCGGTGGCTCGTTCATCGACGAACGGTCGCGGACCCTGAGCACCTATTCGGCGCCTGGTCGACGTCTCGAGGCGCGTGACCTCGTCCCCTGGACGAGCACCTGGTTCGGTCAGCCGGGCACGTTCTTTCGCCGTGACCTCTTCGAGGCCGCGGGGGGCGCCGTCCGCACCGACCTCCGGTACGCGATGGACCTCGACCTCTGGCTGCGGCTCGGGCGGATCGCTCCGCTGAACCCCATCGCCCATCCCATGGGTTGTTACCGGCTGCACGGCGGTTCCAAGACCGTCGCGGAACGGCATCGGATGGAATGCGAGGTCGTCCAGGTGCTCTGGGAGCAGATGGGGATGGAGGCCGCCCTGAGCCGGGTCTCGCTGCTCGCCGAGGCGCACTTCGAGATGGAGGCCCGCATGCAGCGCCTGGGGCGTGACCTGCGATCTCCGCTGGGCTGGTTGCGGATCCTGCGAAGGAGGCTGAGATCTCGATTCACTTCGTCCTGAACAGCCACGGGCTCGGCTTCGACCGGTACTCGATGCTGTGCATCAAATCGCTGCGCACCGCTTGCGGCGACCGTCCCACGGTGACGGTCTACTGTCCCGACAACCTCCCCCCGCCATCGGGACCGGCGCTCCGCTTCTACGACCATCACCGGGTGCGGACCGTCTCCTTCCACAACGAGTTTCTGCCCGATCGCGTGGACGACCTCGGCGGCGTGCCTGCGCGCCACCTGACCTGCAACAAGCTCTACTGCCTGCAGGGCATCCCGCCGGGAGAACGCAGGGTCTTCCTGGATGCCGACATCGTGTTCCTGGGCGATCCCAGCGCGTACCTCGAGAGCATCGCCGAGCCCTGCGGCGCGTCACCGGTCAACACGCCGGAGGCCTTCGGAGGGGACTGGCGGACGCTTTACGAATCAGTAGGCGTCCCTTATCCGGATCACGAAATCGAGGTCTGGACAACGTACGCTTATGGGAAGGCCCCTCAGCCCCCGCGAACGAAGATGGTCCCGTACTTCAGCTCCGGGATCGTCTATGCGACCTCGACGTCGTCCCTCCCCGAACTCTGGCTTCAACTGGCGCGCGAGCTGGAAGGGAAGCTCCACCTCTTCTCCCGCACGTTCTTCCTCGACCAGATCGCTCTGTCGGTGGCGATGCTAAAGACCGGAGAGCCCTATCAGCTGATACCTCGGGAGCTCAACGCGACGTTCGAGATCCTGAGGTTCCTGGAGCGGCCTGCCCAGCTCTTCCATTACGTCACCCTCGACGCGCTCGCCGCGGCCGTCGCCCGTTTTCCGGAAGTCAGGCGTGTGATGACGAAGGTGGTTCGGGACCTGGCTCGCGAGGACGGGCTGGACATGAGGTTCAGCCTCCTCACGGAGGTCCCCCGCCTCTATCGACGGGCCGTGGGCCTCGCCGCGCGACCTCTCAACCGGCTGCTCGGAACGCGCCTGGCAGGCGCGAAGGAGCGCACGTGACCTTCGCGCCAGCGCTTTCGGTAGCCCTGTGTACGCACAACCCAGACCGAGTCCGGCTGAGTAGGGTGCTCCAGTCGCTGGCGTCCCAGACGCTGCCGGCCGATCGCTGGGAACTGGTGCTGGTGGACAACCAGAGCGCCCCTCCGCTCAGCGGTCGCTTGAGCGTACCGGCGCGGCTCACCCACCTGCGTATCGTCGAGGAGCGTGAGCTCGGCTTGACCCCTGCACGGCGCGCGGGCATCGAGGCCGCCCTCGGCGAGGTGCTTGTCTTCGTGGACGACGACAATGTCCTCTCTCCGGATTACCTGCAAGCCGCCCTCGACCTCATGACGAGGGAGCCGCAGGTCGGCGCCGCGGGAGGGATCATCGAGGCAGAATGGGAAACGCCGCCGCCGCTCTACGCCGCTCCCTATCTCAGCCTGCTCGGGGTCCGCGATTTCGGCGCTCGGCCGATGCGCGCGCTGGTTCACGACCGCGTCGGTCCCTGGGAGCCGATCGGGGCCGGTATGGTCATTCGCAAGACCATTGCACGACACTACCGGCATCTGGCGGGGAATGGGCCGCGAGGCCGCCTCGACCGGCGCGGCTCGAACCTGGGGAGCTGCGGCGACACCGACATGGCGCGCTGTGCGGTAGACCTTGGCTACTACATGGCGTATGAGCCGGCGCTCCGGATGACCCACATCATCCCCGCCTTCCGGCTGACGTACAGGTATCTGCTGCGGCTCTGCTACTCGTTGAAGAGGTCGGGGATCCTGCTGGACCGCATCAGGACTGGAGAGCCCCAGCCACTGCGATCCAGGGCGACGAAGTGGCTACGCCTACCCCTGGACGTCCTGAGGGCGGTGACGGTGGACCCGCGGTCGTGGGGACTCGCGGTGGCGACCAGGATGGGCGAGTACGACGCCCGGCTGACCCGGCTCGACGGATGAGCGCCGCAGGTGGGCCGTGGCCGCGCATCAGCATCGTGACTCCGTCCTACAACCAGGCTGCCTACCTGGAGAGTGCGCTGTGCTCGGTCCTCGAGCAGGGATACCCTGACCTCGAGCTCTTCGTCCTCGACGGCGGCAGCACCGATGGGTCACTCGAGATCCTGAAGCGTCTCGGAGATGAGCTGAACTACTGGGAGAGCGTTCCGGACGAGGGCCAGAGCCACGCTATCGAGAAGGGGATGAGCCGGGCCACGGGTGTGCTGGTCAACTGGCTGAACTCGGACGATCTGATGCTTCCCGGCGCGCTCTTCCGGGTAGCCCGCGCGTATCTCGAGTCGAGGGCCGACGTAATCGTGGGGGAGGACCTTCACTTCGAGGTGAGTCCCGAGGAGCCCGTCTTCCGCTTCCGTCCGCTGGGCTACTCGTTTCCCGCGTGCCTGCGTTTCTGGGACGGCGGATTCCGGTACCATCAGCCCTGCACTTTTGTCACCCGGGCGCTCTACCAGCGCGTCGGCGGCGTCGATCGGACCCTCCACTACGTCATGGATTACGACCTCTATTGCCGGATGCTGGCCATTCCGGGTGTCAAGACCGAGATCATCGCGGAGCCTTTGACGGCGTTCCGCCTGCACCCTTCTTCGAAGACGCGCACCAAGAAGCGCGAGTTCCTCGAGGAGCAGGCCCGGGTATCCAGGCGCTATTGGGCTCAGGCCGGCTTCGACGAAGGACGCGAGCTGGCCGGCCTTCGCCGGTACCGGTCGCACTGCGCGGCGCACCGTCTGGCAGAGTCGGTGAGACGGGGGGATCTGCTCGAAGCGGCGCGCTGCGCATGCGAAGCCGCAAGCTCGCCGTCCGGCGCGATGACCGCCGTCCTGGGAGCGGCACGCCGGAGGAGGAACCCTACCTGATTCACGTCGCGGCGCTCCTCGGGATCGCGGTCGTTCTGGTCTGTGCCAGCAGCCTGGTGTGGGGGGTGTGGATCACCCTCGCTGTCGGTTTCCTCCAGGACCCGCTTCGAAAGCTCTGGCCGGGACAGCCGGTCTTCCTGGTGGCGACTTGCCTGGTGTTCTTTGCCGCGGCGTTCGCCGGAGCACTCCTCCGCGGTCTGAGGCTGGAAGATCCATTCCTCAGATCTCTCCGTCGCGCGCTGAGGGGGCCGCTCTCGCTCATGGCGATCCTCCTCGTCTCAGGGATTCTGCTGACAATCGCCAAGACGCAGAGCGCGGCGGTGGTGGTCATCGGCGTCATTTCGTACTTCACGCCGTTGCCCGCCGTCCTGATGGGTTACCGGTTCGCCCGGAAGCCGTGGCGCATCGACCGCTTCATCGGCGGCTACGTTGCCGCCGTGTGCGTGATGGCCTCGGGCGTCTACCTCTACATGTTGGGCTACGACAACGTGCTCCTCGTGCCCGTCACGGAATGGCTCGACGTGTACGGGCCTCACGGGACTGTGCATCTCCTTCCAGGCTTCTTCCGGACAGCCGAGAACGCCGCATGGCATGGCTCTTCCGCCATCTGCCTCCTGATCGTGCGCCAGGCGATGCGGCACCAGCGCGCCAGCTCGCAGTGGCTCGCGGCCACCGTCGCCAGCTACCTGACCGGCGCGGTCTTGCTGACCGGCCGTCGCAAGGCGGTGGTCGAGATCGGGGTCTTCTTCGTCCTCTACGGGATCCTGGCTTTCCTCCAGCGCCGGGGCTCGCGGCGCGTGCTGAGCATCGGCTTGGCCTCGGTACTGGGGTCCGCCCTCTTCGTGAAGCTCGGGTACTTCGACGCGTTGACGGGTAGCGGCGCCATCGCCTACGTCGAGCGGGGACAGAGCGTCGTCGCGGAGATCTCCGATCGGGTCGACGTCACGCTCCGGTCCTACAAGCAGGTGATCGCGGCCAACGGCGTCTTCGGGGCCGGGGTGGGGATGGGAAGCCAGGGCGCCCAGCATTTCGGCGCCGGGATGGTTGCCGTCGGTGGAGCCGCTGAGAGCGGTCCGGCCAAGGTGCTGGCGGAGCTCGGAGTGCCCGGGATCTGTGTGGCCGCATGGCTGCTCTTCTCGGCCGGCCGCCTGATGTGGCGCAAGCTGACCGTGCTCCGGCGCTCGCGTGCCAGGAGCTTCATCGCCGCCAACGGCCTGGTCTGTTTCCTGGCGGCGAACGGAGCCGTGTTCCTGGTGAACCACCAGATCTTCGGCGACCCGTTCGTGCTGCTGATGCTCGGATGGATCACGGGCTTCATCCTGGCCTTGGTGCGCGAGGCAGAGCCGCTGGTCGAGGTCGAGGTACCGGGTGCCGCGGAGCGCAGCGCACTCCCTCCGCTACAGGCGGTCGGAGCCTGAATGAGCACGTTATCGCCGTCTGCCGCGCTCGCACCGGTCACCGTGGTCGTCCTGACCATGGACGAGGCGGCCAACCTCCCGAGGTGTCTCGACTCGGTGCGCGGGTGGGCGTCCGAGGTGTTCGTCGTGGATTCGGGCAGCACCGACGGAACCGTGGAGATCGCCAGGCTACGAGGCGCCAAAGTCGTCACCCACGACTTCACAACGCACGCGCTTCAGTGGCGCTGGGCGCTGGCCGAGCTGCCGCTCACGGAACCCTGGGTGCTGGGCCTGGACGCCGACCAGTCGCTGACCGTGGAGGCGCGGGACGAGGTGCTGAGGCATCTGCGTGGCGCGACCGGCGAGACAGCAGGCTACTACCTGCGCCGTCGCCAGGTGTTCCGGGGTCGCTGGATACGCCATGGCGGCTACTACCCGAAGTATCTGCTCAAGCTCTTTCGCCGAGATGCAGTGACCGTAGGGCCGGACCTCGTCGACCACCGGTTTCAGGTCCGCGGACGCGTGGAGCGTCTCGAGGTGGACCTGGTCGAGGACAACGCCAAGGAGGGCTCGATCGGCTTCTGGATCGACAAGCACAACCGATATGCGGCACTTCAGGCGCGCGAGGAGCTTGCCGCGAGGCAGGCGCCCGGGGCGCTGGGATGGCCGCCGTTCCTCGGGACGCCCGACGATCGTACGCTCTGGCTCAAGCGGCTGTGGCTGCGGCTGCCGCTCTATGCGCGCCCGGCGCTCTATTTCGTCTACCGCTACCTGTTCCGCCTGGGTTTCCTGGACAGGAAGGAGGGCTTCCTGTTCCATTTCCTCCAGGCGTTCTGGTACCGGCTGCTCGTCGACGTCAAGCTGGAGGAGCTCCTCTCGGGCGAGGGGGCGTTGCCCCGGCCTGCTGCCGGGCCGCTCACGGAGCCTCGATGACGAGCTGGGTGCTCGGATTGAACGCCTTTCACGGCGACGCGGCTGCCGCGCTCCTGCGCGACGGAGAGCTGGTCTGCGCGATCGAGGAGGAGAGGCTGAACCGGACCAAGCACTGGGCCGGGTTCCCGTCCGCCGCCATCGGCGCCGTGCTGGCGGACGCGGGCGTTCCGCTCTCGGAAGTCCAGCATGTCGCGATCTCGCGAGATCCTTCGGCACATCTGCTGAAGAAGGCGCTCTTTGCGTTTCGCAACCGGCCTGGCCGCGAGGCCGTCGCCTCACGTCTCAGGAACCACCGTCAGGTGCAGGATGTGGGCGCCCGGCTCGCCGCGCTCGACCGCGAGCCTTTTCGGGGCAGGGTCCATCACGTGGAGCACCATCGGGCACACCTGGCGTCGGCGTTCTTCTGCTCGCCCTTCGAAGAAGCGGCTTGCCTTTCGGTGGACGGCTTCGGAGATTTCCTGTCGTCGATGAGCGCGGTCGGGCGAGGTACGCGCCTCGACGTCGTGGACGAGGTCGCCTTCCCTCACTCTCTCGGCGTGCTCTACACGGCGGTGACCCAGTTCCTGGGGTTCCCCCGGTACGGGGACGAGTACAAGGTGATGGGGCTCGCGTCGTATGGCCATCCGGAATACCTCGACGCACTCCGCCAGGTGGTGTCGCTGGAGGACGACGGGCAGTTCCGGCTCGACCTCGACTACTTCGTGCACGCCTCGGAAGGCGTGACGATGTCGTGGGAGGGAGGGGAGCCCGTCCTGGGGTCCCTCTTTTCGGGGAAGCTGGCCGAGCTCCTCGGCCCCGTCCGCGAGCCGGGGGAGGACCTCACCGACCGACATCGGGCGGTGGCGGCGTCGCTCCAGGCTCTCTACGAGGAGATCTTCTTTCACCGGGTGAACTGGCTTCAGAAGCGGATCCGCTCGCGTGTCCTCTGTCTCGCCGGAGGGTGCGCCATGAACTCGGTCGCCAACGGGAAGCTCTTCGCGAGGAGCCGCTTCAGGGACGTCTGGATACAGGCGGCCGCCGGCGACGCGGGCACCGGGCTCGGCGCGGCGCTCTACGCCTGGCACCAGACGCTCGGGAACCCTCGAGGCTTCGTCATGAAGCACGCGTACTGGGGGCCCGCCTACCCGGAAGGCCGCATCGCGCGCGCCCTGCAGGAGCGGCTGCCCGCCGACGGCGAGCAGGGCATCCGCGTCACGAAGCATGCGGAAGAAGCGGCGCTGCTGGAGGAGACGGCTCACGCGATCGCCGCGGGAGAGGTCGTGGGCTGGTTTCAGGGACGGAGCGAGTGGGGGCCACGCGCGCTCGGCAACCGCTCGATCGTGGTGGATCCCCGCCGCGCCGAGATGAAGGACGTCTTGAACAGCCGGATCAAGCGTCGCGAGCCGTTCCGGCCCTTCGCTCCCTCGATCCTGGAGGAGCGCGTTGGTGATTACTTCGAGGAGTCCTACCCGGATCCCTTCATGCTGAAGGTCTATCCGGTGCGCTCCGCTCGGAGATCCGAGATCCCGGCGGTGACGCACGTCGACGGCACCGGCAGGTTGCAGACCGTCTCCAGGGAGCAGAACCCGAGGTACTGGGGGCTCATCAAGGCGTTCGAGCGGCTGACCGGTGTGCCCGTTGTCCTCAACACTTCCTTTAACGAGAACGAGCCGATCGTCAACACTCCCGAGGAGGCGATCGCCTGTTTCCTGCGAACCCGCATGGACCGGCTGGTGCTCGGCGACTGGACCATCGCGCGCACCGAGGAGGGCTCTTGAAACGGTTTCATCGCGCCGAGCGAAGGTTCGGAGTCACCGTCGGCGCCGTCGCGCTGGCCTTCGGCTCGTGGTGGCTGTATCGGGGCAAGTTTCCGCAAATGGTGCCTATCGCCCTCGCCTGCGGAACGCTGCTGGTCATGCTCGGACTGCTGGCCCCCGCCGCTCTCCGGTGGCCGAACCGTGTCTGGCTGCGGCTCGGAGAGGCGCTCGGCTACCTGATGACGCGTGTCATCCTGGCGGTGGTCTTCTATGGTGTCGTCACGCCCATCGGGCTCCTCCGCAGGGCCGTGGGGGGAGACCCTCTGCGGCGCCGCTCGGGGCCGAGCGATTCGTACTGGCTTCCGTACCCGGAGCGGCATCACGATCCCAAGCATTTCGAGAAGATGTACTGAGCGCCTATGTCGAAGCTTCAGGTCCTCCAAGAGCTCTGGGAGTTCATGCGTCACAACAAGAAGTACTGGCTGGCTCCGATCGTCATCGTTCTGGTGCTGGTCGGACTCCTGCTGGTACTGGCGAAGGGGTCGGCGGTGGCCCCGTTCATCTACACGCTCTTCTAGAAAGGCGACTTGACCAGCGTCCTCGGCATCTCGGCCTTCTACCACGACTCCGCCGCCTGTCTGGTCGTGGACGGCCGGATCGTGGCCGCCGCCCAGGAGGAGAGGTTCTCGCGGGTCAAGCACGATCACCGTTTCCCGGCACGCGCGGTCGCGTACTGCCTGGGCGAGGCGGGTCTGTCGCCGGAGCGCCTCGACTACGTGGGCTTCTACGACAAGCCGCTGGTCAAGTTCGAGAGGCTGCTCGAGACCTACCTCGACTACGCACCGCGCGGCTTCCGCTCGTTCCTGCAGGCGATGCCGCTGTGGATGCGGGAGAAGCTCTGGCTCCCGGAGGTGATCCGGACGGAGCTAGCCCATGCCGCGGGTGAAGAGGACGAGAAGGAGGCCCGGAAACGCGGCGCGAGGTATCCGTTCAAGGTCCTCTTCGGTGATCACCACGAGAGCCATGCCGCCAGCGCCTTCTACCCGTCCCCCTACGAGCGGGCGGCGATCCTGACCATGGACGGCGTCGGGGAGTGGGCCACCAGCTCCATGGGGTTCGGCGAGGGAAACCGGATCACCCTGCTGAAGGAGCTCCGCTTTCCGGACAGCCTCGGCCTTCTCTACAGCGCCTTCACCTACTACACGGGGTTCAAGGTCAACAGCGGCGAGTACAAGGTGATGGGGCTCGCTCCCTACGGGGAGCCCAAATACGTCGCGCTCATCAAGGAGAAGCTCCTGGACATCCGCGAGGACGGGAGCGTGCGGATGAACCAGGAGTACTTCGGGTACGCGAGCACGCTGCGGATGACCAACACCGCCTTCAGCGAGCTGTTCGGCGGTCCGCCTCGGGAGCCGGAGACGAAGCTCACCCAGCGCGAGCTCGACCTGGCGCGCAGCATCCAGGACATCACCGAGGAGGTGATGCTGAAGATGGCCCGCCACGTCCACCGCGTGACGGGACAGAAGCGGCTGTGCCTGGCCGGTGGCGTCGCCCTCAACTGCGTAGGGAACGGCCGCCTCCTGCGCGAGGGACCGTTCGAGGACCTTTGGATCCAGCCCGCGGCAGGCGACGCCGGCGGTGCCGTCGGCATCGCGCTGGCGATCTGGCACCGGTACCTGGATCGGCCGCGGACCAGCCCCGAGGTGGCGGGCGCCTGGAGGCTCGCCGCATCCGGGAACGGGACGGCCCCCTACGCGGACGGGATGAGCGGCGCGTATCTGGGACCGCGCCACAGCGTCGAAGAGATCGAGTCGTTCCTGAAGGGGCCGTGCATCCCATACAGGAAGGTCACCCGCGAGGAGCTGCCTGCCGAGGTGGCCAGGCTGATCGCCGGCGGGCGCGTGATCGGGCTCCACCAGGGGCGGATGGAGTTCGGGCCACGTGCGCTTGGCGCCCGAAGCATCCTCGGGGACCCGCGGTCGCCGAAGATGCAGGCGGTCATGAACCTCAAGATCAAGTTCCGGGAGGGGTTCCGCCCTTTCGCGCCCTCGGTGCAGCGCGAGCACGTCGCGGACTGGTTCGAGCTCGACACGGAGAGCCCGTACATGCTGCTGGTCGCCGACGTGGTCGAGAAGAGGCGGCGCCAAATGACGCCTCAGGAGGAGGCGCTCTGGGGCATCGAGAAGCTCAACGTGGTCCGGTCGGAGATCCCGGCGGTGACGCACGTGGACTACTCGGCGCGTATCCAGACCGTCCGGCGGGAGGTCAATCCGCTGTACTGGGAGATCCTCGAGGCCTTCCGGCAGGAGACGGGCTGCCCGGTGGTCGTCAACACGTCGTTCAACGTCCGCGGCGAGCCGATCGTCTGCACGCCGGAGGACAGCTACCGCTGCTTCATGCGGACGGAGATGGACAACCTGGTGCTGGAGACGTGCATCCTCGAGAAGAGCCAGCAGCCGAAGCTGGCGGAGACGCCCGACTGGCGGAAGGAATTCGCCCTCGATTGAGATGACTCTCCCGAGCGTCTCCATCGCAATCCCGACCTATCGGCGCGAGCAGGTGCTGCTCGACACGATCGCCGCGCTCCTGCCGGAGCCTGCCCTGGAGCTTCTGGTGGTCGACCAGACCCCACGGCACGAGCCCCGGACCGAGGAGCAGCTCGGGAACTGGCAGGAGCGTGGACTCATCCGCTGGCTTCGCCTGCCCCAGCCGTCGATTCCGGGCGCGATGAACCGCGCTCTCCTCGAGGCGCGCGGTGAGCTGGTGCTCTATCTCGACGACGACATCAGGCCCCAGGCGGGGTTGGTGGAGGCCCATGCGGGCGCCCACGGGCCGGAGCTCGGTGCGGTCGTGGGGCAGATCCTGCAGCCGGGCGAGCAGCCAGCGGCGATCGGCCAAACGCGTGGTGAAGGGATCCAGCGGGACCTGGGGTTTCGTTTCAATGCCGTGGATAGGGTCCGGCCGCTGGCGAACTGCATGGCCGGAAACCTGTCGGTGCGCCGCGACGCAGCCCTCCGAGCCGGCGGCTTCGACGAGAACTTCCTCGGGGCCGCCTACCGATTCGAGACGGAGTTCTGTCGCAGGCTGGCCCGCGCCGGATATGCGACGGCGTTCGAGCCGTCGGCTTCCATCCACCATCTGCGGGCCGAGAGCGGTGGGACCAGGTCCTACGGATCTCACCTGACGAGCGGGCGCGGAGACCACGCCGTGGGCGACTACTACTTCGCCATGCGTGTGGGCCGCCGGTCGGAGCGGCTGGTGTACCCGCTCCGCAGGTTTGTGCGGGAGCTGGCCTCCCGTTTCTACGTCCGGCGACCGTGGTGGCTCCCGGTGAGGCTCACCGGCGAATTGCGGGCGCTTGTCTGGGCGCTTTGGCTGCACCGCCAGGGGCCGAGGCTGCTCACCGCGCCGCCGGAGGGATGCTCCTGAGGCTCGCCGTCGTCGCAACGCATCCAATCCAGTATCAGGCGCCGTTGTTCCGCGCGCTTGCGAAGGAACCGGATCTGGCGGTGAAGGTCTTCTACGGCGCCCTGCCGGACGAGAAGTCTCAGGGCGTCGGCTTCGGCGTGCCCTTCCGTTGGGACGTTCCCTTGCTGGAGGGATACGACTGGACGGCTCTCTCGAGACGCCGGTCCCGCGTCGCATCGCTGCGCGAGGGGTTCACGGGTTTCCGGCCCGACGCGGTGCTGCTTCTGGGGTGGGGGACGCCGCTGCTTCTGGAGGCGCTGCGGGTCGCCCGCAGCATGCGGCTCACCACGCTGGTGCGCGGGGATTCGAATCTCTTCAAGCGCAGGCCTTGGCCGATGCGAGCGGCGCACCGGGCGCTCTTCCGGCTCTATGACGGGTTCCTGGTCGTCGGCAAGGCTAACGGGCAGCTCTACCAGGCCTCCGGGGTGTCGCCCGAGCGCCTCTTCCCCTGCCCCCACTTCGTCGACAACGAGCGTTTCCGCCGGCAATCGGGCGAGCTCCGGCGGGATCGTGCGCAGCTCCGGCGCTCCTTCGACATACCCGACGGAGCGGTCTGCTTCCTTTTCGCGGGCAAGCTGCAGAAGAAGAAGCGGCTGCCGGACCTCCTGGAAGCGCTGGCCCGCCTCGAGCGGGAAAGCCATCACCTTCTCGTGGTGGGAGACGGCCCGCTGCGGCGGCACGCCCAGCGGATGGCAGCGGATCGCGGCCTCTCGGTGACGTTCGCGGGATTCCTGAACCAGACGAAGATTGCCCGGGCGTACGTGGCGGCCGACTGCCTGGTGCTGCCTTCGGATGCCGGCGAGACCTGGGGACTCGTCGTCAACGAGGCGATGGCGTGCGGGCTGCCGGTCATTGTCAGCGACCACGTCGGATGTGGGCCGGATCTCGTCGAGCAGGACGTCACCGGAGATGTATTCCCGCTGGGTGATGTCCTTGCGCTCGCCCGGGCGCTGGCACGGATGAGCGATGAGCAACGTCGAGCCCGACTCGGGGATGCGGCGAGGGCGAGGATCGCTCGCTATTCCGTAGGTGCCGCGGTGAGCGGTCTCGTATCGGCGACTCGGCGGCTGCTGGAGATCTCGTGCGTCGGGTAGCACCCGTCTCGAAGTGGCAAGAGCTCTCTCGGAATTCCAGGCCCGCAGCTGCCAGTCCGGGCGCCGAGTCAACACTTCGATCGAACGTATGCGAAACGGCCGGCGATGGCTCTTTAGCGGATGTAGCAGGCCGGCGGCCTCCGATGGGCCCGATCATCGGAGGGCGCATGTGCTGGACGGCCGTTCGGACGAAGGCTCGGGAATCTTCGACGCTGACGACCTCGAAGGAATTCCAACACTTCCGCTAAGCCGTATCATGCGCGGGACAGGACCAATGATGCCGCTGCAATCGGTTCGTCCAGCGCAGTCCAGTCGACTGCCCTGGCTTGCCCTCGGCTGTCTCGCGGTTTGCACCATAGTCGTGCAACCCTTCCGTTTCGCGGTCGGGGACGATGATTGGGCCTATGCCTGGACCGTCAAGCACCTCGCGGATACCGGACACTACAAGCTGAACGATTGGCTGGCTGCCAACATGCCTTTTCAAGCCTATTGGGGCCTCCTCTTCGCGAAGATCTTCGGTTATTCGTTCGCGACACTGAGATTCTCCACGATGTGCTTTGCCTTCGCTGGCCTCATTGCGTTCTATTACCTTGCGCAGGAGATGAACCTACCCAGAGCCGAAGCCAGCCTCCTCACGCTCGTGCTGGCGAGTAGCCCGCTCATCATCCGGCTCACCTTCACATTCATGACAGACGTTCCATTTGTCATGATGATCATCGTCGCGCTGCTCCTCTATGCGGTCGCGCTCAGAAGAGGGAGCGTACGCTGGATGCTCTCGGCATCTCTTGCGGCGGCGGCGTCGATCCTCATCCGGCAGTTCGGCGTCGCTCTGGTTGGTGGCCTCCTCCTTTTGTGGGCGCTCGATGCCCACTGTCGTCGTCAGCCAATGCTCTTCGCCTCGGGCGCCTTGCTTCCCACGCTCGCTGGCTTCTGGCAGCTGAGGTCTGGGCTCGTAGAACCCAACTGGGCGGCACGTGGAGCATCACTCGCCCAGCAGGTCTACCTCTCCGACCCGCGTGCGCTTCTTCTCGGGCTGGTCTGGAGGCCGCCTGTCATCCTTCAGTACCTGGCGCTATTCTGTGCTCCTCTCATGGCTCTGCCGGTTCTCGCCGCTTATCAGCAGCTCGTGGCTTCCCGACCGCGGCAGCGCCGTGTCGTGGTTGTGACAGTTACGGTCTGGGCCGGGCTCGGGGTTCTCCTGAGCCTCATTGCCGTTGCGTGGATCGCCCTTGCGCCGATTCCCGGATTCGGAGCCCGACGACTGTACGTGCTTGGCGGAGGGTTCTTGGTGGCTCTGGCGGGCGCGCGGCTGAGATCACTGACCAAGAGCGACTCGCGGCGGACTCCGGTCGGCCAGGAGCGCGAGCAGCAACGGATCCTTCCTCCACTAGCTTGGCTCGCCCTTGTTGGGGTCTATCTGCTGGTGGGTGCGATGTGCTCTGGCAAATGGCTCCTACCCTATATTCCGTGGGGCTTCCAGGAACTCGCCCTCGCTGGGTACTATTCACAGGTCCCGATAACGCTCGTGACTGTGGTGGGTGGCGTGATCTTCGCGTGGCATTTGATCTCGGGGTACTCCCATGGTTGGCGCGAGATGCCGGCGGCGGAGCGATTCGTCCACCTGAGCTCTCTCTGCCTATTCGGGGCCCACCTGCTCTTCTTCAAGCTTGGCGATGAGTACTTGCTCGATCTTCTGCCCGTCAGCATTCTCGTGCTGGGGCAGGGATTGAAGGTCTGCCTGTCGACATATCGCAAAGAGCTCGTGACGATGAGCTTCCTATGCGCGATCGTGTGGGCGCAGTTTACGAGAGGATCCTTGGCATTCGCTGAGGCGAACTGGAAGCTCGGGCGTGCCCTCATGGAGAGGGGAGAGCGAGTGAACAACATCTACACGGACTGGACTTGGACCTCCTACCATCGGTTCGCGGACTACCTGGTCGACATAGATTTCCGGCCCATGGCAGGATTCAATGACTACTTCTACCGCTGGCTTCCCGAGCAGGCGCGCAGCGCGAAATATTATGCAGTCGATGTACCAGCGTCTAGCGAGAACAGCGTCAGCGCCGTCGTAAGTCGAATGGCGTATCGCGATGCTTACTTGAATCAGCGCGTAGTGGTCATGGTGAGGCGGGACGGAGCGAGCGTACGTTAGTCGGCGGAGTGGGGTTGTAAGCATGAGGGCGCTGGCGGGGCGATTTCGTCGCCGCCGGTGGTGCTGTGGGGGTCTGTGCACCCTGGATACGCCATGCGCGGAGAGTGCATGAGAGTGGCTGTGGAGAGAGTCGAGTGCGTCGAGCGTCCTCTGAATGGGTGAGATGGAAAGCGAGTGCTAGAGTGTTGTCGCTGCGAGCGCCGGCATGCATCGAAGTCGCTGGATGGTTAGCCGAAGAAGCCTGTGTGACTGGAGCGCAGGCGCTGCCGAAGCTGCTGTGCGAGGGGTGAGCGTCGACCGGCACCCAGGGTGGATGCCCCGATGGCCTCAACTGCTGTTCCTCGGAACGGCTCTGTTGTACTTGGCGGGTCAGGTGGTTCCCGCCCGATTCATGGGGACGGACGAGATAGCGTTCAAGTCCGCAGGGCGTCATTGGGCGAAGGAAGGGGTGTTTGCAGCACCCGATCTGGATGGGTTTCTCGGGCCTTCTTTGGAACCACCCGTCAGCACCGTCTTCGGAGTCCAACCACCTCTGTATCCGTTTTTGTACGGCCTGTTCACGAGGGTCTTCGGATTCGGCGAACGTGTGAATAGTTGCTTCGACGCGATCCTTCATTGCGGTTTTGGTGCGGCCGCTGTTCTCCTGGCCCGCTTTCGGGCGCCGCTAGCGCCTGGCGCTGCAGCGATGGCGGGGATGATTGCTCTTGCGGTACCGGCGGGCGGGAGGCCGGAGGAGTTGGCGGGGATCCTTGGCGTGCTGGCTCTCGTGCCCGTCACAGGACCGTCGGTGAAGAGGATGTGGTCGATCGCGCTCGGCGGACTAGCACTAGGGGTGTCCGCGTTCGCTCAGCCGGTGGCCGCCGTCGCAATCGCGCTTGCCGGTACGATCATTGTGTTGATCGAGAATCCGTGGCGAGGGGGATCAAAGATAATAGCCGCGTGGGCAGCGGCCGCGATGATCACGTCAAGCATCGGCTTGTGGATTGTATCCGCGAGTCTCCCTGGCGCCGTATCACAGTTCCTGTTTCACGCTCGGCTGCAACGTGGTGCGAGCATGCTCTCGGGTTTCGTCAACGCGACTGCCTATCACCGGCAGTGGGCTCTGGTGTTTGCCGCTGGCTTGATAGCATGCTCGTCGACTGCTTGGAAGAAGGTCGGTGCACTGTGGTGGAACGGTGCCTGGCTGCCGGTCCTGGTTCCGGCTGCTGCCTTGTTCCTATTCCAGCCGGAGAAGACCTATTATCAAGTGGTTCTTGTTCCGGTGTTAGCAGGCGCCCTGGCAGGCAGCATTCACACCCTATGGGCGCTGGGTAATCGCCGAAAGGAACGGGTCAGCGTCTTCGCCGTCGGGGTTCTTCTATTCTGCGCGTTGATACTGGACGTGCGTAATGTAGCAATAGTGTTGTCGCTCGAGGAAGACCAGCAAGTCGATTTCAACGAGCAGCTTCTGGATCAGATGATTCCGACTGGGAGCGTCGTCATCGGAAACGACCTCTGGCCGTCTCTAGCGAACCGCGTGCAGTTCAGGAGTTCGAGTCATTCACAAGTGCCGGCGGAACGGATCGATTTCGTCCTGCTCACGGGAAATGGCTCCGGAAGGCCTGGTCAACACCAGAAGTTGCAGGGTGTGTATACCCGACTCCTGGAAGGCGACTGGGTGATCATTCATGACGGCATTTCGCGGCGGGTTCCTGAAGTGATGGGCGTCCCGCTGTCAAGAAGCTCGTGGGGCTTCGGTTTCATACTCTATAAGCGGGCGAAGGCCGGCTGAAGTGCACGTGCTGGGCGTGGATTCTGTACGCTCTGGGCTGGCATCCCGTTGAAGGTTCTGCAGGTGGTACCGGCTGTGGCGGCGCGATACGGGGGCCCCAGCGTTGCTGCGGTTCAGACGTGTCTGGCGCTGCAGAGGGCGGGGCTAACCGTAGGCCTCGTCACCACCGACTCCGACGGTCCGGGGCGCATGCAGGTGAGGACTGACGGGCCTGTTCAAAGAGAAGGGGTGCCCACGCTGTTCTTTCGGCGGCAGTGGTCGGAAGCATTCAAGTATTCGGGGCCGCTTGCTCGTTGGCTGAGGGGGCACGTCAGCGAGTACGACGTCGTTCACATCCACGGGGTGTTCTCCCACTGCAGCCTGGCGGCGGCCGCGTCATGCCGACGCCGGGGGGTGCCTTACGTGGTCCGGCCGCTCGGGACCCTCGACCCATGGAGTTTGACTCAGAAGCCGTGGCGGAAACGGCTTGCCTGGAGCCTGGCCGCGCGGAGGATGGTCCGCTCCGCGGCTGCGGTGCATTACACGAGCCGTGGCGAGATGCGCCGAACCGAGGCGGCCCTCGGCATCGGAAGGGGTGTGGTCATCCCCTTGGGCTTGGACGACGAGGTGTTCGAGCGACCAGCACGCGACGCCATCTGGAAAGCCCCGGACGAGCCCTTCCTGCTCTACCTCGCGAGGCTTCATCCCAAGAAGAACCCGGAGTTGCTTCTTCGCGCTTTCGGCGCGATTCAGGGGCAGCTCTCGAAGCCCTGGCGGCTGCTGATGGCGGGGGACGGTGACCCGCGGTACGTGGAGGATCTGCGGCGTCTGAGCCAGGGTTGCGCGCCGCCGGGGAGCGTCGTGTTCCTGGGTTGGCTAGAGGGGGAGACGAAGTGGGCAGCGCTGCAGGGAGCGTCGCTTTACGTCCTACCGTCGAGCCAGGAGAACTTCGGACTCTCCGTGGCCGAGGCGATGGCATGCGGCGTCCCGGTGGTCGTCAGCACTGGAGTCGACCTGGCAGTCGACGTGTTAGAGGCCGGTGCGGGGTGGGTGATTCCAGTGGATCAGGCATCGCTCGAGAAGGCTCTCACCGAGGCGCTGGCAAGCGAGAGCGAGCGGCGCCGACGCGGTGCGGCGGCCGCCGCGCTTGCCCGCCGGGCGTTTCGATGGCCCGCGGTCGCGGCGGCGCTGAAGGAGCTGTACCTCTCGGTCTGCGTCGCCGGGAGAACCCGAGCTTGAACGCAAGAGCGCACCGAGAGGCCAACCGGCCAGAGGTCTCCAAGTTCTACGAAGGGCAGTTCTCCCGCGGCCACTATGCCGCGGGCCTCGATCGGGCAGCGGCTTCGATCGTTCGCGAGGTTGTGGACGAACGGCGGCTACGGGATGTCCGGGCGCTGGAGGTGGGCTGCGGCCGAGGTACTCTTTCGGACCTGACACGTTGGGTCGGGATCGATCTGGCGCTCACCGCCGGAACCGGCATCGGACGGCCCTTCGTGTGTGGGTCCGCCGGCAAGCTTCCGTTCCGGAGCGGCCAATTCGATTTCGTCTTCTCGATCAACGTGCTCGAGCACGTGGGCGAGCTTGACAGTGCGCTTGAGGAGATCGGGCGGGTCACTCGTCCGGGTGGATTCGTTCTGCTTCGACCCGCCTGGTTTTGTAGGCCGTGGGCCGCCCAGGGGTATGAGGTGCGTTCTTACTCCGACCTTGAACTGTCCAGACGGCTCGTCAAGGCAACGATCCCGATCAGGAATTCAATCTTGTATCGGCTTCCAGGGGTGCTCGTCCGCAGGATGTGGCGGGAGCTAGGCAATGCGGCATCCGGCAGAGCGCGCCCTCTTCGATATCGACGTCTCCAGCCGAATTACGAGATCTTCTGGCAATCGGACTCCGACGCTTGCAACAGTATCGATCCGCACGCGGTCGTCCTCTGGTTTCGGCAGAGGGGCTGGGAAGCGATCGGCCGGATGAGGTTCTTGGAGCGAATCTCCATTCGAAGCGGTCCCGTGCTTCTGCGTAAGCCAGGGGCTTGTCTCCCAGCGACCTCGTGCTGAGCGTCTCGGTGATCACTGTGGTCCGAAACGGTGCGAGCACGATCGCCGACTGCCTGGCGAGCGTCCGAAGCCAAACGCTGAACGCCGAGCACATCGTGTGGGACGGCGGGTCTACGGACGGTACCGTAGACATCATTCGCCGACTCTCACCCCGGGTGCATCTCCACGTCGGTGCGGATGCCGGCCTCTACGACGCCATGAACAAGGCGGCGGCGCTGGCGACCGGCGACGTGATCGGCTTCCTGAACGCCGACGATCTCTACACCGACGCCTCGGTTCTGGAATCGGTGGTCACGCTCCTCGGAGCGACGAGTGCCCAGAGCTGCTACGGTGATCTGGTGTACGTCGACGCGGCGGACCCCGCCCGGGTCGTTCGTTACTGGCGGTCGGGGCCCTTCGACGCACGCCGGTTCGCGTGGGGATGGATGCCGCCTCACCCGACGTTCTTCGCGCGTAGGGACGTATACGCGCGGCACGGTATGTTCGATACTTCCCTGGGGACCTCCTGCGACTACGAGCTGATGCTCCGGATGCTCGTGCGCCACCGGGTGAGCGCCGCGTATCTTCCGCGGGTGCTGGTCCGAATGCGTGAAGGAGGTCTCTCGAATGCAACGCTATCGGCCCGGCTGGCGGCGAATCGAATGGACCGCGAGGCTTGGCGCGTGAACGGTCTCACGCCGCTGCCCTGGACCCTGCTCCTCAAGCCCCTCCGCAAGATCGGTCAATACCTCGCACGACCCCAGGTCACGGCGGTTGCGCCGTGACGCGGCGTAGCGCGACGCTGCTCCTCGGGCTGACCGCGAGTGTCTTTGGTGCCCGTCCCCTTCATGGGCAGACCGGGCCGTTGGTCGACAGCGTCTCACGCGGGCGAGCCTCCGATCCTCGTGAGGCGGCCCTCGCCGAAGTCCGGGATGCCCGACTGCGGCTCGGCCCGGTGCGGTTCCGGCCTTTCGTGAGGTTACGCAACCTCACCTACGTCAACCAGTCGTTCTTCGAGGATGCCCGCGGTGACCTGACGGCTGGCGCCGAAGCAGGCGTGCGAGCGATCGTGCCTTTTGGCCGGTCCGTTTTCCTGCGCAGCGACGTCGGCGCTTCCTACACCTGGTTCGCCCGAAATGCCGACCAGCGGCGGGTGGCGGCGACTCCGAGCCTCTCCCTGCAGGCATTCGTGGGACGGGCGACCATCAGCGTCGAGGCACAGCGCGATCAGTTCACGTCGAGCCTCAGCTCCGAGGAGGACCGCACCATCACCCAGCGGGTCGACACCGTTCGGGGGACGGTACAGTACGATGTCGGAGCTCGGGTCTTCGTCTTCGCCGGTGGAGGCCTTCAACGACCCCGTTACATCACGGAGGGGCTTCTGCCGCAGGACGCCGAAAGAATTGCCGGCCTCGACCGCACCGAGACGTTCGACAACGTCGGTGTCGGCTATTCGTTCTCTCCCAGAACCCGGATGTCGGTCGGCTACGTCGAAACACGCTCCCGCTTTCGATTGGAGCCCCTGCGGGACGGCGGATCGAAGGGGTTCGTCATCGGGGCCGCCTACGATCGGACCCGGTTCTTTGTGAATCTCCAGGGAGGTGTTAGGAACTATGAGCCCGAGGCACCGGGGGCGTTCCCTGCACAGAGAGACCTCTTCGGAGCGTCCTTCGTGTCCTATCATCTGCGGCGATTCGACGCGCAGTTCTTCGGAAGTCGACGCCGCATCGATTCGATCTTCACCGCCAATGCGGCGTTCCTGGAGACCCGAGGCGGCGTCGGGGCGAGCATCCCGCTTGGGACGCGAGGACTGGCGACCCTCGGGGCCTTTTTCGAGGGAGGCACCAACAGCTATTCGGTGGCGGTGGAGACGGCGGTGGGGCCGGTGACAAGGCGAGACGACGTCCTCGCCGTTCGCGGAAACCTCGCCTTACATCTCCTGCGGAACGTCAGCCTTTCCGTGGACGTGTCGGAGACCCGCTACGACTCGAACATCGAGGCCTTCGACCGGGACGTCTTCCGCATCACCACGAACTTGAGCTTCAGTATTCAGCTCCTCGGAAGGTAATCCATGGCGAGATCGCTTGTACTGATTCTCCTCCTCGTCCTGGCAAGGCTCACGTCTGCTCAGGGTACGGGGGAGTACCGCCTCGGCCCCAAGGACCTGGTGGAGATCAAGGTCTTCGAGCTACCCGAGCTGAACGTCGAGCGGCGCGTGACCGAGTCCGGCAGCATGGACCTCCCGCTGATCGGACAGATCTCCGTCTCGGGGCTCACCACGTCCGAGGTGCGGGACCGGCTCGAGGCAATCCTCACCGCCAAGTACGTGAACCGAGCGAACGTCTACGTCGCCGTCAAGGAGTACTCGGCGCGCCCTCTCTACATCATGGGGGCCGTGGGCAGGCCGGGTCCGCTGCAAATCTCGGGGCGCTGGACGCTACGAGAGGCCATCCTCGCCGCCGGAGGGGTGACGCCCACCGCCGGCCGCAAGATCAGCGTCCAGCGCCGCGCCGAGAACGGGCTGGCCGACCGCCTGGATGTCGACATCGACGCCCTTTTCGAAGGGAGCGCGGTGTGGAACGTGCCGCTCTATCCGTCCGACATCGTGAGCGTCGGCGCGCGGCGGCCGCTGAAGGTCTTCTGCCTCGGGGAGTTCCGTTCTCCGGGCGCCGTGGAGTTCAGCGGTGATGAGCGAGCGACGCTGCTAACTCTGATCGCCAAGACGGGAGGCCTGACCGAACGGGCGTCTCGTGGGAAGATCCGCATCAAGCGCCGTGGGCCGGACGGCAAGGACGTCGAGTTCGCGGTGGATTACCGCCGCGTGCTCGCCGGGAAAGAAGCCGACCCCGCCCTGGAGGCGGACGACGTGATCATCGTCAAGGAGTCCCTGTTTTGATCCCTCCGGAGAGGACGCCAACGGACGACGCCGACGACGGCGGCAACATCGACCTGTCGCGCTACTGGGCGATCGCTCTCAAGCACTGGCGCCTGATCGCTCTCTGTGTCGGGATCGCGCTCGCCGCGGGCTTCATCATCAACGCCATGGCGCCGGTCTTCTTCCGGGCTACCAGCGTGGTCAGCGTCGAACGCGAGATGCTCAATCCCACGGACGTGGGCGTCAACGCGCCGTCCTACTTCTACTATTACTACAACCCCGAGTTCCTGCCGACGCAGCTGCGGCTCCTCAAGAGCCGCGAGATCCTGCAGAAGGTCGCCGAGCGCCTCGGCATGGGCAGGGGTGAGTCGCTGACGCAGGCAGCGATTGGTTTGCAGGGCGGGGTGGACGTCCGGCAGGTGCCGAACACCAACCTCATCGAGATCACCTTCGTCGGCCGCGACGCCAAGCAGACCGCCGACGTCGTGAACGCGCTGGCCGACGCCTACATCGACTGGAACCTGGAGTGGCGGGTCAAGGTGGTCGGGCAGGCGGCGCAGTTCATCGGGGCCCAGCTCGAGCAGCTCAAGGTCGAGATCCTGGAGAAGGAAAAGAAGCTGCTCGCCTACGGGAAGTCGAAAGACATCATCTCGCTGGACCCGGGGTCGAACGTGACGATGCAGAAGCTCGACGCGATCAGCCGGGAGTACACGGCGGCGATGACCGACCGCGTCAACAAGGAGACCCGGTTCCAGGAGCTGCAGAACGCCCGGCCGGAGGCCATCGCCGACCCGCTGTCCGGAGGCTCGATCGCCACCGCGCGAGCCGACCTGCAGAAGCTGGAGCGGGATTACGCGGAGAAGCTGAACCTCTACAAGCCGGAATGGCCGGCGATGCTGGAGATGAAGGCCCGGATCCAGCGGCTAAAGCAGATGCTGGAGCAGACGGTCCAGGAGACGGTCACCCGCGCCAGGGAGACCGCCAGGAACGAGTACCTGGCGGCTCAGCGGCGCGAGGAGAGCCTCAAGGAGGCTCTCAACCAGCAGAAGGGCGAGACGCTCACGCTGAACGTGAACGCCGTGGAGTACAACAACCTGAAGGTGGAGGTCTCCACCAAGCGCTCGTTCCTGGACACGCTCCTCAAGAGGCAGTCCGAGACAGACATCTCCTCGCGCCTGCGCGACACCGGCATGCCGAACATCCGCGTGGTCGAGCGGGCGCTGGTGCCCCGCCCGTTCCGGGTGGCTCCCCACGTGATCTTCTCGAAGTACCTGACGATCGGCCTGGTGGGGGCATTCCTCCTCTGCGCGCTGCTGGAGTTCATGGACCGCAGCGTGAAGACGCTGGAGCAGGTGGAGAGCTTCCTGAAGCTGCCGCCGCTGGGGATCATCCCGACCGTCGGCGCGGCGCGGCGCGGCTACGGCGCCTACGGCTCGGGGGGATACGGTTACGGCTCGCTCTACGGCTATTACTCCCGATACGCGCGCCGCCGGTCCAAGAGCAGCAGCGGCGACGGCACCAGCGCCCCGGCCGTCCAGCCCGAGAAGGTGGCGATCGAGCTGCTTCCAGTGCTGCACCCGCGCTCCACCGTGGCCGAGGCCTATCGCGCCCTCCGCACGGCGTTGCTCCTCTCGCGCGCGGGAGGGCTGAAGACGATGGCGATCACTTCGGGCTTCCCCGGCGAGGGCAAGACATCGACCGCCTGCAACGTCGCCGTGGTGCTGGGCCAGCTCGGCAAGAAGGTCCTGCTGGTCGACGCCGACCTTCACAAGCCGCGCGTCCACGAGGTCTTCAAGCTCTCCAACCGGGTGGGGCTGGTCTCGATTCTGGCCGAGAGCGTCGACCCGGCGCGGGCGACCCAGCCGACCAGCGTCCCGGGTGTCTCCATCGTGACCGCGGGACCCATGTCGCCGAATCCTTCGGAGCTCCTCTCGTCGCAGGCCATGGACCGTTTCCTGGAGCAGTCCCGGTCCCTGTACGACTACGTGGTGATCGACTCGGCGCCTGTGCAGGCCGTTTCCGACGCCATCATCATCGGAGTCAAGGTGGACGGTGTCGTCCTCTGCGTGAAGGGCGGCAAGACGCCGCGCGAGCATGTCGCCCGCGTGCGCGACCGGCTGCTGCGGAGCAACGTCCGGATCCTGGGCGTGCTGCTGAACAACATCGTGGAAGACCCGACGGCGTACGGCTACCGCTATTACAGCTACTACTCCAAGGACGCCAAGGGCTACACCGAAGAGCTGCCGGACTCGCCGAAGGCACAGGCGGGCTCGCGCTGATCGACGTCCATTTCCACTGTCTGCCCGGGATCGACGACGGTCCGGAAGACTGGGACGGCGCCGTCGCGCTCTGCCGGGCGGCCGCCGCGGACGGCACGACGGCGATCGTGGCGACGCCCCACGTCCTGCGCACGCCCTGGCTGAACGAGGAGCCGTCGGTGCGGGACCAGCTGATCTTGAAGCTGAATACGCTGCTCGGCGGTACGCCGGCGATTCTGCCAGGCGCCGAGTGCTGGTACTCGGCGGAGATGCTCGACCTCGTCGAGCAGGACGACTCTCCCTTCACCCGGCTGAACCGCTCGCGCTACCTTCTGCTGGAGCTGGCGCCCGGGCCGCTGCCGCGGCGCATCGAGGCGCTCCTCCACGAGCTATCGGTTCAGGAGATCGTGCCGGTGATCGCGCACCCGGAGCGGAACCCGATCTTCGCCAAGACGCCGGAGCTCCTGGGGATGCTGGTGGAGCGCGGCGCCGTCACCCAGGTCACCGCCGGAAGCCTGGTAGGGGACTTCGGACGCTGGGTACGGGACGCCGCCGAGGAGCTCTTCCGGAGAGGCCTCGTCCACATGGTCGCCTCGGACGCGCATTCGGTCGACCAGCGGCCGCCGCGCCTGCAGGCCGCCCGCGAGCGCGTGCGCCGGACCTGGGGCACGGAGGCCGAGATGGGACTCTTCGACGCCAACCCCAGCGCGGTGGTCCGCTCCGAGCCGTTGGCGTGGCTGCCGGCCTGACGCGCTGGGGACTGGCTTCCCTGTGCGGCGCGCTGGCCCTGGCGTCGGCGGCGCTCTACCTGGACGACAGGCGTTCCCGGCGCGAGGTGGTCTCGTTCGCGGAGCGCTTCTCGATCGACGTCCGACGGCCCGCCTACCTCGCGACCGCCGAGGTCGCGCCGTCGGCCGACTTCGCGGCGGCGGTCCTGGCGGATGCCGCCCTGGACGACGCGTTCGCGAGCGTCCAGCTCTCCACCATGAACACCGCGCTGCGCCAGCTCTGGATCCGCGCCGCATCGGAAGGAGGGCTCGAGCTCGAGGCGGCGCAGTCGCTGATGCTCCGCGCCGTCGACCAGCGGCCCGGCTGGCCGTTCCACCGCTTCCTGCTGGGCAAGCTCGCCTACGTGCTGCGCCGCCGCGAGGCGCTCGAAGAGCTGGCCAGCCGGCCCGAGCGCTGGGAGCGGCCGCTGCTTGCCGCGGCGCGTCGCGCTCCAGGACTCACCTCGGTCTGGACGTTCCTGGCGGGGGCCTACGTCGAGACCTGGCCGCAGCTCGCCGCCGGGCCGCGGAGTCGCGCTCAGGGCGCGTTCGCGCACGCGTTCGAGGACGAGGGGTTCGTGTACGGCCTCTTCCTTCCCATCACCGCGCGACTCGGACTCCACGAGAGCAGCCGGCGCTTGCCGGATCGGACGGGGCCGCTCGCGACTGCCCGCGATCTCCTGGCGCGCGCTGGTGAGGTGCCCGGAGCCATCGCGATGCACCGCCGCTGGGAGCGGGCGGTGCGGCGTGAGATGGAGGGCGACGCCGCGGCCGTCGAGGAACGCTCGCGCTACGAGGATCGCATCGGGCTCCTCTCCGCCTGCGATCGCTGGTTGGGCCGCCAGCGCGCTGCCCGCTTCGACGACCCGGCGACCCGCCTCCAGGCGGCGCGCGTCCTGTCGCTCTGGCCTCCGGACACGCCGGGCTCCTGGCCGTCCGACGCCCGCGCCGAGCTGGCGCGGTTCTTCCTGGAGGGCCGCCTGGACAAGGTGTCGGCGCCCGCGGTGGGCGGGACTCTGACGTCGCTCGCGTACGTCCCCGACGCGTTGCGCGCGATCGGTTTCCTCCTGCTCGGCGACCGCTACGGATACGACAGCTTGCTGCGAGCGTCGCCGACCGTCGGGTCGCTGGAGTGGACGCCTTTCTGGGTGCGCCTCGCGCAGGTTCAGCTGGCGGACGGCGATCTCGATGAGGTGCGATCCACGGTCGCGCGGATCGCGCCGAGCGCGCGGGGCGAATGCGATGTCCTTCTGCTGCGGCGTGACCTTGCCCGGGCCGGAAAGGACGGCGTCGAGCTGGCAGCGGCGGAGAGCGAGCTTGCCGCGCTCTCCCGGTCGTCCGTTCTGACCGCGCGCGCGGAGGGAGCCGGTGCGAGCCTCTCGCTCTGCGTGGATCCGAAGGGCCCCGGCTGGATCGCGCTGGACGTGGAGTCCGCAGGGCCCTCCCTCGTGACCTACGGGTTCGACGGCGGACGGAGCCGCACTGTCGTGATCTCGGGCGTGGCGGCTCTAGACGTACCCCTCTCCGGCCGGTCCGGCCGCCGCCTTCTCACGGTCGAGCCGCTGCTCGGGGCGAAGGTGACGCTACGGGGCGCCAGGCTGAGCTCGTCAGCGTCCTCGTCTTCCTCTTCGGCGCGCCGGCTGGCGGACCCTGCGGCCCAAGCCGCTCCGACGGCGACAGCGAGCGTGGCGGGGATGGCGGGAAGCGAGAAGTTGAACTCGACGAGACCGTGAAGCGTCAGCGCCACCAGCGCCCCGATGCCGGCCAGGCAGAGCGCGCGCTCCTCCCGGTGCGGTTGGCGCTCCCAGGCGCGGAACAGGACGGCGAGGCCTGCCAGGACGCAGAGCGCTCCCAGCGCGGCGCCTACGGCTCCGCCAGTCACCAGGAGCTGCAGGGGATCGCTGTGCGCCTGCTCCACGAAACCCTCGAGCTCGCGCGGCTGCACCTCTCGGAAGGCCTCGCGAAAGGTCCCCAGGCCCGAGCCGAGAAGCGGATACGACTGGTAGGCGCGGAGCGACAGCTCCCAGATCTGGTGCCGCTGCTCCTGACCCGGATCGCGAGGGTCCGAGCCGAGGAAGCGCAGGAGCGGGTCCGACCGGGTGATGGCGGCCGCGAACCCGATTCCGGACGCGAGGAGGACGACGAGCACGGCCGCGCCGCGCCGACGTTCGTTGAGGAGCGCCTCGGACACGGGGATCGCCAGGAGGACGAGCGCGGCCACCGCGGCCGCCAGGATGCCGCCCCGAGATCGCGTCAGCCCGAGCCCAGCGGCCAGGATCCCCCAAAGGATCACGGCCCCGGACGTGGCGGCCAGCCGCATCTCCGCGCTCCGCGTCTCCCGCCGGCTGCGGGCAGGAGATACGGCGAGGATCAAGCCGAAGGCAAGCGCCAGCGCGACGTGCAGGTAGCCGGCCAGGTGGTTCGGGTTCACGAAGCTGCCGTGGCGGCGGACCTCCTCCGGCTGGGCGAACGCGGCGAAAGCCACCTGGAGGAGAGCCGCGAGAAATGCGGAAACGAGGAAAAGGCGACGGCGAAACCGGGTCCGCAGGAGCCGCGTGGATGCCGCGAGCAGCACCGCGTAAGCGAGCACCAGCAGTGCCGTGGACGCCGTCTCGTGCGGTGCGATCGAGATGCGGGCGGAGGTCTGCGGCGTTCGCCCGAAAGCCGCGAGGATCTGCGCGGACTCCTCGTAGAGCCGGAGGCTCGCCGGGGAGAGCCAGCCCAGCAGCCCCGCGGGCAACGGCACGAGCTGCACGACCCCGAGAAGCGCGATGCCGGTTATGCTCACAAGCGGAATGCGGGCGGGTCCCAACGGCCTGTGACCCCGGTCGCCGAGGAAGGCCGCCGCCCCGATCATGAACGCGAACAGCTGAATGAGAAGCGTGCCCTCGGGCTGGATGCCGCCGTACGGGAGCGGCGCCAGGGGAAGAAAGACCAGCAGGAGGACGAGCCCGACACGCTCGGCAAGGGGTATCCGGGGACGATGACGAGGTTCCAAGGCCGGTATTTTGCGGCGCTGCTGGTGCTGGCGCTAGGAAGCCGGGCGCAAGCGGCCGATCCGTTCTACCTGTCGCTGCTGAAGGCGGGCACCGAGTCGTACCGCCTGACGCGCTACCCGCAGGCGGCCGACGAGCTGCGGGTCGCCTGTTTCGGGCTGCTCGAGGAACCGCCCCTCCTGGTGGAGTGCCTGGCGCGACTGGCTCTGGTGCAGAGCGCTCTTTCGCGCACCGCGGATGCAGATCTGACCATGGCGCGCTTCGTGGACGTCGAGACGAAATTCGGCGCCTACTCGCGGGCGGCTCTCCAGAAGGAGGTCCGGACCGAGTTCGAGGACCTGATCTCGTCCCGGCTGAGGCCCGAGGTACTGGCCATGGTGCCCTCGCTGACTGGTCTCGTCGAGACGCCCGAGAAGAGGCTCTCGCGACTGGATCCGGCGCAGCGCGAGCGCGAGCTGATCGCGCTCTCGGAACGTGAGAAGGAGAGCAAGGTCTGGCCGCTCTGGCTGGCGCGCGACGCGGCGGCCAAGGGCGACCACAAGTCGGTCGTCCGCTGGGCGACGCGTGCTCTGGAGATCGACCCCAGGGACACCGACGCCTTGGCGCTTCGCGGCCACGCTCTCACGGCGCGGCGTGCCCACGCGGACGCCCTCAATGACCTCCGCGCGCTTCCCCCCGCACGCGTGGCGGCGGACCCGCAGCTGGTGGGAGACCTCGTGGTGACGCTCGTCGCCACCAAGGACGAAGCGCAGGCGCGGGCGCTTGCCGAGACGCTCACGCCAGAGGTCCGTGCCCGGCCCGACGTCGCCCGCGCGGTGAAGCGCTTCGCGACGGCTGCGCCGGCCGCTGAGGCCGCGCCAGCGCCTCCCACCCCGAATCCCCAGCCTCCGCCAGTCGAGATTCCGGTGAACGACATCGTTGCGAACGTTCGAAGGCTGCGGAGCGCCGGACAGAAGGCCGAGGCCAAACAAGTCCTGGTCGAGGCGCTCGGGCGAGCTCCAGGCAGCCGCGACCTCAGGAAAGAGCTGCTGGAGACCGAGTACTTCCTGAAGGACTGGCCGGCCAGCGCCGCCCAGCTCAAGTACCTCGAGCCGTTCGCGGAGGGAGAGGAGCCCTGGATGTTCTACGGCGCGGTGGCCAGCTACGAGACCGGTAACCTGGAAGGCGCCCGCGCTCTCCTCCGGCGGGCCCGGCCCAAGATCGCCCAGAACCCGTTCGTCGAGTACTACACCCGGAAGATCCTGGGAACGCCCTGAGCAGTACGGACGGTCACTTGACTTGCCGGGGGGCCCCCCCTACCCTCGTGGAGGCAGATGGGGGTGCCCACGTCAATTCCATGAAGAAGGCCCTTGTGGCTGTCGGGCTGGTGCTCGGGCTCGTGCCGAACACCGGCCGAACAGCTCCTCCCAAGTTCGATCACCAGCCGTTGGTGTGCGCTCCCAACGACGGCAATGCCGTCTTCGTGGTGAAGCTCGCCGCGCCGGTGCCGGTGGAATCGGTGCGCGTCTACTTCCGCGCTGCGCAGAAGGTGGATGACGGCGACTACTACGTCGAGCTGCGCCACCGCGGCAACGGGGAGTACTGGGGCCTCCTCCCGATCCCTGCCAGCGAGACCGACAAGGTCGAGTACCGGGTGGGCGTCAAGGATGCCGACGGCGCCGAGGCGGGGACCGATCTCATCGCGACGCCGGTGCGCAACGACTGCGACGTGCCGCTCACCGACGAAGAGAAACGCTTCGCGAAGAACCTGGTGATCGGCCAGACGAAGCCGAACCAGAACACCGTACCGCCGGGCTTCCTCTGCACCGGAATCATCAGCGAGATCAACGTCATCGGCGAGCTGCGCCCCAACTTCGAGTGTCAACGCGTGCCGCCGGTCCTGTGGATCGCCGGTGGGGCGGCCGCCGCCGCCGGAAGCGTCGTCGTGGTGACCAATACCGGGGGCGGCGGCCCCGGCGCCCCGGTCTCCCCGGCCCGCCCCGCGGCACCCCAACCGACCAGATAGCCCAGAAACAGCAGCCGCCTGCGACGGCCGGCGGCTCGTTCGGATCGAAGCTCCATGCGTCTCCTCGTTTCTCTCTTCACCCCGGGGCTGCTCGCAGCGGTGCTCAGCTTCGCGCTGGCGCCGCTGGCGATTCGCCTCGCCTTCCGGCTCGGCGCGATCGACCAGCCGGGGGCTCGCAAGATCCACAAGGTCCCCGTGGCGCGGCTCGGCGGCCTCGCGGTCGTCGGCAGCGTCGTCCTCACGCTCCTGGCGTCGTGGCTCCTGCCGCTACCCTCGTCGCTGGCTCTCCCGCGCGGGACCGTGCTGGGGCTTTCGCTCGGCCTGCTGCCCATCCTTTGCGTTTCCCTGCTGGACGACGTCCGGCCGGTACCGGCCCTCCACAAGCTTGCGGCCCACGCGCTCGGCGCGGCGGTCGCGGTCGCGTTCGGCGTCAGCCTCTCGCCCGCCGTCCACGTCTTTGGGCTCGAGCTCTCCCTGGGCTGGTTCAGCGTGCCGCTGTCGGTCTTCTGGTTCATCGGCGTGACCAACGGCTTCAACCTGGTCGACGGACTGGACGGCCTTTCGGCGGGACTGGCCCTGATCTCCGCCGGCAGCCTGACGGTCGTCTTCCTGGTGAGCCACCAGTACGTGCTGGCCGGCGTGGCGCTGGTGCTGGCCGGCGCGCTGGCGGGGTTCCTGCCGTTCAACCTGTTCCCGGCACGGGTCTTCCTGGGGGACACCGGTGCCACCGCTCTCGGGTTCTGGCTCGCGGGCCTCGCGCTGTCCGGCGGAGCCCGGCTCTCGCAGGGGTTCGCAACCCTCCTTCCGCTCTTCGCGATCGGCCTACCCATCGCCGAGACGCTGGTCTCGGTGATGCGCCGGGTCGTGCGCCGGTTCGCGACCAGCGGTGGACAGGACGGGGTATTCACCGCCGACCGCAACCACATGCACCACCGCCTGCTGGCGCTGGGGGTCGATCACCGGCGAGCGGTGCTGATCCTCTACGGCGCCGCCACCGTCTTCGCGCTCGGAGGGATGGCGTCGATCCTCGTTTCGACCCGCAAGGCGGGGCTGCTCCTGATCGCGTTGCTGGTGGCGGCCAGCGTCGGCATCGCGCGTCTCGGCTACGACGAATTCGCCGTCATCCGCAAGGGATCGGTGCTCAACGTTTACGAGTTCCCGGTGCTGCGGCGCTCGTTCTTCGTCGTCTTCGTCGACCTGGCGATGGTGGTGGTGGCGGTCTACCTGGCCGCGGGGCTGAAGTGGGACGACTGGGGCATCGACTGGTCCCGCCCCTTCGCGTTCCAGCTGACCGCGCTCCTCGCCCCGGCGACCGTGGGCAGCTTCTGGCTGTTCGGGCTCTACAAGGGCGCCTGGAAGCACGCAAGCCTCGACGACTTCCTGCGGACCGCCGCAGCCATCGTCGTCGCTTCGGCCGCCGCGCTGGTGACCGCCCTCTTCGCGATCCGCCCTGACGTGGGCGGTTTCTTCGTGATCTACACGCTGCTGATGCTCTGTTTCGTGAACGGCTCGCGCATGTCGTATCGCGTGCTGCAGCACCGGATGTGGCGTTCGCGTGAGGGACAGCGCGTCCTGATCTACGGGGCCGGTTCCGGTGGCGCCGCGGCTCTGCGCGAGCTCCTCTCCAACCGGGATGCCGGCATGCAGCCCGTTGGCTTCGTGGACGACGATCCGAACAAGGACGGCCAGGTGGTGAACGGGTATCCGGTGCTGGGGACGTTCGAGGACCTGCAGCGGATCGTGACCGAGCGCGGCGTGAAGACGGTGGTGGTCTCGTCCTCGAAGATCCCCGAGGAGCGCGTCCGGCGTGCCTTCGAGCTCTGCCACCTGTCGGGGGCCCGCCTGGTGCGCTTCCAGATGGTCTTCGAGCCGGTCATCCGGGTGGTCGAAGGCGAAGAGTTCCGCATGTCCGAGCGGAGGCGTTCCTCCGCCAGCCGGCTGCGGACACTATCGTAGTGAGCCTCGGCGGTCCTTCGGCCGCGCTCGTCTGCTCCTCCTGCAAGAAAGACGAGGTCTATGCCTCGCGGTACCGCAACCAGACCGAAAGGGTGCTCGCGCAGCTGTTCCCGGTGCGCTTCTACCGCTGTCACGCCTGCAATCGGAGGGTACCGCGGGTGCTGTGGAGACTGCGGCCGATCCTCGAGAGCCTGGGCTTGCTGGCGCTGGCTTTCCTGGTGGTCTACACGTTGCTGGTGTTTACCGGGGTCGTGCGCTGAGAACGCGATGACGTCGTTCCGCTTCCGCCCGCCGTCCATCGACCTCGGCTCCGAAATCCGCTGGGTGCTGCTCCGCGCGTTCGGACCGGTGAAGGCAGTGGTAGGGCGGGAGGTCGACCCGGCGGAGGCCATCCGCCTGTCGGAGCTGCTCGATCTCTCGCCGCGCATCGCGGTTCGCCAGGGCCGAGAGCGACTGGCTGACGAGCTCGGCGCCGCCGCCGCTGGACGCTTTCTGGAGCGCGCCTATGCGGTACTGCGCAACGGGCTGCACTTCGAGAGCGTCGCGCGTGAGGTCGCCTTCCTGGCCGCTGGCGTGGAGCTGCCGGTCGTTCTCCTGAAGTTCGCGGCGCTCAGCCTTTCGGGCTCGCTGGTGCCGGGCTCTCGAGCCGCCGGCGACCTGGACGTGCTCGCGCCGCCCGGGCGTGCTCGCGAGCTGCGGGACCTCCTGCTGGCTTCCGGCTATCGCACGTTCGCTGAGCCGGATTACGAGCACCAGCTGGCTGGCGTGCGGCACCCGTCGGGAGCGCTGGTCGAGGTCCACACTCGGATCCTGGGCGTACGGGTGGACGGCTCTCGATCCGCCGATGTCCATGCGCTGCGTGGTCGGGGTCTGCTGGAGACGTTGCCCGGTTTCCCCGAAATGGCGGCTGTGCCGACGCGCGAGGTCCTCACCGCTCACGCCGTGGTACACGGCTTGGTGCAGCACGGCTCGGTGCCCGACTCCTACCCGGCGTTCCGGATGCTGGCTGACGTCGCCGACCTGGACGCCGGCGCCGGCCGTGAATGCTGGGCAAGCTGGATCTCCCGAGACGTGGCAACTTCCGAGCTCGAGGCGCTGCTGGAGCTGTGCGGCGAACTGGTCGCCGGCCGCCTGCCGGAAGGCGGAAACGCAGGATCGCTCCTGCGCCACTTCGTCGCCGGTGTTCTCGACCGCCGCTACGCCGCCTCCTTGAGGGCCGGCGGCGTCTTTCAGGAGGTCACCGACCACGGGCGTGCGGCGAGCCTCGTCCGGCAGGCACGGCACGCTCTCTTCCCGTCGCTGACCGAGCTCGACAACGTTTATGGGCCGGTCCGCACACCGCTCCAGCGCCTGAAGCGTCGCGCGTACCGGCCCTTGCACGTTTGTACCCGATTGGCCCGCTATGGTGTGCTCGCGCTGCGCGCGAGGATCTGACTCGCTACTGGGCGAGCCGCATCGAAGGGTCACCGAAGAGGATGTAGGTCTTCCGGGCGTCCTGATCGGCAGTCGCGGTCTTCGCCTGGACGACCGCGTCGCCGATCGCCGGCCGCGTGCCGTTGAAGAGCACCGACAGGAGCTTCTGGTTCATGGCCGACTCGCCGGCCAGCTCGATCGACCCGGAGGACGCCCACATCGCCACCGCGCCGCCGTTGGGGGCGTTGACCAGGGAAGCGGCGAGCGACGTCGACGTGGGGTCCTGCAGGTAGCCGGTGAGGCAGGCGATCGAGACGACGAAGGAGAGCTGCGAGGCGTTGGTCAGGGCCTGGACGCCGCCCACGGTGAGGAGGCCCGAGCTGCTCCATGCCTGCTGGAAACCGTGTCCGGTGTAGTCGATGACGAGCCGGCCGGTGTTGAAGCCGTCGCTGATCGCGGAGCTGGCCGCCGAGGCCCCGATCTGCCCGGCGAAGGCGTTCTGCTTGGCGAAGGTGGACGGGATCATCGCCGCGGCGGCCGCGGAGGAGGTCTCGAAGTTGTTGTACTGGTCGTTCTGGTCCGCCGCCAGGAGGATGCTATTCGTCCAGGACCCGGTGCTCTGCGCGTAGCCGACGATCTTCGAGACGGCGGTCGCCGCGTCGCTGGCGCTCCTGGCCGGGAGCCTGCCGATCGCCATGTCGGGCAGGCCGTCGTTGGCGAAGTCCACGAACCAGTCGTCGCTGGCGGTGCGTGAGCCGGCCGCGGTGATGAACTTGGTGGGCACGAAGTCGAGCTCGCCGTAGCCGAAGTAGTTGCGCGGATCGAGCGAAGCGCCTCCCACCAGCAGGACGTAGCGCGGCGCCTTCGACCACTTGGTGGTGGTGTACTGGAGGAAGGTCTTGATCGCCTGCGGGTCCTTGGCGCCGTAGCTGAAGGTGTCGTAGACGTCGGTCACGTCGAGGGTGGCCACCAGCAGGCCTTCCTGGCGGCGCAGGCTCTCGAGCGGGGCGGCGGCCGAGACGAACTCCGGCGCGGCGAGGATCACCAGGTCGGCCTGGTTGGTCGTCGCCGCCAGCGAGGAAAGGGAATTGGCGACGATCCCGGCGGGGGAGAGGGTCTTGCTGGCCACGATGGCCAGCAATGTCCTGTTCCCGGACGAGCTGGGCGTCGTCAGCGTCGCCGAGTAACTTCCCCCTACCGCCGTGATCGTCGCCGAGAGCTGCTGTGGAGTGGCCGGGTTGGTGATGTCGAGGACACGGACCGAAGCCGACGAGAAGTTGGCGACGGTGACGGCGAGGCCGCCGCCGGCCGTGAACGCGAGTGAATCGCTCGAGGCCTTGAAGAGGCGCGGATAGGTCAGCTTGATGGAGGTGATCAGGCTGGTGTCGGCAGCGCCGTTCTGCGCGGTGAGCGTCACGGTGTTGGCACCGGACACCAACCAGGAGATGGGCACCGAGAAGACCGAAGTGAGAGCCTGGCCGTTGTAGAAGGTCATGGTGCCCGCCGAGTTGCCGTTGATCGAGACGGCCACGCTGTGCGACCAGACCGGCGTGCCCTGCAGGCTCACCTCGAGCGAGGGAGTCGCTGAAGCCGAGGCGGCGAGGTCGGTGGCGGTGATGGTGTGCGAGACCGGCGTCGAGCTCACCATGCCGCCGTAGAAGCCGTCGGCGCTGCCGCCGGTGATGCCGGGCACGTACATGGTGTTGGGCGCCAGGGTCACCGTGTCGTTGAAGGAAGTCGGGCCCGACTTCCCGCGCCCCGCCGAGAGCTGGGCGATCCGGAGCCCGAGCGAGCTGCTGCGCGTCAGCCAGTAGACGCGCGTGCCGGTCGCCGGCGTGTCGAGACCGGTGCCGTAGAACTGGATGGTGTCGGAGGGATCGAACGACGAGTCGGCGCCGGCGTTGACGAGCATCGCCTGCTGGACGCCGTCGGCCCAGAGCTGGAGGTAACCGGGCGAGGAGGACCCCGGATCCCAGCCCGCGTCGATGGCGTCCTGGCGGGTGAATTGATACCAGCCGTCCTGGCGCACCAGCACCTTGACTCCGGCCTGCTCCGCCAGCGGGTTGGTGGTGATCGTGGTCGTGCCGCCGCCGCTGGGCTTGCCGGCCAGGGCCGGAAGGGTCGCCGAGAGGACCGTGGCGACGGTGAGGGCGGAAATGAGGAGCTGGCGATAACGAATGCGGCTGGTGTTCACGAGGCCTCCTGTCGGAAGCCATCAGTGCGAGCCCCGCGCCAGCCCCGGACTCACGTGGATTCAGTCACTTGGGTGGATTCGGAACCGGTCGGGCACGTATCAGCGCGTGTCGGTCGGTGTGTCAGACACGCTCGCAAGGCCCCGAAAAACGAAAGCCCCCTCCGCTGGGAGGGGGCTTCGAGCGTCAGACCGCTGGAGAGCCTAGGCCTACTTGAAGACCATGGTCGGGTCACCGAAGAGGATCCAGGTACGGCGTACGTCCTGGCTGGTCTCGACAGCCTTGGCCGCAACCACGGCGTCCCCGAGCCGGGGCGCCGGGATCGCGAAGAGGCCCTGGAAGAGCTTGTTGTTGACCGGCACCTGATGCGCGGAAAGCGACAGGGCGGAAGATGTCCAGACCGCGGCCGCGCCGCCGTTGGGCGCCTTCAGGAGCGCCTCGGCGAGCGACGTGTTGGTCGGGTCGTGGAAGTAGCCGTTCAGGCAGTCCATCGCGATCACGATCGGCAGGCTCCAGGAGTTCGTCAGCAGGCCCACGTCGTCGTTGCTGAGCACGTCCTCCGAACTCCAGACGGTGTTGGAGCCGTGGCCGACCCAGTTGACGATCGCCTGTCCGTTGTTGAACGCCGCCAGGGTGTCCGCCGGCGCGCTGGCACCTGCCAGCCGTACGAAGAGCTTCTGGGCCGTCTTGCCGGTCACCAGCGGCACCAGACCGTCGACGGCGCTCTCGAACGGGTTCTGGTTGTCGTTGTCGGCCGCCAGGAAGACGCTGCTGCTGGCGGCGCTGGAGTCGTAGCCCAGGATCTTGTTGATCACGGTGGTGGCTTCGTCGAGGGAGTCCACCGGCAGGCGTCCGACCGGGATGTCCGGGACGAAGTCGTTGTTCAGGTCCACAAACCAGTCGTCGGAGGAGGACTTGAGGGCCGAGGTCGGCACCAGCTTCGCCGGGATGAAGTCGGAGTTGGGGTACCCGTAGGCTACGTAGTACCCGCGCGGGTCCAGCGACCCGTCGCCCACGAAGAGCAGGTAGCGAAGCGGCTTCTTCCAGGTGGTCCGCGCGAGCTGCACGAAGCTCTTGATCGCGTCCTGGCTCTTGTTGCCGAATCCGAACTCGTCGTAGACGTCGGTCACGTCCACGACTTGGGTGACCAGCCCTTGCAGCTCGCGTTGGGTCTTGAGGCTCGCCACCGCCGACAGGAACGACGGGTGCGAGAGGATGACGAAGTCCGCCCCGTTCGATTTGTTCAGCGCCGAGATGGTGTTCGACGCGAGACCTGGGCTGGCGATCCGGTCGTTGGCCAGGGCGAGCAGACGGCGCGTCCCGGATCCCGAGGCCGTCACCGTCACCGTGTAGGGACCGGTTCCCGATACCGAAGCCGGCAGTCGCGTGACGCCGTTCGGGTTGGTGATGTCGAAGACTCGCACGCTGGAAAGCGCGAAGCCGGAGACGCCGACGCTCTTCCCGCCGGCGGCCGTGAACCCAAGAGCGTCGGAATCGGTCGCGTAGCGGTGCGGATACGTCAGGCGGACGTAATCCATCGCCGAGTAGTCGCCCGCGTTCTGGGCGGTCAGCGTGATGGCGTTGGTCCCCTCGACGAGCCAGGAGACCGGTACGTCGAAGGTCTTCACGCTGCGTGTCTGGTCGCCGAAGTTCAGCGTTCCGGCGTAGTTGCCGTTCAGCAGGACGTCGACCCCGTGCGTGAGCCCGGAGCTGGCGCCCTGGATCGCGACCTCCAGCTTTGCCGGCCCGGAACCTGATGTGGCGAGGTTGGTCACCGCGACCGACTGGTCGGCGGGCGGATATCCGGGCGGACCGACGATCGGGCCGAAGAAGCTCTCCGCCTCGCCGTTACTGATCCCGGGTGCGTAGATGTAGCGGTCCTTTCGGCTGACCGTGAACGGGAAGTCGGTGGGCGGCGCCGTCCCGCTGGCCGCGGCGCCGGTGCCGATGCGCGTGCCGGGCGAGGTCTGGAGAGCGAGCCAGTAGGCACGCGTGTCGGTCGAGATCGTGTCGAGGCCGGTCCCGTAGAACTCCATCGAGTAGTTGCCGCCGCCGAGATCGGTGACCAGCATCGGGACCGTCTGGCCCTCCGCGTAGAGCTGGAGCTTCGAAGAGGTAGTCCCCGGATCCCATCCTGCCGCGATCAGCTCCTGGCGTGTGAAGCGGTACCAGCCTTCCTGGCGGACCAGGACTTTTGCGCCTTTCTGTCCGGCCAGGGTGAACTGCGTGGACGACGGTGAGGCCACCGCCAGCGGCGCGTAGCTCCGTTCGCTCGCGACGTCCTCGGACGGCGGCTGGCTGCTGTAGCCGGCCGGCTCGAGCCTCGGACGGTGCTTGTTGGCCGTCTCGGCCGGCAGACTGCGCGCGTCGACCTCGTCGCCCGAAACCCGCTCGGAAGCGGCAGCCGGACCTATGGGCGCCCCATTCGGTATGGCGGGGCCGTGCTGCTTGGTCGTGCCGTTGAGGTCGACGTCTTCGAGGAAATAGCGCGCTCCGTCGGGAGCGTTGAGGTCGACGTACCGGTAGCTGCGTCCGTTAGTGAGCTTGCCGCTGCCGACCATGAAGGCCGATCCGGCGACCAGCTCGCGCGTGATGACGTGCCGCTGTCCCCTGGCGTCCTCACGGTAGATCCGGAAGCCGAGGTTGTTCGCTTCGTAGCCGGTACGCCAGCGGAGCACGACGTCGTCCCCTTCGCGAGTTGCCGCGAAGCGCTTCAGGCGCGCGTCGGTGGCGGCGGTGATGACGATCGTCACCGCGAGCCCGGGGTCGCTGTTGTAGTGATAGGAGCCGCCGGACTTGTCCAAGATGAACGGCTTGATGGTGTAGGTTCCCGGAGCGCCGATTGCCCTCATCGTCAGCGTCTGGATGATGCCGTTGTCCAATGTGGACGCGCAGCCGCCGTTGCTGCCGTCGCCCTCGCAGTCAGGGCTGGGCGCCTGGAAGGGGAACTGCGGGTATCCCGTCGTCACCGCGGAGATGTTGAAGGCGTCGCCCTGCCAGTCCTGCCAGATCCTCTCGATGATGTTGGGGCTGCTGTCGGAGCCGACGGTGCATTGGAACTGCTGGAATTGAGCGACCGGAGACAAACAGGTGAAGGTCTCTCCGTGCGATGCCAGCGCCGTATGGTTGCGGTTCTGGGCGATCAGCGAGCGCACCGTGATGGTGCCGGGGTTCACCGGGCTGCCCGTTACCGACGAGACGTTGCCACCACTTGCCGTGACCGAATAGCTGAAGGTGGTTCCGATCGCGTTGGTGTTGTTCAGGTTGTCGAATTTGATGATGAAGTAGTAGTCGAAGGACTGGTTCCCGGGGATCGTCTGCCCGAGGTACTGGGTAGTTCCCTCGATCGCCTCGCAGGCCGTGTTGCCGCCGGCGCCGCAGGTGAGGCTGACGCCGCTGAGCGCGGCGGTGATCACGACGTTGTTCGCCTGGATCGCGCTGTTGTTGGTGACGCGCACGCCGAGCGGCGCCCTGTTGGGACCGGTGTTCGCCTGGTTGGCGTCGATGCCGTAGAGGTCGGAGAGGGTGATCTGGGTGATGGTGAGGATGGTGGAGGGAGGCGGTGTCGGCGTCGGCGTGGGCGTGTTCGTGGCCGTCGGAGTGGCAGTCGGTGTGTTAGTGACGGTTGGAGTGGGGGTCGGCGTCGACGTCGGCGTCGATGTGAAGGTGGCTGTCGCCGTGGGCGTCGCCGTCGCGGTAGGGGTAAAGGTGGCTGTCGGGCACGCGCCGATGGTGAAATCAACGTTGGAGACGTTGGTGTTTCCGGAGATCGGGCCGCTCAACGACGTCGGGCAGAAGGTCACGCCAATCTTGGTCGGCGTGACGGTGTAGGTCCCGTTACTGGTGACGTTGAACGAATAGTTGCCACCAGCGACAGTGATCACCGGGTTGGTCGAGTTCGTGGTGACTCCTGAAAGAGTGACCGTGACACCTGACTGGACGACATTCCCGGAGAGGACACAGGGGTTCCCGGCGCTGCATGCATCGGCTCGAGGGAACATCCCGAACCCAAGCGCCAGGAGCGCCGCCCCGACCCACTTCGTCACGTTCCGGCGCGCTGGCCGGCGCACGTCACGAAGAGGGGCGGCCGAGCTCAGCCCCCTCGCGATCCTCCCGCTGCCATGCCGGTTACGAGAAACAGAACTCCACCCACACTCAACTGCACCCTGATTGATCACCACGGCTCTCCTCCAAAGGTTGCGGACGCCTAGCACGTAATCTATCACCTAAGACCTTGTCCAGGCCTATGCTTATGGATATACGCAATCTGCCGTAAAGCCGCCTCAGCGGCTCCAGACCGGCCGGACGGGACCCCGCTTCTCCCACCCCGACGACCAAACCGAGGACAGATTCTGTGAGCACCGTCTCGTTCTCGGAGCTCGGATGGTCCCCCCGGCAGACGAGGAGGTCGCGTCTTCGGGCCACAACCCGGTGAGCGATAACGCCGGACCGTGTCGAGTAGAGGATCACGTCTCCGGGCGAGACCTCGCTCGCACGGCGGGGCTCCACCGTGAGGAGATCGCCATTGCGAATCGTCGGCTCCATGCTCGCACCACTGGCGCGGAAGCGGACCGGCATCCCGTCACGGAGGAGGGACTGACAGACGGGAGCGAAGGCGCCTGAACTCATGGACAGAGGTCGGCGGCGGTGCGCCGCGCGAGCGCGACCGCGCGCTCGTCCGGCACGAACGGGAAGCGGTAGCACGGCACGGCGCGCGCCATCTCCGACAGCGTTTCCAGGACGGACTCCACGCCGGCCCGGTCGTAGAAAGGCGGGAAGCAGCGGGGTAGCAGCCCCGAAACAGCCTCCGCCTCGCCGAGCGGCACGGCCTCGTTTGCCGCGCCGTGCTCCAGCAGGAAGAGCGCACTGAGGGGAGCGCTGGTATTCGCGGCGAACATGCCCTCGCCGTGCCACGGCGTTCCGTGCATCGAGAAGCCGGCGCCGTCCCGGCGCAGGAGGATGCGGTCGTCGGAGAGGATCGTCACCCCTTGGCGCCCGGCCCAGAGCTTCGCAGTGGTCGTCTTGCCGTCGCCGGAGCGGCCGGCGAAGAGCAGGCCACGCCCTCCCTCGTCGATCAGGCCGCAGGCATGCAGCTCGACGCCGCCGCTGCGTGCGAGCCGCTGGATGACCAGCAGCTCGGCAAGCGGGAAGCTCAATGGGTCGACTCCAGTCACTCCCGCGTAATAACTCTCATGCAGCACGATCTCCCCGCCGGAAAAGTCAGGATCGAGGCGTGCCGACCTCATGGGCGCCTTACCGTTCAAGGGCGTGAAGACCTCGAAGATCCAGTCGCCGCCTTCGCGGCTGAGCGTCCAGCTACCACCCGAATCGAACACACGTTGCCCGGTGCCGCCCTCGGGAGGGCGTCCCAGGGAGACGCGGAAGCGAAAGGAGTCGGGAGAAGGTGGAGCCAGGAAGCGGCGGGTCGGCTCGTCCAGGACAAAGCCAATCCTCGGGTCGGCGGAGGTGAGGACGAACCCCACCTCGGCGATCGAGAGGGAGAGCTCGGTGGGGAGTCCCTCGCTCGGCTGTCCCGCTTCTTCGGAGCGGGACAGCTGAATGAGAGGCCCGGCCGTCAGGAGGCGATCGTGGAGCAGTTCGTCGGGATCGAGCACGTGGTCGTGGGTGGCCCGGGGAGGTTCAGGTTGCCCGAATTCGCGGACTTGCAACCGCCAAGCACCGCTTCGTCGGGCCGCAGCGGCACCTTCTTCAGCATCGGCCGGCGATACTCCTTGCGAGCTCCCGGCCCCTCGTTCGTCCTCTCCATCAGTTCCCCCAATTCTCCAAGACTTTAGAAGCTCCCACAGCCTCCGCTGGAGCATCCCGAGGCGGCGGGAAGTGTACTCCCGGTACTGGTCGAAGGGCTCAAGACTGGTAAGAAGACGGGGGCCGGCTTGGACGGTGCCGGTAATCCGGAGGCGAGACGGTTCGCTTCTTCGCGCACGAGCTGGAAGGCGCTTCCGCCCTGGCAGTACTCGCACTCGCCGTGCTCCGGCACGCTCAGTCCCATGGTCAGCGCCCGCAGATGGGCCGTGTGGCAGAGGAAATCCACCGGCAGCTCCGGGTCTCCGGTCTCGAGCTCGGCGGTCGCCGGGCACATCCCGCACATCGCCTTGATCTGGCAGACCGTGCACTTGGTGACACGCTTGGCTCTCTTCTGCCGCACCTTCCCCAGGAAGTGGTCCCATCCCTCGCGGACGCTGCCCTTGCGCAGGTCGTAGGAATCCATGTGCGAGAGGACACAGATCGTCATCTTCCCGAGCGGATCGATCGCGAAGGAGTTGATCCCGCCGCCGCAGTGGTAGACCTCGTCCTCCTTGCCCGGTGGGTGGGCCGGGCCGGTGAAGGCCGAGGAGAAGCGCGCCCATTCCTTCTCCCGGTCGGGGTCGCCGAGGTCGATGGCGACGATCTCTTCCGGAGTGAGGCGGACCCCCAGAGGGCTGGAGGAGCAGTCGATGCGGGGCGTGATCATGGGATCGAGCTTGAAGGAGAGCCCGAGCTCCTCCTGCACGAAGCGCTTCATGTCCCAGATCTCGTGCTTGTTGACGGTCACGGCGACGGTCTTGAGCGCCAGCGGCAGGCCGCGCTCCTTCAGGATCCGGATGCCGCGAAGGCACCTGTCGTACGAGCCGGGCACCCGGGTCAAGGCCTCGTAGGTCTCCCGCGTCCTCCCGTAGAGCGTGATCTCGATGGCAAACGGCCGGAAGTCGACCAGCGTGTCGGCGATCTTCTCGGTGACCAGATTGCCGTTCGTGAAGAGTGTTACGAAGATGCCCTTGCGCTTGGCGTACTTGTAGATGTCGAGGAAATCGCGCCGGGCGAAGATCTCGCCGCCGGTGTAGAGGAGCCACATCAGCCCCATATCGGCCAGCTCGTCGAGGATGCGGCAGTGCTCTTCGTAGGTGAGCTCCTGCCGCGCCGTCTCCAGGTCGTTCATCGGCAGGTTGTTGTAGCAGTGCGAGCAGTTCAGCGGACAGCGGCGGGAGACCTCGATGGCGCCCAGGAGCGGTACCCGCTGGCCGGCCGTCTTGTTGTGAATCGAGAGGCTGAAATCGCCGTAGCGCTGGAGCTCGAGGCTCATGGCTCTGACTCGCTGGAGCGGATCAGTCCCGCCGCCGCGAGGTCCGAAAGGAACTCGGCCACGTCTCGGCGGGCGTCCTCCTCGGCGACCTCGAACTCGCTCACGAGCCGATCCGCGATGAGGTCCGGGCTCTCGTCTTGGTCCAAAGCCTGCCAGATCGCCTTGCCGACGTCGTTCGTGGTGAAGACGCATTCCAGGTCGGCGAAACCGCGCCCGATGGGCACCAGAATGGTCTCACCGGCGACCGTGCGCATCGCGCACTCGCCGATTTTGGTGAACCTCGCTGCGGTCAGGGGATCTTGAGAAGACATCTCAAAGAATGCTAGCACGCGGTATCGGTGCTGCCGCCTCTCACCGAGCCCCTTCCTGCGCCCTTTCGAGTGCCGCGCACACGGCCGCGGGTGTGAAACGGCCGCCTGCGACAAACGCCAGCCAACAGCGACATGCCCGAGACGGTGGCACTCCCGGCCCCCTAAGCGGTACCCTTCATTTTGCGGGTGGTCCGGGGCGGCTGGTTTCTCGTCAAAGCCGATGTTCTTTGCCGACTTCGGTACGGCGCGGAGGGGAGGACGGGTGGTCGAGCGCGAGGTGGCGGAGGCCGCGCTCCGGGAGTCCGAACGCAGGTATCGGAACCTGTTCGACTTCGCGCCGATCGGCCTCTTCCAGGCCACACGCGACGGCAAGCTGCTGACCGCCAACCAGGCGCTGGCGCGCATCCTGGACTACAACGACGCTGGGGAGCTCCTCGGCAAGAGCATGTCGGAGGAGATCTACTTCAGCCGCGAGGACCGTGACGACGCACTGACCCGCTCCGGGCCGATCGGGCGCTCCACCAGCGTGGATGTGCGGCTCAGGCGGCGCGACGGCGAGCCGGTCTGGGTGCAGCTGAACACTCACGCGGTGCAGGACGGCGCCGGGCGGACGCTCTTCTTCGAGGGCTTCGTCTCCGACCTCACCGAGCGGAAGCGCGCCGAGCGGCTGCAGGAGGTGCGCTTCGCGGTGACCCGCTCCATCGCCGAGGCCTGGAGCCTCCAGGAAGCCGGGCCGCGGGTCCTGGAGTCGCTCTGCGCCGGCCTCTCCTGGCCGCTGGGGATCCTCTGGGCGGCGCACCCCACGACGCACCTCCTGGTCTTCGTGGCCAGCTGGCGTTCGCGGGCGATGCCGGTGTCGGTGCTGGAGACCTCCTCGCGCACGCTCTCCTTCGCGCGCGGGCAGGGGCTGCTGGGCCGCGTCTTCGGGGTCGGGTCGCCGGACTGGGCGCAGGACATGACGACCGACCCGCGCTTCCTGCGCAGCGCGATGGCGCGCGAGGACGGCCTGCGGCGCTGGTGCGCCTTCCCGATCCTCTCCGGCAACGACGTGCTCGGCGTCGTCGAGCTGATGGCGCCGGAAGCCGGCCCGCCCGACGGCGACCTGCTGCGGGTGATGGCCGACCTGGGCAGCCAGATCGGCCAGTTCTGGCAGCGCAGCCGGGTCGAGGAGGAGCGGCGTTCCATCGAGGAGCGCTACCGGCAGCTCTTCGAGAGGAACCTGGCCGGCGTCTACCGCGCCACCCGCGACGGGCGCCTGCTGGAGTGCAACACCGCCTTCGCGCGCATCCACGGCTACGCCTCGCGCGAGGAGCTCCTGGGCGCCGACGTGCGCCGCCTCCACCCGGACCCGGTGGCGCGCGAGGAGCTGCTGGCGCGCCTGGACCGCGCCGGCGCGGTCACCAGCCAGGAGACCTCGGGCCGCCGCAAGGACGGCTCGGCCGTCTGGCTGCTGGAGAACGTCAGCCTGGTCTTCGGCGCCGAGGGGCACGCGTCGCTGGTCGAGGGGATGGTCATCGACGTCACCGACCGCAAGCAGCTCGAGGAGCAGCTCCGGCAGTCCCAGAAGATGGAGGCCATCGGCCGGCTGGCCGGCGGCATCGCCCACGACTTCAACAACCTGCTCACCGCGATCCTCGGCTTCTCCGGCCTGGCGCTCAACCAGCTGGCACCGGACGACCCGCTGGTGACGAACGTGGCCGAGATCCGCAAGGCGGGGGAGCGCGCCGCCGCGCTGACGCGGCAGCTCCTGGCCTTCAGCCGCCGGCAGATCCTGGCGCCGGTCGTCCTCGACATCAACTCCGCGGTGCGCAGCATGGAGAAGATGCTTCGGCGCCTCATCGGCGACGACGTCGAGGTGGTGGCGCGACTCGACCCGGAGCTGGGCCGCGTCCGCGTCGACCCCGGCCAGATCGAGCAGGTCGTCGTGAACCTGGTGGTGAACTCGCGCGACGCGATGCCGGAGGGCGGCCGGCTGGCGATCGACACCGACAACGTCACCTTCAGCGAGGCCCACGCCCGCGAGCTCGGCATCGCCGCCGGCGCCTACGTGATGCTCTCGGTGAGCGACACCGGGGTCGGCATGGACGACGAGGTCCGCTCGCACATGTTCGAGCCGTTCTTCACCACCAAGCCGCGCGGGCGCGGGACCGGCCTCGGCCTGCCCACCGTTTACGGCATCGTCAAGCAGAGCGGCGGGCACGTCACCGTCGAGAGCGCGGTCGGGCGGGGGACCACGTTCCGCATCTACCTGCCGCGCGTCGACGCCGAGGCCGAGAGCCCGGCGGTCGTGGCCGAGAACGCCGGCAGCTACCGTGGCACCGAGACCGTGCTGCTGGTGGAGAACGAGGACTCGGTGCGCCTCTTCCTGCGCGAGGCGCTGCAGCGGAACGGCTACCGGGTGCTGGAGGCGCGCCACGGCGGCGAGGCGGTCGAGGTGGCCACCCGCTTCCTGGGGCGCATCGACATCCTGGTCACCGACGTGGTGATGCCGGTCATGGGCGGGCGCGACCTGGCCCGCAAGATCGTCTGGAGCCGGCCGGAGATCCAGGTGCTCTACATCTCCGGCTTCACCGACGGCTCCATCGTGCGCGACGGCGGCGTGCTGCCGCGGGAGACGGCGTTCCTGGCCAAGCCGTTCACGCAGGAGACGCTGCTGGGGCGGGTCCGCGAGCTGCTGGACCGGGGCGCGGAGAAAACCTAGCGCAACCGCTCTTTCAGCGCGGCCAGCTCCTCGGCGAGCTCGGCGACCCTGGCCTCGAGCTCGTCCACCCGCATCGCCAGCGAGGAGTCCTCTTCGCGGTGATGCTGCTGCGGCGGCTCGACGCGCGCGGCCGGCGCCTGCGGCGGAGGCGGCGGGGGCGCCGCGACCGGGAACGCCGGCGCGGCCCGCAACGGCGCCGGCGCGCGCTCGGAGCCGGGCGGGACGCCGCTCACCAGGTGGCTCCAGCGCACCTCCTTCTGGCCGGGGCGGCGCGGCAGCTCGAAGACCAGCGGCTCCGGCTCCTGGGACATGCGGGTGAGCGTCTCCTCCACCTGCTCCAGCGAGGTGAAGGGGTGCATGCGGTCGCTCCGGCTGCGCAGCTCGCCCGGAGTCTGCTGGCCGCGCAGGAGGAGGAGCGTGATCAGCGCCTTGCCGGCGCCGTCCAGCTCCCAGCGCGCGTCGAGGTTGTGCTCCCACTTCTCCGAGCGGGCCCCTTCCACCTTCCAGGCCAGCACCAGGTCCCGCAGGCGGTTCAGCGCCAGCAGCACGTCGCGCTCGGAGAGGTCCATGACCGGCTCGCGGTTCGAGCGCTGGTTGCTGGCGGCGACCAGCGCGTTCAGCGTCAGCGGATAGAGGTCGGGCGTCGTCTGCTGCTTCTCGAGGAGGCTGCCGAGGACGCGCACCTCCACGGGGTCGAGCTCGCGGGGAAGGCGCATACGGGGCGGATTCTCTCTTCGCGCCCGGTTCGTGGCTAGTCTCCAAAACGGAGCAAAATACTCCGGTACGAGACACAGGCTGGCGCGAACGCCCCAGGAACGGCGGCATGCCGATTGATCTCCTCGCGGTCGGGAGGTCCCCCATGTTCCGAAGCACCACCGCCCCGTTCTTCCGGCTTCTCCTGGCCACCGCCATCCTGCTGCTGCCGCTCGTCCTGGCCGAGCTGCTCTACGCGGCTCCGGTCGGCGACAGCCTCGTGTCGCTCCGCCCGGTCGTGCTGGCTCCGGACGGCAGCGCGCCGGGCGGGCGCGTGCCCTCCAGCTACCCGGCCACGCTGCTGGAGCGGCGCGGCACGCGGGTCCTGGTGGAAGCCGCGGTCGGCGGCGCCCGCCTGCGCGGCTGGGCCGAGGCCGAGACGTTCCTGGCCCTCGACGCGCCGGAGGAGACGCTCGAGCGTCTCTTCGACCGCGCGCGCCTGGTCCTCTCCCAGGGGGATCGGCCGGTGCTGGCGATCGCCATCCTCCAGGAGGCGGTGCGCCGCGACGCTGCGAACGCCGACGGCTGGTTCCTGCTCGGCCTCGCCGGCGAGCAGCTCGCCGCCGGTGCGCGGCGCCGTGAGGACGGCGAGGCGCCCGCCTCGGTCCGCCAGGCGGCGCTCTGGGGCGTCATCGCCCAGCCGAGCGGCGCCGGATACCGCTACGACGGGGCAGCCTTCCGCCGGGCCATCGCGCTGTCGCCCCCGGCCGAGCGCGCGCAAGAGGCGAGGCTCCACCTGCTGGACCGCTGCGGCCCGCGCCCCGACCCGGCCACCGCCGAGCTCGAGACGCTGCGCACCCGCGAGCGCGACCTGGCCGAGTTCCTGGAGTCGTTCCCCTCCTCGCCGCGCCGCCCCGAGCTGCTGCTGGAGCGGGCGCGCCTCCTCGGCGCGGTCGCGCAGCGCAGCGCGCTGGCCGGGCGCTGGGAAGAGGCTCAGGCGCGGCGCGACAGCGCGATCGAAGCGGCGTCGGAGGTGGCCTCGATAGCCTCCGAGCCGGCGCGGCGGCGTGCCGCGGATCGGCTGGTGGCGCGCCTCACCAAGTCGTTCCCCCGGCGGCTGGCGGCCGACGTCACGGCCTCCGCGCCTCAGGTCACGGCCCGCTTCGTCACCCGCGGCGGCGAGGTGTTCCTCGAGGTGCGGCGCGCCGACGGGCGGGAGGTGATCAAACCCTACCGCGTCGCCAACCCCGATCCCGCCTCGCTGGCCTTCGACGCCACCGGCCGCCGCCTCGCCTGGGACGAGTCGCCGGCGCTCGGGCACCGGCGCACCCGCCTCCTCGACCTGGACCGCGCGCAGGTGCTCTCGCCGGCGGCGGCGGTGGAGGGGGAGGTGCTCATGGCCAGCGGCGCGACGTCGGCGACGCCGGACCGCTACACGACGTTCCTGGGCTTCTCGCCCGACGGCCGCACGCTCCTGGTCGTCTCCGAGGGCTTCACCGCCGAAGGGGCGCGCATGCCGCGGCGCCACCTGCTCTGCGACGTGGACGGCCGCCGCGCGGTGCTGGTCGAGCGCCCGTTCTCGGCGCCCGGCGCGGTGGACTGGGAGCGCCTCGCCTCGGGCGGCGACCCCAGGAGCAGCGGATAATCGATGACAGTGGATCTCCGGGCTTCCTCGGCGTCGCTGCGGCTCAAGCACGACCTCGGCAAGTACGTCCGCCTCTCGGCGCCCGACGCTCCGGAGGCGGACGTGGAGGAGCTTCGCCGGCGCCTGGTGAGCGACCTGGCCGAGACGCGCCGCACGCCGGAGGCCACCCGGAGCGCCGCCGAGCTGTTCGACGCCTGGAATGCGGACGAGGGTCCGCTCTTCGAGGAGGACGAGGTGCTGCGCAGCCTGCGGGAGGAGATCTCCGAAGCGATCGAGGCGATGCGGCCGCTGCTGCCGCGGCTCGGCAGCGCCTCGCGGGAGGAGCTGCTGCGCCTCGACGCGCTCTCGCGCGCGGTGGCCTCCGGGTGCGCCGCGCTCCACCGCGAGACGGCGCGCCGGGTCGTCTAGTGGCGCGCGCCTCGCTCCCCACGCTGCTGGTCGTCGACGACCAGCCCAAGGCCGCCGAGCTGCTGGCCCGCAAGGCGCCCGACCTGGCGCTGCTGGCGGTCGACGAGCGCCCCTACGCGCGCTCCTGGACGGAGGTCAGCCGTCTCCTGGCGCAGGCGCGCCGCCCGCCCGACCTCGTGGTCCTCGACCTGAAGTTCGAGCTCCCCGATGAAGAGCTGCTGCCCGACCAGCGTCCGCTCGGCGACGGCGCCGACGCGCGGCGGGAGCGCCGGGAGCGGCGCGACAAGCAGGGGCTGCTGATCCTGGAGCGGCTGCGCCGGAGCTGGCCCGACCTGCCGGTCGTCCTGACCACCGCCCACGAGGAGATCCCCTTCGAGGACGAGGCGCGGCGGCTGAAGGCCGACGCCTTCACCTACACCGCCGGCGAGGACGAGACGACCGGCGACGGCCTGGTGCGGCTGGTGCGGCGCGTCCTGAAGGAGCGCGAGGCGCCGGCGCTGTCGGGGCGCTTCTTCTGGGGGAAGAGCGCGCAGATGCGCGAGGTGCGGCGGCGCATCGCCGGCCTGGCGCCGACGGCGATGCCGCTGCTGGTCACCGGCCCGACCGGCACCGGCAAGAACCTGCTGGCGCGCGAGGTGATCCATCCGGCGTCGGGCCGCAAGGGCGCCTACCTGGCGTTCGACTGCGCCACCGTGCCGGAGTCGCTGCTGGCCTCGGCGCTCTTCGGCGCGCTGCGCGGCGCCTACACCGGCGCCGTGGCCGACCGGGCCGGCGTCTTCGAGGCGGCGGCCAACGGGACGCTCTTCCTGGACGAGGTGGAGAACCTCACCCCCGATGCGCAGAAGGCGCTCCTCTCGGCGCTCAACGACGGCGTGGTGCGCCGGCTGGGAGCGCTAGCCGAGACGCCTCACAGCGCGCGGATGGTGGCCGCCTCCAACACCGACCTCCGGGCTCGCGCCGGCGAGGGCACGTTCCGGACGGACTTGTTGATGCGGCTGAACCCGGCACTGGCGCTGGAGCTGCCGCCGCTGAAGGACCGCCGCGACGACCTGCCCGAGCTGCGCACCGTGGTCGCCCAGCGCTTCTTCGCCGATCCCGCGCACCGGGCGCGGGTGACCGCCGAGATCCGGGCTGTAGGGGCACGCGCGGCGATCGAGGCCGACGAGGACGGCGAGCTGCGCCTCGCGCTGGTGGCCTCCGACGAGGACCGCGAGGCGGGGCGCGCCGAGGTCCTCTTCGAGCTCCCGCGCAAGGCCTGGCAGGCGATGGCGCGCCATCCCTGGCCCGGCAACATCCGCCAGTTCGAGATGGTGGTGGCCGACCTCCTGGCCGCCAGCCTCTACGCCGGCGGCGGCGCGGCCGTGGACGAGCGCGGGCGGGCGCACTTCACCGTCGACCCGCGTTTCGTCTTCGACCTCCTGGCCGAGGCCGGACGCGAGACGGCGGCCGCCGAGCCGCGCCTCACGATCCCGATGGTGCCGGCGCCCAGCGTCGAGGACTTCCGCCGCGAGGTGGAGCGCTCGGTGCTGCGCCAGCTCTTCCAGGAGACCAAGGGGGACTTCGCGCTGATGGCCGAGCGCATGACCGGCAGCCGCGCCGAGGCCCGCGCGGTGCGGCTGCGGTTCAATCGGCTGGGGCTCTCGGTCCGGCGCGAACGTTAGTGCTGCTCCCGCTGGTCCTGGCGGCACTCCTCGGCGGCGATTGCCTGGAGGACGCGGCCGCGCTGCGCGACGAGGCCGAGGCGCTGCTGGCGCAGCCGCTCTCCGGGGAGAGCCTGGAGCGCGCCCGCGACCTCTACCGGCGCGCGCACCTCTCCGAGCCGGACGCGGCGTCGGCGCTGCGCTCGGCCGATCTGGCGCAGGCGGCCGGCGACGACGACGAGGCCGCCCGCTGGCTGGAAGAGGCCGCCCGCGGCGCCGGAGAGCTCCTGGCGCCCTGGGAGCGGCTGCTGCTGGCCCGGCAGGCCGAGGCGCGGCGTGACCGGCGCGCGGCCATCCTGCAGTACGCCGCGGTGCTCACCGCGCACGCGCTCCGGCACGAGCCCTACCCGGCCTGGATCCGCGAGCGCATCGGCCGGCTGGGTGCCGAGGAGGAGGCCGGCAAGCTGGTGGTCGGCGGCTTCCGCGCGCCGTCGCCGGAGGCGCGGGACGTCTTCCAGCAGGCGCGGCGCGGCCTGGAGCGCGGCGCGACGGCGGAGGCACGCGAAGGGTTCCGGCGGGCGCTGCGCCTCTCGCCCGGCTACGTGGAGGCGGCGCTGGCGCTCGGCTCGCTGGAGGCGCGCGCCGGCCGCACGCCGGAGGCGCTGGCGGCCTACCGCACCGCGCTGGCCGCGGACCCGGAGCGCTTCGAGGCCCTCCTCTCGCTGGCGAACCTCCTCTGGACCGAGCCCGACCGGCAGGCCAAGGAGGAGTCGCTGGTGCTGCTGGACCGTGCCTCGGCGCTGCGCCTCGACCTGCCGCGGCTGCAGCGCGAGAGCGCCGAGCGCTGGGCCGAGTGGGGGGATGCGGCCCGCGCGCTCGACCGGCTGGAGGCGTACCGGCAGCGGGTGACCGAGCCCGAGCGCCGGCAGACCGAGGCGCTGCGCGAGCGGCTGCGCGCCCGCGTCTCCGGAGCGCCGGCGCCGCCGGAGACGACGCTGCCCGACCTGGCCTCGCCGGCGCTGTCGCCCTTCCGCCTGGCGCAGGTCTACGCGCGGCGCGGCGACGACGAGTCGCTCCGCTCCGCGCTCGGCGTGCTGGCCGAGGCGGAGTCGCTGGACCGTACCTTCTCACGCGCGCCGGAGCTGGCGGCCAGCGTGCACGAGAGGCTGGGCGACCCGCGCGCCGCGGAAGAGGCGCTGCGGCGCGCGCTCCGCGCCGACGCCGCCCGGGCCGGGACGCACGAGCGGCTGGCGCTCCTCCTGATGTCGCAGCCGGGCCGCCAGGCGGATGCCGTGCTTGCCTGGCGCGACGCGGAGGCCGCCGGCTCGCGCGAGGCGCTCTTCTATCTCGCCAAGGCGGCCGAGGCCGGCGGGCACCCGCTGGAGGCGCGCCGGCTCTACAAGCGCTACGCGCTGGAGGCGCCCGACGGCGCGCACGCCGAGGAGGTGTCCGCGGTGCTGGCGGCCGGGGCGCGGCGCGACGCGCTGGCCGGCGCCGCCGCCGTCTCGCTGGCCGCGCTGGGGCTGCTCGCCCTTGGAATCAGCCTCTACCTGAGGAAGGCGGGGTACACCCTGGAGCAGTGGCTGGCCAAGGATTCCGGCGCGGTGCGCGAGCTGATGCCGCCGATCGGACGGCTGCGGCACGAGGTCTTCAAGCACGGCGGGCTCCTTCTCGGCGACGCGGCGCGGCGCCTCCAGGAGGCGGACGAGACGGTGCGCCGCGGCACCGCCGAGCTGCTGCTGTCGCGGCTCTTCGGCGGGCCGCAGGCAGAGGCGGAGCGCGGCCTGGTGCTGGAGGCCGACAAGGCGTTCCGCGACGTGGAGGCGCTGGCGCGGCGGCGCGGATTCGCGCTCAACCTGCGCCGCAAGGACCCGCTGCTGGCGCCGGTCTGGCGCGCGGCGGCCGGCCTGCGCAAGCGGCGCCGCCGGCTGCGGAGGCTGGCCGCCGGGAAGGGGAGCGCGCGCGGAAATGCGCGGGAAGCCAAGGCGATGGCGGCGGCGCTCACGCGCACCGCGGCTCTGGTCGGGCCGGAGCTCTCCGCGCGCCTCGGCGCGCTGCTCCTCGAGGCCTCCTCCACCGAGGTGAGCGCGGCGCGCATCGCCGCGCTGCTGGAGGACGCCTCCCGCGAGGCGGGCCTGGCCGCGCCGCCGCCGCTGGCGCGGCTGGGCCTCCTGGCCAACGGACACGCTCCGCGGGTGCGCATGACCGCGGCCGACTGGGAGACGATCTGGCGGAACCTCTTCGCGAACGCGCTGGCCGCGGCGCGGCAGGCGGGGGGACGTCCGCTTCAGCTTGCGCTCTGGGCGGGGGAGAGCCGCGACCCGATCACCGGACAGCGGCTCGTGCGCATGGTGCTCGCCGACGACGTGCCGCGCCCGCTCACCGCCGAGATGATCCGCGGGCGCGCCGCCGAGCGCGGCCTCGGGATCGTGGCCGACCTGGTGCGCACCCACGAGGGGGTGGTGGACGTCGGGCCGCCTCCCGAGGGAGCGAGCGGCTGCTCGAAGGGCATCGTCGTGGAGCTGCCGGCGCTGGAGGATTCGTGAAGCGGATCCTGGTGGTGGAGGACGGCACCGAGTACGTGACCGCCTTCGAGCGGCTCGCCCGCCCGGGCGCCGAGGTCTCCTTCGTGCGCGCCACCGATCTGGACGAGGCGCTGGCCGCGCTCGCCGGCGAGCGCGTGGACGCCGTCTTCCTGGACGTCGTCTTCGACCGCATTCCGGCCGAGCGGCTGGCCGGCGACCTCGACGCGCTGATCGCCCGCTTCGGCGGCGACCGGCCACGGGCCGAGCGCCACCTCGCCGACCACCAGGGCTTCTACCTGCTCGACGCGCTGGCGCCGCAGCTCGCCTCCGGTCTCCCGGTGGTGCTGGCGCACGACTTCAGCGGCGAGCCGGAGCGTTACGCCGCGCTGGCCAAGCGGGTGCCGGGGCTGGTCGGGCTGCCCGACGGCGCTACCGCGACCGTGGCCCTGGGACTATTGATGCACGCTCCAGGCACGCGAGAGTGGTCCGATGGCAAGGCGGAGGAGCGAGGCGACTGAGGCGTGGCAGCGCCACGCCGCAGGGAGACCGAGTCGACGACAACGCCGCCAGCGGGCCGCTATCGCGCGCCTCGCCTACTCGACGAGGTACTCCTTCTTGACGCGTACGGTGAGCCCCGGCTTCACTCGCACCTCCACCTTGCGCCAGGTGCGCGGCGCCAGGCGCACCTTCGGCGTGTAGGTGAGGAAGTACTGGCTCTTCAGCTCGGCCACGATCTTGTCGTAGACGCCGGAGAGGCCCTGGATGTCGGCGATCGCGTACGAGCGGCCGCCGGTCTTCTCGGTGAGCCGGTCGAGGTAGAGCCGCAGGCCGGCCGGCACCTCCCCCTGGGCCACGGCGTAGACCGACACCTCGGAGGCGCGCGCCATCTGCACCACCCGGTCCACCGAGAGCCGGCTGCGGTTGTCCTCACCGTCGGTGAAGAGCAGCACCGCCTTGCGGCGGCGCAGCGGCGCCAGGCGTTTGAGCGCCGCGGCGGTGGCGTCGTAGAGAGCCGTCTCCCCCTGCGTGCGGACCTCGTCGAGCGCGTCGTGCAGCGCGGCGCGGTCGCGGCTGAACGGCGTGGCCCCCAGCAGCGAGGTGCTGAACGTCATCAGCGAGACCTCGTCCTCCGGCTTCAGCGCGTCCAGGAGGCCGTGCGCCGCGGCGCGCGCCTTCGTCATCTTCAAGGCCATCGAGGCCGACACGTCGAGCAGCAGGGCCAGGGAGAGCGGACCGGAGGACTCGAAGGTCTCGATCTCCTGCCGCTGCCCCTCGTCGAGCACGGTGAAGTCCGCGCGGGTGAGGTTGGTGACGTAGCGCCCGGAGCGGTCGACCACGACCGGCGCCAGGCTGATCGCGCGGGCGGTGACGTTGGTGGTGAAGCCGACCGACGCGGTGCGCAGCCGCGCGCTGGCGACCTCGCGGCCGCCGCGCACCAGCCCCGCCGTCAGCAGGTGGTTGCGCGGGGCCTCGCCGGCGTTCCAGACGTGCCGCCAGGGCGCGCGGTCCAGGGTGATGAGCTTGCGGCCGTCGGCGAAGAGCTCGACGCGGTCGCCAGGCTCGAAGCCTTCCCCCTCCACTTCCACACGGGTCATCCCGAGCGGGATCTCGCCAGCGCCCGGCGCGGCGAAGCGCAGCCGGGGCGGCTCGGCGGCGTAGGCCATCGAGCCCGCCAGCAGCAGCGCCGCCGGCAGCCGGAGGAGGTTCACGGGATCTCGCGCACCACGTCCAGCGCGTCCTCGCGCGCCAGACGGCCGGTCTCCCGCGCGGCGTCCAGGAGGCGATCGAGGTCGGCCGCCGAGAACGCCTGGGCCGCGCGCACCACGGTTTCCCAGTCGAAGGCGTAGGCCATCTTGAGACGCGCCAGCATCTCGTCGACGGCCGGCGTCAGCACCAGCGGCAGGAGCGCCGCCGGCAGCCCGGCCTCGGCGAGCCGCCGCGCCACCGCGATCTTGGGGTCGTAGAGGCGGTCACAGAAGAGCTGTGGCGAGCGGTAGGCGGCCAGGCGCTCGTAGGGCGGCAGGTCCACGTCGTCCAGGCGCTGCAGGCCGTTCCAGGCGGCGGTGCGCGGCCCGAACGCGCGCAGCGCCTCGCGCAGCGCCGGCTGGGCGGGCACCCGGCGGCGGCCGATGCGGTAGAGGTCGCTGGGGGAGAGCATCGCGGCCGCGGCGGGATCCTCGGCGACGGCGCCGAGTCGGCGTCGCGGCACCAGGTCGGAGGCCAGGCCGCGCAGCGCCGCCAGCCGCTCCAGCGGATCCTTCCCGGGCAGCGCGGCCACCAGCTCCTCGGCGGCGCGGCACGAGCTCAGCAGCAGGGCCAGCGCGGCGTCGTCCAGCCAGAGGGGCGAGATGCGCCGCACGCCGACCACCAGCGAGGTCTTCACGTCGTCGGTGGGCACGATCGCGTCGGGGCGGTAGGAGAGCTGCTCGGCGTGCAGCAGCGAGAGCACCTCCGGCAGCCCGAACACCGACCCGGTGATGCGCGATCCGCCGCCGGCGCCCACGCGAGTGAGCGCGGTGTCGCCGAAGGCCGAGCGGAGGACGCGGCCGCCGGTCTCCTCCTCGCGGCGGAAGGAATGGCGGCGCACCAGGCCGGTGTCGGCGAAGAAGAGGTCCTCGGGATCCACGGCGTGGGCGGCGTAGAGGTGTCCGAGCAGCGTTTCCAGGTTCCGCTCGTCGAGCTGTTGCTGGAGCTCGTCGAGGCCGGTGCTGGCGGCGGTCGCGCGGCGCTCCTCGTCCTCGGCCCCGGGATTCTCGAGGGCGCGCTGAAGACGGCTGACGAGGTCGCGCGTCGCGGCGTCGTCATGCCGCTCCCGCGCGGCCCGCAGCTCGGGGAGGCGGGCGGCGGCGTCCTCCACCGAGTCGAGCGACGGGAGGCGCTGCTTCTCGCGGAAGAGCGTGCGGCGCGCGCGCTCGTCGGCACCCAGGTCGAAGCGGTAGCGCGCGCCCCGCCAGTCGAAGGCGGCGGCCGGCGGGTTCCCGACCAGCGCGCGGGTCAGGAGCTCGTCGGCGCTGTGGCTCTCCAGCACGTCCGCGGAGCGCACGTACTCGGGCAGTGGCTCGGGGTCCACGACCGCGCTGGTGCCGGGCAGCGCGCCCGGCACCCGGACCAGCGCCAGGGACGCGGCCAGCGGACGGGCGCGCGAGCGCTCCACCGCCAGCGCGTCGTTGATCCAGACCTGCGCCAGCGAGTCGGCGGGAAGCTCGGGAGAGGCCGGAGCGCCTCGCGCCAGCCACTCGCGCTCCACGACGTAGCGCGGCGGCCAGGGCCCCGGCAGCGTGTCGTCCGGCGGGCAGAGCGGCTCCAGCAGTCCGCTCACCCGCAGCTCGGCCTCGGCGCGGGCGCCCTCCAGACGGTCGCGCTCGGCGCCGCGGCGCGCCTCGATCCGCGCGTTCCGCGCCTCCAGCGCCGCGCGGTAGGCCTCGTCGCGCCGCCGCTTCTCCTCGACCGCCGCGCGCTCGCGGGCCCGCAGCGCCGGCAGCAGGCGCTGCGCGGTCCAGTCGGAAGTGGAGCCTCCGGCCCGGTCGAGGAGCTCCGAGAGCAGCGCACGGATCTCCGGCGGAGCGAGCGCCGACGAGCGCTCCAGCAGCGCCAGCAGAGCCAGCGCCGACTGGAAGCTCCCGGCGGCCACCTCGCCGGCGCGCGAGCCGGAGGCGCGATCCAGGCGGTCGCAGGCGAAGAGCAGCCGGCGCGCCAGGGCGGGCTCCTCCAGCGGCAGCTCGGCGAGCGTTGCGTAGGCGCTCAGCAGCCGGTCGGCGCCGCGGAAGAGGAGCACCACCGTGCCGGGGTCGGCGAGCGCCGGCCGCGCGTCGCAGAGGCCCTGCACGATGAGGAGGCGCCGCTGCGGGGTGAAGCGCCCGACGTCCGACCGCCGCAGGATCTCCGCCAGCACCTCCTCGGCGGTCGGCGTCTCCTGCTCGCCGGACAGCAGCGCCTGGAGCTGCGCCTCGTCGGCGGGGAAGCCGGTGCCGGAGATGGCCGCCTGGAACGCGCGCGGGCCGCCCGGCAGCACCAGCGCGCCCTGGTCGTCGAAGCGCAGGAAGCGGGCGACGTGCGCGAAGTCGTAGGGCTCGCGCTTTTCGCGGGCGTGGCTGCCGGCCTGCTCGATCGCGCGCAGCAGCGTCTTGGCGCGGGCCAACCGATCACTGCTTTTTGATGCCTGCACACCACGCCCGGCCAGGGGGCCGGGGCGAGCGGACTCGGAGCTCCCCCCCAAGAGAATGGCCCTTGAGGTGGCCGGCGGCAGCTGCTGCAGCACGTCGACGACGTAGGCGGCCTTGCCCTGGTCGCGCGCGTAGAGCGCCTCCAGGAAGGTGGCGTGCTCGGTGCGCGGCGGCAGGCGGAACACCTCGGTCCAGACCGCGTCCGCCTCGGCGCCGCCCGGCAGCGCGAAGGCATCCCCCTCGAGCGTGAGCGCCTCGGGGAAGCGCGCGAAGCCGTCCAGGCAGCGCTCGTAGAGCACCCGCCAGTCGCCGAGCGCGCGCAGGCGGTCGCGCGTCGGCGCGTCGAGCGCCTGCAGCGCCACCAGGAAGCGCGAGGCCGGCACGTTCTCCAGCAGCGCCAGGAACGCGTTCTCCGCGCCGAGCGACGGGTCGTTCAGCGTCTCGCGCCAGGCGCCCAGCCCGAACGGGATCGGGACAGCGCCGTCGGCGACGGTCACCGTCAGCGTCTGCCCCGCTTGCAGCCGGCGCAGCACCGCCGGTGTCGAGAGCCCGAGCGCTTCCAGGAAGAGCTGGCGGCGCGCCGAGGCCACGTCGTCCTTCGGCTCGGCGTGGAACGACGTCCCGTCGAGGCGCACCTCGTAGCCCAGCCAGGTGAGCGCGCGCTTCAGCCGTTTGCGTGCCTCGGGGTCGGCGGCGGAGAGGGCGACGCTGTCCCCCTGCTGCTTGCGCCACTCGGCCAGGTCGAGCAGGAAGTCGTGCACCAGCTTGCGGCGCGGGATGCGCTCCCAGGAGGCGCGCGGGTCGGCCTCGGCCAGCAGCGCGGTGTGGACGTCCAGGAAGAAGCCGGCGTCGCTTCCGGCCTCGAGGCCGACCAGACGGCGGATCGCGGCGGTGCCGCCCGGCACCGTCACGACGTCGGCGCGTACGCTCCAGGGCGCGAGCGCCACGAGCAGCGGGAGCCAGCGGTGCAGCCGCGCGCCGGCGTGAGCGGCGCACCGGGCGGCATGCATCCGGATCATTCGCAGCGAGTCTACTGCGCGTAGGATGCTCGAGGTGCTGGTCCCCAAGCTGGTCACCACGCTGAAGGCGGGGTACACGCGCGCCGAGCTGGCGCGCGACGCGGCGGCCGGCGTGGTCGTCGGAATCGTCGCGCTGCCGCTCTGCCTGGCGTTCGCGATCGCCTCCGGCGTGGAGCCGTCGCGCGGGCTCAACACGGCGATCGTGGCCGGATTCCTGATCTCGGCCCTCAGCGGAAGCCGCGTCCAGATCGGCGGCCCGACCGGAGCGTTCGTGGTCATCGTCTACGGCATCGTCGCCAAGCACGGCTACGACGGGCTCGTTGTCGCGACGCTGCTCGCCGGCTTCATGCTGATCATCCTGGGGCTGGCGCGCCTCGGCGCGCTCATCAAGTTCATCCCCTATCCGGTGATCACCGGCTTCACCTCGGGGATCGCGGTCATCATCTTCAGCTCGCAGGTGAAGGACTTCCTGGGGCTGCAGATGGGTGCGGTCCCGCCGGAGTTCCTGGAGAAGTGGGAGGCGCTCCTGAAGGCGATGCCCACGGTGCAGCCGGCGACGCTCGGCGTGGCCGCCGGGACGCTGGCGATCCTGCTCTTCTGGCCGAAGGTCTCGCGCAAGCTGCCGGCGCCGTTCGTGGCGATGGTGGCGGCGACGCTGGCGGTGCAGCTCCTCCACCTGCCGGTGGAGACGATCGGCTCGCGCTTCGGCGCGGTGCCCACCTCGCTGCCGTTCCCGACCTTCCCCAGCGTCTCCTTCGCGACCGCCCGCCAGCTCTTCTCGCCGGCGCTCACCATCGCGCTGCTGGCGGCCATCGAGTCGCTGCTCTCGGCGGTCGTCGCCGACGGCATGATCGGCGGTCGCACCCGCTCCAACATGGAGCTGGTGGCCCAGGGGGTCGCCAACGTCGGCTCAGCGCTCTTCGGCGGCATCCCGGCGACCGGCGCAATCGCCCGCACCGCCACCAACGTGAAATCGGGCGGCCGCACGCCGGTGGCCGGCATCGTCCACGCCGCCACGCTCCTCCTGATCCTCGTCTTCCTCGGGAAATGGGCCGCGCTGGTGCCGCTCTCCGCGCTGGCGGCGGTGCTGGTCGTCGTCTCCTACCACATGAGCGAGTGGCGCTCGTTCGCCTCGCTGCTGCGCGCGCCGAAGAGCGACATCCTCGTCCTGGTGGTGACGTTCCTGCTGACGGTCTTCATCGACCTGACGGTGGCGGTGCAGATCGGGGTGATCTCGGCGGCGCTTCTCTTCATGAAGCGGATGGCCGAGGTCACCCACGTCGCCGGCGTCACCGACCAGCTCAGCGAGGAGGAGGCCGAGGAGGGGCGTCCGCCTGTGCCCAAGGGCGTCGAGGTCTACGAGGTGAACGGGCCGTTCTTCTTCGGCGCCGCCGAGAAGGTCAAGGACGTGCTGGGCGAGGTGGCGCGGCGCCCCAAGGTGCTCATCCTGCTGATGAAGAACGTACCGGCCATCGACGCGACCGGGCTGCACGCGCTGGAGCACGTGTACCAGCGCTGCCGGGCCCAGGGGATCGCGCTGATCCTGGCGGAGGTCCAGCCGCAGCCGATGAAGGCCATCGTGCGCTCCCGGAAGTTCGTGCTTTTCGGGCGACAGAACCTGGCCAAAACGCTCGACATGGCGCTGCGGAAGGCGGCGGTGATCGCCGAGGGAGGAACGCCGGAAGTGGAGCGCACCGGCGCACGGAAGCTAGCGCACTGACGTTATCTGGGCAAGGTTGTCATACAATGGCAATCGTTGGCAAAGACGGTCGCTGGCGACATCCTCTCGATCAAGCAGCTCGCGGACTACTTGATGGTGTCCGAGCGGACGATCTACCGGATGCTGGACCGGAACCTGCTGCCGGCGATCCGCATCGGGTCGCAGTGGCGCTTCCGCAAGCGCGACATCGACGCCTGGCTGGACGAGCAGGTCCACAAGGTCGAGGTCGGCGGGCAGAAGGCGGTGCTGCCGGAGCTCGAGACGTCCGAGATCGAGATCCACCCCTTGCTCTCCCCGTCGAACGTCTGGCTGCACCTGGCGCCGCAGCCGCGGGACGCGTTGCTGACCTTCATGATCGCCAGCGCCACGCTCGAGGAGGGTGTCGACCGTGGCGCGCTGCTGGAGTCGATCCGCGAGCGCGAGGTCGTCTGCTCGACCGCGCTGGTCTCCGACGCCGCGTTCCCGCATCCCAACGACCCCTCTTCGTTCCGCTTCTCTCGCAAGCGCGTGCTGCTGGCCACGACCCGCGAGCCGATCGACTTCCAGGACCCGCACGGACACCGGCCCAGCGTCGTGGCCGTGGTCCTGGCGCGGACCGTCCAGGGGTACCTGCACACGATCTCGCGGGCGGTGAAGCTCTTCGGCGACCCGGCGCTGATCACGCTGCTGTCGCGAGCCCGTCGTGCCTCCGAGGCGATCGACTCGATCCGCGAGGCCGAGGAGCGCCTGCGCGCCGCGGTCGCGCGGTGAAGCTGACGGTGCGCGAGGCCGCCGCGCTGCTGAAGGCCAGCGAGGACAAGGTCTACAGCTGGATCGAATCGGGCGGCCTGCCGGCCTACCGGGTGAACGACCAGTACCGGATCAACCGCAGCGAGCTGCTGGAATGGGCCACGGCCAGGAACCTGCCGGTCGCGCCGGCACTGTTCCGGGAGGAGGACGGCAAGCCGTCCGCCTCGCTGGCCGACGCACTCGAGCGCGGCGGCGTCTTCCACGACGTGGAAGGCGCCACCCGGGAGGAGGCGCTCAGCGCGGCGGTCGCGCTGCTGCGGCTGGAGGACGAGTCCGACCGCCAGATGCTGCTCTCGCTCCTCCTGGCCCGCGGCGCCGAGGCCGCGGTGCCGATCGGCGGCGGCATCGCGATCCCGCACGTGCGCGACCCCATCGCGCTGGCCGCCGACGAGACGTCGGTGGCCCTCTTCTTCCTGCGCGATCCGGTCGACTTCCAGGCGCCCGACCGGCGGCCGGTCTTCGCGCTCTTCTTCCTGGTGAGCCCCAACACCCGGGCGCACCTGGAGGCGCTCGCCAAGCTGGCACACCTGCTGCAGTCCTCGGCCTTCCGCGACACCATCGTGCGCCGCGCGCCCGCCGCGGACATCGTGGCCGCGGCGCGAAGGCTCGAGGGGTGACTGCCCTCGGTCTCCTCGCGCTGGCGGCGGCGCTGGTGGGCGGCAGCGGGGTGCCGGGGCTGTTCTTCGCGGCCGGTCGCACCGCCGGGCAACGCCTGGCGACGGCGCTCCACGTGCTGGGCTGCGCGGTGGGACTCTCGGCCTGCGCGTTCGTGCTGGCCGGCGGCGGGAGCGGCGTCGCCCGCTACCCGTGGTCGCTCCCCAGCGGCGAGCTGACATTCGCGCTGGACCGCCTCTCGGCGTTCTTCCTGGTGCCGGTCTTCGCGGTGGCCGGGCTCGGCTCGGTCTACGGCGAGGGGTACTGGAGCGAGGCGCGCCACCCGAGCAACGGCCGGAAGCTGCGCCTCTTCTACGGGCTGGTGACGTTCGGGCTGGTGATGGTGATGTCGGCCGCCGACGGCTGGGCGTTCCTGCTCGGCTGGGAGATCGTCGGCGTCTGCGCGTTTTTCCTGGTCACCACCGATCAGGACGACCCGGCGGCGTTGCGCGCCGGCTGGATCTACCTGGTTGCCGCCCACGCCGGGACGCTGCTCCTCTTCGCGATGTTCGCGCTGCTGCGCGAGGCGACCGGCGGCTGGGCGCTGGCGCGGTCCCCGGCGCTCCTCGCCTCACCGCTGCTGACCGCCATCCTGGTGCTGGCGCTCCTCGGCTTCGGCCTCAAAGCGGGGGTGATGCCGCTGCACATCTGGCTGCCGGAGGCGCACGCCGCCGCCCCCAGCCACGTCTCGGCGCTCCTCTCCGGGGTGGTGCTGAAGATGGGGATCTACGGCCTGGTGCGCCTGCTGGCGATGCTGCCTTCGTACCCGATCTGGCTGGGGGTGGCGCTGCTGGCGTTGGGAGTGACGTCGGGAATCCTCGGCGTCGTGCTGGCGCTGGCGCAGCACGACCTCAAGCGCCTCCTCGCCTACCACAGCATCGAGAACATCGGGATCATCCTGCTGAGTCTGGGGGCCGGCGTGCTGGGCGCCGCCCACGGCCGGCCGGAGCTGGCGCTGCTGGGCTTCGCCGGCGGGCTTCTCCACGTCTGGAACCACGCGGCCTTCAAGGCGCTCCTCTTCTACGCGGCCGGGGCGGTGATCCACGCCACCGGCACCCGCGAGATCGACGAGCTGGGCGGCCTCTACAAGCGGATGCGCTTCAGCGGCACCGCGTTCCTGGTGGGCGCGGTCGCGATCTGCGGCCTGCCGCCGCTGAACGGCTTCGTGAGCGAATGGCTCATCTACCTGGCCGGCTTCCGCGCGGTGATGGACACCAGCGGCAGCCCGTCGATGCTGGCGACCGCAGCCGGAGCGCCGGCGCTGGCGCTGATCGGCGCGCTGGCGGTCGCCTGCTTCGTGAAGGCGTTCTCGGCGGTCTTCCTGGGCGTGCCGCGCCACGGGCGCGAGGGGCACGAGGCGGCCGGCTCGATGCGTTTCGCGATGGGCGCGCTGGCGGTGGCCTGCGCCGCCATCGGCCTGCTGCCGGCGGGGGCTGTCGAGCTCAGCCGGCGCGCCGCGGCGGCGTTCGGTGCCGGCACGGCGGGCACACTGCCGTCGCTGGGCCTCGTCCCGCTGCTCCTGCTGGCGCTGCTGGCGGCGTTCGGGGTGGTGACCTACGCATCCGTCCGCGGCCCGCAGGCACGCGTCCCGACCTGGGACTGCGGTTACGCCGCGTCGAGCCCGCGCATCCAGTACACGGCCTCGTCCTTCGCGCAGATGCTGGTGGACCTCTTCCGCTGGGCGGTGCGTCCCGACGAGCACCGGCCTCGCCTGAAGGGGATCCTGCCGCCGGCGGGGCAGGAGTTCACCAGCCACGCTCCCGACCCCGTGCTCGACCGGCTGCTGCTGCCGGCCCTGGAGCGCGGCCGGGTGCTCCTGGGTCTGGCCCGCGTCATCCAGGCGGGGCGCATCCAGGCCTACCTCGTCTACATCGCGGTGACGCTGGTGGTGCTCCTGGCCTGGAGCGCGGCGTGGTGAGGGCGCTGCACTCTTGCCTCCACTTCCTCATCGTGCTGCTCGGCGCCCCGCTGGTGACGGGCGTCCTCAACAAGACCAAGGCGGCGATGGCCGGGCGCACCGGCGCGCCCTTCCTCCAGCCGTACCACGACCTGGCCAAGCTGATGCGCAAGGGGTTCGTGGTGAGCGAGACCACCACCTGGCTCTTCCTGGCCGGCCCGGCGCTCTCGGTGGCCGCGCCCGTCGCCGTGCTGCTTCTGCTGCCGCTGGGAGGCGCGCCGGCCTGGATCTCGTTCCCCGGCGACATGGTCCTCTTCGTGTACCTCTTCGCGCTGTCACGCTTCTTCGTGACCACCGCCGCCATGGACACCGGCTCCCCCTTCGAGGGCATGGGCGCCGCGCGCGAGGTGACGTTCTCGGCACTGGCCGAGCCGGCGCTCCTCTTCGGGATGCTGGCGCTGGCGCGGCTCACCGGCTCGCTGTCGCTGAGCAGGATGCTGGACCTGCGGGCGGTCTCCGGCTGGCGAGGCGCCAGCGCCTCGCTGGTGCTGGTGGTGGCCAGCTGGTTCCTGGTGCTCCTGGCCGAGAACGCGCGGGTGCCGTTCGACGACCCGAGCACCCACCTCGAGCTGACGATGATCCACGAGGTGATGGTGCTCGACCACGCCGGGCCGGCCTTCGGGCTGATCCTCTACGGCTCGGCGCTGAAGCTCACCGTCTTCGCCTCGTTGCTGGTCACGCTGCTGCTGCCGCCGCACCCGGCGCTCTTCGCGGCCGGCCTGCTGGCGGTGGCGGTGGCGGTGGGGCTGGTGGAATCCAGCATGGCCCGTCTGCGGCTGGTGCGCGTGCCGCAGCTGCTCATCACCGCCACGCTGCTGGCCGGCTTCGCGGTCGTGCTGCTGCTGAGATAGCGATGCGAGAAGCCGCCTCGTCCGTCCTCATCCTGGCGGTCACGATGAACTTCGTGGCGCTCGGCTCCTCGAACCTGAAGGCCTGCATCCGGGCGGTGGCGCTGCAGGGTCTCTTCGTGAGCGCGTTCCCGCTGCTCTTCAGCGAGGCGCCGTCGCTGCGGTTGGTGGGCCTGGCGACCGTGGCCTGTCTGGTGAAGGCCGGGGCGATTCCGGCGATGCTGACCCGCGCGCTCCGCGAGGTGCACATCAAGCACGAGGTGGAGCCGTACCTGGGGCTGGTTCCGTCGGTGCTGGTGCTGGCGGCCGGCACCGGCGCCGCGGCGCTCTTTGCCAGCCGGCTGCCGTTGACCCCCACGCACCGCGAGCTGCTGGTGGTGCCGGTGGCCCTGGCCACCCTCTTCGCCGGCTTCCTGCTGCTGACCACGCGCCGCAAGGCGATCTCCCAGGTGATCGGCTACCTCGTGCTGGAGAACGGCATCTTCGTCTTCGCGCAGCTCCTGCACGAGGCGATGCCGGCGCTGGTGGAGGTCGGCGTGCTGCTCGACCTGGTGGTGGGCATCTTCGTGATGGGCATCGTCATGAACCACATCCAGCGGGAGTTCGGTTCGCTGGACACCGAGCGCCTCTCGGAGCTCAGGGACTAGTGCTTCTCCTCGCGCTGATCGCCGGACCGCTCCTCTTCGCGCTCATCGTCTCGGCGACGCCCTCGGCCCGGGCGCGGCCGATCGTGGTGGCGGCGGCCGGCGTCCTCCACACCGCCGGCGCCCTCTCGGTGAGCCCGGGGAGCGAGATGCTGGGCGGCTGGTTTGCGGTCGACCCGCTGGGGCACCTGATCCTGATCGTCGTCTCCGGGCTCTTCACGCTCTGCGCGATCTACGGCGTCGAATACCTCGGGATCCGGCAGGAGCGGCCGAACCGCATCTTCTGCGTCTGCCTGCTGACGTTCCTTTCCATGGCCACCGCGATCACGCTGGCGCAGCACCTGGCGGTGGTCTGGGTGGCGGTCGAGGGGGCGACGCTCTCGACGGCGGTGCTGGTCTACTTCAACCACAACTCCCGCTCGCTGGAGGCGGCCTGGAAGTACCTGGTGATCGGCTCGGTGGGCATCGCCCTGGCGCTCCTGGGGTCGCTCTTCTTCGCCTACGCAGCGCTGCACGGCGCGGCCGGGGACGAGAGCCTGCTCTTCGGCGCGCTGCTGGAGCACGCCGGCGGCCTCTCGCGCCCGTGGCTGCGGGCCGGCTTCGTGCTGCTGCTGGTCGGCTACGGCACCAAGATGGGGCTGGCGCCGATGCACTCCTGGAAGCCGGACGCCTACGGCGAGGCGCCGGGGCTCATCGGCGCGCTGCTGGCCGGCGGCATGACGAACTGCGCGTTCCTGGCGCTCCTGCGCGTCTACCGGGTGATGCAGGCGGCCGGCGAGGGGGCCTTCGCGCGGCAGCTCTTCCTGGCCATCGGGCTCCTCTCGATGGCGATGGCCGCGGTCTTCATGACCGGCCAGCGCGACTTCAAGCGCATGCTGGCCTACTCCAGCGTCGAGCACATGGGCATCCTGGTGCTGGGCATCGGCTTCGGCGGCGTGGCTGTCCTGGGCACGCTCCTCCACCTCGTCAACAACGCGCTCACCAAGGTGGTGCTGTTCCTGGCCGCCGCCAACATCCACCGCGCCTACGGCAGCAAGAACAGCGACGAGGTCCGCGGCGCGCTGCGGCGGGTGCCCTGGTCGGGCGCCCTCTTCCTGATCGGCTTCCTGGCGATCACCGGCTCGCCTCCGTTCGGCCCCTTCGTTAGCGAGCTGACGATCCTGAGCGGTGCGATGTCGGGGCGGCACTACGCATCGGCGGCGGTCTTCCTGGTCTGCCTGATCGTCGTCTTCCTCGGCATGGGGGCGACGGTGCTGAAGGTGGTGCAGGGGCCGCCGACCTCGCCGGCCGGCACCGCGCAGTTCCGCGACAGCTTCTGGAAGACGGCGCCGATGCTGGTGGCGCTGGCGCTGGTGGTGATGATGGGGATCTGGATCCCCGACGCGGTCTTCGAGCTGGTCCGCGGGGCTTCCCGGACGCTGGAAGGCTCCTCGTGACGGGCGCGATGGCTCGCAACGGGCGCGCCCTGGCCCTGCGCGACGTGCCGGTCCTTCCGCTCGACGAGTTCCGCCGGTGGTTGGTCGGCGGTGTGGCCGAGGGGCAGCGCATCGCCGCCTACTTCGGCGCCCTCGAGCCGCTGACGCTCTTCGCGGTGCTGGCCGACGACGGCGGCGGGCGGCTGCTGGTGGCCGCGGCGCGCGCCGAGGCCAGCATGGCGTCGATCGCGGCCGAGGTCCCGCAGGCGCAGCTCTTCGAGCGCGAGATTGCCGAGCAGCACGGCGTGGTCTTCGAGGGGCACCCCTGGCCGAAGCCGGTGCGCTTTCCGGCGGCGGTGCCGGGAAGCGTGGCAGGAGTTCAGGACTTCTTCCGCGTCGAGGGTTCGGAGGTGCACGAGGTGGCGGTGGGGCCGGTGCACGCCGGCGTCATCGAGCCGGGACACTTCCGCTTCCAGTGCCATGGCGAGGACGTCTTCCACCTGGAGATCGCGCTCGGCTACCAGCACCGCGGCGTCGAGCGCGCGCTGGCCGGGGGACCGACGAAGCGGACCATCCCGTACATGGAGACGCTGGCCGGCGACACCACCATCGGCCACACGCTGGCGTACAGCCAGGCGATCGAAGCTCTGAGCGGCGCCGGGGTCTCGGCCCGCGCCCAGGCGATCCGCGGCATCGCGCTCGAGCTGGAGCGGCTGGCCAACCACGCCGGCGATCTGGGCGCGCTGGCCGGCGACGTGGCCTATCTGCCCACGGCCTCGTTCTGCGGCCGCCTGCGCGGCGACTTCCTGAACCTGACCGCTGAGCTCTGCGGCTCGCGCTTCGGTCGCTCGCTGGTGCGGCCCGGGGGCGTCGTCTTCGACGTCACCGCCGACAAGGCGGCCGTTCTGAAGTCGCGCCTGCTGGCCGCGCGCCGCGACACCGCCGAGGCCGTCGAGCTCCTCTGGGACACGCCCAGCGTGGTGGAACGCTTCGAGAACACCGGGCGGGTCTCGCCGGAGGACGCGCGCGCCGCGGGGCTGGTCGGCCCGGCCGCGCGCGCCTGCGGCATCCCCATCGACGTGCGCCACGACTTCCCGCTCGGCATCTACCGCTTCGTGCACCTGCCGGTGATGACCGCGCACCACGGCGATGTGAGCTCGCGCGCCACCGTGCGCTGGCTGGAGATCCAGCAGTCGGTGCAGTTCATCCTCAAGCAGCTCGACGGTCTGCCGGAAGGAAGACCTCGTGCCGAGGTCGGGGCTCTGCGGCCGGACGCGCTGGTCGTCACGTTGACCGAGGGGTGGCGCGGCGAGATCTGCCACGTGGCGATCACCGACACGGCCGGCCGGTTCGCGCGCTACAAGGTCGTCGACCCGTCCTGCCACAACTGGACCGGCCTGGCCCTGGCCCTGCGCGACGGGCAGATCTCCGACTTCCCGCTCTGCAACAAGAGCTTCAACCTGTCTTACTGCGGGCACGACCTCTGATGCTGAAGGCCCTGCTCGCCCGCGCCCGTCAGGGGCACCGGACGATGGCCTATCCGGCCGGCGATCCGCCGCCGCTGCCGGAGCTCTTCCGCGGCGCGCCGGCGCTGGACCCGTCGCGGTGCCCCGAGGGATGCCGCGCCTGTGCCGACGTCTGCCCGACCGACGCGATTCCCCGCGAGGGCCCGCTGGCGCTCGACCTGGGCCGCTGCCTCTTCTGCGTGGAGTGTCTGACCGCCTGCCCGGAAGGGGCGATCTCCTTCACCGGCGATCACCGGCTGGCGGCGCGGCAGCGCGAGGACCTCGTCGTCTCCGCCGGTCCGGTGCGGCTGGCGAGCGCGCTCGACGGGAAGCTGCGCCGCCTCTTCGGCCGCTCGCTGAAACTGCGCGTGGTGAGCGCCGGCGACTGCAACGCCTGCGGCTCCGATGTGAACGTCCTCAGCACCATCGGCTGGGACGTGGGACGCTTCGGCATCCAGGTGGTCGCCTCGCCGCGCCACGCCGACGGCGTGCTGGTCACCGGCCCGGTCACCGAGAACATGCGCCTGGCGCTCCAGAAGACCTACGCCGCGGTGCCGCCGCCCAAGATCGTCATCGCGGTCGGCGCCTGCGCGATCAGCGGCGGCCCCTACGCCGGCCACCCGGAGCAGCACGGCGGGGCGGCCACGGTCCTGCCGGTCGACCTCTTCATCCCCGGCTGCCCACCGCACCCGCTCACGATCCTGGACGGGCTGCTGCGCCTCCTGGGCCGGCTGGAGGAGGAGCGGAGGGTGCCGACAAGGCCTTGAACCGCAGCGACTCGCGCTAGCGATTTCCGAGGCAGCCCTCGGGGAAAAGAACCCGCCTCGTCCGTCATTCAAACCGAAGGCGGACTTCGTTGACTCGACGGACGGCATCCGGGGGATGACCCGGACTGTGCAGGTCGTCGGCATCGACGCGCCGGCGGTAGGAAAGGAGCGAGACCATGAAGCGCCCATCCAGGAGCAAGAGCATCCCAATCCGAGCCTCGGTCACCGCCGTGCTGATCGCCCTCGGCGCCTTGACTGGTCCAGCGTTCTGCGCGGAGCCGCCTCCCGGCGTCGCCGTGATCGTGGTCGACATGATCAAGGGGACGATCACTCCACCCTATCCCGTCGTGAACCTGTCGGCGGGGGAATCCGTCGTCGTCCGGATCGAGCCGCGGTCCGACGATTGGCGGTCACGCGTCGTCGGGACCGGCGGTGGCCACGAAGCTGTTGGGTCCGACGTGATCATCAACTTCCGCTCCGTCGCAACCACCCAGACGGAGGAGGTCGTGGCGCTCCCGGACCAGAGCCGTGCCGGAGGGCACTACAACTCGTTCTACGTGCGCGGCGACATCCGCACCATTGGACTCCGCATCAAGCTGGAGAACTGGGACGAGCTGCTCGCCGGCAAGCCGAAGGACGTCCCGCCGGTGACCGCCGACGCCGTGCGCCAGCAATGGGCGAAGGAGACCGGCATCTCCGCCGACGACGTCCTTCTCATCTTGCGGAACACGCCCTTTACGGTACCCATCCGGGCCGACCGGAAGCCTTTCGCCCTGCAGTTCGGAGCCGGCTTCGCGTTCATGGGTCAGCGCGACGAGCGCTACGGGCTGCGCGCGAGGACCGGGGACACCGGGAACTCCGACGTCGTACGCCTGGAGAACGGCGACTGGTCGACGCGGATCGCAGCCTTCGCCCACTACACTCCGGTCAGCCGCAAGACCCTGGTCTGCTGCGCGATCTCCTTCGGCCTGGGAACCGATCTGCCGTCGAGCGGCCTCACCGCGATGCTGGGCGGCTCGGTGCGCCTGGCGACGCTCCCCATCGTGGACTCGATGTACCTGACCGGAGGGGTCGCCTACCTGCCACGTCAGCGGCTCCTCGCGACCTACGAGACCACGCCGATCGCCAGCTCGACGGTGGATACCAAGGACCTGGTCGGCACGCGCTACGGCTTCGGCGCGTTCGTGGGGATCACCTTCGGGTTCTTCGGCGGCGCCTCGGAGTTCAAGGCCGTTTACGCTGGCAAGAAACCCTCCGGCGCGAACGACTGAGAGGGAAGACGAGCGCCATGGCCAGCTCGAAGCGTCCTCCCGCCTACCCTGACGTCGAGAAACCGATCAGCCGCCCCCTGAAGGCCTATGCGTTCGATCCGAGCCAGGGACGCCTGCTCGGCAACGAGATGTCGGTCACGGTCCGGTACCAGGAGCTCGTTCCTGGTCCGGCGGCACGTCGATGGACCGGAGACGCCATCGCGGTGGTGGACTACGACGGCGCGAACAAGACCTGGTACCGGCCGGTGACCCTCGACGACCCGCGGATCCTGATTCGCTCCGGCCTCGATCCGTCGGAGGGGGATCCCCGGTTCCACCAGCAGATGGTCTATGCCGTGGTCACCGACACCATCCAGCACTTCGAAGCGGCCCTGGGCCGTCGCATCCATTGGCGGCGGCAGGAGCGCACGAAGGACTCGCCTCCCGGCGCGCTCCCGGGCGACATCTACACCCTGAACATCTACCCGCACGCGATGGTCGCCGCGAACGCCTTCTACAGTCCGAAGGCCCACGGCATCCTGTTCGGCTACTTCCGGGCGGACCGGGAGAACCCCGGGCGGAACTTGCCCGGACAGACGGTCTTCACCTGCCTGTCCCACGACATCATCGTGCACGAAACGACGCACGCCATCATCGACGGCATCCGGGGCTTCTTCACCGAGCAGACGAACGTCGACGTCCTCGCCTTCCACGAGGGCTTCGCCGACATCGTCGCGCTGTTCCGCCACTTCACCCACCGGGAGGCCCTGCTGGAGACGATCCAGAGGACCGGGGGCGCGCTCCACCAATTCCAGCTCCAGCCGGTCGCCCCGCTCGTCGGCGCGCCGCGGATCGTCGCCGAAATCCCACAGCAGAACCCGCTGGTCGAGCTGGCCAAGCAATTCGGTGAGGCGACCGGACGCGGAGAGGCCCTGCGCTCCGCGCTGGGGACGCCGCCGTCGCCGCTCGATCTGGCGAAGTTCACCGAGCCGCATCGCCGCGGCGCGATCCTGGTGGCGGCGGTCTTCGACGCCTTCTTCAGCATCTACCTGCGGCGCACCAACGACCTGTTCCGCATCTACCGCGCCGGCGGCGGAAGCGATCACCCCACTGACCTGCCGATGGCCCTGGCCGGACGGCTCTGTGACGAGGCTACGGCCACCGCCGCGCAGTTCTTCCAGGTCTGCGTGCGCGCCCTCGATTACTGCCCGCCCGTCGACGTCACCTTCGGCGACTTCCTGCGCGCCGTCATCACGGCCGATTTCGACCTGCATCCCTCCGACGAGGTGGGGGTGCGCGACGCGTTCATGCAGGCGTTCCGCCTGCGGGGCATCGTGCCCGAGACCGCGAGCTTCTTCTCGGAGGGTGCCATCGCCTGGCCGCGCGCCGAGGCACTGGGGCTCGACCCGGTGAAGGGCCTCGATTTCGGCGATCCGAACGGCCTGACGCGTGCCCAGAAGGACGCGGCAGCCAAGGTGCTGGGTGAATACGCCAACGACAAGTCGAACAAGGCGAAGCTCGGTCTCGACCCCACGCTTCACGTCCAGGTGCCGTCCTTCCATCCCGTCTTTCGCATCAATCCCGACGGCAGCCTGCGCACCGACATGGTGGTGGAGGTCGTCCAGAGAAGGGACGTGCCGTTCGCCGCCGGAGCACGCCTCGGCAACTTCCCTCTCCGGGGAGGCGCCACGCTGATCATCTCGAAGCCCACCGTCGATCAGCAGGAGTCCACCGAAGGCGCGCGGATTCGCTACGTGATCGGGAAGGCGATCCGCGGCCAGGACGGCGAACATCGTGAGGCGCAGCAGCGCCGCCATGCGGAACACTTGGGCCTCCTGGAGGGGGACGGCGACAGCCGCTTCCAGGTCGACTTCGCAATGGTCCACGGAGGGTTGTGACGATGGCGATCAAGCGACGGACCGGCGGCGGAGCCCGCCGCAAGGCCGGGAAGCAGGACGCGGGCGGCCGGCTGCGCGTCCGGATGTACCGCGTCGGCTTCGGCGATTTCTTCCTCCTCACGGTCCCCTCGGCGGAGGGGCCGCAGCACGTGCTGATCGACTGCGGGGTGACCAAGGGAACGACCGGGAACGGCGATATCGGCTCGATCAAGGAGGCGGTCGCGCACATGGCGCGGGAGACCGAGCGCAAGCTCGCGCTGATCGTGGTGACGCACCGTCACATGGACCACATCATCGGGTTCAGCCGCTGCGCCGAGGAGTTCAAGCAGTTCCGGGTCGGCGCCATCTGGATGCCCTATTGGGAGACGGAATACGACGCCGAGATCAGCGGATTCCAGGCCGCCTTGACCGCGCTGGCGCTCGACGTGCAGAGCCACCTCGCGCTCGCGGCGGACGGCTCGTCGGAGAGCGCCGCCATGCTGGCGATGCTCGAGAACGCCACCGGGACGCCTTTCGGCCTGACCGGCACCGGGGGAGGCTCCAACGCCGCGTCGCTCGCGCTCCTCAAGGGGCAGCTCGGCGTCAAGCCCGTCTACTGTCACATCGGCCAAACGCCCGAGCTCCCGAAGGAGCTGGCGGACGCCGGCCTCGAGGCCGAGGTGCTGGGTCCACCTCCCAAGGACGCCACCGCCTTCATGAAGCTCAAGGACCTCAAGAAGGGGGTGGGACAGTACCTGGAGGCGTCCGAGCGACGCTCCGCCGCAGGCGGCGCCTTCCGCCCGTTCGGCGAGGAGTGGCGGGGCTCGGCGAGTGACTACCCGCCCGAGGCCTTCCGCGAGTGGGCCCCGCGCGTTGCGGGTGTCGCTCCGGACTTCCGGACGCGCCATCACAAACCCCTGGAGCAGGCGGTGCAGGACGCGCAGCCAGGAGTGCTCCTCACCGCGGTGAAGCAGCTCGACGCCTTCCTCAACAACCAGAGTCTGGTGGTGCTCTTCACTTACCGGGGGAAGAAGCTGCTCTTCGCGGGGGACGCGCAAGCGGGCAACTGGGAATACTGGCTCTACGACGGGGACCAGCCGTCCAAGACTCCGGCCGCCAAGCTCGGGACGCGCGGCGCCAGCGTGCTCGGACAGCTCGACTTCTACAAGGTCGGTCATCACGGCAGCACCAACGCCACGCCGATCACGGCCGTCGCCGCCATGAACCCGCGAGGGTTCGTCGCGATGTGCTCGACCCAGGCCGACACCTTCGGATCGGAGGCCAATCAGTCCGAGGTCCCACGCGAGCCGCTCATCGCCGCACTCGCCAAGAACGGGACGGTCGTGCGAAGCGACCAGTTCGCGGCGAGCGTCGGCGATCGGTCGATCCCGCCGGCGGTGGCGACTCCGAAGCTGGATCGCGGGACGTTCGTGGTCGGAAGCTGCTACGTGGACTACCTGTTGTGAGAAAGGCGGCCCCGAGCGCCAAGGCTGCCGAGCGCCGAGTTCTCAGGATCGCCCCGGTGGCAACCGAGTCCGAGGAGGGGGTCCCGCCCGAGGCCTTCGAGCGCTTTCCACAGGAGCCTCCAGCGCGTATCCAGACGGAAGCCGAGGTCCCGGTCTTCCGTCCGCTCAGGGTCTATGCCTTCGATTCCAGCCTCGGACGCGGCCGCGGGAACGTGATCACCCTCCAGGTCCCCTACGAGAAGCTCGCCCCCGGCCCCGTCGGCGAGCGCCTCGCCGTGATCGACTACGACGCCGGCCGCGATTGCTTCTACGACCCCGTGGATCTCGACGACACCCTCGTCGCGATGCGTGCTGGTGTCGAGCCCAGCGAATCGGACCCGCACTTCCACCAACAGATGGTGTATGCCGTCGTCGCCGATGCGCTCCGTCGCTTCGAGGTCGCGCTCGGCCGCACCGTGCAGCGGATCGGCGTGGACGGCGAGGCCCCGCTTCGCCTCCGCATGTATCCGCACGCGATGCAGCAGTCGACGGCGCACTTCGATCCGGCGGCGGGCCTGCTGTTCGGGTACTTCAGGGCGGGAAGCGAGGCCGTTGGACGGACGGTCCCGGGACAGACCATCTTCACCTGTCTCTCCCACGACGTCATCGTCCACACCGCGACCCACGCCGTCGTGCACGCCCTGTGTCCGGACCTGATGGCGAGCACGCCGCCCTGGCTCGAGATGGATACCGCGGCGTTCCTCGAGGGCTTCTCCGATCTCTGTGCGCTGCTGCTTCACTTCTCACACCGCGATGCGCTGCTCGACACCATCCGCCGGACGGGCGGGTTGATCTATCGCGCGGTGCTCAAGGCCGACGGCGACCTGGCCGACGGCGGCACCCCTGCGATCCAGGCGGAGCTCGCCGCCAGCAATCCTCTGCTCAGTCTCTCCCCCGGTTTCGGCGAGGCGCTCGGGCGCGGCGGCGGCATTCGGACGGCCCTCGGACGGCCACCCGACCCCGCTGCCCTGGAGCGCGCCCTCGAGCCGCACGACCGCGGCGAGATCTTGACCGCCGCGGTCTTCGACGCGTTCTTTTCGATCTACATGCGGCGCTCGCTGGACCTCTTCCGCATCTACCGCTCCGGCGGCGGAAGGCTCGACTCCGGAGACCTGCCCGACGTGCTGGCGGAGCGTCTCGCGGCGGAAGCGACCCGCATCGCGAGCGTGATGCTCAACGTCAGCGTGCGCGCCCTGGACTACTGTCCGGCCGGCGGCCTCACGTTCGGCGACTTCCTCCGCGCCTGCATCACCGCCGACTTCGAGCACGACCCGAGCGACGAGCTCGGCGTCCGCGAGGCGCTGATGCTGGGGTTCAGCCGTCGCGGTATCAAGCCACGCGGGGCTCCGTTCTTCTCGGAGGACGCCCTGCGATGGCCGGTCTTCGATCCGGCGGCGCTGGACGCTCCCGGGCCGTCGCTGGTCGGGCTGCCGGAACCGAACGCCCGCAACCGAGCCATCAATGCGCGGGCGCTTCGCGCGTTCATCGAGCGGAACGCCGCCGCACTGTCGCTCCGGCCGAAGATCGGCTTCGACCTCTATCCGCTCCAGGTCGTTCGCCGAACGGCAGCCGACGACCGTCCCCGACAGGTCCTCGTGGCTCGCGTCGTTCAGCCGGGTCCGTCGCGTGCGACCTCCTCGGAGCAGCAGCGAGGCGTGACGCTCGTCTTCGACGGCGGCGGCCGGCTGCGCTACGACATCCGTAGCGCCCAGGCGTCCTCCTGAGCCCGCATCAGGCGGGAACGCCCGGCAGCTCGATGCGCACCGACAGCTCGTCCGGGTCGCGGTAGACCACGCGGTACCGGCGGCCCTTGGCCGTCTCCTCCGCGAAGAACCCGGCGACCTCCTTGCCGACGCCCTCCACCTCGAAGTCGGAGGGGGCGTTCGTCAGCCAGACCGTGAAGTCGTCGTCCGTCCTCGACCTCGAGATCATCTCCAGCGTCGGCACGTCGGGGTTCGTGTCTTTGCCGTTGGCCGAGATGACGTAGTGCAGGGCGCGGATGCTGTCGAAGAACTCCTGATCCACGTTGCGGTCGCTTCCGTGATGGGGAAGCTTCAGCACGTCGACCTGGAACGGCCGTTCCTCGCTCCTCAGCTTCGCCTCCAGAAGCGCCTGGAGGATGTCGTCGCCCCGCGCGTCGCCGGTCAGGAGCATCCTCCTCCCCTCGGCCTCGGCCAGCACCACGATGCTGGACAGGTTGTAGACGGACCGGTCCACGATCGCCGCCAGCTCGGCCTTCGCCGCCTTGGTGGGTTAGCCCTTCCAGATGTCGATGCGCCCCCGCTCCACGGCGAGCCTCTCCTGAAGCTCCTGCCGCACCTCACCCGAAGGCAGCTCCTGGAAGGGAGTGACCAGCAGCTCGACCGCCGGAGCGGGATCCGCGTCGCCGCGTTCGGGGAAAGAGCCGGCGGAACGATCGCCCGGGCCCAGAGCGTATTCGAGCCAGACGTCGGGCAGCACGGGGGAATCCTGCGTGAAACGCCGTATCCGGCCGGCGCCGAACATCAGCTGCTCGACGAGTTTCCGCTGGAGGAACGGCCCCTTGTCCATTCCCTACACCCCCTCTTCCGGATACGGGAATCGAGCCGGCGCCGAGGCGCCCTGGTCGTAGTAGCTGCGGATGGCGCGTTCGGCCATCCCGTAGCCGAGGTTGATGATCCTCTCCTGGACGACGTCGTGCAGGTCGCCCAGGCGCGTCGGGACCTTGGCCAGCTCGAGGGCCCGCTGGTCGTCGATCGGGAGCGCGTGGACCGGGTAGTCCGACGGCTTCGTCCACATTCCCCAGTACGCTCCGACGTGCGCGTCGGCCGCGCTCTGGAAGGCGTCGACGATCTGCCTCTTGCGCAGGCTCCGCACCTGGTTGTCGATCGTCGCGTTGATCCGGAGGCTGTGGCGGGCCCAGTCGGCGTGTGGGTCGTCGTCCGGCTGGTACTTCGCGCCGGCGTCGCTGACCAGGACGCGTTTGCACCGCTTCCACGCCGTCTCGATCCCCATGTTGTCGTAGACGCCGCCGTCGGTGAGGACGACCTTGGTGGTGAAGGGGGGCCGCCCGCACTCGTCGGCGTTCAGGTCCCTCCAGTCGTCATGCTCGAACTCCAGGCGCGCGGGAGAGAGCACCGGCGGGAAGGCAGACGACGCCGCGACCGCGGCGGCGACGGGGGTCTCCGGGGCGAGGATCCTGCCGATCCGCCAGTCCGCGTTGTACGGCTTGGAGAAGCGGAAGAGAGAGCCGGTCTGGACGTTGGTGGCGTTGATGACGAAGCGGGGGCGATCCGGGAAGGCCTGGAGCGTCTGATCGCCGAACAGGGCCTTCCGGTAGTGGTCGATGATCCGGTCGTTCACCGTGCCGGGCAGCAGCACCCCGGCCAGGATGGATCCGGCATCGATCGTCGTGCCGGCCAGCTTGCGCAGCGGCGTGACGACCTTGTCGGCGAAGTTCGTGGAGCGGCCCGTGTCGTCGAAGACCAGCGAGGCCCATCGGGTCGCCAGCACCCCCGCCGTGATGGAGCCGCCCGACACGCTGGAGACCCGGTCCAGCTTGGGCAGGTAGCCGGCGTCGTTCAGGTACCAGACCGTGCCCAGGTGGAAGAGCATCGCCCGGTATCCGCCTCCGGAGAGGCAGAGCGCCAGAGTGTCCTCGAGGCGCTCCTCGGAGACGTCCGAGGTCATCGGCGGGCCTGGCTGAGCCGGAGTTCCCTTTTCCGTCGTCATCGCGTTGCCTCCCGGCTACTCGAAGCCGCTTGATCAGAAAGACGGACCGGACCGGCGGTTTTCGTCCTCTAACGAGGAGCGGCGAATAACGCGAGGACGTCCGTCTCTTGGATTCAGGAGGCCGTGATGCGCAACCGAACGCTTCTTGGGGTCATCGTGTCTCTGGTCTGGACTTCGGCGGGCTGTACTTCGGGCCTCGCAAAGACGATCAAGACGGGCTTCGAGCATCCCAAGACGACCGTCGACCGGCAGTTCGAAGCCGTCCAGCAGTCCCTGCGTTCGCTGGGAGGCCTCGGCTCCGCCAACGTCTTCGCCACCTTCGCCTCGGGAGAGCTGGTGCCTCACCTCACGCGCGAGCTGAAGCGCGCTTACCCGCAGGTGACGAGCATCGCGGTGCGCGGCGCCGAGCAGGAGCTGGTCACCGACGTCTGCGTCGACGGCAGGTTTCCCGACGCCAAGGCGAGCTTGAAGGGGTGCGCCCGAGTCCACGCCGCCGTCTCCAGCGCCGGCAACCGTCTCTTCCTCCAGCCCTCCTTCTCTCAGTTCGAGCTGAAGGGCCTGAAGCTGGACAGCGGAGTGAACCTCGACGTGGCGGCGCCGCTCATCACCGCGGTCGTGAAGCTGCTCCTCCAGCAGATCAACGGCGTCCTCCAGGCGCAGCCGGTCGTCCTGAACGTCAACGCCATCCGGAGCATCGATCCCGAGGAGCTCAAGAAAGACCCTCGGGTGACCAGCGTCGTGGGTGCGGCCATCCCGGTGAACGTCGCCTTGGGCAATACCGCGGTCCTGATCGACGACGCCGGCGTGCACCTGCTCGGGACCGCCGTCGCGCTCACGCCGGCCCGCATCAAGGCGACCGTCGCCAGCCTGCGCCTGGTCGAGTCGGTCATCACCACGGCGCCGCTCACCGGCGAGCAGGTCGCGCTGCTCTCGGAATGCAACACGTTCCCGGCCGATGGATCGGCCGATTACGCCGACTACCACCGGATCTGCGACGCCTATGCCAAGCGGGCCGAAAAGCCGGTCCCCGAGGACGGGCACACCAAGCCCGAGGAGATGCGCCGCGCCTTCGGTGAGCTGCAGAAGTCGTTCCGTTCGGCCGCGGACGCCATCCAGTCCGACCCCGCGCTGCCCTGGAAGACCACGGCGGTGGCGCTCTCCAAGACGTTCCTGGCGACCGCCGTCAACGAGTTCACCAAGGACGCGACCTACGGCGTCCGTATGAAGTTCGTCGATCACTACGAGCACTTCAACGAGGAGCTGCGCACCGACAAGTTCAGCGGGCTGGCCTGCGACATCGACTACTCCTGCGACCAGACGAGGTCCTGCGATCCGAACTGGCCGTGCGAAGGGCGAGGCTGCCCGTCCGATTGCGCCTGGTACGACGCCGGCTGCCAGGCCTGGAAGCCCGTTTGCGAGGCGTTGAAGGCCGCGGAACGAGCCGGGTGCGAGGCGGACAAGGTCCGGTACCGGAACCAGTGCGAGGCCGAGAAGGCGACCGCCCGCGCCGCCTGCGAGCTGAAGAAGGCCGCCGACAAGCTCGGCTGCGAAACGAACAAGGCGTGGCTGCAGCTGGTGAGCGAGACGAACATCGGCCGGCTCGAGGGTACCGTGAAGATCGAGACCGGCTGGATCGAGGCGGGGCTCCGGAGCTTCCGCCTGGGCGCGGACCTGGGCAGTATCTCGGCGGCGATGCCGCTGGGCGGCGAGGCCACGCTGGTCGCCGACCTCAACTTCACGCCCTGGGACCTGGCGCATCTCGTCTGTCCGGCCCGCTGGACCGCCCGCATCAACGCACGGGTCCAGGTGGAAGCGTCGACGCTGGACATCGGCGGGCCGGTGGAGCCGGCCAGCGAGAGCGACGGGACGCTGGTCCTCAGCTTCAAACCGGCAGCCCAGAACGTCTGGCTGAAGTTCGACAAGCCGCCGCTCCTGGAGCTCTTCGCCCAGAACCCCACGGTCGCCATCAGCTGCGGACCGGCGTCGGCGCTGGGCGTCACCGCGACCACGATCGCCAAGGCGGCACACGACCTGAAGCCCGGCAACGATCCCGAGGAGCCGATCTCGATCTTCAAGAACCGATTCCGGTACGAGGTCAAGGACCGGGTCCTTCCGATCCGCATCTCCCCGCTCGAGCAGGTGGTGGGACGCGAGGCGGACCCGGACCGGCTGAAGGTGCGGATCGTGCCGTCCTGGAGCAAGCAGACGATCGTCTTCACGCCGGCCGTGTCGTAACACGTAGACTGCCCCGGAGCGCGTGAACAGAAGGGTTGCTGGGGCCGCAGCGGCGGGTGGGGCGCTTCTCGCGCTCGCCCTTCTCGTTTCCCGCCGGTCACGGCACGCGGACCTCTACGACGAGCTGATCTCGAGCCGGCCGGCGAAGCGAGTCGTGGAAGGCCGGCTGAGCGCCGGCTTCACCTGGAGCCCGCTGGCGGCCGTGCAGCGCGGCCAGCGCGAGCCGGCAGACTGGAACGTCGCCGCGGTGGCAGGGCGGATCGAGGCGGGCGGCGCCGAGAAGACGCCGCGCGACCGGGCCGCGCGAGCCGCGGCGGCGCTGGTACTCGGCCGGCTCGACGAGGCGATCGGGCGGCTGGAGCACGAACCGGGGCCCGAGGCGGCGAACGACCTCGCCGTCGCCTACCTCGAGCGCGCGCGGCGCCTCTCGAGGGCCGAGGACGCGGTACGCGGCCTCTCGCACAGCCAGCGGGCGCTCCGCCTGCGCCCCGAGCTGCATCAGGCGCGCTTCAATCGGGCGCTGGCGTTCGAGCTGATGGGCCTCCTCGACCAGGCGCGCCGCGCCTACGGCGAATCGGCCTGTGCCGACCCGTCGCCGGAATGGGCGGCCGAGGCCCGCGAGCGCGCCTCAGGGCTCCGCCGGGAGCTGGCGAGCCAGGCCCCCGGGCCCGCCGCCAAGCTCGATGCCGCGCTGCGCGCCGTCGAACAGGCGGCGGTCGGCGACGTCGCCCTCCGCATCGCGGAGCTCGAAACGCTTGCCGAGAGCGCCGTCGCTCGTGGCGGTGATCCTTGGTACCGAGACCTCTGCCGCTGGCTCCGGAACGGCGGCGCATCGACGCAGCGCGAGCGGGTCCGGGCCTTGGCGGAACTGCGGCACGTCAAGGACCAGCGCGTTCGTGGTCGCCTCGAGGAAGCCGAGGAGCTGCTGGGACGCGCACACGGTGCCCTCGCCACCGGTCCGGCGGCGCTCGATGTAGAGCTGCAACGCGGCATCCTTGCGTTCCATGCAGTCCGTTACGAGGAAGCGCGGGCGACCTTCCAAGACGTCGCCGATGCAGCGGACCAAGCCGAGTACCGAGGGCTTCAAGCCTCGGCACTGTGGATGCGTGGCTTGATCCTCGGGATCCAAGGCAGTTGGTCACGCGCCGTGGTGGATTACGGAACGGCGTCGTCCCTCTTGCGGGAGCTCGGGAACGTGTCGGCGGCAGCCGCCTGCGATCTGCTCGCGGCCGAGGCGCTTTGGTACCTCGGCGAGCATGCGAAGGCGTGGGAGGTCCGCAACAGGACATTCCGGTGCGCTGCGATCCTGCCGCCGGACAAGCGGCACCAGCAGCTTCACGAAAGCGCTCTCGCCGCGCTTGCTGAGGAGCTTGTGGATGCCGGAAGGGTTCTGGCGCGACTCGATGTCGTTACGTCACAGAGTGTCGAGCTTCCAGACAGGGCGCGCTGCGACGCGAAGATCCTCTACGCGCGATCCCTGGCGGCACTTGGCGAAGGTGTTGCGGCTCGGCAGATGCTGGAAGGGGCGGACCGAAGCGCCGACTCTGGCGGCGACCGCGCTCTGGTTGCGAGAATGCGGGCAGAGATCTCCTTCGCGCAAGCCGATCTCGGTTTGGAGACTTCGAGCGGCACTCCTCTGTCGGCCGCCGGCAGGGCGATCGCCTATTTCGACCCGAAGAACTTCGGGTTTCGTGCGGCGCGTCTGCGGCTCGTGCGCGCCCGCCTTCATCGCTCGCAGGGACACGATACGGCCGCCCTCGATGATCTCGAGGCCGGCATTCAGATCCTCGAGGGGCAGCTTTCCGGACAAGGTGACTACCGAGCGCGGTTCTTCGCGGACGTCTCCGATCTCTACGTGGAGCGGTTGGATCTGGAGCGCATCAGGCGTGCTCCGGCGGAGCGGCTCCTCGCGCTCGCCGAGCGAGGACGCGCGCGCGACCTCCTGGAAACGCGCCGCGCGACGCCTTTATCGATCGGTGACATCCAGGCGCATCTGCCGGACGACGTCCTGCTCATCGAGTTCGCGTCGCTGCCCGAACACCTCCTCGTCTTCGCAGTGTCCCGGGAGCAGGTCCGGCTCGTCGAACGGCCGACGACTCCGGATCAGGTTTCCACAGCGGTCCGGCGAATGCGCGAGGCGCTGCTGACTGATCAAATGGATGCTGTCGAGCGCGAGGCGACCGCGGCCTACGACCTGTTCCTGGAGCCCCTCAGCTCGATACTCGATGGATACCGCTCCCTGGTCATCGTCCCCGATGGACCTCTGACCCGTCTTCCCTTCGCCGCGCTCCGGAACCGCCGAAACGGGCGGTACCTGGTGGAGGATCACCGCATCGTGATCTCGCCGAGCGGGTCGGCGTTCGCAGCCGCTCGTTCGAAGATCACGAGCGGCGAGCTGGTCGAGAACGCGATCGTGATTCAGCCCGCTGCGGTCGTCTCGATGGGAAACGGCTCGCCGACGTTACCGATGCTGCCGCAGGCGGCCCCGGAAGCCGCGGCGATCGCGGCCCTCTATCCGAGGTCACGCCTCTTGTCCGGCCCCAGGCTCAGCGAGCCTGATGTGCTGGAGACGCTCGGCTCGCATTCCGTGGTTCACTTCGCGGGTCACGCGATCCCCAACGAGGTCTTTCCCGAGCTCTCCCGGCTGGTGCTCGACTCCTCGGGGGAGCTGTCTCTCCTGGGTTCCGAGATTCGGCGACTCGATCTCGAGGGCGTGAGGCTCGTGTTCCTCTCCGCCTGCGGCACCGCCGAGGGACCTCTGGCCCGAGGCGAGGGCGCCTTGAGCCTGGCGCGCAGCTTCCTGCTGGCCGGCGCTCGTTCCGTCGTGGCCACCGCGTGGCCCGTGCCGGACGACGCGGCGCGGGGTTTCGCGACGTCGTTCCACACCGCGCTGGTCGAAGGGCTGGCTCCCTCCGAGGCGCTCCGGACCGTTCAGGTGCGGTCCATCGGATCCCTGCCTCCGGCGGTCTGGTCCGCCTACGCGATCTACGGAGCCGCCGACTAAAAGGCGAAAACGCACCGCCGCGTCCGTCTCTAGTTGCGAACGACAACGAACGAGCGGAGGTGCCCATCATGCCCAGCGGTCCTGTCCAGGTCGTGGTTCTCTTCTCCGGTCTCTTCTCGATCGTCCGCGGCGACCTCCAGTCGAAGCAGGCCGACGTCGTGCTCGTGGATGCCACCAAGAGCGCCATGAAGGGTCTGCCCCGTCACGCTCCTAGGCTGACGGTCGAGCTGGCCAACGTCGACCCGAAGAGCGACCGAGCCGATTCGGTGGTGACAGTTCCCGGCAAGACGCCCGAGGAGCGGAAGACCTATCTCGTCTGGAACCTGGATCGCGTCGACGTGCGCCTGCCGGGTGACGACGGGCCGGCTTCGCTCGACTCCGTGGAGCGTCTCCAGCGTGGACGCAGTCCTGGAACGCCCGACGAAAACCAAGACCTCTACTGGCTCGGCCATCTCGACCGGGTGCAGCCCAAATCGAAGCTCGATCGGAGAGTCCTGGCGAACGTTCCTCCTCCGATCGTGGGATCCCGTATCCGGCTGCGGCAAGGGAGGCTGGCGGTCGAGAACCTCGCCAGCACCGAGGCGGGCGAGCCCGTCGAGTTCCCCTTCGTGAGGCCCGGCGAGGATCCCAAGACCGCGGCGGTAAGCCAGGCGCTCGCCAACGTCGTGCGCTGGACCGATGGAGAGGAGCGGGCCGGTCCCGTCGAGATCAAGCTCTATCCGTTCGGCTCGAAGCGCCCAAGGACCGTCAAGCTGAAGGGCCTCCAGGCCCAGGCCATGGTGACGATCACCAACGAGCCGGTGTCGCTGCACGGCGAGGAGATGGACCTGATCCATCACTGGGGCGCGTTCTACGACCTGCTGGTGAAGCCGCCGTCCACGAAGAACCGGCGGCTCCCGTCGCTGCAGGCCGCCGCGGAGAGGGGATGGAAGAACGCGGGAACGACCTTCTGCCCCCCCTCCGGATATCCGTGAGGCTGTCGTGTCGCCGCTCCTAGCCCTCCTGCTGGCCACCGCCGCGGCGCCCCTCGAGCCCGCGGCGGTCGCCGACCGCACCGGCTGCACACAGAAGGCGCCCGCTCCGGGTCCGGTGGCCGAATGGACGGTGATGCTCTTCGTGAACGGCGACAACAACCTCGAGAGCGCCGCGCTCCGTGACTTCCTGGAGATGGCGGAAGCCGGCAGCTCGGCCGACGTCCACGTGCTCCTGCAGGTCGACCTGCTCCGCACCAAGGGCACCCGCCGCTTCCGCGTCACCCAGGGGATGAAGCAGATCCCCAAGGACGCCGCCTCCGACCTCGGCGAAGTCAACATGGGAGAGGGCAAGTCCCTGGAATGCTTCGTGACCTGGGCGCTCGCCGGGTACCCCTCCCGCAAGACGGCGCTGGTGATCTGGGACCACGGACAGGGTTGGAGAGATCCGCCGCCCACGCCGCTGCCGGTGGAGATCGCCGAGCGGCAGTCCGTGAACCGCAGCTCGACCGAGGCTCCCTACAAGTCCGTCTCGCGCGACGACACCGACGACGACGAGCTCTACAACCGCGAAGCGGTGGAGGCATTGCGAGCGGCGCTGCGGGCGGGCGGCCGCAAGCTCGACGTCCTGGCCTTCGACGCCTGCCTGATGGCCATGCTCGAATCGGCCTACGCCTTCCGCGACGTGGCCTCCTTCCTGGTGTCCAGCCAGGAGCTGGTGCCGAATACCGGCTTCGACTACCGCGATCTCCTCGGCCGCATGGTCGCGGCGCAACCGCGCTGGACGGCGTCCGAGCTCGCCAAGCAGCTGGTGGCGAGCTACGAGAGCGCCTACGAGGCACAGGCCACCAAGTACGGCCTCCGCCGCGAGCAGACACTCTCCGCCCTGGACCTCGACCGGGCCAAGGAGCTGTCCGAGAAGGTGTCCGCGGTGGCCGAGGCGCTCACGACGCGGATGCCGGCGGTGGCCACCGCGGTCCGGCAAGCGCGCTGCTCATTGCCTCTCTTCGCGCCGCGGGACGGTCGGTTCCACCACGTGGACCTCGATGGGTTCCTGCAGCGTGTCGGCCAGGCGGTCAACGACACCGGGCTCTCGACCGCCGTTGCCGCGGCACGGACGTCGCTGGCCGGCATGGTGGTCAAGAACTACGCCGGCACCGACCGGGCATCCTTCCCTGCGGCCGGGCTCTGCATCTACTTTCCGGCCGACCGCGCGAAATACGACCGCGACTCCATGGCTCAGGGCGGGTACCGCCGAAGCAATACCTACTTTCCGGTGGAGTTCGTCAAGGATTTCCGGTGGGGCGACTTCCTGGAGCGCTACTGGACCGAGCCGCTGCCGAAGTGCGATCCGCTGCCGCTCCCGGGTCCCGGCGGAAGCCAAGGCACGCGAAGGCCGGGGGAACGTCTCTCGCGCCGCGCGCTCGTCATCGGCAACTCGGCCTACGAGGCGGGAAAGCTGCCATCCGCACGGGACGACGCCGCCGGTCTGGCCGACGCCCTCGAGCGCGTCGACTTCGACGTGACGTTCCTGGTCGATCGGTCGGCGCAGGCGCTGCGGGCCGCATTCGACGACTTCCTCGGGACCCTCCAGGCGAAGGACACGGCCCTGGTCTTCTATGCGGGGCACGGCCTTCAGCTCGACACCGGGAGGAACTACCTCGTCCCGGTGGACGCGCGCTTCACCGGGCGCGCCGACGTGGAGCGCGACGCATACGGGCTCGAGAAGCTCTATGCCGACTCGCGGTTCCAGGCGGTGGAACGTCGCCTGGTCATCCTGGACGCGTGCCGGCGGAACCCCTGGAACGCCCGGGGCGGCACGTTCCGGGTCGGCCTCGCCGAGCCGGTCGGCGCCCCGGCCGAGACGCTGATCGCCTACGCCGCCGAGCCCGGCGGCCGCGCCGCCGACGGGGACCTCGCCGACTTCGATGGCGTCGTGCACAGTCCGTTCACGCTGGCCCTGTTGCGCTTCCTGCGCCGGCCGGGGCTGCCGGTCGAAGAGGTGTTCAAGAACAGCCGGGAGCTGGTCTGGGAGCTGACCGACCGGGAACAGAGACCCTGGGAGACGACGAACCTGGTGAAGCCGTTCCGCTTCCGCGACGGCGCGCGCGTCAAGGCCACCTTCTCCGCCTGCGATGACGTTGCCGTGCTGCGGGACGAGAACACCAGCCTCGAGGTGCTGGCCTGCGGGCTCGGCGGGACCGGAACCGGCGAGCTGTTCCTGCAGCCGGGCGACAATCGCTTCTCGATCTTCATCTTCAACCAGAAGACCTGCCGCGGAGGCCAGTGCTGGCTCCCCTGGGTCAATGGAGAGGGCTGGAAGTACGAGCTGTCGCTGGAGATGCCGGGCGGAGCCGCGACCGCGGTCCTCACCGAGTGTGAGGACGAGGTCGACAAGGACGGTCCTCGCCACGGAAAGCTCTTCCCGGTCACGCGCTTCGTCGTCCACGTCGACGAGGGGGATCCCACGCGGGCCGGGCCCGACGCGTTCCTGGCCGCCATGAAAGGGAAGCCGCAGCGCCTCTGGAGCACCGGAGAGGCGGGCTGCAGGCCTTAGAGAGAGGAGTCGGCGATGACGGAAGACCAGCAGCGGCAGGTACAGGAAGAAGCGCGCAAGCAGGTCGCCGCTGTGATCGGCGAGAAGCTCTCGATGCTTCGGGCGGTCGCGACGTTCCTGATCCCCATGCTGGGAGCGCTCGTCGGGGCCCTGGGCATCGTCCAATACGTGTCGATGCGCGACGTCAAGAAGGCGGCCGGTGAAGCCGAAGCACGGGCCGCGGAAGCCACAAAGGCATCGGGGCAGCTGGAGATGCTCCTGGCGCAGGCGGAGAAGAGGCTGGGTGCGGTCGACAATCTGGTGGCGGCCCGGATGGAGCGGTTGACCGAGGACGTCGGCAATGTCTCGAAGGGCCGCGAGGCGGTCACGGGTGCCTTGGACGACGTCAGGGAGCTACAGTCCAGGACCCGCCTCTCGGCGAACGATGCTCAGGCGTCTGCCGCCGAGCTGGCGAGCTACAAGAAGGAATTCCAGGCGTGGCGCAGGGACGCCCGTGAAACGCACCAGCAGGTCCTCTCCCGCGCCGCGGACGTCAGCGATCTCTACGACAAGCTGATCGGTCAAGGAGGTGGGCTCAAGGCCTTGGACGTCGCCGAGAAGGCGCTCGCGGAGACGCGCACAGAGCTCCGGCGGCTGAAGGTCTCGGAGCTGATCGCGCTGCGCAACGGCCAGGAGGTCGAGATCCGGTTGCCGAATCCCGAACCGCCGCCCAAGGGGATCGAAGACTCGAAGAACTGGTACACCCTTCACATCGCGACGAAGGGCCTGAACAAGGACATGCTGGTCCGGTACAAGGTGGCTCCGCCGGGGGCCGACGCCTTCGGCGATTGGCACGATGTCCCCGTCTCCTACAAGGCCTTCAAACTCTCGACCGAGCAGCTCCTGCTCCCGATCCAGGGAACGCAATTCGAGCTGCTGGTGCAGTACATGGGGCAAGGGATCTTCATCGACGACTTCATCATTCTCAGGGCCCGGCTACGCGCGTAATGTGAAAGATGCCATTGCCCGATGGCCGCCGCTAGAGGTGCGGCACCACGATGCCGTCAGCGGGTGAGGCTTCGCTGAAGCGCCTGGTAGCGCGGGTTCTCCCGCAGGAAGGCGAAGAGCGGGTCGGTCCCCCCGCGCGCCATGGCCCGTTGCTCGCCGACCTCCATCGCTCGCTGCAGCGCCTCGAGCGTGCGCGGCTCGTCGTGGAGCGATGCGTAGACGACGGCGCGCGCGTAGGGCGAGACGTAGCGTTCCCTGGCCGTCGCCTCCAGCCGAGCGGCGATCTGCTCGGCGTCGGCGCGCCGCCCGCCCTCGGCGTAGAGAGCTCCGAGCCGTGAGAGGGCGTCCGCCGAATCGGGCATCAGCCGGACCGCCTCCTCGAGCTCGGCGACGGCGGAGGTGGCGTGCCCGCGGCTGGCCTCCACCAGCCCGAGGAAGTAGTGGGCCAGCCCGAAGCGCGGGTCCATCTCGATCGTCTTGCGGAGCTGCTCGACCGCCGGCTCCACGTTCCCGGTCAGGAAGTGATGCTCTCCGAGGTGGAGGCTCATCACCATCGAGAGCGGATCCACCTCCAGCGCGGCCTGGCTCTCGCGGAGCGATTCGTCGAAGCGTCTGGTCTCGATCAGGAGGTGCGAGTACCAGTGGTGCGCGTTGGCGCAGCTGGGGTTGAGCGCCAACGCCTTCCGAAAGGAGGTTTCGGCCGCGGCGTGGTCGCCCTTCTCGAGCATCGTCACGTGCGCCAGCACCGCCCAGGCGTCGGCCAGCGCCGGGTCCAGCTCCAGCGCCTTCTTCACGGCCTCCCGCGCCTTGCCGAACCCCTCGGTCGGAGGCAGGTAGTGCGAGTAGGTCAGGACGTCGTACGACTCGGCCAGCCCGGCCCAGGCGCGCGCGTAGCCGGCGTCCTTCTCGAGCGCCTGGCGGTAGAGGTCGATGCTCCGCAGCAGGCCCTCGCGCGTCCTCAGCCCGGCCGCGTAGCGTCCCTTCTGATGGAGGAGGTAAGCCTCGCGGTCCTCGGTCGCCGGGCGGGCCAGGCGGTCGCGCTGCTCTCCGGTCAGGCGGCGCCGCAGCTCCAGGCCGAGATCGCGGGCCAGCTGCGACTGGAGCGCCAGGACGTCGGCCGCCTCCTTCTCGTAGGACGCGCCCCACAGGTGGCGCCCGTCCACCGCGTCCGCCAGCGCGGCGCTCACCGCGATCGCGCCGCCACGCGGCATCAGCCGTCCAGTGAGCACCGCGCGCACTCCGAGCGCCCGCCCGACCTGCCGGGGATCCACCTCCTTGCCTCGATAGGCGGCGACCGAGGAGAGCGCCATCACCCGCAGCGCGGGCAGCTCGGCGAGTCCGTTGATCAGGCTCTCGGTCATGCCGTCGGCGAGGAGCGCTGCCTCGGCGTCGGTCCCGGCGCTGGAGAACGGCAGCACCGCCACCGAGTCGATGGCGGTCCGCGCGCTCCGCGCTCGCCAGAGGAACGCGGCTCCCGCCAGCAGGACGGTCGCGGCCACGATTGCGGCGATCGCCGCCGGCCGCCGGTGCACCGGAGCGGCGCTCCCCATGAGCGGCGTGCCGGACCCGGCCGGCGATCGCGCGCCCCGCAGCGCGATCACGACCTCGCCCATCAAGGCGTAGCGGTCGGCGGGCTCCTTGGCCAGGAGCCGCGCCAGCACGCCGGCGATCGGCGGCGGCAGCTTCCGCGCCTCGCCGCGCGCGAGCGGGTCGTCGCGCAGGACCGCGGAGAGCGTCTCGACCGTGCTGGTTCCCCGAAAGGCGCGCTGGCCGGTCAGCATCTCGAAGAGCAGGCTGCCGAACGAGAACTCGTCGGAACGCTCGTCGAGCGGCCGCCCGGAGGCCTGCTCGGGGGACATGTAGGGAGGAGTGCCGCAGAGGACGCCCGCCTCGGTCAGGGGCGCCTCCGCGGTCTGCGCGCCGGAGTCGGCCTGCTGCACCGCCGGTGACGCTCGCGCCAGCCCGAAATCGAGCAGCTTGGCGCCCGCCGGGGTCAGGAAGACGTTGCCCGGCTTCAGATCCCGGTGCACGAATCCCTGCGAGTGCGCGAAGGCCAGCGCGTCGGCGATCTCGCCGGCCACGCGGAGCGCCTGGTCCAGGGCGAGCGGACCGCGCGCCAGCCGCTCGGCCAGCGTCTCTCCCTCCAGATGCTCGAGCACCAGGTAGTCGAGCTCGCCTTCGGCCCCCACGTCGAACAGCGTGCAGATGTGCGGATGGGTCAGGCGGGACGCGATCTCGGCCTCGCGCCGGAAGCGACGCCGCTGATCGGCGTCGACTCCTTCCGCCGAGCGGATCACCTTGACGGCGACCGTGCGCCCGAGGCGGGTGTCGACCGCCCGGTAGACCTCGCCCATGCCTCCGGCGCCCAGGCGGGCGACGATCTCGTAAGGGCCGAGGCGGGTGCCGGCGTCCAAGAGATCGTGATGTTGCCACCGCGGCGGCGCTCGGGCGTGAGGGTTCGCCGGCGACGCTGACTTCAATCGAGCGTCGGGTGCTAACCTGCCCGCGTTGTGGTCGAAAGCGCCCGGCGATGGGACGCCGCCGTACCGTCGCTGAGGGTCACGCGCGCCGAGGCATTTCACCTGCGCATTCCCTATGCCGAGAGCGTGCGAGACTTCCTCCTCGACAGCTACCGGCGCGAGCAGATGGACCCACCGCACCTTCTGCGCTGGATCGTGCGTCTGGAGACCGACGCCGGGCTGACGGGTGTCGGAGAGGCGGTGCTCGACCCGCGGCCGCACCTGGCCGGTCTCGCCGGACACTCGTTGTGGGACCTGGTGGACGACGTGTCGATCGGTCCCGCCTGCACCATCGCGGTCTACGACCTGGCCGCGCAGGCACGGGGAGTTCCGATCTCGCGGCTCTTCTCGGCGAGTCCGCGCCCGGCGATCCAGCAGGCCTGGTGGAGCCGCTCCTTCCCGCCGGAGATCCTCCGCCGGGAAGCGGTGCGCGGCCTCGAAGCCGGCTACTCGGTGCACAAAGTGAAGTCCCGTCCCCATCACGATCTGGTGGCGCAGGTCGCGGCCGTCGCCGAGGTGGTTCCTCCCGGGTACCGGATCGTGATCGACGCCAACGGGACGTTCGGCGACGCCGAGCGCACGCGGGACATGGCCGAGGCGCTGAAGCGCTTCCCGCAGGTGGAGGCCTTCGAGGAGCCGATCCCCCACCACGACGTCGACGGCTATCGCCGGCTGCGCGGGGCGCTGCCGATCCGCCTGGCCGTCCATTGGGAAGGCGTCGACCCGCGGCTCTTCTCGGCGGAATCGCTCTGCGATGCGTACGTGGTCGAGGACTTCCAGTGGGGGCCGCCTCTGGTGTCGAAGTCGGAGGCCTGCGAGCGGACCGGTCAGCGCCTCTGGGTCGAGAACGGCCTCCACAGCGGCATCTCGCAGGTCTTCCAGGCGCACATGGCGGCCGCCCTGCCGGCCATCGAGCTCTCGATCAGCCTCACCCACATGCTCGAGGACGACGTGGTCGTCGAGCCGCTCACCGTGGCCACCGGCGGCTGGTACACCGTGCCGACCGGCCCCGGTCTGGGAGTGGCGCTGGACGAGGAAGCGCTCGAGAGGTACCGGATCGCATGAGCGGGGGGGTGGCGGCGTCCCTTCCCGCCGTTCGCAAGCGGCGGGTGATGGTCGTCGGGCACCAGGTCGGCCCGATGGTCTTCGGCGCCGAACGGAGCCTCCTGGGGATCCTGGCCGCGCTGGATACGGATCGCTACGACGTCTGCTGCGCCTTCCCGCAGGCGGACCCGGACTACCTGCGCGCCGTTTCCCGGCACACCAGGAGCATCGCCGTCTTTCCCTTCCGGTGGTGGAGCAAGACGCGGCCCTGCGATCCGCTGGCCGTGTCGCGTTTCGAGCGGCTCTTCCGCCGCCAGCGGATCGACCTGGTGCACGTGAACACGATCACCCTGCTGGATCCGCTGCTGGCGGCGCGCCGGCTGGGGATCCCCACCGTGGTGCACGCGCGGGAGCTCATCGACCGGGACGAGGTGCTGGCCGGGATCCTCGGCGAGGATCCTTCCGACATCGTCCGCAGGATCCAGGCGGCGGCCGACTTCATCATCGCCAACTCCGACGAGACCCATCGCCTCTATCGAACGCCAGGGAGGAGCTTCCGCCTCTACAACTGCGTCGACGTCGATCGTTTCGACATCCCGAACGACGTCGAGCCGGGCCGGCTCAAGGTCGGCATCATCAGCGGCAACGAGCCCAAGAAGGGGATCGAGCGCTTCGTGGAGATCGCCGTGCTGGCGAGCCGAGTGCGCCCGGAGCTGGAATTCCTCGTGATCGGCCCCCGCACCGCGTTCGTCGACAGGCTCGAGAGAGAGCTGCGGGAACGGACGCCGCCGGTGAAGCTGACGTTCCTGGGGTACATCCCCGACCCGGTCGACGCGCTTCGCCGCGTCAACGTGGTCGTGTCCCTCTCGGAGGTCGCCGAGTCCTTCGGACGGACCATCGCCGAGGCGATGGCGGCGCGGCGTCCCGTCGTCGCCTATCGATGGGGAGCGGCCCCGGAGCTGGTGCGCCACGCCACCGACGGCTTCCTGATCCCCTTCCTCGACCTGCCGCTGGCGCTACAGCGCCTGGGGATGCTGGCGGACGCTCCCGCCATCGTGGCCGAGATGGGCGGCTTCGCGCGCGAGCGGGCGAAGCGGCTGTTCGCGCCCGAGGTCTTCGCGTCGGAGCTGGACGCGATCTACGGGAGGATCCTGCAGATCCGCAGCGTGTCGTCCCCGTAGCTGGTGATCGCGACGAAGCGGCCGTCGGCCGAGGCGTCGATACCGTGCGGGAACGAGAGGTCGGCGGCAAAGGTGCCGGTGAAGCGGAGCGTGGCCGGCCCGGCCTCGAAGGCGATCTCGAGGACCGCGTCCTGGGCCTGATCGGCGATCAGGATTCGACGGCTCGGATCTCCGGAGCTCGAGCTGGGGAGGAACGTGCACATCTCGGGGTTCACCAGCGGAGCGTCCGGCCCGGAGAGGCGGCAGAGCGGGTCCGCGGCGATCGCACCGGTCCGTGCGTCGAAGCGGTGCAGCGCGAGCGACCCGGTGGCCGGGGCGCTTCCCTCCCGTTGAGAGGCGTTGGGCGCGCCGGCGATCGCCGCGAAGAGGCCGTCGGCGGAGAACGCCGCGCACTTGGGCTTGAGGGGGGCGTGGAGGTTTTCCAGCCGGGTCGTGGTCTCCCAGGATCCCGTGCGCACGACCTCCACGTAGCCGGGCGAGCCGATGTCGGTGAAGGCCAGGTGCCGCGAGTCCGGGGTGAACCGGACGCCGTGGAACGTGCGTCCGGGACGGACCGTCTCCCCCCCGGGGACCGGTCGGAGCGAGCCCTCCTCCAGGCGGTGGAGGGAGAGGCGCGCGCTCTCCGACAGCGAGTGGGTGACCGCCAGCCAGCGGCCATCGGGCGAGACCGCGACGTCTTCGGGATAGGAGATCCCCTCGCGGAGCTCGTGGAGCAGCTCGAGCCGGGCAGCTGCCGGGTCGAAGCGGTAGATGCGCACGTGGCTGCCGTAGAGGTTCGCCACCGCGAGGTGATGGTGGTGGAACCAGGAGACGCCGGAGCAGGTGGCGAGCCGCTTGCGCCCGTTCACCGCGAACGGCTGGAGGCCGGCCGGGTCGTCGAGGACGGAGCGTTCCGACCGGTGCGAGAGGACCGGCTCGGCCGGGGTCGGCTCCGCGCTCACGGTGTGGGTGCGATCGGTTCGGCGCCGAAGACGCGGTCGTACACCGCGGGCGCGCGCCGTCCGGCCAGGTCGGCCATTCCACGGTAGGCGCCGCGCCGGTAGCCCCAGCCGCGCCGGGAGCGGGCGACCTGCTCCAGCCAGTCGCAGAGATGAACGGCGCAGAGGTCGCCGAAGTCTTCCGCGGGCAGCTCCACCTCCGCGCCGGTGATGCGGTCGAGGAACCGGAAGGGCGGGGCGCCCTCCTCGACGGCTCGGTCGAACGAGGCCCTGTCCATCGCGCAGTTCAGGTAGGCCAGCCGCTCGCCACGCGCCCCGAGGAGCTGCACCAGCTCGGCGCGCCTCTCCAGAGGCAGCCTGAACCCTTGCGTGGTCTCGGTGCCGTAGATGGAATGGAAGACTCCAGCGCGGCAGACCTCCTCGTCGCGGCCCGCCTCCAGGAGCAGCCGGTGGACGCCGAAGAGATGCGAGAACAGCGTGTCGTCCGTGTGACCGAGCGTCTCGAGTCCCAGAGCGACGAGGTAATCGGACAGGGGCGTCAGGCTCATCGCGCGGTCTAACGATACGGCACGACGATGCCGGCCAGGCCCAGCTGCCCGAGCGTCGCGCGGGCGGCGTCGGCCTCCTCGCGCGAGCCGTAGGGCCCGAACTTGACGCGCTTGAGGCCCCCGAAGTCCTCGAGCCACGGGCTCGGATAGAGCGCGGCCAGCCGATCGCGCAGCCGGCGCGCGTTCTCCTCGGTGCCGAACGCTCCCGCCTGTACCGCCCAGCCGAGCTTCTCGGCCGCTGCCAGAGTCTCGGTCTCGGGGACCTCGCGCTGGTAGCGGCCGTCGCCGATCTCCAGCACCCGCAGCGTCACCGGCACCACGCCGTCCACCAGCGAGCCCAGCTCGACGGCCGCCGCCTTGGAGAGGTCCACGATGCGCCCGGCCACGAACGGCCCGCGATCGGTGACCTTGACCCGCAGCGCGCGGCCGTTCTTCTCGTTGCGCACCTCGACGATGCTCCCCAGCGGCAGCGTCCGGTGCGCCGCCGAGACGCGCTCGGGGCGGAAGATCTCGCCGCTGGCGGTCGGCAGCCCGGCGAACTCCTCGCCGTACCAGGAGGCCAGCCCGCGCTGCTCGGCGCCCGATTGCGGCTTCACCTCCGGCGTGCCGAAGGAGTCCTTCCTGACCGTGGCGCAACCGGCGAGCAATGCCGCTGCCGACACCACGGCCGCCAGCCTCTTCAGACTCGGATCTCCTGCGACGCCGCGGCGGCCGCCTCGGGATCGCCCGCCAGGATCGGGTCGATCTCCACCTGGAGGAACTCGTCGACCTGCTCGGGAGCGCGCCCGATGAAGCGCTCCGGGTCGGCGGCGGCCTGGAGCTCGGCCGCGCTGAGCCCGAAGGCCGGGTCGATGGCGATGCGCGGCAGCAGGTCGTTCACGCCCCCCTCGTCCTTCAGCCGGTCCCCGGCCTGCTGGGCCAGCACCCGCAGCCGCTCGTGCAGCACCTGCCGGTCCCCGCCCTTCTTCACCGCCGCCATCAGGATGTTCTCGGTGACCAGGAACGGCAGCTCCTGCGTCAGGCGCCGGGTGACGACCGCCGGGTGCACGACCAGGCCGTCGGCCACCGCGTCCAGGAGCAGCAGGACGGCGTCGGCGGTGAGGAAGCATTCCGCCAGCGCCAGGCGCCGGTTCGCCGAGTCGTCCAGGGTCCGCTCGAACCACTGGGTGGCGTGCGTCCAGTTGCCGCTCTCGGCGGTGACCAGGATCCAGCGCGCCAGCGAGTTGATGCGCTCGCACTTCATCGGGTTGCGCTTGTAGGGCATCGCCGAAGAGCCGACCTGCTTGGCTCCGAACGGCTCCTCGACCTCCTTCAGGTGCTGCAGCAGCCGCACGTCGTTCGCGAACTTCGAGGCCGAGGAGGCCAGGCCGGCGAGGGCCGAGAGCGCCAGGGCGTCCTGCTTGCGGGTGTAGGTCTGTCCGGAGACCAGCAGGCGCTGGGTGAAGCCCGCCTTCTCGGCGACGATGCGGTCCAGCCGCTCCGCCTTGTCGGCGTCGCCGTCGAAGAGGGCCACGAACGAGGCCTGGGTGCCGGTCGCCCCCTTGCAGCCCAGGAAGCGCAGCTCGTCGGCGCGCCGCACCAGCTCGCGGTGGTCCATGGCCAGGTCCTGCAGCCAGAGGCAGGCCCGCTTGCCGACGGTGGTCGGCTGCGCCGCCTGGAAGTGGGTGAAGGCCAGGCAGGGGAGGTCGCGCCACTTCCGCGCGAAGCCGGACAGGCTGGCGATGACCCGCACCGAGCGGCGCGCCAGGATGCGCAGCGCGTCGCGCACGATCAGGACATCGGCGTTGTCGCCCACGAAGGCCGAGGTGGCGCCCAGGTGCACGATGCCGCGGGCGGAGGGGGCCACGTCGCCCAGCGCGCGGATGTGGGCCATGACGTCGTGCTTGGTCTCGCGCTCGTAGCGGTCCGCCGCCGCCAGCTCGCCGTCGGTGGGCACCAGGTGGGCGCGCAGCTCGGTGAGTGCCGAGTCGGGGATCGGCAGCCCGAGCTCCTGCTCGGCCTCGGCCAGGTAGAGCCAGAGCTTCCGCCAGTTCGTGAACTTGGTGCGTGCCGAGAAGAGCTCCGACATCTCGGCCGAGGCATAGCGGCTGGTGAGCGGGTTCTCGTAGCGATCGTGCGGCGACGGCGGGCCCGCCTCACTCATCGACTTCGACCTCGTCGGCGTCGGGGATCCGGAAGGACTCCGGCTTGTCGCCTCCGCAGGACTGGCAGAACGCGCTGGCGACCTTTCCAGTTCGGTCCAGCTCGAAGACGTAGCAGGGCGACTCGCACTCGCCACAGATGAGGTAATCGACCTCGTCCGGTGTCATCTCGGTACCTCGCAATTGCTAGTATCCGTCGGCCACGCGCCCCGTGGAAATTCAATAGACATGACGCTCAGCGTCCACTCCGAGATCGGCCGGCTCCGCTCCGTCCTGGTGCACCTGCCGGGGCCGGAGATCGATCGCATGGTGCCGGCGATGATGCAGAACCTGCTCTTCGACGACATCCTGTTCGGCTCCAAGGCGCGCGAGGAGCACCGCCGCTTCCAGCAGGTGCTCCGCCTGGTGGCCGAGGAGGTGCTGGACGTCCAGGACCTCCTGGAGGAGGTGCTGCAGGAGCCGGAGCGCCGGGAGCGCGTCCTTCGGGAGCTGCGCGCCGAGCTGGGGTGGCCCGACGAGGTCTGGGACGTCCTCTCGGCGCTGCCGGCCGACCGGCTGGCGGCGGCGCTGGTGGAGGGGCTGCCGCGCGAGAGCCCGGAGATCTCCCAGTCGCTGGAGACGCTCTTCCTGCTGCCGCCGATCCCGAACTACTTCTTCCAGCGCGACCCGGCGGTGGTGGTGGGGGAGAGGGTGATCCGCTCCTCCATGGCCACGTCGGCGCGCCTGAGGGAGCCGCTCCTCTCGGGCGCGGTCTTCGCCCATCACCCTCGCTTCGCGCGCGAGGAGGGCTCGGTCTTCTGGTTCCACGAGTTCTCGGCCGACTACTCGCGGCCGGTCTCCTACGCCCGGATGCGGCCCACGCTGGAGGGAGGGGACGTCCTGGTGGTCCGCGACGACCTCCTGGTGATCGGCTATTCCGAGCGGACCGAGAAGACGACCATCGAGCGGCTGGCCGAGACGCTGAAGAAGGAGCGCTCGCCGGTGAAGCGGCTGATCGTGGTCGGCATCCCGCCGGCGCGCTCCTACATGCACCTCGACACCGTCTTCACGGTGATCTCGCAGCACGAGTGCCTCTGCTACGCGCCGATGATCCTGCCCGGCGGCGCCGAGGAGGCCGACGTCTACGAGGCCGACCTCACCAGGCGCGAGATCACCTGGACGACCGAGCCCGACCTGCTCAAGGCGCTCAAGACCCGCCGCGTCGACCTCGAGCCGATCCTCTGCGGCGGGCCCGACCCGATCCACCAGCAGAGGGAGCAGTGGACCGACGGCGCCAATGCCTTCGCGCTCGCACCCGGCGTCATCCTGTGCTACGACCGGAACGAGCGGACCGCCGAGGAGCTGGCGCGCCACGGCTACGAGGCGGTGCGCGACGACGACCTGCTGCTGGGGCGCGTCCAGCTGAGCCTGAAGCGCCCCAGGAAGGTGGCCATCCAGCTCTCGGCCACCGAGCTGACCCGGGCGCGGGGCGGCCCGCGCTGCATGACGATGCCGCTGGTAAGAGCGGTGGTGAGTTAGGAGACGAGATGTTCCCGAAAGACTTGATTTCCATTCACGATCTGACCGCCGAGCAGGTCGCCCATCTGTTCGACATGGCCGCGGCCATGAAGGCCAAGCCGTCCGACTACCGCGCCGCGCTGGCCGGCAAGACGCTGGCGATGATCTTCGAGAAGTCCTCCACCAGGACGCGCGTCTCCTTCGAGGCCGGCATGTTCCAGCTCGGCGGCCTGGCGATGTTCCTCTCCTCGCGCGACATCCAGATCGGGCGCGGCGAGCCGATCTCCGACACCGCCAGGGTGCTGTCGCGCTACGTGGACGGCATCATGGCCCGCACCTTCGCGCACGACACGGTGCTGGGGCTGGCCCAGCACGCCACCGTCCCGGTGGTCAACGGCCTCACCGACCTGCTGCACCCCTGCCAGGCGCTGGCGGACTACTTCACGATGACCGAGAAGTTCGGGAAGCTGAACGGGCTGAAGCTCGCCTACGTCGGCGACGGCAACAACATGGCGCACTCGCTGCTCTACGGCGGCCCGAAGGTCGGCGTGAACGTGGCGGTGGCGACGCCGGCCGGCTACGAGCCGAACCCCGAGGTGGTGGCCAACGCCCGGGCCGACGCGGCCGAGGCCGGCACCGAGATCCTGGTGACGCAGACCGTCGACGAGGCGGTGGCGGGCGCCCACGTCGTCTACACCGACGTCTGGGCCTCGATGGGGCAGGAGGCCGAGCAGCAGAAGCGGGTGCGGGACTTCGCCGGCTGGACCGTGACCGGCCAGATCCTGGCGCTGGCGCACCGGGACGCCGTCTTCATGCACTGCCTGCCGGCGCACCGCGGCGAGGAGGTCTCGGCCGAGGTCTGCGACGGCCCGCGCTCGGTGATCTTCGACGAGGCCGAGAACCGCCTGCACGTGCAGAAGGCCATTCTCGCTACTCTCATGGGATGAGTCGCCGCCTCCCGGTCGCCGCTGTCCTGATCCTGGCGGTGGCGGCCTGCAAGCGTTCCGGGCCCGTTGCCGAGGCGGTGATGAAGGGCTCGGACGAGGCCGAGGTCTCGCTGGAGAAGGCCGAGGCTCACGCGGAGCCGTCCGGCAAGTCGCCGGTCGTGGCCACGCTGGCGCGGGGGGACCGCCTCGGCGTGCGCGGCGCGCAGGACGGCTTCTTCAAGGTGGCCCTGCCCTCCGGCAAGGAGGGCTGGCTCGCCTCCGGCAGCTTCGAGCGGCTCTCCGACAAGCAGGCCCGCGAGCACCGCGCCAAGGCGGTGGGCGCCTTCACCCCGCAACCGGCGCGCGCCGTGGAGAGCTGCCCCGTCTTCCTGGCGCCCGATTACGGTGCGGCGCGCTGGGGGGAGGTCGACGACGGCCTCGACCTGCAGGTACTGGTGGCCGACCACGAGTTCTACGGCATCAAGAACGGCACGTCGCTGGCCTTCCTGCCGGCGCGCTGCGTCCGGCTGCTCCCCTCGGAGGTGACCGCGTCCGCGGCGCCGGTGGGGCCGGTGGAGAAGGGGCGGCGCCGCCCGGCCGAGGTCGTGCCCTCGATCCAGTCGGACGCGCCGCCGGAGTCCGAGCCGGAGCCTGTCGCGCCCGGCGAGGCTCCGGCGGAGGCGCCTGTCTTCTCGATGCCTTCCGGCAGCGAGCCGCCGCAGGTGCTGCGCTCGGTCGAGCCGCAGTACCCGGAGGCGGCGCGGCGGCTGGGCATCGCCGGCCTGGTCATCCTGCGGGCGCACGTCGAGCCCGACGGGTCGGTCAGTCGGGTGGACGTCGTCCAGCCGGCGCACCCGATGCTGACCGAGGTCTCCATCGAGGCGGTGCGGCGCTGGCAGTTCCGCCCGGCCACCGACGACGGCCGGCCGATCCCGGCCACCCACCAGGTGCGGTTCCGATTCGACCCGCGGAGCGGGCGATAGCGGCGCCCCGCTGCAATCAAAACCTGTGCCCCTATAATCATTTCCAGTGCTCGAGCTGGTCTACGAGGCCGAAGGCCGCCCGCACCGTTATCGGATGACGGGCGGCAACGTGTCGCTCGGCCGCTCCAGCGAGAACGAGATCGTGCTCAACGACTTCTCGGTCTCGCGCAAGCACGCGCTCATCCGCAAGGACAAGGAGCGCTGGGTCATCCAGGACCAGAACTCCACCAACGGCATCAAGGTGAACGGGCGGTTCGTCACCCAGGCGCCCATCGGGGCGGGTGACGTCGTCACCATCGGCACGTTCACGCTCACGATGAAGGAGGAGGCGAGCGACGGCGCCAAGCCGCCGCCGCAGACGGAGTCCACCTCCACCTTCGTGCGCTCGATCGCCGACTTCAACCGCGACTTCAACCTCGACCAGGTCGCGCCTCCGGAAGTCGAGGCCTCGGCGTCTCACTCCTCCTCGCTCTCCGGGCGGCGGCTCGCCTCGCCGGTCCTGCGCGGACGCATCTTCGAGGTGCTCGTCCAGGTCGCCAAGACGCTGATCGTGGCCCGCGAGCTGAACGAGGTGCTCAACAAGGTCATGGACCTCCTCTTCGAGTTCCTGGCCGTGGAGCGCGCGGTGGTGGTGCTGCTGGACGAGGACGGGCGCCCGATCCCCACGCTGTCCCGGCAACGGGCCAAGGAGCGGCTGGAGAGCGCCGAGGTCTTCTCGCACACCATCATCGACACCGTCGTGCGCGAGCGGGTGGCGGTGCTGACGTCGGACGCGCTGGCCGACGGGCGCTTCGAGGCGGGGCAGTCGATCCGCATCCAGCAGATCCGCTCCGCGATGTGCGTGCCGCTGTGGAACCGCGACCGGATCATCGGGGCGATCCACGTCGACACCCCGCTGCGGGTCGGGACCTTCACCGCCGACGACCTCGACCTGCTGACCGCGCTGGGCAACTTCTCGGCGGTGGCCATCGACCGGGCGCGGCTGCAGGACCAGATCGACAAGGAATCGCGCATCCGCGAGCGCCTCTCGCGCTACCACTCCCCGGGCGTGGTGGAGGAGATCGCCTCCGAGAACACGGCCGCCGTCGAGGCGGTCCGCACCCGCTTCGTCTCGGTCTTCTTCGCCGACCTGGTCGGCTTCACCACGTTCGCCGAGACCATGGAGCCGGAGGCGCTGGCCCAGCTTCTGGGCACCTTCTTCACGTTCGCCGCCGACGCGGTCTTCGCGCAGGGAGGGACGCTCGACAAGTTCATCGGCGACGCGGTCATGGCGTTCTTCGGCGCGCCGATCCCGCAGCCGGACCACCCCAAGCGCGCGGTGGCCGCGGCGGCGCAGCTCGTCGAGGCGGTGCTCTCCTGGAACAAGCAGCGGGTGGCCGACGGGGAGTTCCCGGTGGCGGTGCGGATCGGCATCAACACCGGCAACGCCATCGTCGGCGACATCGGCTCCGACCGCCGCGTGGACTACACCGTCCTCGGCAACACGGTGAACGTGGCCGCCCGGCTGGAGGAGCACGTGGCCGGTCCGAACGAGATCGTGGTGGGCGCCGAGACGGCCCTCAACTGCGGGGACACCTTCCTCTTCGACTCGCTGGGCGAGCGCTCGCTCAAGGGGCTGACCCGGCCGCTGGCGGCTTATCGGGTGAAGCTCGACGTGCGCGGCGCGCCGCTGCTGCCGGCCGCCGTCGCCCGTTGAACGCGTCGTGACGCGCCTCGTCTTCGTCACCTCCAACGAGGGCAAGGCCCGCGAGGCGGAACAGCTCCTGGGCACCCAGGTGGAGGCCGTATCGTTGGAGCTGCCCGAGCTGCAGACGCTCAGCTTCGAGGAGGTCGTCCGCGGCAAGGCGGTGGAGGCAGCGCGCCTCACCGGACGCCGCGTGCTGGTGGAGGACTCCGGCCTCGAGCTCCGAGTCTGGAAGGGCTACCCGGGCCCATTCACGAAGTGGATCACCAACCACATCGACGACGCCGCGCTGGCGCGCATGCTGGACCCCTTCGAGGACCGCAGCGCCGAGGCGGTGGCGGTGGTCGGCATCGCCGAGCCGGGTCAGCGCCCCGACGAGGTGCTGGTGGCCGAGGGGCGCATCCGGGGAAGCATCGCCGCCGCACCGCGGGGCAGCAGCGGCTTCGGCTGGGACGTCCTCTTCATCCCCGAAGGCGAGTCGCGCACCTGGGCGGAGATGACGGTCGAAGAGAAGCTGCGCGACTCCCACCGCTCGCGGGCCTTCGCCGCGCTGGCCAAGCTGCTGGGCTGACGCGGCACCGGCGCCGGGGAGCTCAGCCGCCGCTCGTCCGATCGAGGTCGGTCCCCGCCGCCTGCCCGTTGAAGGTGACCGTCAGGTTCGTCACCGGCGAGCGCTGGGCGCGCGTCCCGTTTCCCCCGGACACGGCTTCGAGCTGCTCGTCGGGCAGGTCGCCGCTGGACGGGATGTCGAAGCTGATGGGTCCGTGGTGCCGGCTCTTCTGGCGGAGCTCGGCGAGAACGTTCCAGAGACCGGCGGGCTTTCGTTGGGTCGGCATGGCTGCCTCCTCGTCCACCCTGCACGTTCGGAAAGCGCCCGGAATACCCGCCACTCGGTGACCCTGGTCACGAGCCACATCCCTGGCGCCGCCGTGTAGGCTTGCCGTATTCCTGAGAACCCGCGCACCGTCCGACGCCCGGCCAGCCTGGTGCTGAGCCTGACCGCAGCGGCGCTCCTCTGTGGGGCGCTCGCGGGCTGCCGTGGGCACGGCAAGCCCGTCGAGCTGCGAGTCGGCTTCGGGTCCGGCATCACCACCATCGACCCGCACGCCGAGCGCACGTTCGCGTCCTTCGAGCAGCTCGGCAACGTGTACGAGCCGCTCACGCAGCTGGACCAGGACCTCCGCGTCCGGCCGGCGCTGGCGCTCTCCTGGACCAACCCCGACCTCCTGACCTGGGTCTTCCGGCTGCGCGCCGGCGTCCTGTTCCACGACGGCTCGCCCTTCACCGCCGACGACGTCGTCGCCTCGTACCAGCGCCTCCTCGCCAACCAGGACCTGAAGATGCGCTCCTACCTCGCCGGTGTGACCGAGGTGAGCGCCGGAGCCGACGGCTCGGTGGTGGTGAAGACCGGCTGGCCGAACGCGCAGCTCCTCTCCGGGCTCAGCTTCGTGCCGATCGTGAAGAGGGGCGCCACCCGTGACGGCCTCACCACGAGCCCGAACGGCACCGGAGCGTGGCGGATCGTGGCCTGGGAGCCGCCTTCGCGCCTGGTGCTCGAGCGGAACGAGCGCTACTGGGGACCGCGTCCGGCGGCGGGCCGCATCGTCGCCGACCTCGGCCTCGCCGAGCCGGCGGCGGTCGCCGGCGTGAAGTCCGGCCTCTACGAAGCGCTGCGCTACGCGACCCCCGACGCCGAGAACGCCGCCAAGGCGGACGCCCGCTACCGCGTGGTGCGGCAGCCCAACCTCTACCTGCGCCATCTCGGGTACGACATGGCGCGAGACCGCACACCGTTCGTGCCCGGCATCCCGAACCCCTTCCGCCGGCCCGAGGTGCGCGAGGCGGTCCAGCTCGCGCTCGACCTGCCGCGGATGGCGGCGGCGGTGGACCCGCAGGCGGTGCCCGCCGAGCAGCTGGTGCCGCGGGCGGTCTTCGGCTACCGGCCCGGCATCGGGCTGCCGGTGCGGGACCTTCCCCGGGCCCGCCAGCTCATGAAGGAAGCCGGGCTCGCCGGCGGGTTCGACGTGTCGCTGCACCGCTCCGGCTTCGCCACCGCCGCCCGGGTCGTCAAGGAGCAGCTCGCCGAGATCGGCATCCGGGTGACGATCGTGGAGATGCAGAGCGCCGACTTCTTCGTCGCGGTCGGGCGTGGCGAGCTCAGCTTCTGGATCGTCTCGAACGGCTGTCCGAGCGGAGACGCGACCGAGGCGCTCTGGAGCTCCTTCCACGCGCCCGACCCCGCGCGCGGCGCCGGCGTCGACAACCACGCCGGCTATCGCAACCCGGAGCTGGATGCGAAGGTCGACGAGGCGATCCGGCTGTTCGAGCCGCGTCTGCGGCTGCCGGTGCTGCAGCAGGCGCTCTCCGTGGTGCTGGCGGACCGGGTCTGGATCCCGCTCTACTACAGCAACGACGTCTTCATCGTGAAGCGCTCGATCGGGTACACCCCGCGGGAGGACGGCATGCTGCGCTACGCGGACCTGATGACGTCGCCGCGTTGAGCCGGAACGCCGCGAGCATGCGGATCGGCGTCCTCTCCAACGCCCATGGCCGCCGGACGATCCTGCTGATTCGCGCGCTGGCGGAGCTGCGCGACGACCCGCGTGCGCTGGGAGTCGAGGTCGTGGTCAGCGGCCACTCGCACAAGGCGGCCTGCGAGACCCGGGACGGAGTCCTCTACTTCAACCCGGGCAGCGCCGGGTCGAGACGCTTCAAGCTGCCGGTCACGCTCGGGTCGCTGCGCATCGCCGCCGGGCGGGTCATCCCCAGTGTCGTGACGCTGGAACCGGACAACCGCCGTTCTCGTACATGAAGCACATGTCATCGACCGTCCTGATCACCGGGACTTCCTCGGGCATTGGCCGCCTGACCGCCGAGCTCATGGCGAAGAAGGGCTGGCAGGTGGCCGCGGCCTCGCGCTCGCCGCAGACGCTCGCGCTCGACGGCGTCTTCCCGGTGCGCCTCGACCCCAGCGAAGAGCCCAGCATCGCCGCCGCCGTGAAGGCTGTGGTGGAGCGCTTCGGACGCCTCGACGCCCTCGTCAACAACGCCGGATTCGGCCTCTTCGGGCCTCTGGAGGGGACGAGTGCCGAGGAGCTGGACGCCTACGTGCGCGCCAACCTCCTGGGGGCGCTGAACGTCATTCGCCGCGTGATGCCGGTGATGCGCGCGCAGAAGGACGGCACGATCGTGAACGTGTCGTCCATCGGCGGCCTCACCTCCGCGCCGATGGCCTCGCTCTATCACGCCTGCAAGTTCGCGCTGGAGGGCTTCTCGGAGTCGTTCCGCTACGAGGCGGCGCTGCACGGCGTGCGGGTCAAGCTGGTCGAGCCGGATCACTTCAAGACCGGCTTCCTGACGCGCTCGCTGAAGCTCGCCAAGCACGAGGCCTACGAGCAGGCGCTGGACAACTACATGCAGTGGGTGATGAAGGAGGACGCCACCGCGCCTGACCCGCGGCCGGTGGCCGAGGCGATCCTCCGCGCCGCCACCGACCGCTCCGGGCGGCTGCGCTACCGGGTCGGCGGCGGCGTCGGGCTGGCGATGTCGCGGCTGATGCCGGACGGCATGTGGAGGAACCTGATGTCCGAGGGCATGAAGAGACGGCCCAAGGGGCTGTAGATGGCGGCGCCGGCCACCTGGCCGGCGGCGCGCTCTACCGGCGCGGAGAGCGGTAGTCGCCTGCCGCGCTCCTGAGCCGTTCGGCGAGCGCGTCCACCCGCGCGAAGAGGTCTTCCTTGGTGCCGTCGGTCCGCAGGACGATGTCGGCCTGCTTCTCGCGCTCTGCGTCCGGGAGCTGCGCCCGCACGCGGCGGCGCAGCTCGTCCACCGGCACTTCCGGGTTGCGGGCGGCCGCGCGGGCGAGGCGCATCTCCTCGGGGGCGGAGAGGACGATGAGGCAGTCGTAGCGTGCGCGGCCGCCGGTCTCCACCAGCAGCGTCGCCTCGACGGCGCCTAGCGCGTGCCCAGCGCGTTCCTGCTCGCGGAACCAGCCCGCCTGCTCCTCGAAGACCAGAGGGTGGATCAGCGCGTTGAGCCGCGCCAGCGCCTCGGGGTTCGCGAAGACGTGCGCCGCCAGCCGGGCGCGGTCCACGGCGCCGCTCTCGTCCAGGAACTCCGGTCCGAACGCCTCGGCGACGGCGCGCGCCCCCGGGCCGCCCGGCGCGTAGAGGCCGTGCACGATGCGGTCGGCGTCCAGCACCGGGATGCCGTCTTGCCGGAGCCGCTCGGCCACCGTGCTCTTGCCCGAGGCCAGGCCGCCGGTGAGGCCGACCCTGTAGATCAAGCGATCCCGCGTCTCGCCTTGGCGAGCTGGAGCGTGTTCGAGAGCAGCATCGCGATCGTCAGCGGGCCCACGCCACCCGGCACCGGCGTCAGGCGGGCCGCGCGGCGCGACACGCTGACCGGGTCGCAATCGCCCACCAGCGTCGAGCCCTTCCGTTCCCACTGCTCGAGCCGGCCCACGTCGCCGGGGTAGAAGCGCTCCACGTCCTCGCGCCGTTCCAGCCGGTTGATGCCGACGTCCACCACGACCGCGCCCTCCTTCACGAAGTCGCCGGTCACGAACCCGGGGCGGCCGATCGCGGCCACCAGGACGTCCGCCTGGCGGCAGACGGCCGGGAGGTCGCTCGTCCGGGAGTGGGCGATCGTGACGGTCGCGTTGGCGTGCAGCAGGAGAAGCGCCATCGGCTTGCCGACGATCTCGCTGCGCCCCACCACCACCGCCTGGCGTCCTTCCAGCGGCACCGCCTCGCGCTTCAGCAGCTCCAGGACGCCGGCGGGCGTGCAGGGGACCGGCCCGGGGCGCCCCTGCACCAGTCGCCCGACGTTCACCGGGTGGAAGCCGTCCACGTCCTTGGCCGGGGGGATGCGCTCCAGGACCTTGCGGCTGTCGATGTGCCGGGGGAGGGGGAGCTGCACCAGGATGGCGTCCACCGCATCGTCGGCCTCGAGGGCGGCGAGGGTGGCCAGCAGCTCGGCCTCGGGGAGCTCGGCCGGAAAACGCAGGGTCGAGCTGCGAATTCCGGCCTCTTCCGCGGCCCTGGCCTTGCTGCCGACGTAGATCTGGCTGGCCGGATCGTCCCCGACCAGGACGACGGTCAGGCCGGGCACCAGGCCGTGCCGCGCCAGCCGTCCGGCCTCCTCGGCGACCTCGGCGCGGATCTCGGCGGCGACGCGCCGCCCGTCGAGCGGTATCATGGTTACGGGATTCTCGCTTGCCACCCTTCGCTTGACAGGCACAGTGGCCTGTCGTAACTTTCGCGGCTCACGTCGGGTGGATCGGCTGCCCGTGATCGTACCGCACCGCCGGAGCGTCCCGCCTCGGACGTTCCTCCAGCAACTTCAATGAATGGGAGACGTCTGACCCCTTGAGCAAGCGCACGCCTCTTCCGAATATCTCGGACTTCAAGAGACGCTGGATCGTCGTGGACGCCGAGGGCAAGGTGCTCGGCCGGCTTGCCACCACGGTCGCACGCCACCTCACGGGGAAGACGAAGCCCGAGTACACCCCCTTCCTCGACACCGGTGACTTCGTCGTGGTCGTCAACGCCGAGAAGGTCGCGCTGACCGGCGCCAAGGAAGGCGCCAAGGTCTATCGCTGGTACACCGGCTACCCGGGCGGCCTGCGCGCCATCGGCGCCGCCAAGCTGCGCGCCACCAAGCCGGAGCGGATGATCGAGGAAGCCGTCAAGGGGATGCTTCCGAAGACGAAGCTCGGCCGCAAGATGATCAAGAAGCTGAAGGTCTACGCCGGCCCGCACCACCCGCACACCGCGCAGTCGCCGTCGGCCGTGGCTCTCTAAGTGTCGGCCTTCGTGTCTGCGTCATCTGCGCCGTCATCTACGTTAGGAGTAGGGATTTCGTGAGCACCATTCAGTTCCACGCGATCGGTCGCCGGAAAGAGGCGGTCGCCCGCGTCTTCCTGCGTCCCGGCAACGGCGCGATCACCATCAACGACCGCACCTTCGACAACTACTTCCCGAACGACGTGCTGAAGATGGTCATCCGCCAGCCTCTGCAGCTGACCGAGACCGTCGAGAAGTTCGACGTCGTGGCGGTGGTGGACGGCGGCGGCTCCGCCGGCCAGGCCGGCGCCCTGCGGCACGGCATCGCCCGCGCCCTCTGTCTCTTCAACAACGAGCTCCGGGGGTCGCTGAAGAAGGCCGGCCTCCTCACCCGCGACTCGCGGATGAAGGAGCGCAAGAAGTACGGCCAGCGCGGCGCGCGTGCGCGCTTCCAGTTCTCCAAGAGGTAACGGGGATGAAGACCAAATGAGCCAGATCACGATGAAGGAGCTGCTCGAAGCGGGTGTTCACTTCGGGCACCAGACCAAGCGCTGGAACCCCAAGATGAAGAAGTTCATCTTCGGCAAGCGCAACGGCATCTACATCATCGACCTCCAGAAGACGCTCAAGTGCTTCCGCGAGGCCGCCGGCTTCGTGATGGACGCGGCCGCGCAGGGGAAGAACATCCTCTTCGTCGGCACCAAGCGCCAGGCTCAGGACGCCATCTACGAGGAGGCCAACCGCTGCGGCATGTTCTACGTGAACAGCCGCTGGCTGGGCGGCACCCTCACGAACTTCGTCACCATCCGGAAGTCCATCGCCCGCCTCAAGGAGATCGAGGCCATGCTGGCCGACAACTCCGACGCGATCCTCACCAAGAAGGAGCGCATCCGGCTGGAGCGCGAGCGCCTCAAGCTCTCCAAGAACCTGACCGGCATCAAGGAGATGGAAGAGCTGCCCGACCTCCTCTTCGTGATCGACCCCAAGAAGGAAGCGATCGCGGTGCAGGAAGCCAACAAGCTCGGCATCCCGGTGGTCGGCATCGTGGACACGAACTGCGACCCGGACCCGATCACCTACACGATCCCCGGCAACGACGACGCGATCCGCGCCATCAAGCTCTTCACCAGCAAGATCGCCGACGCGGTGCTCGAGGGGCTGCACGCCCAGGAAGAGCGCTTCATCGGCAAGACCACCCCGGAAGCGGTGGTCGACGAGCCGATGCCGGCCAGCCTCGTGGGCGAGGTCCCGGCCAGCAAGGATGTTCCGGTCCCCGTCTGATTCGTTCGAAACCCCTGGCCAGGTCCCCTGGCCTTTCTGACGGGCCGGCGGGAACGACCGGCCCTTTTCATTGACAGGGAGCAACCAGCGATGCAGATCACCACCAACCTGATCAAGGAGCTCCGCGAGAAGACCGGCGCGGGAATCCTCGACTGCAAGAACGCCCTCGGCGAGACCTCCGGGAACATGGAGGAGGCCGAGAAGCTCCTCCGCAAGAAGGGGCTGGCCGCCGCCGCCAAGAAGGCCGGACGCGCCGCCTCCGAGGGGCTCATCGGCTACAAGGTGACCCCGGAGCTGGCCGCGCTGGTGGAGCTCAACAGCGAGACGGACTTCGTCGCCAAGCTGGACGACTTCGGCAAGGCGCGTCAGGTGCTGGCCGAGATGGTCTACGCCGCCGACTCGCTCGGCGACGTCCCCGAAGGGGACGGCGAGGCGCTCAAGGGCATGGCCTGCCCGCCCGAGCTGCCCGCCGCCGCCGGGACGATCGGGGACTGGCTGCAGGCCTTCACCGCCAAGACCGGCGAGAACACGCAGCTCCGCCGCTTCGTTCGGCTGGTGGCCGGGGCGGGCAACCGCCTGACGCTCTACGCCCACCCCGGCGACAAGACGGTGGTGGTGGTGGAGACGTCCGGCTGCGACGACGCCCTGGCCAAGGACCTGGCGATGCACGTGGCGGCCATGTCGCCGCAGTTCGCCTCGCGCGAGTCGATCCCTGAGAAGGCCGTGAACGACGAGAAGGAGATCGCGCGCGCCAAGGCCGCGGCCTCCGGCAAGCCCGAAGGGGTCATCGAGAAGATGGTCGAGGGCATGGTCGGCAAGTGGTACGGCGAGGTCGTGCTGATCGACCAGCCGTTCGCCAAGGACGACACCCAGAAGGTCTCGCAGGTGATGGCGGCGCGCTGCGGCAAGGACGCCAAGGTGGTTCGCTTCGTGCGCCTCCGTGTCGGGGAGGGCGTCGAGAAGAAGGGCGGCGACTTCGCGGCCGAGGTCGCGGCGCTGACGCAGTAACGTGGGCGAAGGCGAAGGGGTCGCGCGAATCTACGACCGGATCCTGCTGAAGCTGTCCGGCGAGGCGCTGATGGGCACCCAGCCCTTCGGCATCGACCCCTCGATCGTCAACCGCATCGCCGACGAGCTCGTCGAGGTCTGCGGCCTGGGAGTGCAGACGGCGGTGGTGGTGGGAGGCGGCAACATCATCCGCGGCGTCTCGGCGGCTTCGCAGGGGATCGACCGGGTCACCGGCGACAACATGGGGATGCTGGCGACGGTCATCAACGCGCTGGCGCTGCAGGACGCGCTGGAGAAGCGCGACGTCCCGACCCGGGTGATGACGCCGTTCGAGGTCCGGGCGGTGGCCGAGCCCTTCATCCGGCGCCGGGCCATCCGGCACCTGGAGAAGGGGCGCTGCGTCGTCTTCGCCGGCGGCACCGGCAACCCGTTCTTCACCACCGACTCGGCCGCGGCGCTGCGCGCCAACGAGATCAAGGCCGACGCGATCCTGAAGGCCACCCAGGTGGACGGCATCTACACCGCCGACCCCAAGCGGGTCGCCGACGCGGAGTTCCTGCCGCGGGTCAGCTATCAGGAGGTCCTGGAGAAGAGCCTGGGCGTCATGGACGCCGCTTCCATCGCGCTCTGCCGCGAGAACCGCATGCCGATCCGGGTCTTCAACCTGCTGGTCGCCGGCAACATCCGGCGGGTGGTGCTGGGCGAGGAGGTCGGCAGCGTGGTCGAAGAGCCCGAACGCCGCAGAGCGCCCCGGCCGGTCCACATCTGAATCTGATCGCGAGGAGAGAGAGCATGGCGACGACCGCGGAGATCAAGAAAGACGCCGAGCGCCGGATGCACAACTCCATCGAGGCGCTCAAGGCCGAGTTCAAGCACATGCGCACCGGCCGCGCCTCCATCGGCATCCTCGAGGGCGTGATGGTCGACTACTACGGGACCCCGACGCCGCTCAACCAGGTCTCCAACCTGGCGGTCCCCGACGCGACGCTCCTCACCGCGACGCCCTGGGACCCTTCGGTGTGCCCGCACATCGAGAAGGCCATCCGCAACGCCGGCCTGGGCCTGAACCCGGCGTCGGACGGCAAGGTGGTGCGCATCCCGGTGCCTCCGCCCACCGAGGAGCGCCGCAAGGAGATCGCCAAGAAGGCGCACGCCGAGTCCGAGAAGGTGAAGGTGGAGATCCGCCACCACCGGCACGAGGCGAACGAGAAGGTCAAGAAGGAGACGAAGGCCGCCACGATCTCGCAGGACGAGGAGAAGCGGTCGCTCGACGAAATCCAGAAGCTGACCGACAAGTTCGTCGCCGAGGTGGACTCGCTCCTGAAGTCGAAGGAGACGGAGATCATGGCCCGCTGATGGCCGTGGTCGCGCTGATTCCCGCCGCCGGATTTGGCACGCGCTTCCACGAGGCGGGGCCGAAGGCCCTGGTCTCGCTGGCCGGCAAGTCGCTCCTCCTGCACGCGCTGGAGCGGCTGGCCGAATCCGGCAGGGTGGACCGCGCGGTGGTGGCGGTGCCCTCGGAGTACCGCGAGGCCTTCGAAAAGGAGCTGCAGCGCTCGCCCCTCCCCTGGACGATCGTGGACGGAGGCGTCACCCGCCGCGATTCGGTGGCCAATGCGCTGGCCGGCGCCGGCGTGGAGGACGCCGATTTCGTCTGCGTGCACGACGCCGCGCGCCCGCTGGTCGACCCGATCGAGGTCGCCGCCGTGGTGGACGCCGCTGCCAAGTCGGGCGCCGCGGTGGCGGGCTACTCGTTGATCGAGACGGTCAAGAAGGTGCAGAGCGGCAAGGTCGTGGAGACCGTGCCGCGCAACGACCTGGTGGCCGCCACCACGCCCCAGGTCTTCCGGGCCTCGATCCTGCGCGCCGCGGTGGCCAAGGAAGGACGCCGCGCGGTGACCGACGACGCGGAGCTCGTGGAGCGGACCGGCACTCCCGTCGCCGTCGTGCTCACCTCGCGCTGGAACCTGAAGATCACCTACCCCGAGGACCTGGTCTGGGCCGAGGCGTGGCTGGCGACGGTACAGGCGCAGGTCGCGCGGGCGTCTTGATCCGGATCGGGCACGGCTACGACGCACACCCGTTCGTCGCCGGCCGCCGCTGCGTGCTGGCCGGCGTCGAAGTGCCCTCCGAGGTCGGGCCGGACGGGCACAGCGACGGCGACGTCGTCCTCCACGCGTTGACCGACGCGATCCTGGGTGCCGCTGCCCAGGGGGACATCGGCAGTGTCTTCGGCACGACGCGCCCTGAGTGGAGGGACGCGCCGTCCTCGCGTTTCGTGGAGGAGGCGCTGCGTCTCGCGGGAGCGCCGAGCGCCGTCAACGTCGACGTGACCGTGGTGGGCGCGCGGCCGCGCCTGGCCGATCACCGCCAGGCGATGCGCGAGAGCGTCGCGCGCCTGCTCTCGACGGGCGTGGAGAACGTGTCCGTGAAGTTCTCCTCCGGCAACGGCCTCGGGGAGCTGGGGCGCGGCGAGGGGATCGCCGCCACGGTCGTTGCCCTGTTCGAGCTCGGCCCGTGATCGTCGCCGGCTTCCACCCGGTGCGGGAGGCGCTGGAGCGGCGGCCGAAGTCCGTCGAGTACGTGCTCCTGCAGCGGGGGCGCCGGGACCACCGCGTCACCGAGCTGGAGGAGCTGGCGCGAGCCAGCGGGGTCTCGGTGCGGATCGTCGCCAGGGAAGAGCTCGACCGCACCGCCGGCCGCGCCCACAACGGCGTGGCGGCGCGGGTCGCCGAGCGCGACTACGACGACCTGGAGGAGTGCCTGGCGGGGGAGAGGGGCAAGCGCCTGGTGCTGTACCTGGACGAGGTGACCGATCCCGGCAACCTGGGCGCGATCCTCCGCTCGGCCGCGGCGGCCGGGGCCTCGGTGGTGCTGCCGGAGCGCCACTCGGCGGGCCTCAACGAGACGGTGGCCAAGGCGGCCGCCGGCGCCCTGGAGCGCGTCAAGGTCGGCCGCATCGGCAACGCCTCGCAGTTCCTGGAGCTCGCCAAGAAGGAGGGCTTCTGGACCTACGGCGCGGTGGCCGACGGCCCGCCCGTCTGGGACGTCGACCTCTCCGGAGACGTGCTCCTCTGCCTGGGCGCGGAAGGGGCCGGGCTGCGGCGCCTCACCCGCGAGCGCTGCGACCACCTGGTGACGATCCCGATGGAGCCGGGCGCCGGCTCCTTGAATGTCTCGGTGGCCGCCGGCATCCTGCTCTTCGAGGTCGTGCGACGGAGAACCGCACGCTAGAGCGGTTCTGGTTCCCGCCCGGCGCCACCGCGCCGCTGGCCGAGCGGGTGAACCGCGAGCTGCTGCGCTCTCCCGACCGCGCGCGGCTGCGTCCCTACGCGTTCGTCGTCGACACCTTCGTGCGGCCCGATCCCCCCTCGGCACGCCAAGCGGTCCGTCCCGGCCGCCGGCTCGGCTGGCTGCCGGGCTCGGCGCGGCCGCGGCCGATCCGTTGGAGCGGCGACGTGCTGGTGGTGGGGGAGGCCTCGGGAGCGTCGGAGCTCGACTTCGTGGAACGGCTGGTGCGCGGCCTCGCCGCGGCCGGCCGCAGCGTCCTCTACCTGGCCACCGGACCGGCGGAGGCGGCGCGCCTGAGGGGCCTGCCGCGCGTCACCGTGCACGAAGTGACGCCGGGGTCGCCGCGGGTCTCCGGCGAGGACTGGGAGGCCCTGGCGCCGGTGCTGCGTTGCGCCGGGGCCTCGCTCGGACGCGACGCCGAGCGCGTGATGGGGGAGGTCGCGGCGGCGAGAGAGGTCTGGCGGTCGCTGTCGTCCTCCCTCGACGCGCGCACGCTGATCGCCCGGTCGAACTACCGGCCGCTCTCGGCGGTGGCCCTGGCCGAGGCCGCCTGCCCGACGGTGTGCTTCCAGCACAGCGTGGTGACCGCGCCGGCCAGCTTCGTGCCGATCCCCTCGCGGCGCTTCGTGACCTTCGGCGAGACCTCCCGGGCGCTGCTGGAACGCCTGGATCGCGAGATGGCGGCGAGCGTCGGCGCGCCGCGGATCTGCCAGGACCTCGTCGCCTCCGGCTCGCTGACCGATCCGGTGCTCTCCTCCGCCGGCTCACCCAGCGGACCGGTCCTGATCATCGACTCCGGTGAGGGGTTCGCGCCGCGCTTCCTGGGCGTCGCCGAGGCGTACGCCTCGCTGGAGGCGACGGCGCGCCGGCTCGCCGCGGCCGGCGTCCCGGTGATGGTCCGCGCGCATCCGCGCGGCGGCGCGCGACGCTGGAAGGGCCTGCCGGTCTCAACCGGACGGGCGCTGGCGGACGACCTGCGGGGCGCCTCCGCCGTGATCGGCCTCTTCAGCACCGTGCTGCCGGTGGCGGCCGCGAGCGGCTTGCCGACGCTCTTCCTCTGGAAGCCCGGCTGGTTCGCGACGCCCGACCTCGCGCCCTTCGCGCCGCACCGGGTCGCCCCCGAGGACGTGGTCGAGCGGCTGCGGGAGAGGCGGCCGGCACGCGCCGTGGCCTCGGCCTACGTCGCCGGCCTCCGGCGCTGCGAATTCACACCGGAGGACCTCGAGGTGCTCCTCACCGCGACGTGAAGCGCCGCAGCAGCTCCTCACCGAGGTCCCAGCCGCCCAGGCTCATGGCGTTCTCGTAGAGGGCGATGAAGCGGTGGCCGGAGTCGGGCGCGCGCTCGTAGTCGGCGCGGCGGTGGACGTAGCCGAAGTAGCCGTTGGCGTGCGAGACGGTGGCCGCGTGGCGCAGGCCGCGCGCCCGGAGCGCCTGCTTGAGATCCAGAGCGAGGCCGACGCCGAGGTCGCACGGCGTGAAGAGGAACCCCAGCGCGCCGAGGCGCAGCAGGGGAAGCGGCAGCGTCGCCCCGGGCGGGAGCGCGTCGCGGCCCATGCCGAGGAGATAGCGCCTCACCGGCCAGAGAAGCGGCTCGAGGACGCCGGAGGCGGGCATCGCCGGCGGCATCACCCGGCAGCTGATGGCCGGCATCGGCACCGCGCGCCGCTCGACCTCGAGGACGTCGAAGGCGACGGGTTCGAGCCGGGAGGTGGCCTCGGCCCAGGCGGCCTCCAGGCGCTCGGCCATCGACGCCACCGTCCCCGCCGGGTCGAGGCCGGCGACGGCGCCCTGGAGGAAGAGGCCGCGCACCCCGCGGTCCGCCAGCCGCCGGCGCAGGGCGCCCGGGTAGTCGGCGCTCACCGCCTCAGCGTCCTCTCGCACGACCAGCGCCGGATGGGCGCCGAAGCAGACGAGGTCGATGGGCGTGCCCGTCGCCGGCGTGAAGCGCGCAAGCACCAGCTCGGGGTCCACCGGGCCGTTCGTCTCCCGGCGGTTCAGGCTCGCGCCCGTCACCTCGGCGCCGGCGGCGGTCACCGTGCAAGGCTCGCCGGTGCGGCCCCGCGCGGCGCGCACCGCGTCGGCCAGCGTCCCGGCCACCAGCGCGGCGAGCTGCGGACGGTAAGAGCCCATCAACAGCTCGCCGCGCTGGCCGAGGTCCCAGTAGCCGCCCAGCGAGGAGTGAGTGTGGGTGGCCGCCAGCACCAGCTCGTCCTCGGGCACGGCGGCGAGCCGCGCCACCTCGCGGTGGAGCGGCGTCGGGATGACCAGCAGGTCGGCCAGGGCCAGCGTCAGCCGCCGTTCCCCGGCGCGCAGGTCGAGGACCTGCACCGAGACCGGATCGCGCACGCTCTCGGCGAACCTGCCGCGCCGCGAGACGATGCCGGCCAGCGGCATGCCCAGCCGCACCGGGATGGCGCGCTTCTCGTGGGCAACGGTCAGCGCGACAGGCGCCATCGCTCGAGTCCGTAGCCGGCGTGGGCCAGCGCCGACTCGGCGCGGGCCCGGATCCAGTAGGCCGCCCGCTCGGCGCCGGTCGCCTCCTCCCGTGCGTGCCAGAGGTGGTACTGGGCCCGCAGCCTGAGCGCGATGGCGCCGCGGAAGTCGTCGGCCCGCAGCCGCGCGGCGCGGGCCGCGTCGGCCAGCATCCGGGCGTGCCGGGTGCTGGTCATGCTCCCGGCGTGAACGCGGTAGCGGGCGACGCTCCTGTCCAGGAACCCGAGCTTCCCGATGGCCGCCAGGCGCAGGTACATGTCGAAGTCCTCGGTCACCAGCGCCTCGTCGTAGAGACCGACGATGTCGAAGGACTCGCGGCGGCAGAGGAACACCGGACCCGGGATCGCCCAGTGGAAGGCCAGGCTGAAGGGGAGGAGCTCCTCGCGCAGCAGCTCGCCGCGCTTGCAACCGAAGCGTTCGTAGTGCCCTTCGATGGCGCTGCCGTGGAGGGGCCGCCCATCGCCGTCCATGACCTCGGCGTCGGCGAAGACCGCCAGCTTCTCCGGGTGGGCGCGCAGGTAGTCGACGCGGGCGCGGATGCCCTCCGGGAGCAGGACGTCGTCGGCGGCGAGGCCGGTGAGGAGCTCACCGCGCGCCAGCCGCACCGCCTCGTTCAGCGTGGCGCCGAGGCCGCGGGCCGTCTCGTGGCGGACGTGGATCGCGTCCACGCCGGGGTGCGCGGCGATCCAGCGGCGCACGGCGGCGTCGGTCCCGTCGCGCGAGCCGTCGTCCAGCACCAGGAGCTGGAGGCGCGGGTAGTCCGAGGCCACGACGCTCTCCAGCGCCTCCTCCACGAAGCGCCCCTGGTCGTGGGCGATGACGCCGACCGAGACGAGGGGGAGCGGCTCCGTCACCGCGGGCAAGCGTAGACCAGCACCTGGCCGCGCGGAGAACGGTGGGCGAGCGTGAAGCGCGCCAGCGGCGGGAGCGGCACCGGCGGGCGCAGCGGGTCGCGCCCCACGATGCGGGTGCGGCGCGGGTCGGCGCCGCGGGTCGCGTCCAGCGCCGCCTGGTAGGTGGCGTATGGCCTCAGCGAGGTGAGCCGCTTGGGCCCGCCGTCCGGCTGCTCGAACGCCGCGACCCAGGTGGCGTCGTGCGGCTCGACGGGGGCGCCCTGCAACGCCGCGAGCCGCACCGCCATGGTGCGGTAGTAGGCGGGCGTGAAGAGCACGATCGGGCGCGGGCCCTCCGAGGTCGGCACCTGGTACTGCTGGAAGTAGGTCTGGCGCGGCACGCCGGCCCAGAGCGCCATCGCGTCGAAGGTGCCGACCAGCTGGCCCGTCGGCAAGGCGGCCATGGAGATGCGGTCGTCCACCACCACGTAGCGCGCGCCGCGCTCGGCGAGGAGCGCGGCCGCGGCCGCCTCGTCCTCCTCGACGAAGAAGCGGGCGGCCGCCTGCGCGCGCGCCTGGGTCGGGTTGGTGCAGGGGACGCGGTGCGCGATGCGGGTGATCCAGTAGCCGTGGTCCCACCAGCACATCACACCGTATCCGCGCGCGAGCTCCGGATCGCCGGGCGCGAAGCGGCGCTCGTAGGCGGCGGGGTCGCCGAACGGCTCCGGGGTCGAGGTCCGCATCCAGTCCAGCGCCTCCAGCCACTCGTCGTTCGGGCCGGTGAACTCGCGCGCGGCGGCCGGGGCCAGCTGGAGGTTCGGGTAGACGGCGATCGCCAGGATCACCGCCGCGGCGAAGCCTCGGGAGAAGCGCTCCCACACCAGGCGGCCGAGGAGGAGCGCGGTGAGGAGCGCCGCGCAGACCGCGGCGTAGTAGCCGAACCGCGCCTGCGCGACGAAGAGCGACAGCATCACCACCGACCAGACTGAGAGCAGCGTGAGCGCCGGGTCGTGGCGGCGCCAGGCCTCCCGCGCCGCCACCACCAGCCCGGCGAGCGCCAGGACCGAGGAGGTCGTCAGCTCCCGCCACAGCGGGAGCAGCGAGAAGCGGCCCTGGAAGAGGAGGAGCGGCCGCGCCTCGGCCACGGTCCCGCGCAGGTCGGAGGTGCCGAGCCGCCGGAGGTCCTCGAGCAGCGCCGGCGACGCCGCGAGGAGCGCCGCGGCCGCGCCGACCAGGAGCAGGGCCGCCGCCACCAGCAGCGGCGCCGCACCGAGGCCGCGGCGCGAGAGCGCGGCCGCCAGCCGCTGGTAGCCGGCGAGGAGGGCGATCGCCCCGAGGAGGAACGGCAGGTGGCGCCGGAGCAGCGGCATCGCCAGCGCCGCCGGCGCCACGCAGGCGAGGGCGACGCCGAGCGCGACCAGCAGCCGGTCGCGCAGCTCGCGGCTCGAGCGCCGGCGCGCGTGGTCGAGCGCGATCTGAGCGCAGCCGGCGAGCGTCAGGATCGCGACCACCACGAAGCCCCTCGGCCAGGACAGGAGGTAGGCGCCGAGGGCCAGGCCGGCGGCGGCGCTGGTAGCCGCCGGGCGGATACCCCGCAACGAGCAGGCCAGGAAGAGGAGCGCCAGCGTCGAGAAGAGCGCCTCGGCCACGTGGTGGTCGGTGTAGCCGAGCACCGAGCGCTGCAGGAGCTGGCCCGGCAGCACCGCGGCGAGCAGCGCGGCCAGGACCGCCTCCATCCGGCCGAAGAGCGCTCGGCCGAGGAAGAAGACCGCCGCCACCACCAGCAACCCGAGCACGGCCGGCATCGCCGCGCCCACCACGTCCACGGTGTGCGGCGAGGGACTTCCGGCGCCGGCGAGCCAGGCGGTGGTCGCGACCAGGTAGTCGAGGAGCGGCGCCTCGGCCACCGGCTGCCCGCCGGGGAAGAGGCGGTAGGCGTCGAAGCTCAGGCTGCGCGGGAACTGCGCGAGGAGCGCGTCCACCAGCCGCATGTGGACCCAGGGATCGGTCTCCTGGAACACCACCCGCCCGTTCCGGAAGACGGCGCCGTAGGGCTCGGCGAACCGAAGGAAGGCCGCCGGAACGAGCGCGGCGAGGAGACCGAGGGCGTCGAGGGCGCGGCCCGCTGCCGGGTCGCGCCCCTCGTCGCGGCTCAGGCCGGGAACGGTAGCGGGCAGGTCGCCGGCGTCGCCTGCACGAACGTCTGGTTCAGGTTCGCCTTCTCCAGCGCGTTCTTGATCGCCTCCTGCGTCACCCGGTGCGGGTCTCCGGCGGGCGTGTTGCCGTCCGCGGAAAGCACCGCCTCGGCGTCGGCCATCACCGCGTTCACGGTCGCGAAGCCGGCCCCGTTGGCGCTCGGCGCCCCGGTCGCCTGGATGAGGGCGGTCCCGCTCACGAAGCCGTGCCGCACGTTCAACGTCATGGCGGCGAGCTGGGCGCTCAGCATGTAAGCCATGTTGGTGGACTTGGCCTTGGTGAGCCAGTTCTTGACCTGCACGGCCGTGGTGGGCTCGAAGTCGCTGCCGTCCGCGTTCCTGAGGTGCAGATTCCTCAGCGCCAGGAGGTCGTCGGAGGTGATGAGGTTCTGGCCGTTCTTGTTGGTCCAGTAGCCGATGCCGTTGGTGCCGCCGGTGGCGCCGCCGGAGCCCATGCAGAGGTTGCCGAAGTTGAGATCGCCGTAGACGCCGGCGCCGTCGACCTCGACGGTGTAGCTCTTGTCGCTCTCCAGCGTCACCCCGGTGGCGCTCGACTGCTTCACCAGGTTGCCGGTCTGCAGCCACTGCGCGCTGGCGGCGGCTCCCTCGGCCACGGTGTAGGTGCCGTCGGAGACGTCGATGCTGAACGTGCCGTCGCTCCCGGTATTCGCCGAGGTGGTGGCGTCGCCGGTCACGTTGATGGGCCAGCCCTGGATGCCGGCCTCACCGGAGTCGTACTGCCCGTTGGCGTTGGCGTCGTAATACTTGCGGCCGGCCAGCTTGGTCTCGTCGGCGGGCAGCCAGGCCAGCGCCGAGATGTGGTCCAGCGTCTCGCCGATGAGGCTGATGACGGCGGTCGCGGTGTTGATCGTCGCCAGATAGCTCTTGCCGTTGTCGCCGTTGATGGCCGCGTAGAGCGTGCCGGTGCCCGGCTTGAAGTCCATCGCCGAGACCTCGTAGCCGGTGAAGAGCGGCGTCGCGGCGAAGGTCAGGTTGCCGACGTGGGCCATCACGTTGTTCGTGTCCGCCGGCCCTTGCAGGTCCCAGCGCCAGAGCAGGGGATCGCGGCTTTCATTCGAGTTCGCGCTGTTGGACGCCGCGTAGTAGAGCGCCGTGCCGTCCCCGGTGAGCGCCAGGCCCCCGGTGTGGCCGTCGCTGGCATCGGTCTCGGTCTCGATTCTCGTGTTCACGTAGCCCAACAGGGCGGCGCACGGCGAGAAGGTGCTGGTGGTCCCGATCCGGAAGAGCCGGTCCGGCGACCCCGTCGTGCCACCCACCACGTAGCCATTCCCGTCGGCGGCCGGCTTGGTGAGGTCGCCGACCCGATCGAGCTCGGCAGGCATCGAGGCGCAGATGCCCCCGACGTGGGGATCGGCGAGGGTGACCGACTGGAGGACCCGGCTCCCGTCGCTCAGACGGTGGATGAGCACCAGCCACGGCTGCCCGCTGACGGACGTGAAATCCATGCCGGCGATGTCGTCGAGCGGCATCGTGCCGTCGAGCGCCGAGCTCGCGGTCGCGGCGCCGGTGGCGGGGTCGATCGAGGCGAAGACGCCGGCGGAGGGATAGCTCGCCGCGCCGGACCCGAAGCTGATCGGCCCGGTCGCGCCGTAGAGGCCAGGTGACAGCACCGACGTGGCCAGTGCCTGGCGGCGTGCCCTTCGCGGCACGGCGTTCGCCGAGGGAGTCGTCAGATAGACGACACCGGCGGCCAGCGCCGCGAGCCCGAGATAAGCGGATCGCGAAGTGTCCCTGCGCATCGGCGGACCTCCTGGGAATGACGGAATGATCCGGGTCGCAAAACGGTATCACGCACCCGCCATCCGCTGGAAGCCTGGACTCCTCTCCAGCAGCTCGTCCCAGTGTCCCTCCGCCTCCACCCGGCCGCGGTCGAGGAAGACGATGCGGTCGCAACGGCGGACGGTCTCGAGCCGGTGCGCTACCACCAGCATCGTCCGTGAGCCGTGGAGGGCGTCGAGCGCCCGGGCCAGCTCGCGCTCCGTCTCGGCGTCGAGCGACGAGGTGGCCTCGTCGAAGACCAGGAGCTCGGGCTCGTGGTAGAGGGCGCGGGCGATCACCACCCGTTGACGCTCACCGCCCGAGAGGCGCTTCCCGCGCTCGCCGACGTGGGCGTCGAGCCCGCCGGGAAGACGCGCCACCAGCTCGCCGAGCTGCGCCAGGCGCACCGCCTCCCGGAGCTTCCCCTGGTCGACGTCGCCCCTCCCGAAGACCACGTTGCGCCCCAGCGTGTCGTCCAGCAGGAACGGTTGCTGCGGCACGTAGCCGATGCGGCGCCGCCAGGCGCGGACGTCCTGGAAGACGTCGCGCCCGTCCGCCAGGACGTGGCCGGCCGCCGGCGGCAGCAGCCCGAGCAGGACGTCGAGGAGCGTGCTCTTGCCGGCGCCGGTCGGCCCCACGATGCCGATCGACTCGCCGCGGCGCACCAGCAGGCTGACGCCGCGGAGGGCGGGGCGCCGCCCCTCGTCGAACGCGTAGGCGACGTCCCGCAGCTCGAGCGTGGCGAACGTAGGGGCGGGGGCATCGCCTGCCCCGCCGAGCTCCTCTCGAGCCTCGCGGTCGAGGAGCGCGAGGTCCGCCGCGAGGCTCTCCACGGCCGGAGCCGCCTCGCGGATCAGGTGCGTCGAGAGCACGATGCGGTTCGCCGACGGGATGGTCCGGAAGGCCGCGTAGGCGAAGAGGCCGAGCAGCGAGACGAGCCGCGGACCCTGGCCGGCGCTCGAGGACAGCGCCCAGACCGCAACCACCAGGCCCGCCACGAAGACCGTCTCGATCAGCGGGCGGGTCAAGCCGGCGAAGAGCTGCGAGCGGGCGCGGGCCCGCCCCACCCGCCGCGCCAGCTCGGTGAACGGCTCCAGGAACGAGCGCTCCCGTCCGAGCACCCGCAGCTCCTTGAGCGCGCCGAGGCTCTCGCCCAGGTGCGCCAGCGACTCCTCCTCGAGGCGCAGCAGCTCGGTGCCGGCCCGCCGCGCCGCGCCGCGGGTCGCGCGCACCGCGGTCAGCACCAGCGCCGCGAGCGCCAGCGAGCAGAGCAGCGTGACCAGCGGGGCCGCCAGGAAGAGCGCCGCCAGCATCGCCGCGATCACCAGCGTCTCGCTCGACAGCGCCAGCGCAGGCTGCAGGGCAAGCCGCGCGATCTCTTCCGGGACGCGGCCGGCGCGGTGGATGAGGGAGGCCGAGCGCCGCTCGAGGTGGAAGGTCCAGGGGGCGCGCAGGTAGGCCTCCAGCACCCGTTCGGAAAGGCGGGTGACGCTCTCGGCATGCACGCCGCCCACCCACGCCGCGACGGCGGCGGCCAGCGCGCCCTTGAGCAGGAACACGGCGGCGACGGCGAGCGCCAGCTGCCGCGGCGAAAGCGGCGCCCCGAGTCCGGGGAGCGCGGCCGCGGAGGCCGGATCCAGCAGGGCGCGCACCAGCGCCAGGACCGCGAAGGCGCCGGCCATCTCGGCCAGCGCGGCCACCACCGCCGCCGGGATCAGCGCCAGCCAGCGCCGCCGGGTGCCACCCGGCAGGAGCGCGAAGGCGCCGCGGAGCGTGCTCAGCACGTCGCTCACATCCGCGCTCCCGGCAGCCCCTGGAGCGCCGACACCAGCCGCGCGCCGAAGCGCTCGAGCGAGTGCTCGGCCGCGACGTGCGCGCGCCCGGCCTCGCCGATCCGGCGCGCCCGTTCGGGATCGGTGACCAGCGGCAGCAGCGCCTCGGCGAACGCTTCCGGCGTCGCCGGGACGAGCCGGCCGGTGACCCCGTCGAGGACCGTCTCCAGCGGTCCGCCGGCCGAGACCGCGACCACCGGCCGCGCGGCGGCCATCGCCTCGAGCGGCGCCAGCCCGAACGGCTCCGCCTCGTGAGCGTGCAGCAGGCACCGGGCCCGGATGAGGAGTGCCAGGCGCTCGGCCTCGGAAGGGGAGCGCACCACCTCGACGCGCCCCGCCACGCCGAGGCGCCCGGCCAGGGCCTCGAGCTCGTCCGCCAGGCGCACGCACTCCACCAGGCGGGCATCGTAGCCGCCGGCGATCACCAGCCTCAGACGGGAGGCGATCGACGGGTCCAGGCGCGCGACCAGCAGCGCCAGCGCGCGCACCGGCAAGTCCAGCCTTTTCTCGGGCGCGAGGCGCGACAGCGTCAGGAGCACGATCTCGCCGCCATCGTCGACCGGCGGCACCGGGGCGTAGCGATCCACGTCGACGCCCGGCGCCACCACCACCGGCTCCAGGCGCAGCGCCGGGAACGCGCGCCCGAAGGCCGCGGCGGTGTGGCGGCTGTTGACCAGGACGCGGTCGGCCGCCGCCAGGCCTCTCGCCTCGAGGCGGTCCAGCGCGCGGCGGTAGGGCGCGAAGCCATCCGGCGGCGCCAGGAGGCGATCGGGGTAGTGGCCGTAGTAGACGACCGGCGCGTCGCCGAGGCGCTTCAGCAGCGGGATGGCGTGCGCGGCGGTGTCGCAGAGGTAGAGGTCGAAGCGGGGCCGCGCCCGCGCCGCGGACCACGACAGCCACGCCATGCGGGCGACCGTGCAGGCCGCGCGCAGGCGCTGGAGCACGGTGCGCGGCAGCGGGCGGCCGGTCACCCTCACCTCCAGCGAGCCGTCGGCGGCCTCGGGGAACGAGGCGGCGTCGCGGCCGGTGGTGAAGACCACCACGTCCACTCCGGCGCGGCGCAAGCAGGTGGCGGCATCCAGCATCACCCGTTCGGCGCCGCCCAGCCCGAGCTCCGGGTGCAGCAGCGCCACCCTCACCGCGCCACCCCGCGGAGGACCGGCCAGACGGCGCGCCGCCACTCCTCCTCCCAGCGGACCGCGGGAAGCGGCGGGCGCGGCGCCGCGAGCGTCTCGGCCAGGAGGCGCGCCAGCCCCTCGCCGCCGTCGAAGAGCCCGAGGCCGGGGATCTCGCGAAGCGCCGGGGCGTAGTCGCGCGCCAGCACCGGCAGCCCGGCGCCGCGCAGGTCGGCGATCTTCATCGGGAGGTCGAGGCCCGAGGAGGAGCGGTGGAACGAGAGGCCGACGTCGGCCGAGCCGAGGAGGAGGGCGTAGTCCTCGTGCGCCAGGAACGCGGTGCGGATCGAGACGCGCGCCGGCGCTTCCGCGACCCGCCTCTCGAACGCCTCGCGCAGCGGCCCGAGCCCGGTCACCACCACCGCCAGCTCCGGGCCCTGGTAGCGCCCGGCGGCCTCGAAGAGCGGCCCGAAGTCCTCGTCGCGCGTGAAGCTGGTGGGGCTCACCGCCAGGCGCGTGCGCTCCGGAGCGAGCCCGGCCAGCGCCGGCAGCCGGGCGAAGAGCGCCGCGCGCTCGTCGCGCGAGGCGGGGCGGAAGCGCCCGGCCGGCTGGTCGAGGAACGTGCGGACGTCCCTCAGGCCCCAGCGCTCGAGCTCCGCCCTCATCGCCGCCGACACGCAGAGGTGCGCGTCGGCGTGCCCTCCCAGGGCGCGGTCGTGGAGCTCGTGCAGGCGCACCGGCGGGTGGCTCGGCGGGAGCCGCAACCCCAGCAGCGTGTGGCCGAGGTTGTGCCAGTCCACCACCAGCAAGGCGGCCCCCAGACGGGCAGCGGCCAGGCTGGCCAGCAGCGCCGGAACGGTGGGCGGGGCCTGGAGCAGGATCAGCTCGGGACGGCTTCCGAGCAGGCGGCCGAGGAGCGGCGGCGCCCCGGCCAGGGCGCGCGCGGGCAGGGAGAGGGCGCCTGGCGCCGGCAAGAGGTGGAGGCGCACCCGCGGGTGGCCGGCCAGCTCGGGCAGCGGCGGCGTGCCGGCGTGCGCGACGACGTCGACGTCGGCGCCCTCCCGCGCCAGGGCCAGCGCGTGGTACTGCAGGCGCGGGCTCCGCCCGACGTCGCTCAGCCCCACGACCGCCACCCGCATGGGTGGATTCTGGCCCCTGTCCCGGGAGCATAATCAGCGGCTGTGCACGTGGTGTTCGCCTGTGGAGGCACCGCTGGCCACGTCTATCCGGCGCTGGCGGTCGCCGAGGAGCTGCGCCGGGAATCCCCCGGTCTCGAGCTCCAGTTCCTCGGCACGCGCCACGGCCTCGAATGCCGGCTGGTGCCGCAGCACGGCCACCCGTTGACCGTTGTCCCCGGCGCGCCGTTCCTGGGCACCGGGCCGCTGGGCAAGCTGCGCGCGCTCGGTGAGCTGCTGGCCGGCTTCCTGCGCGCGCGGCGCCTGTTCCAGGAGAGTCGGCCGGACCTGGTGCTCGGCTTCGGCGGCTACGCTTCGGCCGGGGCGCTCTTCGCCGCCGCCAGCCTGCGGATCCCTACCGCCATCCACGAGTCCAACATCGTGCCCGGCCTCGCCAACCGGTTGCTGGCGCTGCTGGTGGACCGCGTCTACCTGGGGCCTCGCGACCCCCGCTGGCGGCTGCCGGCCGGCAAAGGGGTGGTCACCGGAACCCCGGTCCGCCAGGCGATCCGCGATCTGGCAGGGCAGCCGACCGTTCCGGGGAGCCCGATCCGCGTCCTGGTGACCGGCGGCTCGCAGGGGTCGCGCTCGGTGAACGAGCGCGTGCCGGAGCTCCTCGGCGCGCTCCAGAGGAGCGCCGGCCTGCCGCTCGAGGTCATGCACCAGACCGGCGGGCCGACCGGGCCGGTGGAGGCCGCCTACCGCGAGCGTGGGATCGCCGCCCGCGTCGTGGCCTACCTCGACGACATGGCGGCCGCCTACGCCGCCGCGGACTTCGTGATCGCCCCGTCGGGCGCCGGCACGCTGGCCGAGCTCGCCGCCAGCGGACGTCCTTGCCTGCTCCTCCCGCTGGCGGCCTCGGCCCACGACCACCAGCGGGTGAACGCCGACGCGATGGCCGCCGCCGGCGCGGCCTGGTGCGCTCCGGAGGCCGCGCTGCCGGAGGGCCTGGCGCCGCAGATCGCGCACGTCCTGCGGGATCCGGCCGCGTACCAGGAGCGCTGCCGGAGCCTGCGCCGCTTTGCCGCGCCGGACGCGGCGCGCACCATCGCCCGCGACGTGACGGCCCTCGTCACGAGAACGGTTTGAAGCGCGGGATCCGCTTCCCGTCCTCGTCGGTGAAGCCGTACTCCCCGGCCAGGTCGGCCACGAAGTGGATGCGCCCGCTCTTGGCCATGACCTTGCGGTCGGCGGCCAGCGCGGCCACCGCCCGGCCGATGTAGAGCGTCGACTCCGACAGGTCGAAGCGCATCTGCTTCTTCATCTTCTCGGTGGTGAGGGCGCGTAGCACCCGCTCGGTGCGCATGAAGCCGGGCATCAGCGTGGCGACGGCGACGTCGTGCTTCTTCAGCTCCAGGCTCATCGCGCGCATCAGCGAGTCGATCATGCGGTGCGAGAGGCCCCAGATCAGGTTTCCCGGCTGCTCCGGGGCGCGGGCGGAGGTGTCGGCGTCCTGCCCCTCCACCGGCAGGATGCAATCGGTGACGCCGGCGATCAGCCCGCGCGCCTCGCCGCGCCGCTTCGGGCTCTTCAGCATCAGCGGGATCGCGTGCACCGCGGCCAGGTAGTACGCGCCCGGTCCGGCGGTGATGTGCTGCGCCCAGACCGCCCGCTGCCGCCAGAACGGCTGGCCCCAGGCGGCCATCATCTCGTCGGTCGTCAGCGGCGAGTCCCCCGCGCCGTAGACGGCGTTGGCCAGCACGTCGAGCCGGCCCTGCTCGCGCTCGACGCGCGCGAAGAGCGCCGCCACCTGCGGCTCGTCGGTGAAGTCCACCTTCACCGGGATCCCCACGCCGCCGCGGGCCGAGAGCTCCTCGGCGGTGTCGTCGACGGTGCCCGGCGCGCCGTCGGCCGGCGGTGGCCCGCCGCGCACCGTCCGCCCGGCCACGTAGACCGTCGCCCCGGCCTCGCCGAGCGCCAGCGCGATGCCGCGCCCGGCACCGCGGCTCCCGCCGGCCACCACCGCCACCCGCCCCTCCAGGGGCCTGCCGCCTGCCTTCTTCATCGCCCACCTCCTGGAACCGCCCGTTCAATCTAAACGAACATGTAGAAACAATCTAAAGTAGGATTTAGAAATGGTCAAGGGTTCTTGAGCCCGCGCCCTCGCAAGGCCAGCGACGAGGAGGTCTTCGCGGCCGCTCTCCGGGTGATGTCGCGGGTGGGGCCGGCCGAGCTGACCCTGCAGGAGATCGCCCGCGAGGCGGGCGTCACCGCCGGAGCGCTGGTGCAGCGCTTCGGCAGCAAGCGCGAGCTGCTGCGCCTCCTCTCCTCGAAGTCCGCCGAGGGAACGGGCGACATGCTGCAGGCCTTGCGGTCGAAGAGCCGCAGCGCGCTCGGCACGCTGCGGGCCTGGGCGCGCTGCTACGCCGGCCTGGCCCCGTCCCCCGAGGCGCTGGCGCGGAACCTGGCCTACCTGGAGCTGGACCTCACCGACCCGGCCCTCCACGCCAGCCTGCAGGCCCAGGCGAAGGTGACCCGCGCCGGCTTCGAGGCGCTGATCCGCGAGGCTGTGACCCGGGGCGAGCTGCCCGCCGGCACCGACGTCAAGACGCTGGCGCGGGCGGTGGAGGTGACGCTGGGCGGCTCCCTCATGGCCTGGGCGGTGCACCGCGAGGGGAGCGCCGAGCGCTGGCTGCTGCACGACCTGGACGCGCTGCTCGGGCTCGCCAGAGGGCGGCGCCGCGGTCGGCTATCCTCGTAGTGTCCCGTCACACAAATAGCTTGCGCGTCGCGCCTGGCGCTTGTGCGCGAGGTCAAGGCGCACCGACCGAGGCTGGAGTAGGCTCTCCGCCTCGTGCCGGTGCAACGCAGAGATCGCGCGCAATCGCCTGGCGCCCTTCGGGTTCGGGCGGCGAGGGGCCATCAGCGGTGTTGCCGCTCCTGCGTGGAGGGCCTACTCCAACGTGCGTCGCGGCGCCTAGCTGCTGGCCCCTCGGCGCTTCGAACGACGCACAAGTTATTTGTGTGACGGGACACTAACACCATGGAGCTCGAGGTGCGGGAGATCGGCGGCGTCACGCTCGCCGTCATGTCCGGACGGCTCGACGCGGTGACCGCGGAGGCGTTCGGAGAGCGCCTGGCGGCGCTCGTCGAGAGGGGTGGCTCGAGGCTGCTCCTCGACCTGGAGGCGCTCGCCTACCTGAGCAGCATGGGGCTGCGAAAGCTGGTCCTGGCCGCCAAGCGGCTGGGCGAGACCGGGGGTCGCCTGGCCGTCTGCGGCTGCCGCAGCCCGGTCCGCGAGGTGCTGCAGCTCACCGGCTTCGATCACGTCGCCCCGTCCTACACCACCCGCGACGAGGCGCTGGCCAGCTTCAGGGAGCCGTGAGCGGCGGCCTCCTGCAGGAGATGGCCTTCCCGGTCCTGGGCGGGCTCGGCCTGTTCATGCTGGGCATGGAGTTCCTGTCGGACGGCATCCAGTCGCTGGCGGTCCGGCGCATGCGGCGCGTGC
>Ga0068859_100000035_pt1 | contig 169846 bp, 121 predicted proteins | sample KBSSwiS22_FD_66585 | JGI IMG/M metagenome (GOLD analysis project Ga0068859, IMG submission 66585) | Switchgrass rhizosphere microbial communities from Kellogg Biological Station, Michigan, USA - KBS Switchgrass S2-2 | ecosystem: Host-associated > Plants > Roots > Rhizosphere > Soil ...
GCTATCAAACCCGCCAATCAGTTTTGCCAGTGCATTTCGCAATAACACATGGTCATCGGCCAGGCCAATTTTTATAATGTTGTTTTCTTGTTCCATAATTTGTTTAATAGGGGGCTGTAATACAAATAGATGTTCCCTTGCCGGGATTGCTGGTAATCGCAACCGATCCATTTAATGTTTTTGTACGGTTGCGTATATTGTTGAGGCCCGTATGCACCTTGCCGGATCTGTATGTCTCTACCTGATCTTTGTCGAATCCATTTCCGTTATCTGCGATAGAGAGGCTGATATGGGTAGTGTCATAAATTAGTTTTATCCATATGCGGGATGCATCGGCATGTTTCAACACATTGTTTAAGGCTTCCTGGGCTATCCGGTATAATATAAGTTCTTTGTTGGCATCGAGAAAAACTATATTCCCTTTTTCCATAAACTCTACCCGGTGTTTACCCGAACGGTTGATTTTTTCAGATTCAATTTTCAGTGTATTGTACAAGCCATTGGCTTTGATGGCTTCTGAATTAAAGCTTTTTGAAATATCGCTGAGATCATTAATTGATTTCCCAATTAAATCTACTGATGAGTTAACATGTTCCTGGATTTTCAACGGGTCGGAATAATCGATGGTATTCAATTGCAGTTTGGCCAGTGTAAGTGACAATCCTATATTATCATGGATATCCCTGGCTATATCCTGGAAAGTTTGTTCCTGTATTTCCAGCTGGGTTTGCAAAAGATTTTTTTCATGGGTATTTTTAAGATTTCCCAGTTGGTTAAAATACAACACGTTTTTTTTCTGGTATAAAAAAAGGATGGCAATTATAAAAGACAACAGAAATAAAAGTATAAGTGTTGATATTACAATCAGTAAAGCTATATCGCTGTTTTGGATTTGCATAAAAACGTTTTATAAGAAAGAAAAAACGATACAATATCCTCTAAAATTGATGTCGTCTGTCAACTCCTGCATTGCCCGGGTACATAAATAATGATCATGAAAAGACGGGATGTAAGGATGAGATAGATTAATATACCGGTATTAAAGCAACCCGATGGCCCGCCTGGTAAATATGACGTTGGTGGATTTGCGAATAACTGAAATAAATAAAGAAGATATACGCAGACAAACGCTGTAAGACTAAGGAAATGTATGGATCGGGATTCAATATTCTTTCGGGTTGAAAGCCCCGGCGAATCAAAAATGAACATAGAAACGGTACTTTGCAAAGAGGAAGAAAACGGATAGACAAACAAACGACTAAGGTTATTATGACGTTTTTTATACATTAATGAGCTGCCAGGCATGTATATGTAGCAATGTTTTAATAACGTCATTTTGCCCCGAAGATTTATAAGCAAGATAAACCCGATTCAGTTTATTTTAATGATTTAACCACCACAAAATAATGTTGAAAACACAACGGGTATCAGATGTTGTTAATTGCAGATATGAGTTAATAAATCAACAGATACAATTTATCTTTTAAATATATATCTTGCTTTTATTGTTGTATAAGAAATAATAGTAATTAATGGCGTTGTTTTTTTGGTATAAACTATTGTTAAAAAACATTTTTTTTCAGCTGTTTTTCTCATTGCAGATTTTGCCACTTATTTAATTTCGAATATAAATGGTATTGCTATTAAACCTTATCTTTAGTTAATGCGCAATCTCGCATGGGGGTAATTTCCCTTTGCCTGATGCTTACCGTTTTAGTGATGATGTGAGAGTTTTGCATGGGTAAGAGACGAAGATCTCTTACCCATTTTATTTGTGGCAATGCTGATTGCAGGGGTATTAATATGGTAATATTTTATCCGGAACAAGGCGAAATTGATTCGGTAAAGGGCAAAAAAAACTGCTTTTTTGGGCAATGCTTAAGTAAACCCAGAAAGCAGCCGGCCTTTGCAGGCGTGCGGCCTTCGCTACTTCATTTTTTCATTGCTCTGAAAAAGCAGGTAAATATGATGATAAAAGAGCTGCAAAGTAGGATAAGGTTTTTCTAGGAATACTTCAGTTTCTTACGCACGTTTTTAAAAACGGGACAGGTGTCTTGGAAATCATTTTCCTCTCTGTCTTTCAAAGGAATTGGGAACAAAAAATTCGTTAACTTCAGTGGTCTTAGTGACCGGCAACAGCTGGTTTTTCAAAGTAGCGCGGACCGTTACCTTTTTTGGATATTGTTTTTTGGCGTTCGTAGGGACTGGATTGGAAAAAGTAAGTTGATTGACATTGGACTTCGCCGGCATTCATTGGATATTGAACAAATTTACTGGACGGTTATTTCAGGACATTGGATGGTCTTGTGAGGTTGCTAATCCCCGTCAATCAACTTGAGAACAAATCTACATGTGAATAACTATGTGGACAAGAGCATATCCACCCTTTTTTAATTATTCGGTATTTACTGGTTCAATAGTAAATCAACTATTTAGGTCTGATTATTATACGATTCCCATTTTCGGAAAAATACTTTATATAATCGTTAATTGGTATATTCCGAAATGTCATAATTTCGTACTTATACTATGGTAAATATGGCAGATTTTTATTCATTTTACACCAGAGCTTTCAAAATCAGTTGCCTTTTTAAAGTCGCAAATAATACCTTATGAAACAGTACGACCCCTCCAGACCCATCAAAGTAGCCATTGCGGATGACCACGCACTTTTCCGTGCGGGCGTAAAAACCGCATTGGCTGTTCGTAAAGATATTGAGATGATTGCAGAAGCCGATAATGGTATGCAATTACTCAACCTTTTAAAACATATTGAGCCCGATGTAATATTACTGGATATCCAGATGCCCCTGATGGACGGAGTAACCACCCTGCCCGAAATCAGGAAACTGTACCCGGATATAAAAGTAATTATACTTTCCATGCACAACGATCATTCAATGATCTCAAAACTCATGGAAGTAGGCGCTAATTCTTATCTTACCAAAAATTCTGATAGCGAAACCATCTATCAGGCCATTAAAACCTGTTTTGAACAGGAATTTTATTTTAATGAGCTTACCAATAAGGCGCTTCTTTCCGGCCTGCGCACCAAAAAGGTAGACCATACCCCCGATGATGTACAGTTAAACGACAAGGAATTGCGCATTCTTAAGCTGATGTGTGAAGAAAAAACGACCAAAGAAATAGCCGACATTGTTGATATCAGCCCCCGCACGGTGGAAGCAATACGTGACAAGCTGAAAACCAAAACAGGTGCTAAAAGCATGGCTGGCCTGGTAATGTACGCTGTAAAAAACAAATTGCTGGAAGAAGGAGCTTAGCCGCCTTCCATATAATTAACCAGCAGTCCCGGCAATGAATTGGCCGGGACTGTTCTATTTCCAGGGGCTATGAACGATTTTTTATTATATAATGACAGGTTTTATAAAAGTGAGACATCGCTGGTGGGGGCCAGCAACCGCGGGCTGCGTTATGGTGATGGATTGTTTGAAACACTCAGGTATTGCGATGGAAAAGTCCAGCTGGCCGACTGGCATATGGAACGGCTCTTTGATGGACTGAAGCTACTTTGGTTTGATTTACCGGCATATTTTACCCCTGGCTATCTGGCAGGCCAGATAATGAAACTGGCCAAAAAGAATCAGCACACGAGCGCCAGGGTGCGAATAACTGTTTTCAGGGGAAATGGCGGCCCCTACGATCCACAAGACCATTTTCCCCATTGTATTATACAAACCTGGTCATTGCCCGGTAATGGATTTGAATTGAATGAAAACGGCCTGGTAGCGGGTATTTACCGCAACGCCAAAAAATCAATGGATAGTTTCTCGAACCTTAAAACCAACAACTATCTGCCCTATTTAATGGCGGCGCTGCAGGCAAAAAAAGAACGGTGGGATGATGCTTTTGTGCTGAATACTGCAGAACGTATATGTGACGCCACAATTGCCAACATCTTTGTTGTTAAAAATGGAACCATATATACCTGCCCATTGCAGGAAGGATGTATAGCAGGTATTATGAGAAGATTTTTGCTGGAGCGCCTGCCAGGTAACAACTTTTCCATACAGGAGAAAACGATTAGCGAAGAAGATCTGCTGGTTGCGGACGAGGTTTTTTTAACCAATGCTATCAAAGGTATCCGGTGGGTTGGCCAATGCGGAGCAGCCAGGTATTCCAACCAAATTACAAAAGCTGTATTCAGCAAATTGTTTAAAAAATGACAGCTTAATATTAAACATTTTTTTGCTGCCTGTTGTTATTGAGCCTTTAAGCCACAAAGCAATCAGGCATGCAAACAGTAAATATTTGCTGGTTCAGAAGAGATCTTCGGCTGGAAGACAATGCTGCCCTGTACCATGCACTAAAAGGCAACAAGCCTGTCTTACCTGTTTTTATTTTCGACAGGAATATACTGGATGAACTTCCCAAAACAGATCGCCGGGTTGCATTTATTCATGGCATCCTGAAAGCAATGCAGGAGCAATTGGCCGCTATGGGCTCCTCAATAGAAGTATATTATGGATATCCTGTTGAGGTGTATACGCAATTATTGAAGAAATACAACATTGAAAAAGTTTTTACGAATACAGACTACGAGCCCTATGCCTGTGAACGGGATGCCGCAGTAGAAAAACTATTAAGCCGGCACGGTGCATCTTTTCAAAGTTATAAGGACCATGTTATTTTCGAAAAGGCAGAAATTGTAAAAGATGATGGTAAACCTTACACTGTTTTTACTGCTTATAGCCGCCGGTGGAAAGCTGCATTAACCGGTTTCTGCCTGAAAAGTTACCCCATAAAAAAATATTCGGCCAATTTATTCAAACAGGACCCGCTAAAAATTCCTTCGCTCAAAAACATGGGATTTGAGCCAGTTAATAAAGCTTTTCCTTCGTGCAGCCCGGATACGGGGTTGATTAAAAAATATGGCGAGCAAAGGGATTATCCGGCCATTCATGGCACATCGAAATTGGGAATACACCTGCGTTTTGGAACCCTCAGTATAAGAAAGCTGGCGGCAAAAGCAGCTTCCTTAAATACTGTGTTTTTAAATGAACTTATCTGGCGCGATTTCTATCACATGATATTGTGGCACTTTCCGCAGGTAGGCAGGGGCAGGGCGTTTAAACCCGAATATGATTTGATACAATGGCGAAATAATGAAGAAGAATTTCAACGCTGGTGCTGCGGAATGACGGGCTATCCGATTGTAGATGCAGGGATGCGCGAGCTGAATGAAACGGGATTTATGCATAACCGGGTAAGAATGATCACCGCCTCTTTTCTAACCAAGCACCTTCTCATTGACTGGCGCCGGGGCGAAGCTTATTTTGCAGAGAAATTGTTAGACTATGACCTGGCCGCCAATAACGGGGGATGGCAGTGGGCGGCGGGCAGCGGCTGCGATGCAGCACCCTATTTCCGGATATTTAGTCCCGCAAGGCAAACGGAAAAATTTGATAAAGAGCTGAAATATATCCGGAAATGGATACCCGAACTGGATGGGTTTGAGTATCCTTTGCCCATGGTTGATCATGATTTTGCACGAAAGCGATGCATTGAAATATACGGCAGGGCCCTGAAGAAATGAATGATTGGCAATACCATTCTTGTTGCAGGTACGGATAAAATCATGCTGCAGGCGTAACGCTGCCTTATTTATCCGACAAATAAATTTTCCTGCACAGGTGGTGTTATTGCCGGGTTTACCTGTTGATACACGGTCAATAATTTTCGCACTGCCTCCTTACCTTCTTCCGCCAGGTCAATACTGTAATCATTTACATATAAATCGATATGCTGGCGCATTACTTTTTCTTCCATTTCCTGTGAATGCTGCTTTACATAGCCGGCAAGTATTGGATAATTGGCAAAGGCATATTCCACGCTTTTGCGTATTAGCGCATCTGCTTTTTTTTGAAGCGCGGTGCTAAAACTTCTTTTCATTACAATGCCACCCAATGGAATGGGGTACTGCGTTTGCTGTTCCCAGTATTCGCCCAGGTCAATCACTTTTTTAAGTCCTTTCTGCTGATAAGTAAACCTGTTCTCGTGTATAATAACGCCCAGGTCGGCCCTGCCGTTTATTACAGCTTCTTCAATATCCGAAAAAATAATAAATTTTTTTTGTTGTGCCTTTGGATAGGCCAGCGAAAATAACATATGGGCCGTTGTATTTTCTCCGGGTATCACTATTGTTTTGTCATTTATATTTTCTGTAACGGCAATATCATTTTTTGAAATGAGTAAAGGGCCAACACCCTTGCCCAGTGCGCCGCCTGCAGTAAGCACAATGTATTCCCCCAGCACCAGTGGCAACACGCCGTAGCTTATTTTGCTAATGTCAAGCCTGCCTGCCCTTGCGTAATTGTTCAGTGTTTGTACATCTTCCAGTACGGCTTCAAATGAAAGATCGCCGGTGTCAATTTTTTTATTGATCAGCGCATCAAATATAAAAGTATCATTGGGGCAGGGGGAAAAACCTATAGTCAGTTTCATAAATTTTGTACCAAATTAATCAGTGCTTTATTCAGGTTTACAATGGACTCCTTCATGTTCCAGTTCTTTTTATTTCTTTCGCCTATATAATTCGACATGCTTCTTATCTGCAAAAAAGGAACACCTTCCATCAGGCAGGTGTAATGCAATGCCGCACCTTCCATGGATTCGGTCACTGCGTTAAAATTTGCTTCGTAAAACGCCATTTTTTGTTTGCTGGTGGTTATCTCATTTACTGATATCCCCTTTACCTGTTTAAGTTTTGTTTTTTTTATTAAATCAGTATAGGGATTTACCAGCCAGGTTTTTGTATACGGAAACTGATCGGCAGGTACCAGTTTCAGATCAAATAATGTTTTTAGCTGCTTTAGTTCAATCACGCTCTGGTCTGCGATAGCGTCTTTTTTAACAACAACAACAGAACCCAGCGAAAGTTTTTTATCAAAGCAGCCTGCTACACCTGTTTGCAGTACCAAATCATATTTTTTAAGCTGTAATTGCCGGGTAAGGTGATAAGCAGTGGCAGTAAGGCCAATACCTGTGATCAGCACATCGGGTAAATTGTTTTTTTTACCGGCAGGTTGGGCGTTTAGCCATGCCAGGAATGGCTCTATTTCTTTTGTGGTAGCCGCTATCAGTAAATAATTCATTGCAAATCCGGGATTGATAAAATGCAAATGTCGTGTATTGGATTGAACCACAGCGGCATAAAGATGCAGCGCTCCGCGACTTTTTAAATGTTGGAATTGGAGAAAGATTTTTGCAGGCACATTTGAAACTTTTAAACCAGCGGCATACCGGCATTTATCAGTTGTTTTTCAGTAATCTGTGTTTGAATCAGGGCTGTGCCGCCGTACGTTCTGCGTCGCTGTGGTTAAAATTCAAATTGCTAACTTTGCGGAAATTTTTATAAGAAATGGTGTATCTCACAAGAGTGGAACATTTTAATGCGGCACATAAATTATTCAATCCGGCCTGGAGCAAAGAAAAGAATGAAATGGTTTTTGGTAAATGCGCCAATGAAAACTGGCATGGGCACAATTATGAATTATATGTAACTATCAGGGGCGTTCCGGATGCTGATACCGGTTTTTTATTCGATGTAAAAAAATTAAGCGTAATTATAAAAGAGCATGTGCTGGAATTGCTGGATCATAAAAACCTCAATATGGACGTGCCATTCCTAAGCGGCAAAATGTGTTCTACAGAAAACCTGGCCATTGGCATATGGAACCAGTTGGTTCCACAACTTCCCCCGTCGGTTAAACTTCATTGCATTAAATTATATGAAACACCCCGGATTTATGTAGAATATTTCGGGGAATAAAGCAGGCCAGCCGGATTGGTTGGACAGGGCCGTGCGACTGTTTTCAGGTATTTATTGCAGCACAGACGAACTTTTCGCCCGGCTTACTGTAATTATGTAGCATTGCGGACAGTTTTGTTGGCGAAATAAGCAGACTTTCGTGTAAATTGAATTTGCGGTCGATTTTGTTTCTTTTAACCAGGCCACTTGAGCAGCACACTTTTGCCACAGTGCCTGGCTGTAATTTCAATCATCATTTTTATCCGGAAATACCATGAGTAATAAAGTGGCGGTTTATCGCAAAGAGCATTTTAACGCAGCCCATCGTTTAAATAACCCCGATTGGGATGCGGAAAAAAATAAACTTGTTTTTGGCAAATGCAATTTACCCAATTATCACGGACATAACTATGAGTTGGTGGTGAAACTAACAGGAGAACCGGACCCTTTTACAGGTTTTGTGATGGACTTAAAAGTGCTCAGCGATTTGATACAGGAGAAGGTGCTGGCGAAATTTGATCATAAAAACCTTAACCTGGATACAGAAGAGTTTAAGACGGTTAATCCAACAGCTGAAAATATTGCCATTGTTATTTATAACTTGTTGCGCCCGCATATAAACCCCGTTAATGGTCTGCAGGTAAGATTATATGAAACGGAAAGAAATTTTGTGGAGTACCCGGTTTGAAATAATAAGGCTGGTTATGTTCAATAAAACGCAATTATAATAAAATAATACTATGCCATATCAAAAGATTGATAAATACGATGAAGCAGTTACTTTAAAACTGGTTGAAAATTATAAAGAAACCCTTAGCCTGCTGGGTGAAGATGCTGAAAGAGAGGGGTTGCAGAAAACGCCGGAACGCGTAGCCAAAGCTATGCAGTTTTTAACACAGGGATATAACGCGGATGCAAAGGCAATACTTGATTCAGCCAAATTTCACGAGGAGATAAGCGAAATGATAATCGTGAAAGACATAGAATTGTACAGTATGTGTGAACATCACATGTTGCCATTTTACGGCAAGGCGCATGTGGCATACATTCCCAACGGCTATATTACGGGTCTCAGCAAAATAGCACGCGTGGTGGATGTGTATTCCAGGCGGTTACAGGTGCAGGAAAGATTAACCCACCAAATTATGGAGGTAATCCGGGATACCTTAAATCCGCTGGGTGTAGCGGTGGTAATAGAAGCTTCTCATTTGTGTATGATGATGCGCGGTGTGCAAAAGCAAAATTCTGTTACTACCACATCGGCCTTTTGCGGAGAATTTCATAAAAACGAAACAAGGAGTGAATTTATACGCCTGATAGGTTCTCATCTTCACTAAGTGTTTTTATTTCAGCAAAGGTTTATCTGAAAGTTTTATTTGCTTCAGATAAACCTTTTATATTTGGTGCATCAATCTGATTACATGAAACATGCTTTTGTATTCCCCGGCCAGGGTTCGCAGTTTGCGGGTATGGGCAAAGAACATTATGACAACAGTGCATTTGCTAAAAAATTATTTGAACAGGCAAATGAAATTTTAAAGTTTCGTATTTCAGATATCATGTTTACCGGAACGGATGAAGATCTGAAGCAAACCAGTGTAACACAGCCGGCGGTTTTTTTGCATTCCGTAATTGCCTATAAAAGTATTGAGTCGGCCAAACCAGATATGGTGGCCGGTCATTCACTGGGAGAATTTTCTGCCCTGGTTGCCAACGGAACATTAAGCTTTGAAGACGGATTGCGGTTGGTAAGTATACGGGCTACCGCTATGCAGAAGGCCTGCGAGGCTACCCCCTCTACTATGGCGGCGGTACTTTCGCTGGCAGATGAAAAAGTAGAAGAGATATGTGCCCAGGTACAGGATGAAACAGGTGAAATTGTGGTTCCGGCTAATTATAACTGCCCCGGCCAACTGGTTATAAGCGGCAGCATTAAGGGTATTGACATTGCCTGCGAACGCATGAAGGCGGCAGGGGCAAAAAGGGCACTTGTATTACCCGTTGGTGGCGCATTTCATTCTCCTTTAATGGAACCTGCAAAAAAAGAATTAAAAGCAGCTATAGAAAAAACAACTTTCCATCAGCCCACCGCGCATGTGTACCAGAATGTGGTTGCCAAAGCGGTATACGACAGGGAAGAAATAAAACAAAACCTGATTGACCAGCTCACAGGTGCTGTACGATGGACACAGAGCGTAAAGGCAATGATAAAAGATGGTGCTTCTAAATTTACAGAAGTGGGGCCCGGTAAAGTGCTGCAGGGGCTTGTATTAAAAATTGATAAATCGATGCAGACAGAGGGAATTAATTAAACCATTTCGGTATTTGGAGATTTTGAGATTGAGCGATTTTGTGATTTGCTTATATGCGGCGTCAAAAGAAATCCCAAAATCACTCAATCCCAAAATCAGCAATTCTTATACATTGATAGAACAATTGAACCATTCCCCATCCAGGGTTGCATTATAATATTTTTTATAAAAATTAATAGCGGGTTCATTCCAGTCAAGTACCTGCCACACAATACCGTTAAATTTTTTCTCTTTCGCCTCTGCAATCAGCGCATCGAACAATAATTTGCCCAGGCCCTTGCCGCGCATTTTTTCAGTTACTATAATGTCCTCCAGGTACATCCTTTGCCCTTTCCAGGTGGAATAACGGATGTAGTATAGCGCAAAACCTTCCACCCTGCCGTCAGCTTCGGCTACAAGTGCCCACCATACAGGGTTTGCTCCAAAGCCACTGTCAATAAAATGATCCAGGGTAACGGTTACTTCCTGCGGCGCTTTTTCATAAACAGCCAGTTCGGTTACCAGTTCCAGCAACCTGGGGCAATCGTCTTTGCCGGCTTTTCTAATCGTAATGCTCATTTCCAATTATTAATTCGTTTTAAAACCAGGTCCTTTCACAAACCTGCCTGGTACAGCATTTGTGTGTTCGCCATCTTTTAATACCTGCACGCCATTTACAAATACGTCCAGCATGCCGGTGGCATACTGGTGGGGTTTATCATAAGTGGCATGGTCGGCTATTTTTGCAGGATCAAAAATAACGAGGTCTGCATAATAGCCAGTTTTTATTTCACCTCTTTTCAGCAGTTTTAAATGCCTGGCAGGCAGGTTGGCTAATTTTCTTATGGCATCTCTTAATGAAAGCGCATTTTCATCGCGGCTGTATTTACCCAGCACACGGGCAAAATTTCCGTAAGCACGCGGGTGTGCATTTGATTTCAGAAAAGCACCTCCGGCGGTATAAGATGCCTCATCGCTGCCAAAACTAACCCAGGGCAATCCTACCTGCTTTTTTATATTTTCCTCGTTTATCATAAAATAGGCAACACCGATTCTTGTGCTGTCCTGTATTATCAAATCCATCGCGGTTTCTTCTGTTGGTTGTTTGCGGATAGCGGCTACTTCCTGCAATGTTTTGCCGGTAAATTTTTTTAGCGAATCCTGTTTAAAGCTGAGTAATAAAACGTTTGCGGCACCGCCGGAACCATAGTATAAATTTTCCCAGTCAGCCGCATCTGTATTCATTGCTTTTGCCATTTGTTTTCTTATAACGGGATCGTGTAGCCGCTGCCATAATTTTCCAAATCCCCCGTCCTGTAAAGAGGGTGGAAAGGAAGAGGTTAGCCCGGTGGCGCCTGCCGTATAGGCGTACATGTCGGCCGTAATATCCAGGCCTTCTTTCCTGGCTCGTTCTACCCGCCTGATAACGCTGTCCATTTTACCCCAGTTATTTTTGCCGGCCGCCTTTAAATGAAAGATTTCTGCGGGAATATGGGCTTCTTTTGAAATGCTGATTAACTCTTCCACTGCTTCATACAGTTTGTTTCCTTCGCTGCGCATATGACTGCTGTAGGTACCGCCGTATTTTGCCGCCTCTTTTGATAATGCAACCAGTTCATCTGTTTTTGCAAAAAAATCTACCGGGTAAATTAGTGCATTGGTTACACCCAGCGCTCCCTGCTCCATTGCCTGGTCTACCAATAATTTCATACTGTCGAGCTGGGCGGGGGTAGGTGCCTTATTGTCTTCGCCAACTACATACTGGCGTACAGCGCCTGTACCAACAAACGAAGCAATATTGCAGGAAATGCCTTTCTTTTCCAGGGTGTTCATGTATTGGCCCAATGTGCTCCAGTCCACGGTGTATTTAATATCGCCCTGGCCGTTTTGTAATTGTTTCTTCATGGTGCTGTTTAACGGACCAAAGCTGGACTCTGTAAATATCTCTGTTGTTACGCCCTGTCTGATATCACTTTGCGATCTGCCATCCTGGAAAAGCGATTCTTCAGAATGTCCCATCATATTAATAAAGCCCGGCGCCACCGCCAGCCCCTTTGCATCGGTTTCATTTTTTGCTTTGGCATTTGAAAGATCGCCAATAAAAGCAATGGTGTCGGCATTAACGGCGATATCTGCTTTGTAAGGCTCAGCGCCATTGCCATCGTAGACCAGGCCGTTGCGGATGATGGTATCGTACGCAGCCGGTTGCCTGCAGGCAAATAAGGCAGTCGCAATGAATGAGGCTAAAAGTATTTTTCTCATAAGTTTTTAAATAAGCAGGTAAATCTGACTTGAATTCATAAGGAAAATCGGGGCAACAGGCTAACTATATGTTGGCAGTTGTAAAAGTGCACAGGATACAATATAAAATATTGCAGCCGTAATACAACAGCCGGGGTAATAAATACCAAAAATTATTTTTTGAGATAAACCTGAAAAAGAATGGCGGCATATTACGATAAAGCTGCGGGGCCTTAGCAAAATGCCGGTGCCGCACAGCTTCTTTATTGCGCCAATGAAATATTAATCTTTATGCCACCCCTGGTATTGGTGATGGGTGCAGAGGTAGACACTTTGGGTTCTGTTCTGCGCTGGTCAAAATACAGTATAATTTTTATGCGGTTGTTAAGCACATAATCTATACTGGGAGAAATAGTGATCACCTTCTGCCCCGCGGTAGGTAAAACAGTTACCTGGTCAAGCCGGCTGTTGGAAGTGATGTCATCACGTATGCTAAAGTCGAGCGTAAACGTAATATCATTTTGTAATTTTTTCGAATCCTTTTTGCTGAAGGGCACTTTAAATGGCAGCGGGAAACCTTTCTTTTTCCAGCGGCCCCCAAATGTAAACTCGGTAGAGCGTGATTCACTCAACTGAAAATCTATCAGGCTTAAACTGAGCTGGCGCGATTTTTTATATTCGAATCTTGCGCCCATCTGGTTGGTAAGCTGCATATCAAGATCAATAAATGGCGCAAATGCCTCAGAGATGGTGATATTGGGCACCAGGAAATAGGGTACAAAATTGCCTGTTAGTGTATCAATAAAACCCGGATAACTCTGCCGCAACGGATCCTGGTACAACAGCGCAGAATTAAAGCTGTTCATACTAAGCGTACTGTTGTAGGCATGTGTAACCGTAAAATTGCTGAATATTTTTTCCATTCCCGGAATCCTGGTAAGACCGCTATAGGAAATACGCCAGTTGGGCAAAGGTTTAATACCGCTGAATGGATTGGAACTGACATTGGCATTATCCTGTTTTATTAAAGCCACACTGTTCGGGTCTTTGCCTGTATACGCAGCAAGAAAAGCCGGAATCAAAACATCCTGTGCGTATTTGCCGTAACCCTTGTAGTAGCCATCGGCATCCTGGATAGGATTGCCCGCCGCATCTTTTGAATAGGGGTTCAATTTGGCCAGGCGTTGCGATAAAACAGCGCGATAGTCCTGGAACTTGAGAAAAGTGCCGGAAACCTCATTGGGGCTTACCTTGGTAAAGAGGGTATTGAATGAAATATAACTGACACTAAAGCTTCCGGACGAGTAAGGGCTTAAACGCATCAGGTTGCCCGTGCCTGTAGAAGTAGTGTCTTTAAACAATTCAGAATAGGTTTTGCCAAAAGTTTTATCCAGGTTAACATCAATGGTGAGATCGCGTACCGGTATTAGTTGGGCATTAATTTTCAGGCTCTGGTTATAATCCTGCCGGTTCAGGTTATTCAACAGGGGATCGTGCGTAAAAAAGCCTTTGTTGGCAAACCTGTTAATGTAATTGGTATCTGGCTGGCGTCCCATAATAAAGTCAAACCCCGGCGCCATCGTTCTCCAGTTCATACCCAAAATTTTTGTACTGTCTGTATAACCTGCCAGGCTGGTAGTACCAACAGAATTATAGGTAATGCTCATTCTTTTTACAGAAGTAATCAGTCTTCCAAAAACTTTTACCACCGTACTTAATTCTGGCAATGCATTGGGGTCTCTGGGTTTTTTGCCTTTCAGGTTGGTTGAATCTGTATTTTTTTTGCCCCCTGGTGGCACCGGCGTGGGTGCGGCCTTTGGTGCATCCCAGTCCAGAGCTCTCAGGAAACGGCTTTTCTGGTAGAGCCTTGTAAAATCCAGTTCAGCGGTGGCATTCTTCTCCTGCGAGTTATTTAAGAAATTGCCAAGGCTTTTAGCCACCGGGTCCAGTGATGAAGCCAGCCACCCGTATTTGGCAATATATCCAACACGCATGGTGGTCCAGTCAAGCAGCGGCAGTTTGCTGGTAGGCAACACATAGCTGAACGTAGCCTGCTGCTGATATGAAACATTTCTGCCTCCTTTTAAGAAATTATTCCACATCTGCCGTTTCTCATAGCTGCTGAGTCTTCCGGGTGCTTCATCAACACGCGCCAGGTTGGTGGCGGTATAATCGAGGTTAAGCGACCTGGTGAAATCCCAGCGGAGTGTGTAATACCGGTCGAACGTAAAGTATTTATTATAGGTTTCAGGTAATACATCTTTTGGCCCCCCTACATTGCGCGGGCGGAATGCACCAAACTGCCTTTTCACATCGGCCCGGAAGCTAAGTATAGAGGGCATTGGATTAAGATTGAAATCTTTCAGGAACTTATACCATGGGTTCTTTGATTTAATAAAATTCTTAAATGGCTCAATGTATTTGGGATTAACAGAATAGTTGTATCCCAGCCCGCCATGGTGAACAATCAATTCATCGCTTTCAATTAAAGGGTTATGGTGTTCCTGTCTTGTATATGAATAACTGACGTCTATATTTTCAATGCTCCACAATTTTTGTTTTTTACCAGTGGTATTATTCTTTTTTACATTGGTAAAATTGATGGTTTTGATGGTGGTAATGTCTACCGCATCATTTTTGATAGAATCTTTTACATGTTTGGAAGGGGCCGCAGCCAGTTTATCTTTTAGTTTGATATCAAGGTCGTACGGATCAAACTCGGGTGTACTGAGTGTTTGCGAATAACTGGCATACATAGGAATTGAAATGCCGGCTTTCTTTGGAAAGAATTTACCCAGTTCAAGATTGGTAGCCGCGTCAAACTGCGAAAGATTGTCTTTGGCGCGTTCATTTACCCTTTGATCTATATTGCCAAAACCAACGCCTTTAAAACTGCCCGACAATGTAAGCGTACCCAAATCGGCCAGTTTTATATCCACCCTGCCCAGTGCTGCAAAGCCGCCTTTTTCATTCAGATCAGACAGGCGCAGTTCATTAAACCATACTTCTGTACACAAAGGTTCCTGCCCAATATTTTGTATGCCCAGGAACATACCGCGTACTTCACCCAGGTTGGGGTTTCCAAGAATAGCATAACTTTTCCCGTCTGCATCCGTTTCCCGGTAATAGGCCGTAGGAAGACTGGCATTGTTGCGGCGTACTTTTAGTTGTGTCAAACGCTGAAGGCTAAGCGCTAATTCATTTTGTGCGGGCCAGATAAGCGCAGGGTCGGTAGTATTGTAGGGCGTTTTTGTAAGCGGTATTTTTATTTCATAGTAGTTGCTCACAAAATCACTGCCCAGGCGTATAACGGCTACAATTGCACCTGGTTGCAGGGGGTCAACGGCGCCGCGGCCTTCTGCATGCACAAACATGGAAAGTGTGCCGTACTGGCGCAAATCAAGATTGAATGTTTTGAATACGCCTCTTGCATCATTTTTTACCAGGTTACAAATCTGCAGGCTCATGCTCTGCTCATTCTGAAAAAGGTTTACGTTGTTGTTGCTGAGCAATTGCTGGCGTTCGATGCCGGGAGGTGTAACATAGGGGATGGGGGTGCGCTTGCTGTTTTCCTCGATGTTTACCGCCAGTACATTGAATTCTGTTCCCGAATTGGCCGGTACATTGGTATAGTTGCCGGTAGTATCGATATTAAAAGTGAAATTCCTCCACTGGTTGCGTACCAGTTCAAACTGCGCAAAGCGGCAAACCACAGAATCTTCAAAACCTGTCATAAACATACGAATAAAGCGTATGGATTTAAAGTCGGGGATATTGCCCACTTTTTTCTGGTATTCGTCTATGGGTACCCGGAACAGGTACCAGTTTTCGGGTTTACCGCCGGGAATATTGGGGGTGAATGATCGTTTGTCTGTTATAAAATTCTGGCCCACGGTAAACTGGCCGGGCACAAGGTTTATTTTATATTGAAAATATTCTTCCAGCTCATTCAATGTATTGTCGCGGTTTAAATCTTCCTGGTCGGGATAAAGGGTAGCCGCGGTTGTAACGGTTGCGTTGGCATCGGCAATAGGAGAGTTGCCCTGCGGGTTATTGATTTGTTTATAACGGGCAAGGATATCCGCCTGGGCATTGTCGTATGATCCATCGCGGTAGTTTTTAAAATTGTCGTTGGCGGGGTCGGCCTGCGCCTTCAGGTAGGCTGGCGAACCCGTGCCGGTAATATTTCCCAGCTGGGCCAGGTAGGCGCCAAACTTGGCCTGCTCTGCCGTATCTCCCAGACCATCAAAACCAACGTCCTGGAAGGGCCTGTCGGCCGGGTCATTACTAAAAGCGGTTGTTACCTGTATTGGATTGGCCGGCACACTACCCCAAACCGAGCTGTTGTCAACGGCGGCTTTACCATCTGCACCGGGTAAACCATTTTCAAACTGCCGTCTTCCATCGCGCAGTACATCTTCCGAAATATTACCCAGGTTAATATAAAACTGTCCGCCGGTACTGGATGGTTTTTTCAAAAAGGGATCCTGCATCCAGAATTCTATATACTCCACATTACTGGTTTCGAAATCGGTTTGGTCAATGGCGCGCATTATACCACCCCAGCGGTTTTTAGGATTTTGTAATTTACCATCGGGTGTAATACTTCCCGGCCGGGCGTCAAAATTATAGGGACCTCTTTCTGTTGGATAAAATGCCAGGTCGAATGTAACCAGTTGTGCCTGTCCGTAATCCACCGATTTAGTGGGGTAGATTTCCTGCTGGTTAATGGCGCGAATGCGGGGATCGGTATAATCCTGGTAGCCTTTTACCGGGTTATTGGTTCCTTTGGCATCCTGCAAATTGGGTTCTATATTGTACCAGGCCAGTTTGGCGCGGTTATAACCATAAGAAAGATCATTGCTAAGGTTGGCCTCGGGGAAAAGCGGACTGGTATTGTCTTGCGGAGCAGATGCAAGCGTCCAGCTGATAAGCGGGAAGCGCAGATCAATATTGCTGGTGGCGCCTTCAAAATCATCAATATAAATAGAGCCGCTGGTACCCCTGCCTATTTGCGGGGGATGGCCCGGTTTAAGTGCGGCCATTTCTCCGTAGGCCTGTATACTACTCATTTCAGTAGTATGATAGCCCGGTAATTTATCCAGCCACCTGGTAAGCTTAGGGAATTCAGACCGGTAGTTAAAATCCAGTCCGTACATGGTATTGCGAATGGGATCGCCATCGCTGGTGCTCACTTTACTAAAATAAGGCCGTTCGCCCATACGCACCATTTGTCCGCCAATGCTAAACGTTTCTTTGGCGGTGTTTTTTATCTGGTAGTCGAGCCGCACCCCCAGGTAATTTCGCTGCTGCAAACCGAAACTGGCATTGTTTTCAAACTGCACATTTACCGGCACGCCGGAATTAACAATGGCCTGGTTAAGAATCTTAACCGTACCCAGCCCGTAATCTACCGAATAATCGATGCCTTCCTTCAGCACCGTACCACCTGCGCTAACACTAACCGAGCCTTGCGGAACATTGAATGCACCCAGCGATATTTCTGAGGCGGATGTTCCTTTGGCCTTGCCGTTTATGACAAACCGGTCAAGGTTGGCATAGGTTTTTGCAATTTCCTTAATGGTATCATACAGCGGATAAAACACGTATTGGTCTATCATAGATTGCGGGGCTCCATTAAAAGCCCTTTGCTGCAGATCACGTCCAAATGGTTCCAGCAATGGAAATACAATTCTGGCCTGCTGAGAAAAAATGGTGCGGCCTTCTATGTAGTCAAATATACCGTCGGGCTGGGGGTCGTTTCTTGTATTAAGGGTATCCAACCGCAGTAATTGCAATAATGGCACGCCGTATTTCGGCCCCTCGGGTAAATACCGTTTGGTGCCCAGGCTGGGTTGTTCGTACATTATATTCAGCGAGAAATCGGTGGGTTGTACGCCACTGAGGTAACTACCATCTTTTGTTTTCAGTACATATACGTTTTTCATCATCAAATCCCACAGGGGAAGGTTGGGACGCTGAGATGTGGCCTTCAATAATTTCAGGAACAACACTTTTTGATTGCCTGTCTTTGCTGCATTGGTATCGGGTGGTATGTCCTGCGAAAATTCGCCTACCTGTTTAATCTGGCCGTTGTAGCTATACCGGAACGCTACGCCCAATACCTCATCAGACTGCAAAGGCTGGCTGAGCGAGAGATAACCAACCTGTGGATCGAAATAGTAATCTGCGGGGGTGAGTTTCCGGGCAAATGTTTTTTCAAAATCCTGTACCTGTGTTAAACCCAGTGCATTCAGTTTTGAAGTTACAAAGGCAGAACTGCGGCTGGTAGGATCGTTAATAATGCTGCGGTATAAACTGTTTACGTCGTTATCGGGAAGGCCAAATGGCAAACGTTTATAAGGGGTAATGGCGCTGGTATTATAGGCAGAGTCTTCGCCAAGGTCCATCAGGCCTACTACATCCCTGGTATCTGTAGTAGAGCCGTTCCGGTTGGTTACCCACACTTCCATTTGCAGTATCTGCACTTTTGAAATAACTGCCGGAAGATTGGCCAGTACGCTGTTATAGTTTTTCCTGAAATACTGCGACAAAAGAAAATGCCGGTTTTCTTCATAATCGTCTGCCCTGAATTCAAAAAGATTAGAGGCGGAGCCACCCTGCAGCCCCAGGCTTTGACGTTGCGAACGCTGGTTGGCTAATACGGCGCTCACGCTCAGTTTACCAAACTGCAATTGTGTTTTAATACCAAATAATTGCTGTGCGCCCTGGATAAGAGTGCCTTTTGTTGAAAAAGATACATTTCCTGCTTCAATCCGTTTAATAATCTCATCGGGACCACCTGTATAGTCAAGTTTCAACTGGTTTTCAAAATCGAAAGTGGCCTGGGTATTAAAGCTTATCGGCAGGCGCATTTTATCGCCGATATTGGCTATCACACTTACATTGGCATTTTCCTGGAAATCGAAACCACCGCTTTTCCGGGCACGTTCGGGCAGCGTAGGGTTTTTAATGTTCTGGCCCTGGTAACCGGCTGTAATATCCACGCTGCCCTGTGGCTTGATTTCTATCTTTCCGTTTCCAAAAATGCGGTTAAACAAATTATCAGTAACGCTGAGTTTCGGTTTCAGCATTTTTTTATTGAGGCCGCTCAATACATCGGATCGTTTTTTAAAATAGTCGTCTTCGTCCCGCTTGGCGCGCAGCCTTACATATTCATCAAAAGTGAGATAGGTGGGCTTGCGGTAATAGGAATTGCCAATTTTTTCAAGGATATAATAGCGCTTTGTAACGGGATCGTACTCTATGGAATCTTTAATATTGGCGGGGTCCTTTAAATCAAGGGAGGTTCTGCCAGGGTTTGACAGTTTGTCGCCTCTTCTGTCCGTTATGGGGTATTTAAGGGAATCGCCGGGTTTGGCCTGCGCAAAAGCAGACAGGTTGCAGCCCAACAACAGTGTTAGTAAAGCAGCAAGTGTGGTTACGTGGACCTTTAGTATTAAACGACGATAAACAACCAAAACTTTGAAAGCGAAATTAGTTACGTAGAAATCAGGTCAATAGGCTTATAAAATTTTCAATGCTTTTTTGATGATATCTTCTATCTTTTCACCGGTGGGGGAGGGTGGCAACACTTTTTTTACTGCATGTTCGGCGGCCTGCCTTCCAACACCCAAAGCCAATAATGCATTTAACGCATCCTGTTCTAAACTATTGTTTACCAGCGAAGCAATATTTAGCTCGTTCACTTGCTTACTCAATTTATCGCGCAACTCCAGCACTACCCTTTCGGCTGTTTTTCTGCCGATGCCTTTAATGCTTTCAAGCAATTTCACATTTCCCTGTACGATGGCCCGGCTTATTTCTTCGGGTTTCATGGATGAAAGCATTACCCTGGCCGTTGCTGCGCCTATGCCATTAACCGCAATCAATTGTATAAAAAGCTCTTTTTCCTTTATATCAAAAAAGCCATATAAAACATGGGCGTCCTCGCGAATATGCAGATAGGTATATAACAGCCCTTCCGAAAGCGACTGTATGCTGGAATACGTGTGCAGGCTTACCTGCACTTCATACCCAACCCCATTTACATCTACCAGTACTATGGCGGGGCTTTTTTGTACAAACCTGCCTTTAACGAACGCTATCATGGCCGCGAAAATAGGAAAACCAGTGTGTAAATAGGAAAATGTGGAAATGTGAGGGACAGGATGCCGCCCTAAGCATCAGCTTTTTTTTGATTGCTGATTGCCGGATGGAGTGATTTTCAGATTTTTTTAGTGCCGCCTATAAGTAAATCACAAAATCCCGCCCTCACAAAATCATTTTGTTTCACCATTGGCACATTTATCACATTTCCACATTTGTATATTACTTTTACCGAAATTAGATGTCGTTTTATGAATCAACCAATCAGGGCTGCTATTACTGCCATAGGTGGCTATGTTCCAGAAGATACACTAACCAATTTTGACCTTGAAAAAATGGTCGATACTTCAGATGAATGGATAAAAACCCGCACCGGTATAGTTGAAAGAAGAATATTAAAAGGAGAGGGGAAGGCTACTTCCGACCTGGGCGTACCCGCCGTGCTGGAGCTTTGCAAGAAAAGGGGGATAGCTGTCTCTGAAATTGACTGTATGATTGTGGCTACCGTGACCCCCGATATGGTTTTTCCGGCCACCGCCAATATTATCTGCGATAAAGTGGGCGCTGTCAATGCCTGGGGTTTTGATATGGGTGCCGCCTGTTCCGGCTTTTTGTATGCAGTAACAACCGGAGCCAGTTTTATAGAAAGCGGCCGGTATAAAAAAGTAGTAGTAGTAGGGGCCGATAAAATGAGCGCTATTGTAGACTATTCAGATCGCAATACCTGCATTTTGTTTGGAGATGGTGCGGGCGCAGTATTGCTGGAGCCCAATACGGATGGTTACGGTATTACAGACAGTCTCTTAAAAAGCGATGGCAGTGGAAGACACTATCTGCATATGAAGGCTGGTGGTTCGCTAAAACCGGCTACTATCGAAACTGTTACCCAAAGAGAACATTTTGCCTACCAGGAAGGCCAGGCAGTTTTTAAGTTCGCAGTAAAGGGCATGGCAGATGTAACGGCCGAGTTACTGCATCGTAATAATTTAACGGGCGATGATATTGCGTGGCTGGCGCCCCACCAGGCCAATTTGCGTATCATTGATGCTACAGCCAACCGCATTGGGCTTTCAAAAGAAAAAGTAATGGTGAATATACAGCGGTATGGCAACACTACTGCTGCTACTATTCCACTTTGTTTATGGGATTGGGAAAAACAATTGCGCAAGGGCGATAATATAGTAATGGCAGCTTTTGGTGGCGGTTTTACATGGGGCGCCACGTTAATGAGGTGGGCATATTGAAAAACAGAATGTGTAAATGTGATAAATGTGACGAATGTGGAAATGCGTTCTCTATAAAACATTTTTCATAAAAACATTTCATAACATTTCTAATACCGTCTTGTCTGCCGGGCAAAAGCCATTAGCATATTTATCTCATTAGCACATTTATCACATTATTTACAGATGAACGATAAAAATTTTCCTTTGACCGGGTTCACTTCTACCGCATTGCATGGAGGGCATGAAGACGATCCGAGGGCATCTCATATAACACCTATTTATGCCACTTCCACTTTTACGTTCGATAATGCGGAGCAGGGCATGCGCCGTTTTGCCGGCCAGGAAGCGGGATATATTTATACCAGGTGGGGCAATCCCAATTTTACAGAGGCGGAAAAAACCATTTGCGCTTTTGAATCATTTGGCATTGCAGACAGCAAGGGTGCCCCTCTTCAATTAAAAGCTTTTCTGCATGCCAGCGGACAAGCGGCAATGACCACTTTATTCCTGGCCAGCCTGCAGCAGGGCGACAAAATACTATCTCATTATTCTTTGTATGGGGGCACACACGAATTATTGCACAAAGTACTGCCGCCGCTGGGTATTGATGTTATCATTGCAGATTTGCGCGATTTAAATGCAACGGAAGCAATTATTAAAAAAAATCCCGGTCTTAAATGGATGCACCTGGAAACGCCCGCCAATCCTACCATTCAATGCGTGGATATTGAAGAACTGACAAAGCTGGCCAAACAGAACGGCATGGGTATTTCTGTTGACAATACATTTGCCACACCTTACCTGCAGCAACCATTCAGGTACGGGGTTGATTTTGTTTTTCATTCTACTACCAAATTCTTAAACGGGCATGGCAGTTCTATAGGTGGTGTACTGATAGGAAGAGATATTGAACTGATGAATACAAAGTTTACCAAGTGGCACCGGCTGCTGGGCGGCAATTCCAATGCATTTGATGCCTACCTGCTAACCATGGGGATGAAAACACTTGAACTGCGTATGGAAAGACATTGCCACAATGCTATGGAAGTGGCGCATTACCTGGATGGTCATGCTGCAGTGGCAAAAGTAAATTATACCGGGCTGCCCGATCATTCTGATTTTTATACCTGTTCAAAACAAATGCGCCATCCGGGACCGATGATGAGCATTGAGTTGAAAGGTGGCCTGGCAGCCGGAAAAAAATTTATTGATAAGCTGAAGATGTGTACCAGGGCAGTTTCACTGGGCACGGTAGATACGCTGATTTCTCATCCGGCCAGCATGTCTCATTTTGGCGTAACAAAGGAAGAAAGAGAAAAATTTGGTATCACAGACGGGTTGATACGCATGAGTATCGGTATCGAAAATATACAGGATATTGCAGCAGACCTGGAACAGGCTTTACAATAACCTTAGTCTCTGCCAGGCTATTGTTTAAATAAAAAACGCTCTCACAATAAAAGTGAGGGCGTTTTTATGTAAGACAAGCATCGAAGAGACCTGGGAAAACACACTATGAACAAAACAATTTATGGCAGGTTATGCTGATTGCCGCCAGCGGACCAAGGGCTACCGGTTAACTACCGGCGCAGCCGCCAGCGTTTCTGGTGCCACCCCGCCGGCATATTTTTCGAAATTTTTTATGAACTTCCCGGCAAGCGTTTTTGCCGTAGCATCATAGGCAGCTTTATCGGCCCATGTGCTGCGTGGGTTTAATATTTCTGAGGGCACACCCGGGCAACTAACAGGAACCAACATCCCAAAAATGGGATTTGCTTCAAACTCAACAGCATCTAATTTGCCTTCCAGTGCAGCGGTAATCATAGCGCGGGTATATGAAAGTTTAATGCGGCTGCCGGTGCCATATGAACCACCGCTCCAGCCGGTATTTATCATCCATACATTTACTTTGTGGGTGCGGATTTTTTCTCCCAGCATGGCAGCATATTTACCCGGGTGCAACAACATAAATGGTGCACCAAAACAGGCGCTGAATGTAGAAGTTGGCTCCGTAATACCTGTTTCTGTACCTGCTACTTTAGCGGTATAGCCGGAAATAAACTGGTACATGGCCTGACCGGGTGTCAGCTTTGAAATTGGCGGCAGTACACCATAGGCATCGCAGGTAAGAAAGAAAATATTATTGGGAATGTCTCCAACTGAAGGTTCAATGGCATTGTTTATAAAATGCAGCGGGTAAGAAACACGGGTATTCTCTGTAATAGCCTTGCTGTGAAAATCTATTGTGTTGGTGCCGGCAAAGAACGGGGTGTTTTCTACCAGGGCACCCGGGCGCACAGCGTTATAAATAGCGGGTTCCTTCTCTTCGCTAAGGTTAATGGTCTTTGCATAGCAGCCGCCTTCAAAATTAAAGACACCGCTCCCGGTCCATCCGTGTTCGTCGTCTCCGATTAGGTAACGGTTCGGATCGGCGCTTAAAGTGGTTTTGCCGGTACCGCTTAATCCAAAGAACAGGGCCGTATCGCCACCTTCGCCCATATTGGCAGCGCAGTGCATACTTAGTACCGCGTTGTTTTGCGGTAGTATGTAATTAAGTACAGAAAAAATGCCTTTTTTAATCTCACCAGTATAACCGGTGCCTGCCAGCAAAATGGTTTTATGTTTAAAAGAAATAACGGCTGCATTTTTTTGCCGCGTACCGCATTCGGCAGGATCCAGTTTAAGATCCGGCGCAGCAAGGATGGTCCATTCCGGTGTAAAATTTTCCAGTTCTTCATCTGTTGGGCGAAGAAACATGTTATAGGCAAACAGGTTTAACCAGGGTTTTTCTGTAATTACGCGTATAGTGAGCCGGTAGCGTTCATCTGCACAGGCATAGCAGTCGCGCACCCATACATCTGGTTTTGCAGCCAGGTAAGATTTTATCTTTTTCCGTATAATATCAAAGTATTTTTCTTCCATCGGAATGTTGAAATCATTCCAGTTAACTGTGCCGGCGGTAATTTCATCTTTTATAATGAATTTGTCTTTTGGACTTCTGCCGGTAAACTCACCTGTACTAACAACCAGTGCGCCGCTGTTACTTAATAAACCTTCGCCGGAGCAAATGCTGTCTTCAATCAGTTCTTCGGGAGAAAACTGGTAATGAATACTATCCGCAACAGGAAAACCAAACCCAACAATGGGTGATGACGGGGTAGAGGTTAGTATAGACATAAACACAAACGTTTGTTAGTGCACAAAGATATACATCCCTATCAATTTTCATAATACTGGAAAACTGGTGGTATTGTAAATCAGTTTACATATTTGGCATATGGCTATCTAAAACTGACCCTATTTTAATGTATTGCTATATAATTTTAAAGAAAAGAGCATAATAATAGATATTTTGCAATTTTTATACATTTTATGGCTTTAGCTGTTATCGGATTTTTAAAGAAGAAGGCTGCACGAACAGGAAAGATGCTGATGACGCGGGGTGCTAAACGCCTGCCTGATGGTTGGGACTTTACCGGCAAAACACTATTGTGCTTTTGAATACCGTCCATCGGGATGCATCAGTAATAATTATACTTATCGGGATTGAATCCATAATTTTATGGCTCTTAAAAAATAAAACAGATATAACTGAATGAAATACCTGCCATTAAACGCCGATATTTTTATACAAAACCGTAAACGTTTTACGCAGAAAATGGAAAAAAATGCCATTGCTATTTTTAACAGCAATGACGAACTGCCATCCAACGGAGATGCACTGCTTAAATTTAAGCAGAATTCCGACCTGTACTGGTTAACCGGCATTGAACAGGAGGATACTATGCTGGTATTGTTTCCCGATAACCCGGATAAAAAATACCGCGAAGTGCTGGTGCTGGTAAGACCCAATGAACTAAAGGAGAAATGGGATGGCCGCCGGCACCGGGCAGCCGAAGCAAAAGCCATTAGTGGGGCTGCAACCGTAGTATGGCTGGACAGCCTGGACGGATTGTTACAGCAATGGATACATCTTGCAGACACTATTTATTTAAACACCAATGAGAACGACAGGAAAGCCAACCTGGTGCCGGTGCGCGATTACCGCTATGCAGAAGAAATAAAACGGCGTTATCCATTGCATGGGTACAGGCGCAGTGCCAAAATTCTCAGGGAGCTGCGGGCGATAAAATCGCCACTGGAAATTGAAGTGCTGCAAAAAGCCATAGATATTACTGATACTGCTTTCCGGCGTTTACTGAAATTTATCAGGCCGGGTGTAATGGAGTATGAAATTGAGGCAGAAATATTTCATTCATTCTTGTCGCAACGCGCCACCGGCCCCGCGTACGGTTCCATTATTGCCAGCGGCGACAGGGCCAGGACATTGCATTATGTAAGCAACAACCAGGAGTGTAAGGCAGGGGAGTTGATATTGATGGATTTTGGTGCCGAATACGGAGGGTACAATGCCGATCTGACAAGAACAGTACCCGTGAATGGCAAATTTACAAACAGGCAAAAACAAGTGTACAACGCATGCCTGGAATTGCATAATTACGCAAAGAGTTTATTGAAGCCAGGCATTACCATTCTGGAATATCACGATAAGGTGGGCGAGCATGCTACAAAGGTGTTCTTACAAATAGGGTTGTTGAAAAAAACGGATATAAAAAACGAAGACCCCGATAACAGGGCCTACCGGAAATATCTTTACCATGGCATTTCTCACCACCTTGGTATAGATGTGCATGATCTGGGCACCAAAACAGCGCCATTAAAACCAGGTATGGTATTAACTGTAGAACCCGGTATTTATATTGAAGAAGAACAAATGGGCGTGCGCATTGAAAATAATGTATGGATTACACGTAGTGGCAACAAAGACCTGATGGCCAATATACCCATTACAGCCAGCGACATAGAAAGCCTGATGAATAAATAATTAATATAACAAAAACAAATAAGCATCGCTGTTACATCGTTAACAGTGTAGTACATTTAATAATTGCCGGCTTTAGTTATGAAAAAAATTCCAAATATTTTTACGCTGCTTAATTTATTGTTTGGCTGCTGCGCCATTGTATTTGCCCTGCAAACGGAACAGATAACCATAATCCAGGCCGACGATTCTTCTACCAGCTTCAGTGTTCCTGAGCGGTTATATTATGCAGCCATTTGCATAGCCATAGCGGCTTTTATAGATTTCCTGGATGGATTTTTAGCCCGGCTTTTGCACGCCACCGGCGATATGGGTAAACAACTCGATTCTTTGAGTGATGTGGTAAGTTTTGGCGTAGCGCCGGCAGTCATCCTTTTCCAGTTTCTGCGCCTGTCTTACATGCAGCAGCAAAACGGGCTCGAAATAAATATTGCCTGGTTACTGCCGGCATTTCTGTTTGCCTGTGCAGGCGCCTACCGGCTTGCCCGGTTTAATATTGATACCACGCAAACTTATGGTTTTAAAGGAGTGCCTATACCGGCGGCGGGGCTGGTGGTGGCTTCTCTTCCGCTAATTGCTTTTTATAATTATTATGACGGAAGGGTAAATGCACTCATTTTTAATAAATGGTTTTTGTATGCGTTGATTGCCGTATTAAGTTATCTTATGATTAGCACCCTGCCCATTATGGGAATGAAGTTTAAAGACTACTCGCTGAAGAATAACCTGCCCAAACTTATATTGCTTATTATAGCAATTATTGCGGCAATTTTATTTAAATGGATGGCGGTACCGTTGGTCTTCATCGCCTACATTATCTTATCTTTGGCGCTCAAAAATAAAACTACATGACCTACACGGTGCAGGTAAAAGTAATGCCACTCAGAGAACTGCTTGATCCGCAGGGCAAGGCAGTAATGGGCGGACTAAACAACCTGGGTTTAAACAATATACAGGATGTGCGTATTGGAAAAAACATAACGCTGCAGATTGATGCTTCCACCCCCGATGCGGCTAAACAAATAGCAGAAGATGCTGCCAGGAAATTGTTGGCTAATCCGGTAATGGAATATTTTGAGGTGTTGGTTGCTTAAGTAAATAGTTGATTAGCACAAACGGTCATCCAATTTATAAAGCCCATTGCTAAAAACCGGTCAACTAATCAGCTAATAAACAGATCAACCAGTAATGCTCTACATCGTCCCCACACCTATTGGTAACCTGCAGGATATAACGCTTCGTGCACTGGAGGTACTAAAATCTGTTGACCTGATACTGGCGGAAGATACCCGCACATCTTCAAAACTGCTCAATCATTATCTTATACATAAACCACTTTCGCCCTATCACCAGCACAACGAACATAAAGTATTGCAGCACCTTGTAGACCAGTTGAATGAAGGAAAGAACATTGCGGTGATAACTGATGCCGGCACACCCGGTATTTCAGACCCCGCATTTTTGCTGGTAAGGGAGTGCATAAAAAATGCAATAAAAGTAGAAAGCCTGCCGGGTGCCACGGCTTTTGTTCCTGCCCTGGTAAACAGCGGTATACCTGCTTCGCGTTTTTGTTTTGAAGGCTTTCTTCCGCTAAAAAAAGGACGGCAAACCTTGTTAAAGCAACTGGCAACAGAAGAAAGAACCATGCTTTTTTATGAATCGCCTGTAAGACTGGTGAAAACGCTGACCGATTTTATCAGCTATTTTGGCGCCGGACGCAGGTGTTGTGTTAGCCGCGAACTGACTAAAATGTTTGAGGAAAATGCAAGGGGCACACTACAGGAGGTGTGCGAACATTTTAAACAAAAAGATGTGAAGGGAGAAATTGTAATTACTGTTGAAGGGGCATCATAGTAATTGTGGAATGTTTGCTGCATTGCATATTTCACAAAACCTAAACATCGCTGGCAGGCAGTACAGTCTTATTGGCATGATATTTTGATACACTTATTACATTAAATAATAGGTTGTATGAAAAAATTTCTTGTGGTGATAGCCGCTATATTCCCGCTCTCCATTTTGAATTATACGCAAGCGCAGATACGTAAAGTACCGGCCGAAGTAACAGAGGCTTTTAAAGCAAAATATACCGATACAAAAAACGTGGAATGGAAAGACAGGATCACATTTTTCCAGGTAGACTATGAAATGAATGGATCCAGGTATGAATCAAAATTCAGCAATAAGGGAGAATGGTTGCAAACAGAAAAGGAAGTAACCCGCGATGCCCTGCCTGCCGAAGTAAAAGACGGATACAGCAAAAGCAAATTCACGGACTGGGAACTGAAATCCGTGAGCTGGGTAGAAAGCAGGGACCATGGCATACAATACAGGCTGTTTGTACGCAAAAGCGGCATAGAAAAGAAATACCTGTATTTCGACAAGAATGGCAAACTGGTGAAGGACGCAATTACCATTTAGACCAGGCACTTTGTAAATATAACCTGAGCAGTTATACTTAGCAGGCACCCTTTCCCCCTTCCGGGAAGGGGTGCTTTCCTTTTATAGCGGCAAAGTTTATTTTCATTTTAACCTTTGTATTGCTTTATTTGCAGGAGTTTTATTGATTTTTAAAATGTTTGATGATGATGAGATTTTGTGTTCTTGCCACCTGTTTTTTGCAATGCCTTTTTGTAGCGGCCCAGCCCGGCCGCTGGCAGCAGCATGTTAAATACACAATGGATGTAACGGCTGACGTAGTGACCAATCGTTTTTCAGGTAAGCAAAAATTGGTGTATACAAATAATTCGCCCGATACGCTTTCCAAAGTATTCTACCACCTTTACTGGAATGCATTTCAGCCAAACAGCATGATGGACAACCGCAGCCGCGTGCTGGGACAGCAGGAAGTGATGGGCAAGGCCGATTGGGATGGCAGGGTTCGTGACCGGATACTGAACCTGAAACCCGACGAAATTGGCTACCAGAAAGTGAAATGGATTAAAATGAATGGCATTGCACAAACAATGAAATTGCATGAAACCATTCTTGAAGTATTGCTTGACAAGCCCATTTTACCCAAAGCTTCGGTAACATTTGATCTTGAGTTTGAAGCGCAGGTGCCGGTACAAATAAGAAGAAGCGGCCGCGATAATGCAGAAGGGGTAAGGTACAGCATGAGCCAGTGGTATCCTAAAATGTGCGAATACGATTACGAAGGATGGCATCCTACACCTTATGTGGCAAGAGAATTTTATGGCGTTTGGGGAGACTACGATGTTAGCATCAGCATAGATAAAAAATATACGGTTGCGGCTACAGGTTACCTTCAAAACGCCGGCCAGGTGGGTCATGGATATGAAGCACCCGGTACAAAAGTTTTACAGGCCTCCGGCAATACACTTAAATGGGTTTTTACAGCACCGAATGTGCATGATTTTGTCTGGGCTGCAGATCCTGATTACATACACATCAGCAAAGCTGTAAGGGATGGAATGGTATTGCATGCATTTTATAAAATTTCGCCGGAGCATTTAACTGCGCAATACAACAGTTTATCGCCCGCCCGGAAGCAGCAATACGGAAACAGTGCCGCCAATTTCATTGCCAGTTATAAAGATGAATGGGAAACGGTATTGGAAAAAGCTGCCCAGGTACTGCCTTTTATGGATAAGACTTTCGGGAAATATCCCTACAGGCAATATTCGTTTATACAAGGCGGTGATGGTGGCATGGAATACCCGATGGCCACCTTATTAAAAGGGGCGGGCACCGATGTCGTTTTCCACGAGTGGATGCATAGCTGGTACCAGATGATGATGGGCACCAATGAAAGTGAATATGCCTGGATGGATGAGGGCTTTACTTCCTATGCGGAAGACCTGGTGAGCAGGAATTTTTATGGCAGGTCTACGCTGGACAATTACAAAGAAGCAGCAAAACGCAACCCGGGCGACAAAAGACTGGCTGAAGATCTCACTTTTATTCCTGAAGACAACGGCGACTCATATGTGGGTTATTTTACACTGGCAAAAAGCGGGTTTGAAGAACCGCTGACAACACACGCAGATCATTTCAATACCAATTATGGATACAGCAATGCTGCTTATGCAAAAGGCGCGGTTTTTATGGCCCAATTGGGCTATGTGGCAGGTGCAGCCACAAGAGATAAAATTCTGCTGGAGTATTATAACCAATGGCGTTTTAAGCATCCCAATGTGAATGATTTTATCCAGGTAGCAGAGAAAAAAAGCGGCTTAAAACTGGACTGGTACCGTGAATATTTTGTAAACACCACCAAAACCATCGATTATGGCATTGATAGTTTATGGGAAGAAGGGGGCAAAACAAAAATCAGGCTTGTCAATAAGGGGAAAATGCCCATGCCTATCGATTTGCAGTTAACATTCAAAGATGGCAGCCAGGAATTGCATTATGTGCCTATGAATTTGATGTTTGGAACCAAACAGGCCGAGGATGCAGCCATACCCCGTAAAATATACGATGAATGGAACTGGACAAATCCATTTTATATTATTGAAACCAGCCGCAGACTGTCTGATGTTACGGTAGCCGAGATTGATCCCAGCCACCGGATGGCCGATATAAACAGAAAAGATAACCGGCTGGAAATTAAGTGGTAACACGGCGTAATAAACGCCATATCAGCATATCAATAAAAAACCGCTCCTGTTTATGAAGCGGTTTTTTATTGCGAACCAAGGTTAATTCATTTGCGCTTATGCAAGAACGATAACATTTCATGTCAAAAGCCTGTAAGTAGGTAAGGTTATAATGGTTTTACAGTATTTGTTGCTAAGCATCCCTTTTTGCAACATAAAAGTATATAGTCAGCAGGTATACAGCAATACCACTTTAGTAGTATTTATTCAGCAGAAGTGTTTATAAATTTAGGCGAAATGATTAAACAACATTAAACAGTTGTTACTGTTTACCTCCCAAAATACTTGTTGACTGCTTCCACTCGGTTATTTACGTGCAATTTTTCGTAAATATGGTATACATGTTTGCGCACGGTTTCCGGGCTTATAAAAAGGTTATTGGCTATTTCCTTGTACAGAAGGCCTTTGGAAAGGTGTTCCAGTATTTCCTTTTCCCTGCCAGATAAAATATTAATGGACTTTTCTTCCTGCACCGGCCCCTCGGCCACTGTTTTTCCTCTAAAAGCAGCCACTACCTTACGGGCAATCTGGCTGCTCATGGGTGCTCCGCCCTCACTTAGCTCTTTAATGGCTTCCAGCAATTTTCCCGGTGCTGTTTTTTTAAGAATATACCCATTGGCGCCTGCGCTGAGGGCCTCAAATATTTTTTCATCTTCTTCATACACAGTACACATCATATAAAGAATATCCGGGTGCATGGGTTTTAACTGACGTACACAGTCAATACCACTCATTCCACCAAGGTTAATGTCCATTAAAACGACCTGCGGGCTAAGCGCGGGTATTTTTTCTATTGCTTCTTCTGCACTTGAAAAACTCCCCAACAGGCGGTACCCGTCAGACATAATAATAATCTGTTCCAATGCGGAGCGGATATCTTTATTGTCATCAACAATACATACGGTTATAGTCATGTTGCAAAGTTGCGATTATTTACCATTAGCAGCAATACCACAAAGTGGTAATATTGCCCTTATTGCTACGCAGAAACATGTACAAGAAATTTATCTTTAAAGAAGTCCTCTTTAAATAAAGTAATTATTTCTACAATGTGGGGTCTGCACCTGCTGTCTGCAATTTCCTGTGCAAGGTCGCCACCCTTTAAACAAATTAAGCCATTGATTGCATTATTGTTTGCAATTGCTTTTTTTCTGACAAGCGGCTTCGACCATCTCCACAAATTTGCCAGTGGTGCAACAGCACGTGATACTACCGCATCAAACTTCCTGTTTTTAATATCTTCTGCCCTGGTATGTTGTGTAGTTACATTTTTGAGATCAATAGCAGCGACGATTGCATCCACCACTTTTAATTTTTTTCCAATACTGTCAGCCAGGTGAAATTTTACTTCAGGAAAAAAAATAGCCAATGGTATGCCAGGAAAACCTCCACCCGTGCCCAGGTCCAATATTTCATTTCCGGCATTGCATTCAAATACTGCTGCGATGCTAAGTGAATGCAATACATGCTTTTCATAGAGGCTGTCAATATCTTTGCGTGAAATAACATTGATTTTGCTGTTCCAGTCGCGGTACAATTCTTCCAGCGCCGCCAGTTGCTGCAACTGCTGTGGGGTAAAATCAGCAAAATATTGCAGAATCAATTCCAGTTTTTCCGTGGTTTTTTCCATAACGCAGGTGCAAAGATGAGATAATATACAAACATCCAGATATCAAACAACCACCACCAGGGCCACAAATCTTTTTCATTTAATTTTTCCATGCTTTTGTAAAATATCCAGCCCTGTACGGCTGCACGCAGTAAAAATACCAGCAGCGAAAGACGCCAGCTAAAGAAAAGAAAACTCACCATCAACAGCGGGTAAAAAAGAAAATGAGTAAGTGCGTACAGACCAAGCAAAAAACGATGTTTGCCTTTGTAAAATTTACCGGTAGTATAATGCCTGGTTTTCTGGCGTATCCAGTCTTCCCATGTTTTTTTTGGTTCAGACAATGTAATGGCTTCGGGATCTATTACTACAGCGGTATTCGTTTTTGTAGCTACCATATTTATAAAAAGATCATCGTCGCCGCCGGTAACATGATTAAGCGATGAAAAGCCTTTATTATTAAAAAAAAGTCTTTTTGTATAGGATAAATTTCTGCCCACGCCCATATACGGCGTACCTGCCAGCGCATAAGACAGGTATTGCAGGGCCGTATGAAAGGTTTCAAAACGTATCAGCTTATTCAGCAAACCCGGCTTCTTATTGTATGAGCCGTAACCGAGCACAATTTCAACACCATCAGTAAAACCGTCCTGCATTTTTTGCAGCCAGAATTCTGTAGCAGGCATACAATCAGCATCGGTTAATAATACAATTTCGTGTTTGGCTTCTTTTATACCAATGGACAACGGATATTTTTTTCCGGGAATCAGTTTGGCCTCATAATCCAGGTGCACTACCTGGAGGTGCTTAAACGTTTTTTTTAATTCTTCCAGCAGGTATTTTGTTTCATCAATACTGTTGTCGTTTACTACTATCACCTCGTGCGTGGATGGGTAAGTTTGTACCAGCACACCGGGCAGGTTATAGGCAAGATTACCTGCCTCATCCCTTGCACAAACAATGATGCTTACAGGGTGTTGTTGTGATGCTGGTTTTTCTTTTTTCTCAAAAAAGGCCACCCTGCGGAAAAATAAGCCATAATACAGTAGTTGTATCAGTGTTATAATGGCAAAAAGATAAAAGCAGATTTCCCACATATGCAGCTTCAGTTGCTCTGGTAAATTCATGTAATCAAACGGTTTAAGGGCATGCAAATTGGTTGCGAAAATAGTATATTGACGGCTGATTTCGGGATTTTTAGATGGCCGGGGGAGGGGTGATTCAGGGATTTTTTAGATTTTGGAATCTTTTTCAGCGCCAAATCACTCAATCACTCAATCTCAAAATCAACAATGGTGTTCTGGCAATTCCGTTATATTGCAGCTTTTATGGCATCATTACAATTTGATTTACAGGCAAGAGATCTTTATTCGGGTGCACGCGCCGCACGCATTACCACCGATCATGGCGAAATACTTACACCCATCTTTATGCCGGTAGGTACAGTGGGCAGTGTAAAAGCAGTTTCACAACAACAATTGAAACAGGACGTAAACGCCAGTATCATATTGGGCAATACCTATCATTTGTACCTGCGGCCGGGGCTGGATGTGCTGGAAGCGGCGGGTGGTTTGCACAGGTTTAACGGGTGGGACCGGCCCATTCTTACCGATAGTGGTGGTTACCAGGTGTTTTCGCTGGCAGCCAATCGAAAAATTTCGCAGGAAGGGGTTGTTTTCCAAAGCCATATTGATGGCAGCAGGCATTTGTTTACACCCGAAAACGTTATGGATATCCAGCGTACAATTGGCGGAGATATTATCATGGCCTTTGATGAATGCCCGCCTTATCCGAGCGATTACAATTACGCAAAAAAAAGTATGGAGCTAACGCATGCGTGGTTAGACCGGTGCATTACCCATTTTGACAACACTCCCGGTAAGTATGGGTATACACAAAACCTGTTTCCTATTGTGCAGGGTAGTACGTACGCGGATTTGCGCAAAGTATCCGCAGAGTTTGCAGCATCGAAAAATGCGCCAGGAAATGCTATTGGCGGATTAAGTGTGGGTGAACCGGAAGAAATGATGTACGAATATTGCGGTTTGTGCTGCAGTATATTGCCCGCTGATAAGCCCCGTTACCTGATGGGGGTTGGTACACCCTGGAATATACTGGAAAGTATTGCGCTGGGTATTGATATGTTTGATTGCGTAATGCCTACGCGCAACGGGCGCAATGCCATGTTGTTTACAAGCAAAGGCGTGATTAACATAGATAATAAGAAATGGGAAAAAGATTTTTCTGTTATTGACGACGGCATACCTGCGGAGCTTAGTAATTTCTATAGCAAAGCATACCTGCGGCATCTTATAAAATCGAAAGAAATTCTTGGATTAACCATTGCCAGTATTCATAACCTGGCATTTTATTTATGGCTGGTGGGTGAAGCAAGAAAACATATATTACAGGGAGATTTTCTTAGCTGGAAGAATGGCATTATCCCGGCTTTGAAACAAAGATTGTAATGCCTGCAATTTATTAACCCGGTTTTTTAAACACGTACGCCGGTAATCGCGGAAAAATTACACAGCCAGCATGGTCCATACGGAAACAGCTTTGCTACTATAACTTATCAACAACAAATTTTACCCTATTTTTGGTATTTACCACCACCGAGCTATTGATATAATCTGATGAAAATCCTGGACCGGTACATAATTAAAAACTTCCTAATCACTTTTGTATTCACCATTCTGCTGCTTACCGTTATTTCAGTGGTCATAGATACAAGTGAAAAAGCGGACGATTTTGTCAAATCCGGGCTTACCACTTCGCAGATCGTTGTCCGGTATTATATCGGTTTTGTTCCGTTTATTATCTCAATGATATTTCCGCTGATGGTTTTTATAGCGGTTATCTATTTTACATCCAAACTGGCGGGCCGTTCAGAAATAGTTGCCGTACTGGCCAGCGGGGTACGATACAGGCGTTTTTTACGGCCTTATTTTGCCGGGGGCTGTTTACTGGGTTTATTATTGTTTTATTGCAACATGTTTGTTTTTCCGAAAGGCAATCGTATACGCAGCGATTTTCAAACACGGTACATCGACAATAACAGCTCTTATTATACCGGCCAGGTAATTAATACTACTTTTTACATGAAGTCGGATCCCACTACTTATGTGGCCATCCGCTATTATGATACTGCCAACAAGGTATCCAGCGGTTTTTTTCTGCAAAAGATCAGGGGAAATAAAGTGTATTACAACCTGCGCGGCGAGTCTATCAGGTGGGACACGGCCCAAAAAAGCTGGAAAGTAGAGAATGCGGTGGAACGACAGATAGATGGTATTCATGAAACCGTAAAACAATTCCCGGCTATGAATCTTAAATTAAGTATTACACCGGCCGATTTGCGCAGGGACGAGTACCTTAAAGACAAACTTACTTCGCCGGATTTGCAACAATTTATCAGCAAAGAAGAACTCAGGGGCACCGAAGGACTGAATACGTACCGGGTAGAATACTACCGCCGCATAGCTACCCCCTTTTCTGTTGTAATACTAACCCTGCTGGGCGTCATAGTGGCCAGCCGTAAAACCAGGGGCGGCAGCGGTTTGCACCTCGCATTTGGCATTGTTGCTGCTGCGGCATTTGTAATAATGGACAGGTTTTCCATTGTTTTTTCCAGCAAAGGGCATCTTCACCCGCTGATTGCAGCCTGGATACCCAATATTATCTTTACCATTATTACTTTTTTTGTTTACCGAAAAGCGCCGAAGTAGCAGTATTGAGTATTTAGTACTTAGTATTGAGACCAGAGACAATGCGATATTTTGTTTTAGCAATTGTGAGCAACTGTATTTAACAGCAGCGATTGAACCGGAAGTCTGCACACTCAGTACTAAATGCCAAGTACCATGTGATATTTTTTAAACAATTTGAACAATTGTATTTAGTAGCAGCCATGGTCCGGAAGTCTATATACTCAGTACTAAATACTAAGTACCATGTGATATTTTTTAACAATTTGAACAACTGTATTTAGTAGCAGCCATGGTCCGGAAGTCTGTATACTCAGCACTAAATACTAAGTACCATGTGATATTTTTTAAACAATTTGAACAACTGTATTTAGTAGCAGCCATGGTCCGGAAGTCTGTATACTCAGCACTAAATACTAAGTACCATGTGATATTTTTTTAACAATTTGAACAATTGTATTTAGTAGCAGCCATGGCCCGGAAGTCTGTATACTAAGTACTAAATACTAAGTACTAAATGCGATACTACATCATAGCAGGTGAGGCCTCCGGCGATTTGCACGGCAGTAACCTCATAAAAGAAATAAAAAAACTGGATGGACAGGCTGCTATCCGGTGCTGGGGCGGAGATATGATGCAGCAGACCGGCGCAACACTGGTAAAGCATTACCGCGAACTGGCATTTATGGGTTTTATTGAAGTGATAAAGAACCTGCCGGCCATTATGCGGAACCTGAGATTTTGCAAGACGGATATAACAGCATATCGACCAGACGTTTTGGTATTGATTGATTATCCCGGTTTTAACCTGCGGATTGCGGAGTGGGCAAAAACGCAGGGTCTGAGAATTGCCTATTATATTTCTCCGCAGGTATGGGCGTGGAAAGAAAACAGGGTAAAAAAAATAAAGGCTGCAGTAGATAAAATGCTGGTCATATTGCCATTTGAAAAGGCGTTTTATAAAAAATGGCAGTATGAGGTGCAATATGTTGGCCACCCGCTGATAGAAGTTATCGAAAAAGAACAATTGCAGGTACCGGCACAATCATTTTCCGGCCGGCCCATTATTGCTTTGCTGCCCGGCAGCCGTCAGCAGGAGATAACAAAGAAATTGCCCATTATGCTGGCTGTAAGTAAATATTTTCCGGATTATCAGTTTATAGTTGCCAAGGCACCCGGACTTGATCCTGCTTTTTATGATATTTTGATGCAGCCTTACAGTAATGTTTCTTCGGTTAGCGGTCAGACTTACGCGTTATTAAAGCAATCAAAAGCGGCCCTTGTAACCAGCGGAACGGCCACTCTGGAAACTGCCTTGTTTGGGGTGCCGGAAGTTGTCTGTTATAAAAGCAGTACCATTTCTTACCAGATTGGAAAGCGCGTTATAAGGGTAAAATACATCTCGCTGGTAAACCTTATAATGGATAAACCCATCGTAAAGGAATTGATACAGGATGCGCTTACACCCGAAAACCTGCAGAAAGAATTAAATGATTTGCTCAATAATCCTCACCGCGTTGCGCAATTGAAAGCGGATTACCGCCAGTTGAAAGAAAAACTAAGTGAAGGAGGGCTGGCTTCGGCCAACGCGGCAAACAGTATTGTGGCGCTGGCGGGCGCTAATGTCTCTTTAAAAAAAATACCTTAATAATAATAACGATAATGGCAAATAAAAACATCAGGATGCTGATGCGGTTAATGCCATGCATGTATTTTATCCAGGAGCTGTTGGGAGCTTTTGGATCCCTTCTTTTTATGTACAAATATTCTGCAAACTGCCGCCAGATGCCCATAGCCAGGTTTTAATAATAATTGTAAATATAACCTACAACAACAGGGCAGAAAAAATGTTCTTTTAATTGAAAGGTGGGTTGTTAAAATCCGCTATATTTGCCGTCCGTAAAAGGGGTGTAGCTCATAAAGGGGGGCGTAGCTCAGTTGGCCAGAGCGTCCCGCAAGTAGCGGGAAGATCGCCGGTTCAATAAAAGTTTTTTATAAAAGGGGGGTGTAGCTCAGTTGACCAGAGCGTCCCGCAAGTAGCGGGAAGATCGCCGGTTCAATAGAAGTTTTTTATAAAAGGGGGACGTAGCTCAGTTGGCCAGAGCGTCCCGCAAGTAGCGGGAAGATCGCCGGTTCAATAAAAGTTTTTTATAAAAGGGGGGCGTAGCTCAGTTGGCTAGAGCGTCCCGCAAGTAGCGGGAAGATCGCCGGTTCAATAAAAGTTTTTTATAAAAGGGGGGTTAGCTCAGTTGGCTAGAGCGCTTGCATGGCATGCAAGAGGTCGTCGGTTCGACCCCGATACTCTCCACACTACTGCAAAGGGTTTCATACAAATGAAACCCTTATTTTATGCAGGTCATTATATTGTTGTAAAGGGTTAAATTTTATAGCTGATAAAAATGGTACAGCCAAAGCCATCGCAAAAAACAGTCGTTTTACTTTCTCCCCACCGTTTGTCAAAGGATTACCTGTTGCTGTCGGCGCTGCATATTATCAAATCTGCCGGTGTTGAATACAAAGACGAAGAACTGACCCCTGCCGTGGTAAGAAATTATTTTGCCGGCTATCCAAAAGAAGTGAAAGACCCAATGGCCGCCTTTAACCAGGCCGGCATAAGCGGGCTCACTGCGGAAATCAAAAAGAAATTCGCCATACAAAAAGCGGGCCTTGGCTTTGAGCGGTATTTCAGCAATGCCATGATGAGCAGGTTGCATGAGTTGATGGGCCGGTTAAGGCCCTTTGCCGTTAATATGAAATGGTATCACAAATTACCGGCAGAGAAGGGACGATTTACAACTGCCCCCTGTGTTTTTAGCAACGACAAACCGGGGCTGCGTTTCGAAGTGGTAGCCCTTAATGGTAGGGTTGAACTGGAGACAAAGCTTGTAATTAATGGAACCGTTTGTCCATACACAGATTTTGACCGGTATGATTTTTTATTGCGGCGCAACAATGAATATTTTCTGCTGGGCTACAAAGATTACCAAACGCTGGAGTGGTTAAAAGAAAACGATCCGCGGCAATACAGTCGCCAGCCGCAGCAAATGGCAGAACAGGTACTGGCCAGGCTGGAGACAGACTATACGGTGAACCGTAACAACCTGTTCGATAAAAAAGAAATATTGGTAACGCCCGTAAGCAGGGTAATGTTAAGCGAAATAAGCCAGTCTTTTTTAATGCTTACCCCCCAATGGAATTATGATGGTATAATGGTGGATGGCCCCTGGCAACCCGCGCTTGAGCTGGTGCGCAATGGTGAACAATACCTGATTCAGCGAAACAGGGAATCTGAAACTTCATTTGTACAATTGCTGGAATCATTGCATAAGAATTTCAGTAAACAACTGAACGGCTACTATTACCTGCCATTTGCAGAGGCACAAAAAAATCAATGGTTTTTGAAAGTATACCACCGCCTGCTGGAGCAGAATGTAGAAGTAACAGGAATGGATATGCTGCAGCATTTCAGGTATTCATCGCACAAGGTGCAGGTGGCTGCAGAGATTGAAAAGGAAAACGGGCAAATACTCGTGTTGCAAATGGTTGTGTCTTTTGGCAAGGAAAAAGTGCTCCTGCAGGAGTTGCAAAAAATGATTCGAGCCGGTCAGCGCAGTATATTATTGAATGATGGTTCTTTGGGAATATTGGATGATGAATGGCTGGGGCAATACGGCGCTATTATCCGCCACGGGAAAATAATGGATGGTCATACGGTACAGGTGCCCCGATGGCTGGCATTTGCTGAGCAGCATGCTACCATTGAAACGCAGGTGTTGAAACCTGTTTTAAAAAAAACCTGGTGGCAAAAATGGCAGCAATGGCAACAGGGAAATGAATGTGTATATACCATGCCATCAACGGTAACGGCCAGCCTGCGTCCTTACCAGCAAAAAGGATTTGAATGGATGGTATTGCTGGCGGAGGCGGGTGCGGGCGCCTGCCTGGCAGATGATATGGGCCTGGGTAAAACTCTCCAAACCATTTGTTTTCTTGCTTACCAGTCTGCACAACATGACGGCAGCAGGCACCTGGTTATTTGTCCTTCTTCGCTGTTGTATAACTGGCAACAGGAGTTGCAAAAATTTGCACCCCATTTAAATGTGCGGGTATACCACGGCGCCGGACGCGATACAGCCTTATTGTCTGCCGGTTCTTATGATATTATTATTACCAGTTATGGCACCCTGCGAATCGACGCGGAGCAGTTCACTGCAGTTGATTTTGCCACCATTGTACTCGATGAAAGTCATAATATTAAAAATCCAGCATCGCAAACAACACGGGCGGTGAGCCAGTTGCGTGCAGCCACGCGTATTGCATTAAGCGGTACGCCGGTTATGAACAATACATTCGATTTGTATGCGCAGCTGAATTTTTTATTGCCGGGTTTATTTGGCAGCCGCGAGTTTTTTAAACGTGAATATGCTGATGCCATTGACAAGGACCAGGATGCAGGCAAGATTAAAGCATTGCGGCAGCTGACCGATCCGTTTATTTTACGGCGTACCAAGGAACAGGTAGAAGCGGAATTGCCGGTAAAGACCGAAACCATTTTATGGTGCGAAATGAACGCTGCGCAAAAAGAATTGTACGATACGATAAGGGATAATATTAAGAACAGTCTTTTCCTGGATATACAAACAAACGGGCTGAACAAGAGTAAACTGGCGGTACTGGCAGGCATTATGAGACTACGGCAGGTTTGCAATTCGCCCATGCTATTGCCGTCAGAAGAGCAAACCTGTACAGATTCTGTAAAAACAAAAGTGTTGCTGGATGAACTGGCCAATAACCTTGCAGATCATAAGGTGCTGGTATTTTCACAGTTTACGGGCATGCTGCACCTGCTGGCCGAAAACCTTACAGCACAGGGCATCCATTTTTATCATTTCGACGGACAAACTGCGCCAGCTAAAAGAGCCGAAATGGTAACTGCTTTTCAGCAGGAAGACAACCCGGTGAATGTATTTTTAATAAGTCTTAAAGCAGGTAATGCCGGCCTTAATTTAACGGCAGCCAACTATGTGTTCTTGTTTGATCCCTGGTGGAATACAGCTGTGCAGCAGCAGGCTATCGACCGCACACACCGTATTGGTCAGACAAAAAGCGTGTTTGCCTATAAAATGATCTGCCGAGGCACCATTGAAGAAAAAATCGTTGCACTGCAGGAAAGAAAAAAACAACTCGCAGAAGAACTCGTTTCCGCAGAAGAGGGATTTGTAAAGGCGCTGACCGAAGACGATATCGCTTATTTATTCAGTTGATGCTGCTCCGCATCATGTACGATGTTGTTTTTAAAAGAAACTGCAAATAGTAAAATCTTCCATCAAGACAGTAAAACCTGACATTGAATCAGCAACCCGGCTGTTCTAATTTAATGCCTTGATTCAAAGGGCGTTTCGGCTCCCTGTTTCGCACTGTAACGGTTGTGTAAAAGCGTTGTTATCCGTAACAACATTGCTATATGGAAAGATGTATTTAGCCCTCCATGGCTCCTTTCTTTTATACCAACCTGATTGCAGCAAAAAATAAAGCGTATCCAAAATTGTAAATGCCCGGTAAAATACCGGCAAAAAACAGATTGCATCATCATTACCGACTGCCATGTTTGTAAAAAAATATTTCGAAGCATTTGATACGGGCTGCACACGCTTTTCCAAAGCAAGAACGATTACCGAAACGGATATAGTAATACATGCCGGCCAGTCAGGCGACTTTTTTCCCCATCACATGGATGAAGAATGGTGCAAAAACCAGCCCTTTAAGAAAAGAATAGCGCATGGTACATTGATTTTTACTGTGGCCATTGGTCTTACTGCAGATTTTGTAAATGAGGTTTCCATGACCTATGGGTATGAAAGACTTCGGTTTATCAAACCTGTATTTATTGGCGATACCATTCGTACAACGATTACTATTAAAGATAAAAAAGACCATAAGAAGCCAGGTTTTGGCCTGGTAACTGAGCTGGTGGAAACATTCAACCAGCACCATGAACTGGTAATGGTGTGCGAACATATATTGATAGTGGAGAAGGAGGCGTGAGACGTCAGGCGTCAGGCGTGAGACGTCAGCCGCCGGAGGCTCCCTACTCACACCTGACGCCTCGCGGACTAAGGAAACAATAATAAAGAACAAAAACAATGGCTGCAATCATTTTAAATGGTATAACATGGGGGCATAGCAGGGGCATTACGCCATTGCTGGCCTTGTCGCAGCGTTATTCAGAACTGCATCCCGGTGTAGAAATAAGATGGAAGAAAAGAACCCTCCAGGAATTTGCGGACTATTCCGTTGAGGAGCTGACAAAAGAATATGACCTGCTTATTATTGATCATCCCTGGGTGGGCTGCGCGGCGGCTACCCGTTGCGTGCTGCCCCTGGATGATTGCCTGCCGGCAGGATACCTGGATGATCAACAGTTGCATTCCGTTGGTGCATCGCATAATAGTTACCGTTATGAAGGCAGTCAATGGGCACTTGCCATTGACGCGGCTGCACCGGCAGCCAGCTACCGCAATGATTTACTGGTACAGCACAAAGTAGCTGTTCCGCAGACATGGGAAGAATTAATTGCCCTTGCAAAAAAAGGCAGAGTGGCTTTGCCGGCCATACCTATTGATATACTTATGAATTTTTACACTTTTTGTCTTGCGCACAAAGGCCGGTTATTTGCCGATAATGGGAGCGTAGTGGATGAAGAAACGGGTATCGCTGCTATTGAAACCATGAAAGAATTATATGGCCTGGTTAACAAAGAAATGTTCGGCTTCAACCCTATTGCTGTAGCAGAACGCATGAGCCATACCAATGATTACTGGTATTGTCCGCTTGCCTATGCTTATTCAAACTATACCAGGCAGGGTTATGCGGCCCATATTCTTCATTATACAAACGTGGTGTCATTTAAGGGGCGGCGGCTTAGCACTACTATTGGCGGCACCGGTTTATCAGTCTCGGCATTCAGTAAAAATATGGCGGTTGCGGCAGACTTTGCCCGGATGGCGGTTTCTGCCACCTGCCAGCGGACCATGTATGTGCAGCATGGTGGGCAGCCCGGCCACCGCGCTGCGTGGACAGATGCATTTGCCAACCTGCTTACCAATAATTTTTTTAATGAGGTATTACCGGTTATTGATAACAGTTACATGCGGCCCCGCTACAACGGCTACCTGTATTTCCAGGACCATGCAGGAACGCCGCTTCAGCAATGTTTATTAAATGATAGTAATCCTGCACATACATTGAAAGAAATGAATAAAATATACCGGCAAAGCCTTGTAAATAAACAATCAAAAATTATCGTATGACGGGTTTGCCATTACAGGGTATAGTAGTGCTGGAATTCTGCCAGTACCTGTCGGGTCCGGCGGCCGGTTTACGGCTGGCCGATTTGGGCGCCAGGGTTATTAAAATAGAGCCGCCTGGTATTGGCGAACCAGGAAGAAAATTATCCATCAGGGATCTTTGGGTAGATGACGATTCCCTGCTGTTTCACACGGTAAACAGGAACAAAGAGAGTTTTGCGGCCAACCTGAAAAACAGCGATGACCTGGCTACAATAAAAAAGATCATCACAAAAGCAGATGTGCTTATCCATAATTTCAGACCGGGTGTCATGAAAAAATTCGGACTCGGCTATTCAGACATTCAGCAAATCAATCCGGACCTTATCTATGCAGCCATCAGCGGCTATGGCAATGAAGGGCCGTGGAAAAATAAACCAGGCCAGGATTTATTGTTGCAATCAATGACCGGGCTTGCCTATACAACCGGTAATGGCAACAACGGGCCTGTACCGTTTGGTATTGCCATTGCAGATATTTTATGCGGGGCTCAGTTGGTACAAGGTATAATTGCAGCGTTGATTCGGAAGCATAAAAAGGGTAAGGGCGCTTTAATTGAAATAAGCCTGATGGAGTCATTGCTGGATTTTCAGTTTGAATTGTTGACGACATATTATACCAGCCGTTCACAACCGCAAAGAAGCCATATCAATAACGGCCATCCGTTGTTAAGCGCGCCTTATGGCATCTATGCCGCCACAGACGGGCACCTGGCACTGGCTATGATGGACATCACTATTTTAGCAAAGGCAATTGACTGTGAAGCCCTGATGGGTTTTGCCAATGAGCAGGCTTTTGCCGCCAGGGATGAAATAAAAAATATACTGGCAAAACACATAGCAGGGCAGCCTGTTGCCTACTGGGTTCAGTTATTGCAGCAACAGGGACTTTGGGCAATGGAAGTATTTGACTGGGAACAAATGATGCAGCATGATGCGTATAAAAAGTTGCAGATGGAGCAAACGATACAGGCAGGAGGTAAAGAAATAATAACCACCCGCTGCCCAATAAGAATAAATGGCAAAAAATTGTTTTCGAACATGCGTGCGCCACGGGTGGGTGAACACAATGAAAGAATAAGTAAAGATTTTATAAACATTTAGCCGTGGTATATGCCGATTCAACTGGTTCTGTTGCCGGGTAAAATCAGGCCGTCATGTATCATACGTTTAAACCAGGTAGCATGAACTTACTAGAAGATATATTGGTGGTCGATTTCAGCCAGTTTTTATCGGGCCCTTCTGCTGCATTGCGCCTGGCCGATATGGGCGCACAGGTAATAAAAATTGAAAAGCCGGGCACAGGAGATATTTGCAGGCAGTTATACGTTTCTGATGTAATGATAGAGGAAGAATCGACCATTTTTCATGCCATCAACCGCAATAAAAAAAGTTATGCGGCAGATTTAAAAAATGCAGCCCACCTTGAAAAAATTAAACAATTACTTACCAGGGCAGATGTAATGATGCACAATTTCAGGCCTGGTGTAATGGATCGTATAGGGCTGGATTATGAAACAGTGAAGCGCATCAACCCGCAGATAATTTATGCCGAAGTAAGCGGATACGGCACCGAAGGTCCCTGGAAAGATTTGCCCGGTCAGGACCTGTTGCTCCAGGCTGCTTCCGGTCTTACCTGGCTCAGTAATAACAGTAATGAAGACCCCACACCGATGGGAGTAGCCGTGGTAGACATTATGGCCGGCACACACCTGGCACAGGGTATCCTGGCTTCATTGTACAGGCGAATGCTTACCAATGAGGGCGCTCTTGTGCAGGTGAGTATGTTTGAAAGCATTCTGGACTTTCAATTTGAAGTACTGACATGTTATTACAACGATGGCAACCGGCTGCCGGTAAGAAGTGAAGTAAACAGCGGTCATGCATACATTGCAGCACCATATGGCATTTATAAAACCAAAGACGATTATATTGCACTTGCAATGAATAACATTGTTTTGCTGGCCGGCCTGCTGCATTGTGAACCCCTGAAACAGTTTGCTGATAGCAACGACTGGTTTGTAAAAAGAGACAATATCAAAAAAATACTGGGAAACCACCTGGCAACGGGCACAACAGCGGGCTGGCTGCAGGTACTTGAAAAAGCCGATATCTGGTGCGCCCGGGTAATGGACTACGATGCACTGGTAAAAGAAGATGGTTACCGCAGGCTGAATATGGAAATTGTAGTAAAAACAACCAATGGGCTATCTGTTACCACCACACGGTGCCCCATACACGTAGATGGAAAAATTCTGGTATCGGAAAGAGGCGCCCCCCTGCTGGGCGAACACAATAAAGAGATAGAATACCTTTTTGGATTGAAGGAACCAGCCGAAGACGGTTCGTTGGCCCGTTAGTTGTAAATTAAACAGGGTTCGCACACCAGCTTGTTGAGAAAAAAAATCAGTCATCAGTAAACGGCATCAGCCATAACGAATGCTTCAGCCAATCATTGATACACATGTGCATATCTGGGATCTTAAGCGGGCCAGCTATCCCTGGCTGCAGCATGATACATCTGTACTGGCGCGCAGCTACACCCTTGATGAGCTGGAACCTGAAAGAAAGAAAACCAATGTAGTTGCCGGCATACTGGTGCAGGCCGCAGGTAATACAGAAGATACGGAACTGATGCTGGAAGCGGCGAGAGCAACCGGCTGGATAAAGGGTATTGTTGGTTGGCTGCCCCTCATGAACCCCAGGGCCACCCAAAAACTACTGGAAGAAAAATACACAAAAGAGAAATATTTTAAAGGTGTGCGCCACCAGGTGCATGACGAAGAAAATATCCGGTGGCTACTGCAACCGGCAGTTATAGAAAGCCTGCAGATCATTGCTGCCCATAACCTGCCTTATGATATAGTAGGTATATTGCCGGGTCATATAGATATAGCTATTAAACTGGCGGAACAGGTACCCGCACTACGTATGGTGTTCGACCACCTGAACCAGCCACCTGTTGCCAGTAAAGAAAAATTTGGCCAATGGGGCACCCTATTGAAAACCGCCGCAGAAAATAAAAATTTTTACGCAAAAATATCGGGACTCGGTACTGTTTCGGGCATTGGAAAAAGCTGGGGCGCAATAGATTTGCTTCCTTATATAGAATACGTATTGATGCAGTTTGGAACAGACAGGTGCTTTTGCGGGGGAGACTGGCCGGTATCTTTATTAGCGGGCAGTTACAGCAAAACCTGGCAGGTGTATGAAGAGGTATTATCAGCATTGCTCAGCGAAAAAGAAAAGCAAAAAGTATTATATGACAGTGCGGCCCGGTTTTATACACTGGAATAATAACGGTTGATCTGTTAATCGGTCAGTAGCTTATGGAAGTATTAAACGGTGTCTTGTTTCACGCGGTGGGCGCTTCCGGCGCAGCCATGTGTTATACACCACAAAAGAAAGTAAGGAACTGGAGCTGGCAAACATACTGGCTGGCGCAGGCATTTGTTTGCTGGTTACTCCTGCCCGTTATTGTTGCATGGATTACCATACCACAATTGCGACAGGTATTAAAAGAGGCACCTTCTTCCGCCATGTGGCATTCATTTCTTTTGGGCATGGCATACGGTGTTGGCGGTACTGCTTTCGGCATTGCCATTCGTTATGTTGGTTTCTCATTAACCTATGCCATTTCTGTTGGTATCAGTTGTGTATTGGGTACTTTGCTGCCACCGCTTGTACAAGGTACACTGTATTCCGTATTGAAAAGCAATGGGGCTTTATTTATCAGCAGCGGCGTACTGATGGGTGCATTGGGAATCGCATTTTGCGGCATAGCCGGCAGCAATAAAGAAAAAGACCTGGCGCAATTGCAAAACAATGCAACTGGCTTTTCACTGGCAAAAGGATTGCCGCTTTGCCTGCTGGCAGGTATTTTATCTGCCCTGTATGGATTTTCAATAGACCAGGGTCAGCCGGTATCAGAAATAGCCGCAAAATACGGTGCGGGAAATTTCCGGGTAAATGTAGTGTACCTTTTTTCCAATTCAGGTGCTTTTGTAACCACCTTATTGTATTGTTTGTACCTGCATAGAAAAGAAAAAACCTTTGCCGAATACAGCACGTCGGGCAAAACCAGCCTGCGCATGAATTACCTGATGGCCATGCTGACCGGCCTGTTATGGTATGGGCAGTTCTTTTTCTACGGACTGGGGCATGTAAGAATGGGAACATATAAATTTTCCAGCTGGGCCATTCATATGATCATGCTGGTGTTATTCAGCAGCGTTGCGGGTTTAATAATGAAAGAATGGACAGCCTGCAGCAAGAAAACAAAAAAAATACTGGCCGCTGCCCTGGTGGTCTTAGTGGCAGCCATATTGGTACTGAGTTATGGAAATTACCTGGGCAGTTCATAGTTCGTTTTAAGTGACATACAATTCAAATAAGTATATACTGCGTTGCAGAAAAGAAACAATCAGTTATCAGTAATGCAGACATCAGCCAATAAATGATTTTATCAAATCCAATTTATATAATCGGAGCGGGGGGCATTGTAAATGCCGCACATTTGCCGGCTTATAAAATAGCAGGTTATAATGTGCAGGGTATTTATGACATCGATGTAAATAAAGCAAAGGACACGGCGGAAAGACACCATGTGCCGCATGTGTTTACTGGTATAGCAGCCATGATGGCGCATGCACCGGCCAGCGCTGTATTTGATATTGCTGTTCCGGGTTCTGAGACCATCCCTTTGTTAAACCAGTTACCTGAAGGTGCGGCTGTTTTATTGCAAAAGCCAATGGGTGAAAATTATACTCAGGCAAAAGAAATACTTGCGCTGACCCAAACAAAAAAAATGCTGGCAGCTATTAATTTTCAATTACGTTATGCCCCCTATATTCTGGCAGCAAAAGATTTAATTAACCGGAATTGCATTGGAGAACTGAATGATGTTGAAATAAATGTAAATGTTTATACGCCCTGGCACCTGTGGAATTTTTTAATGGTGTCGCCAAGGGTGGAGATTTTATACCATAGTATTCATTATATAGATTTGGTTAGAAATTTACTGGGCAACCCGGTATCTGTATATGCAAAAACAACAAAGCACCCTGCAATGCCGGAACTGGCATCTGTGCGCAGTAATATTATAATGGACTATGGCGACATGGTAAGGGCCAATATCCTTACCAATCATTGTCATAATTACGGAACGCCCAAACAGCAATCTTATATAAAGATAGAAGGCAGCAAAGGCGCTATAAAGATAAATTTCGGTGCATTGATAAATTATCCAAGGGGTGCTGCCGATAGTTTCGAATACATTTTACAGGGGGGCGATGGCGAACCTCAATGGCAGGAGATGAAAATTGAGGGTAGCTGGTTTCCGCATGCCTTTATTGGCAGTATGCAACAGCTAATAATGGCAAAGCAGGGATTAATTGCGCGACCAGATAATGATGTGGCAGACTGCATTCACACTATGGCGTGTATGGAAGCTGCTTATATTTCGAGTGAACAGGGAGGTATAAGACCGGATCAATTATAGGATCAGCACTTAACATTCATTTACAAAGCAATACTGATGGGTATTCCGGTTAAGAAAATAAGTTTGACAGGCATTGTTTGTTTTTTTGCATTAAACCTGTTAATGGCGCAACAAAAAGGGTTGGTAACCATCGTGCAGGATACAAACCCGCCTGCCCGTGTACAATTTGGCATAGAAAGATTAACCATTGCATTGCGGGAAGCTGGTTATACAACACAGGTAACTGAAAAAATAAAGGTCGGGAATAAGCACACAATCGTTGTAACGGATTTAAAAAACAGGGGAGTACTTATTGAGGAGGGGCCCGAATATTCAACTATTGAGCCCGGTAAAGAAGGTTATACAATTCAGTCTGATAAAATTGCAGGTGTCTTCGCCGATAAAAACCAGGGTATTATGATTGGCGGCGCAGATGCTTCAGGCGTTTTGTATGGATGCCTGGAACTGGCCAGGCGGATAAAACAAATAAAAAAGATCCCTGTATCAATCAGTGTAACAGATCAACCCGAGATGGTATTGCGGGGAGCCTGTATTGGTATTCAGAAGCCTTATTACCTGCCTGGTCGCACCGTCTATGAATACCCGTATACGCCCGAAACTTTTCCCTGGTTGTATGATAAACAATTGTGGATACAATACCTGGATTCAATGGTAGCCAATCGCATGAATTCGCTGTACCTGTGGAATGGGCATCCCTTTGCATCGCTGGTGCGGCTGAAAGATTACCCCTATGCGGTAGAAGTAGATGATGCTACCTTTAAAAAAAACGAAGACATCTACCGGTTTCTTACAACCGAAGCTGATAAAAGAGGCATATGGGTAATACAGATGTTTTATAATATCATCGTTTCAAAGCCATTCGCGGAATTTCACCATATAAAAACACAGGACAGGGAGCGGCCCATTATACCGCTTATAGCAGACTATACAAGAAAATCCATTGCCGCCTTTGTTGAAAAATATCCCAATGTTGGATTGATGGTTTGCCTGGGCGAGGCCATGGAAGGCGTTGGCAACGACGATATAGACTGGTTTACCAAAACAATTATTCCAGGTGTGCAGGATGGTTTAAAAGCATTGCACCAGACAAAGGAGCCACCCATTGTACTGCGGGCACATGATACGGATGCACCGTCTGTAATAAACGCAGCACTACCGTTCTACAAGAATTTATACACGGAGGCGAAATTTAATGGCGAATCGTTGACTACGCCAAGGCCAAGGGGTGCATGGGCGCAGCTGCACCAGACACTATCTCATTTAGGGAGTGTACAAATAGAAAATGTGCATATCATGGCCAATCTCGAACCATTCCGTTATGGGGCAATAAGCTTTATTCAGCAATCTGTAATAGGCATGCATGAAGTAATGTGGGGCAATGGGCTGCATTTGTACCCTCAGGCCTCCTACTGGGACTGGCCCTACGCCGCCGACAGTGTAAAGGGAAAAAGACTACTTCAAATAGAAAGGGATTGGATATGGTATGCGGCATGGGCCAGGTACGCATGGCGGGCCCACAGAGACAGTATGGATGAGGTAAATTACTGGGGCCGGATGCTGGCTTCAAAATATGGTTGCAGCAATGCGCAGGGGAAAAAGATCCTTGAAGCGTATAATCGTTCCGGTGAGATTGCCCCCAAACTATTGAGACGTTTTGGTATTACGGATGGTAACCGGCAAACGCTGACATTGGGTATGCTGATGACGCAACTCATCAATCCTTACCGGTATGGTTTGTTTACACTGCTGTATGAAAGTGAAAGCCCCGAAGGAGAGATGCTGGTGCAATATGCAGAGAAGGAGTGGAAAGGCGAAAAGCATACCGGTGAAACACCGGTGCAAATCATGCACGAGGTGAAAAACGATGCAAACAACGCAGTAAAAGCCATTGATGCCGCCGCAAAAACCGTCAGTAAGAATAAAGATGAATTTGAACGCCTGCAAAACGATATGTATTGCTACCAGGCCCTGGCCTGCCACTATGCACTAAAGACAGAAGCCGCCCTGCATATTCTGCGTTACAAGTATTCAAATGATATAGCAGACCTGGAAGCGGCACTGCCTTTATTGCGGAAAAGCGTTGCCTATTACCGGAAGCTGGTAGTGCTTACAAAGGACCGCTATCTTTATGCAAACAGCATGCAAACACAGCAAAGAAAAATCCCTTTGCGTGGTGTAAACGGCACTTTTAAAACGTGGGCAGAAGTACTGGGGCCTTTTGAAAATGAGCTGCACCACTTTACAAAGAAGCTGGATTCGCTGAAAAACCATTCCGGGAAACAGGATAATACAATAATTTCTTTGCAAAATGCGGCGGCAACCCTGGTTGATTTGACAGGGAAAAATTTTATCATAGACAGTGGCGCCCGGGTATTTGCAGATACCAATTTGGTGATTACCACTTATGCAAAAGAGTTACAAGGATTAAAAGGTGTTTTATTTTCTTATCAGCAGCAGGTAAAAGAAGGCGTATCTCTCCATTTTACCAGCAACAACCCGGTAAAAGTGCTGGTAGGTTTTTTTAATGAAAAAGCTACGGTATTTTCAAAAACGAATCTGTACCTGAAAGCGCCTGAGCTGGAAACCAATGCCAGCGCCAATGATTACGGACAGGCAGAAACAAAAATTGCCAATGCGCTGGTGATAAAAGGAATGCCGCCGGTAAATATCCATACCTATAATTTTCCGGCAGGCAGTAATACGCTGCAATTGGCAAAAGGCGTATGCCTGGTGCTGGGATGGGTTGATGATAAACAAGTCATGCCACAGTACGACGCAGGATTGACGGAAAACGGAACCAGCAGGGAAATTGACTGGTTGTTTGAATAGACAGGTAAAAAATACATCAATGAAATTAATTTTCACGCTGACAGTTTTTTTTGTAGCGAACAATGTCTCAGCGCAATCATTACAACTATGGTATAATAAGCCCGCCGTAAAATGGACGGAGGCATTGCCCATTGGTAATGGCAGGCTGGGCGCTATGATCTTCGGTGGCATAGAAGAAGACCATTTGCAGTTCAATGAAGAAACATTATGGACGGGGGGACCGCGTAATTATAACCGCAAGGGTGCGTCAAAATATTTAGACAGCATTCGTCAGCTACTGTTTGCAGGCAGGCAAAAAGAAGCCGACCAGATGGCGGAAGAACATTTTATGGGATTGAAATCTGATGAAGGAGACCGCGCCGCCTGGATAAACAAGATAAAATCGATGAATGGCATCAAGCGCAATCCTGCACTGGAAAATTTTAATGACCATCAATGGAAGCTGATGCAGGTGCCTTCTTACGACGGATGGGAAGCCATTGGGTTTGAAGGATTGGATGGCGCAGTTTGGTTTAGAAAGACGTTTGAACTGCCGGTCGGCTGGACAGGTAAAAACATGGTGCTTGATTTGAACAGGATACGCGACCAGGATTACACCTATGTAAATGGCAAGCTGGTGGGCAGCATGGAAACTGCCGACCCCAGGAAATATACCATTCAAAAAGAAAACCTGCATGCAGGCATTAATACCATTGCGGTTTTGGTATTGAATTTTGACAACAAAGGTGGCATCATGGGCTATAAAGATACCAGCCGGCATATTGGTATTTACCCGGAAGGAGAGAATGAACAATCAAAAATTTCTTTAAATGGTGGCTGGAAATATTTTATACAGAATGACGAGCCGCCTGCCATTGGTCATTACCAGGCTGACTACCAGCCTTTCGGGGATGTGTGGTTGCATTTTGGCAATACCTCTGCGGCCCTTAATTATAAAAGAGAGCTGGATATTTCAAAAGCCGTGGCGGCCACCAGCTATACTGCAGACGGGGTTGAATATAAAAGAGAATATTTTGCCAGTGTGCCCAACCAGGTGATGGCGGTACATGTTACAGCCAGTAAGAAAAATAGTATCAGTCTCGATGCTGCTTTAACCAGCCCGCATAAACATGCTGCCGTAGCAAAAATAAACGATAACACCATCAGCCTTTCGGTAAAAGTAAAAGATGGCGTAATGAAAGGGCTGAGCTACCTGCAGGTAAATGCCAGCGGAGGATCTTTGAAGGTGCAGAACAATAAAATTATTGTCAGCAATGCAAACGATGTGGTAATATACCTTACTGCCGGTACCAACTATGTAAACTATAAAAATGTATCCGCCGATCCTGCTGCGGCCTGTATAAACGGATTGAAAAGTACTGCCGGTAAGAAATACAACGAAATAAAAGCGGCCCATATAAAGGAGTACCAGGCATATTTTAACAGCCTGTCTGTTGATTTTGGCAGGAACGGTAATGAAAACTTACCTACAAACGAAAGGATAGAAAAATTTGCAGCTACCGGCGATCCTTCCCTGGTGGCTTTGTACCTGCAATATGGAAGGTATTTGCTGATTTCATCATCAAGGCCAGGCACCAACCCCGCCAACCTGCAGGGTATCTGGAATGACTTGTTATTGCCGCCCTGGGGCAGCAAGTATACCACCAATATCAATGCAGAAATGAATTACTGGCCGGCAGAATTACTGAACCTTTCCGCCCTGCATGCCCCGTTGTTTAAGATGATTGAAGAATTGTCTGTTACAGGAAAAGAAACGGCGAAGGAATATTATAATGCGCCGGGATGGGTACTGCATCATAACACGGATCAATGGCGTGGCACAGCCGCCATCAACGCAGCCAATCATGGTATTTGGGTAAGCGGAGGCGCCTGGCTTTGTCATCATCTGTGGGAGCATTATCTTTTTACACAGGATAAAATTTTCCTGCAGGAGAAAGCTTACCCCATTATGAAAGAGGCGGCCTTGTTTTTCAATTCATTTCTTGCAAAAGATCCTGTAAGCGGTTATCTCATCAGTGCGCCATCCAATTCGCCCGAACAGGGTGGGTTGGTGGCTGGGCCAACAATGGATCATGAGATTATCCGTGATTTATTTAAAAACACCATCGCTGCCGCCGCTATCCTGGGCATTGATCAGCAGCTGCAAACAACGCTGAAAGAAAAAAGCGATCAGATTGCCCCGTATAAAATTGGAAAGTATGGCCAGTTACAGGAATGGATGCAGGATGTGGATGATACAAGTAATAAACACCGGCATGTTTCGCACCTGTGGGCACAGTACCCGGGCAACGAGATTAACTGGGATGAAACGCCCGGCCTGATGCAAGCCGCAAGGCAATCATTGATATACCGCGGAGATGCCGCCACCGGATGGAGCCTTGGCTGGAAAATAAATTTATGGGCACGTTTTAAAGATGGCGACCACACCTATAAACTGATTCAAATGTTGCTGAGCCCGGCCAACACCGGCGCGGGTAGTTACCCCAATCTTTTTGATGCGCACCCGCCCTTCCAGATTGACGGAAATTTTGGAGGAGCCGCCGGCATTGGTGAAATGTTGCTGCAAAGCCACACAAAATATATTGACATACTGCCTGCATTGCCTTCGGCCTTACCCCGGGGCTCAGTAAAAGGTATTTGTGCAAGGGGTGGTTTTGTAATGGACATACAATGGAGGGATGGAAAATTACAGCAACTGACGGTGGTTTCCAATGCAGGCGCACCATTGCTGTTGCGTTGTAACGGCAAAACAAACAGCATTCTTACAAAGAAAAATGGTGTTTACAAATTTGATGCATCGCTTAATCAATTGTAGAAGATTTTTATACCCGGAATAAAATATGTTTACAGAAATTGCCACCATGAAAAAATGGATTGCCTTTTGCCTGTTCATTGCTTTTGCTGTTGTAACCACCGCACAAAAATTATCGGTTACCAATCTGCGTTGTGAGTACGGTCACAACCCTGCCGGTGTTGATGCGCCGGTACCAAAGCTGAGCTGGGAGCTGCAGTCTGACCAGCAAAACGTTTTGCAAGCTGCTTACCGGATCCTTGTTGCCGATGATTCGCTGCTGCTTCAAAAAAATACTGGCAATATCTGGGACTCAAAAAAAATATTGTCCGGCGCCTCCATACAGGTGCCTTACCAGGGAAAGCCATTGCAAGCCACCAAAAAATACTGGTGGAAAATAATGGCATGGGATAATAAAGGAAATGCCAGCAACTGGACTGATGCGGCCAACTGGCAGATGGGGTTGTTAACCCCGGCCGACTGGAAAGGGGCAAAATGGATTGGCTACGAGGTATTGCCCGATTCAAATATCATTGTGCCATTTGTACATGGCAACGGAAAAAAAGCATGGGGCAAACGGAAAGATATATTGCCTTTGATGCGCAAACGTTTTCTAATTGAAAAACCTGTAAAGAGCGCTACCGTGTTTATAAGCGGTCTCGGCCATTTTGATATGAGTATAAACGGCGAAAAAATGGGCGATCATTTTTTGGATCCCGGATGGACGCAATACAGCAAACACGCATTGTATGTTACATTCGATATTACTAACCGTTTGCAGCAGGGGTACAATGCTATAGGCATAATGCTGGGAAATGGATTTTATTATATTCCGGGCGAGCGTTACCGTAAATTAACCGGGGCCTATGGTTATCCAAAAATGATCTGCCGCATTGTAATAGCCTATGCAGACGGCAGCACTGCTGATATTCTGAGCGATAATTCCTGGAAGACCGCCATATCGCCGGTAATTTTTTCAAGTATTTATGGTGGAGAAGATTATGATGCCAACCTGGAACAACCCAACTGGAATAAATCTTTTTTTGATGACAACCACTGGAAACAGGCCGTTGTAACCAGTGGACCTTCCAAACTGGATGCGCAGGCAGCCGGGCCTTTAAAAATAATGCAGCGTTTTACCCCGGTAAAAAGAACGGCATTAAAGCCGGGTGTATGGGTATATGATCTGGGACAAAATTTTTCGGGTATTCCGTCTGTTACCGTACATGGGAAAAAAGGAGATACCGTACGTATTTTTCCCGGAGAAATCATCAATGAAGATGGCAGCATCAATCAAAAAGCCTCCGGTGCTCCCTGTTTTTATACTTATATTTTAAAAGGAACAGGCACTGAGACCTGGCAACCCCAATTTTCGTATTATGGTTTCCGTTACCTGCAGGTGCAGGGTGCCGTACCGGCGGGGGAAGAGATGGCCGATCAGGAGGTGGTAATAGACAATATTGAAGGGTTGCACATAAGAAATGCAGCAGAAACGGCAGGGAGTTTTATATCTTCCAGCCAGTTGTTCAATCAAACCTATGATTTAATCAACTGGGCCATTAAAAGTAATACCATGAGTGTGTTTACCGATTGCCCGCACCGGGAGAAGCTGGGTTGGCTGGAGCAAACCCAGCTGGTGGGAAGTTCCGTGCAATATAATTTTGACATTGCATCGCTTTGCCGGAAAGTGATAAAAGACATGGTGTATGCGCAGACGGCAGATGGATTGATACCTGAAATAGCGCCGGAGTTTGTGCAGTTTGATGAACCGTTCAGGGATTCTCCGGAGTGGGGCAGTGCCGCCATCATTCTGCCCTGGTACAATTACCAGTGGTATGCAGATAAGCAAACACTGGGCGATGCCTACGATATGATGCGGCGGTATATGGCTTACCTGAAGAAAAAATCAGTCAATCATATTCTGTCACAGGGCCTGGGCGACTGGTATGATATAGGGCCCAATCATCCCGGCGTATCTCAGCTAACACCCATGGGCGTTACCGGAACTGCCACTTATTATTATGATTTAACCATAATGACGCGCATTGCCAGCCTGCTGAACAAAACAGCCGATGCAAAAGAATATGGACAACTTGCTTTGGCTGTTAAAAAAGCATTCAATAAAAAATTTCTGAACGATACTACCAAACAATATGCTACCAACAGCCAGGCGGCCAATGCCATGGCATTGTTTATGGGTTTGACAGACCCTGAAAATAAACAGGCCGTGGCAGATAACCTGGTAAAGGATATACGCGATCACAACAATGCGCTTACCGCCGGGGATATTGGTTACCGTTATGTATTGCGTGCGCTGGAAGATGCCGGCCGCAGTGATGTCATCTTTGATATGAATAACCGCAATGACGTGCCCGGTTATGGTTATCAACTGGCGCATGGCGCTACCGCTTTAACAGAGTCATGGCAGGCATACCCTTATGTCTCAAACAATCATTTTATGCTGGGGCATTTAATGGAATGGTTATATGCCGGGCTCTGCGGTATCAAACAGGCGGAAGGTTCGGTTGGCTATCATAAAATAGTTATCCGCCCGCAGCCGGCAGGCAATATCACAATGGCCGCGGCAACCTATCATTCTCCGTATGGGGATATAAAAACAAACTGGACAAGGGCAAACGGCGTATTTGATTTACAGGTAACCATTCCCGTAAATACCAGTGCTGAAATCTACCTGCCCGGCAACACGCAGCCGGTTAAGGCAGGTTCCGGTAGTCATACCTATTCTGTTAAGATGAATTGAAATTTTTATGAAACCAGCAGCCGGAATTTTATGGCGCATCGTTGCCTGCCTGTCCGGCAGGCAGGTGTCACTTCCCGGAAGTTTCCGGGATACATTGGGTAATAGCATGCAGCGCCCGCTGCGTGGAAGCTGGTTGTTTGCCTGCTGGTTGTTTGCTTTTCACGTTACACAAACTTTTGCGCAAACATCTCCGCGCGTCATCATTGATTTCAATAAAGGCTGGAAATTCTATTTGGGAAATGACAGTGCGGCCATCAACCCGGGCTATGATGATAGTAAATGGCGTATGCTGGATCTGCCGCACGACTGGAGTATAGAAGGAAACTTCAGCGAAAATAACCCCGCCACTACCCAGGGTGGTGCACTGCCAAATGGTATTGGATGGTATAGAAAAACTTTCCTGCTTCCCGCCTCAGCGCAAAACAAAAATGTACTCGTGGCGTTTGATGGCATTTACAGGAACAGTGAAGTATGGATCAACGGACATTATTTGGGCAAACGTCCTTATGGCTACAGCTCTTTCAGTTATGATCTAACGGCCTATTTAAATAAACCGGCTGAAAAAAATATCATAACGGTTAAAGTAGATAATAGTCAGCAGCCGAATTCAAGATGGTATTCGGGTTCGGGTATTTACAGGAATACAAGATTGGTATGCACAGATACTGCTATTGCGATTAATAACCGCGGGGTATTTATAACAACGCCATTTGTCAGCAGCAAAAAAGCTGCCGTTAAAATACAGGTATCCGCCATTTTTGGAAAGGCGGTAAAAAAAATTTTTATTGCTCAGACAGAAATATATGATGCAAGCGGTAAATTATTGGCAAGCAGTAGAAAATTAATACATGCCGAAAATATTTTACAGGGGAACCTGGAATATGCGTTTGATTTAAATATAGACAACCCAAAAGTTTGGTCTCCCTATCGCCCTTATTTATACAATGCTGTCACAAAAGTTATCAGTAATGGAAAGCTAACAGACGAAACCAGTACCCATTTCGGCATCCGCTCCCTTCATTTCGATGCAAACAAAGGTTTTTTCTTAAATGGAAAGCCACTGAAAATTCTTGGCGTATGTAATCACCATGACCTGGGCGCTTTGGGTGCTGCTGTAAACATTCGCGCCATTGAACGGCAATTGCAGCTGTTAAAAGCCATGGGCTGTAACGCCATCCGCACGGCGCACAACCCCCCTGCACCTGAATTATTGGATCTCTGTGATAAGATGGGTTTCCTGGTAATGGAAGAAGCTTTTGATATGTGGAAGAAAAAGAAGAACAAGTTTGATTACTATGCCGATTTTGATCAATGGCACAAACAGGATATACAGGATATGGTGCTGCGCGATCGCAATCATCCTTGTATTTTTATTTGGAGTATCGGCAATGAGATAAGGGAGCAATTTGATTCTTCGGGCATAGCCCTGGCAAAAGAATTGGTGGGCCTTATTAAATCGGTAGATAGTACAAGACCTGTAACAGCGGCGCTTAGCGAATGGAACCCTGAAAAAAATTTTTTGTACAAATCCGGTGCGCTGGACATTGTGGGCCTGAACTATCACCAGGAAATATATGAGGACTTTCATAAGTATTATCCGGGGCAAATATTTATAGGCACGGAAAACATGAGTGCTTTTGCCACACGTGGCTACTATGATATGCCTTCCGACAGCAGTTATTTCTGGCCGGCCAAATCGCCGCAAAAAATTGTGGAGCATGGCAACCCGGATTACACCGTCTCCGCTTATGACCAGGTATCGGCCTACTGGGGCAGCACCCATGAAACTACCTGGAAGATTATAAAGAAACACGATTTTTTGCCGGGTTTGTTTGTATGGAGCGGATTTGATTTTTTAGGAGAACCCATTCCTTATCCCTGGCCGGCAAGAAGCTCTTATTACGGTATTATTGACCTTGCCGGTTTTCCAAAAGACGTATATTATATGTACCAGGCAGAATGGACGGATAAACCGGTACTGCATATTTTTCCGCACTGGAACTGGACTGCCGGAAAGCTGGTAGATGTCTGGGCATATTATAACCATGCAGATGAAGTGGAGCTATTCTTAAACAACCGATCGCTGGGCACCAAAAGAAAAACCGCCGGTGCGCTCCATGTAATGTGGCGGGTGCGTTTTCAGCCCGGTGTATTAAAAGCAGTATCCAGAAAGAATGGAAAGACCGTTCTTGTAAAAGAAATACATACAGCGGGCGCACCTCAAAAAATTCAGCTGGCGGCAGATCGCATAGGCTTACAAGCAGACGGTAAAGATATCTCCTTTATTACTGCCAGCGTGCTTGATAAAAATGGTTACCCGGTTCCGGATGCTGATAACCTTTTTACATTCAGTGTAGAGGGCAATGGCCTGCTGGCGGCAACGGATAACGGTTACCAGGCAGATACTACTTCCTTTCAAAGCCCGCAAAGAAGATGCTGGAAGGGAATGGCCCTGGCCATTGTGCGCGCTGCAAAAAAACAGGGAAATATTACCGTAAAAGTTTCGAGCCCCGGTTTGGTCCCGGCAGTTTTACAATTGAAAACGAGCAGGTGAGCCAATTATTTACGCAATCGTTCCCGGAAATTAAGACGGCTTAAAATAGTAAAATCTTCCATCAATTTAGTGAAACCTTACATTGTTAACGGATAGGCAGGCCTGTACCTTTAGTAGAATGAATGAGAACTGTTTGGCTGATGTGATCATTCATTGCTAACGATAAAATCATTTTGAATGAAACGCTTGCTGCCTGCAAATACGAAGTCGCCCGCTGTATATTTTTTTATAAAACTGTCTCTATTTTCCATTGCTATCGTTGCAGCTTTTCATACCAGTGCACAATCTGCCGATCAGCAGCAAGAGGCGACTTATAAAAAGGCCATCACCGAAAGATCGGCGAAAATTGTCAATTCACTTTCTATAACAGATTCTGTAAAGTATAAGCAACTCGTATCGGTTCTCGCAGATCAGTACTACGCATTGAACGCGATACAGGAAAAAAATGAAGCAGCAGTAGCAGCTATCAAAAAAGATACTTCAGACAAGGAAAAACAAACGGCAGCACTAAAATCGCAGGAAGAAAAGAAGTCATCCGGGATAATGCAGCTTCACAATGGTTTTGTTGCCCAATTAAAAGCAAGGCTTACTGAAGAGCAGGTTGATAAAGTAAAAGATGGAATGACATACAATGTTTTCCCCCTTACCAACAAAGCCTACCAGGACATGATACCTTCACTGACGGCCACACAAAAGGAAAAAATTTACAATTGGTTAAAAGAGGCCAGGGAACTGGCAATGGATGCAGGATCTGCTGAAAAGAAACATGCTGTATTTGGTAAATACAAGGGTCGCATCAACAATTATCTTTCTGCCGAAGGATATGATGTAAAAAAAGAAGGAGAAGAATGGGCCAAAAGGATACAGGCCGCTAAAGAATCAAAGCAAAACCAAAACTGATATAAAAGTTTCATTTTTTCAAAACCCAACGCTATATGATAAAGTTTCTTCTAACGAAAGCATTGCCCCTTCCCCTGCTACTGCTGCTTTGCTGCACGGTGTATGCACAGCAAAAAACAATTACCGGTAAAATAACAGAGGCCGATGGTAAACCGGTAAGCGGCGCCACCGTGGGCATTAAAGGCACCAATGTTAATGTGGCTTCGGATGAGAATGGCAGTTTTACCATTGTTGTTCCTTCCAATGAATCGGTACTGAAGATTTCCAATGTTGGTTTGCAATACCGGGAGATAACGGTGGGTACAAAAACTGTGCTCAGCATTAAAATGCAGAAAGAGAACAAAGATCTGGATGAAGTGGTGGTGGTAGGTTATGGCATACAGAAAAAAAGCCATCTTACCGGCTCGGTAGGAACCATTGATATGAAATCAGTACAGGATTTACCGGTTGGCAACATGTCGGAAGCACTGAGAGGGCAGATTGTTGGGGTAAGTGTTTCAGGCGGTTTTGCAAGACCCGGTGAAGTGGCAACGGTTACGGTACGCAACCCGGTTTTCTATTCCAAAGACGGAGGATCAAAAGATCCCCTGTTTGTAATTGATGATATTATAAGAACAAAATCAGATTTTGATATACTGGATGCAACGGAAGTGGAAAGCATTTCGGTGTTAAAAGACGCTGCTGCGGCTATTTACGGTATACTCGGTTCAAACGGGGTTGTAATAATAAAAACAAAAAGAGGTAAGATAGGCGCTTCAGTCATTTCTTACAGTGGCTCTTATGGTATTTCAGACGCTACTACCATGCCCAAAATGATGAATGCATATCAGCAGGGTGTTTATCAGAATGATTACCTGGGAGGCTCAAAAAACTGGGATACTGCTGCTACTTACGCATTACAAGCCTACTACACACCCGATGAGCTGGCTTATTTTAAAACGCACAGTACACAATGGCTGCCCATGGCATGGAATAGCGCACACAACCAGCGGCATACAATCAATGTCAGTGGCGGATCTGACAAAGCAACCTATTTTGCGGGTGTTTCTTACAATGAAAACAACAGCAATTTTGACGGGTTGCGTTTCAAAAGATATTCATTCAGATCCAGCAGTGATATTAAACTTGCTACGGGGTTAAAACTGGGTCTTTCTGTGAGCGGCGATTTGAGCGATAAAAAGAATACTTTCAATAAACAGGGCAATGAAAGCCTTGATAACGACTGGAAAACCCTTCTTGGTCAATCGCCCATGTATGCACCTTATATTAAAGGTTTGCCGATCCTGGTTCCCGGTGCAGGTACCAATTCAAACATTAATAACTACCATTATTTTGCAGTACATGACCTGGACAATTATACCAGCTCATATAATTCTGTATTGAACTTCCAGGGACAATTAAGTTATGAGCCTGCTTTTATTAAAGGTCTCAGAGTGGGTGTAAATTATAATAAAAACATTTCCAACTCATGGGGCAAACAATATGGTACCAAGTACAACGTGTATAATTTTAATACACTGGGTACGCATAACCATATTCTTGACACCAGTTTAAATGCAACCAATCCAATTTACACACTTTCCAATGGCGACCGCGTAAGGCTTAGTCCAACTATTTTAAACACCTACCAGTTTAATGCAAATGTTACCTACGACAGAACCTTTGGCAAACACCAGATAGGCGCTTTGTTTGGTTACGAGCAAAGTGAAACTTTTGCCGACGGATCGAACAGCGAAGTGGATGGCGTGGTAGTTGGCGGACTGGACAACCAGAATTTTGCAACTGTTGCGGTTTTGGGAAATGAAGTTACTTCTGAAGCAGGCCGTTTGGCATATGTTGGAAGGCTTGATTATAGTTATGCAAATAAGTATTTGCTTGAATTCCAGTTCAGGGCCGATGCAAGTCAAAACTTTGCTCCTGAAAACAGGTGGGGTAAATTCCCCTCCGTATCTGCCGGTTGGGTTATTTCGCAGGAATCATTTTTTCAACGGCTTTCTAAAACTGTGAATTTCCTAAAAATCAGGGGCTCTGTAGGCTGGCTGGGACTGGATGCTACCAAGCCCTATCAATGGCTGAGAAGCTATGCAATCCAGACCGGTAAAGCGGTTGTGTATGGTGGTAATAGCGACAGGGGGCTGGCTGTTGTGTCTAATGTAGAATTGGCAAACCGGGCCGTGCATTGGGATGATGTAACCAAATACAATGTTGGTATTGATGCCAGGTTCCTGAACAATCGCCTGGCCGCTACCATTGATGGTTATATAGATTACCGTTCTAATATGCTGTCCGGATTAACTTCTTCTCCATCAATTTTAATAGGTTCAACATTGCCTTCGGAAAACTTCAGGAAGACAAATAATTTCGGCTATGAAATGTCATTGAACTGGAAGGACAGGATAAATAAAAGCTGGAGCTATACGATTACTGCCAATTTCAACTGGAGTGATAATAAAGCGATCATTGTAGATCAGCCGCTGGGTAATGTGGGTACCTATCTCGATGTCGCCAACAGATCTGATGATATTGGTTATCTCGGGTATAAGAGCCTGGGCATTATGAGAACGCAGGCACAGGTAGATGCATGGATGGCACAGTATCCAAACTATAAAGTTTTTGGCAATAAGCTGGTACCGGGTATGTTATACTTCCAGGATGTAAGGGGTCCAAAAGATGCATCCGGAAAATATTCGGCGCCCGATGGAACCATTACAACAGAAGACCAGGATTATTTAAATAAAAAACAAAACAATCATTATGGCCTGGGACTTAACTGGGGCATTAGCTATAAGGCATTAAGCTTAAATGTAATGATGGGCATGAGTTGGGGTGGAATAGGTTCTGTTGAATCCAATGCCAGGAAATATGGCCAGTCTTATTCCAACAGGCCGGCATTCTGGGCTGATCACTGGTCGCCTGATAATCCCAATGCAAAATATCCTTCACCCTACTATACTTATTCTTATGATGTAAACACAGATTTTTGGTGGAGAAGTTCCTTTACATTCCGTGTAAGCAACTTTAACCTGTCATACTCATTGCCACCGGCAATGACGAAGAAAGCCGGATTAAATAATGTAAGGTTGTATCTCATAGGCACGAATCCGCTCAACTTCTATAATCCCTACGATTATAAAGACAATATAAACAGTTCATACGATGTATTCCCTGTTTTAAGGACTTTCACATTTGGATTATCCGTAAACCTTTAACAAAAAAAGTTTAAAAAATGAAACGCAGCTATATAACGATTACGGTAACCGGTTTAATGATGATGGTGATATCCTGCAGTAAGGTGCTGGACAAACAGAACCTGTCGGGCCTTTCACCCGATTTGGTGTTTACCGATTCATCGCTGGCACAATTGAACATGGATAATATTTATGATAATAATCTTCCGTTGTTTGGCGGCCAGAATACCTCCAGCTTGTTAAGCGGTACGCAGCCGCAATTATCGGAAGAAGGGTATGCTGCCAATAATGTGTTCATGCTGGGTACCATGAGCTATGGATCAACCGAGCCGGGTGATTACGGGACCTCCTTAAATGCAAACAACACCCAGCCCACCAATAACTGGGGCAAAATAAGACAGTTAAACACATTTATTCAATCTATGAAGGCCAGTCCATTGCCCGTATATACTAAAAATAAATTCCTTGCCCAGGCCTTATTTTTTCGCGCTTTCCGCTATTGGGATATAGTGAGAATTTACGGTGGCGTGCCCCTTGTATTAACACCGTTATCCGGTGTAGGACAAGCTGCAAGGGATTCTGCATTGTTGCCAAGAAACTCAACTGCTGAATGTTTTGCCCAAATAACTGCAGATTTGGATACCGCCATCAAATACCTGCCGGGCAAATGGACTGTTACCAGTTCCAACGCGGCATGGGGCAAAATTACTTCAGGCGCTGCAGCCGCTTTTAAGGGAAGGGTATTATTGTATTATGCCAGCCCCATGTTCAATCCCAATGATTTGCCCGCCAGGTGGCAGGCAGCCTACGATGCCAACCTGAAGGCAAAGACAATTTTAGACGCCAATGGCTTTGGGTTGAACAGTAGCTATAAAAACATGTGGTTTACCGAAGCCAATAACCCGGAAGCCGTAATGGTAACCGAATACAATAATTCCAGTACAGACCAGGTTAAAAAGAACAATGGCTGGGATAAATCCTGCAGGCCTTCCTATCTTAATGGTACAGGCTCAAATCTTCCCACCTGGGAACTGGTAATGGAATATCCGATGAAAGATGGAAAAATGCCAGGCGTTTCAACTACCTATCCTTATTATGACAGTTTGTTTTATAAAAACAGGGATCCGCGCTTCGACGCCACCATCGCTTACAACGGTTGTACATGGCCGCTGGATGGTGTAGCAACAAAGAAGGTATGGACTTATTATGAAACCGCAGCAAAGTCTACAGAAACAAGTGCATCCAATACCGGCTTTTACTGCCGTAAGGCTGTGTCTGAAGGAACATTTACGTTCAATGACCCACAGTACAGCGGCACCGACTGGATGGAAATACGTTATGCAGAAGTGTTGCTGAACCTGGCCGAAAGCGCTATTGGTATCAATAAACTGTCAACTACAGACGAAGGATATGCGGGTATTATCGCAGTAAGAAAAAGGGCCGGTATTGATGCAGGAACGGGTAGTTTGTATGGCCTTACCGCAGGTATGACAAGAACACAATTGTTTGATGCAATATTAGCCGAAAGGAGGATTGAATTTGCTTTTGAGGGAAAGCGTTTTTGGGATTTATACCGCTGGAAAAGAATGTCTGACCTGAATGGCTGGACCCGGAACAGGATACGGATGGTGCTAAAAACAGGAACAGGTATTCCAACCGCGGCCGCCCTGAGTGATGCTACCAATGCAAGTTACCGGGATATCCAGAACCTGGATAATATGATGGCGAATTACTTTACTACTATCCGGAATGATAACCATGATGCAACCAATGCCACCACCAAACTGGATGCAAGCCCCATTAATTTTTTACCAACATATTATTTCTTTCCTGTACCGCTGGCAGCCGTTACCAATAACCCTAATTTAAAACAGAATAATAATTGGGGCGGGTCTTTTGATCCACTGCAATAGGAAGTACATAAAATTGCAGACAGCGAAAACCGGGTACGCCGGTTTAACAGAGTTGCCGGGCATAGAGATTTATGTGTAATAAGCAAATTCCTGACAGTTATATAAATAAAGAAAATATTTTCCGCAAAGAATGGTTATAGTTGTCGTCTTATTATTCAAAGTGTATATATCATGAGTCATCTGTTAAAGTGTTTTGTTTTTTTAGTAGTATTTTCCGGGGTGGCAATAATTGTAGTTGGGCAGTACCCGGATATTTCCGCAGACGTAAAAAAATCATCTGACTCTTTAATAAGGGCAGCAACCCAGCATTCTGATTCTGCCTGGGCCATTGCAACACCCATAATAGAAAAAGAAGCCAGGGAAGGAAAACCTTATATACCCTGGGCATCGCGGCCCGATGAATTGCCGCAATCAAAAATTCCGGCATTCCCGGGTGCGGAAGGCGGCGGTAAATTTAGTTTCGGCGGAAGGGGCGGAAAGACAATCGTGGTGACCAATTTAAATGACAACGGCCCCGGCAGTTTTCGCTGGGCTTGCGAGCAGGGCGGAGCCAGAATTATTGTATTCAATGTAGCTGGCATTATTAAAATCAGCACACCGGTTATTATCAGGGCGCCTTATATTACTATTGAAGGACAAACCGCACCGGGCGACGGTATTTGTATTGCAGGTGAAACTGTTTGGATAAATACGCACGATGTCATTATCCGCTTTATGCGTTTCCGTCGTGGCGAAACATGGGTGGGCAGAAGAGACGATGCAATTGGTGGTAACCCCATTGGCAATATTATGATTGACCATGTAAGCGCCAGTTGGGGGCTCGATGAAAACATGAGCATGTACCGGCACATGTACAACGACAGCACCGGTAAAATAGAAGATAAATTCGGTACCGTTAATATCACTATTCAGAATTCTATTTTTGGTGAAGCGCTTGATACCTGGAACCATGCATTTGGAAGTACACTGGGCGGCGAGAATTGTGCATTTGTCCGCAACCTCTGGGCCAATAATGCGGGCCGCAACCCATCAGTTGGCTGGAATGGTATTTTCAATTTTGTAAACAATGTAGTATTTAATTGGGTGCACCGGTCGGTCGACGGCGGCGATTACCGTGCAAGGTTCAACATCATCAATAATTATTTTCAGCCCGGCCCGGCAACACCAAAAAATAATGTGGGTCACAGAATATTAAAGCCAGAAAGCGGCCGCAGTAAACTCAACCATCATGTGTATGGCAGGGCGTATGTAATTGGCAACATAATGGAAGGATATCCTGAAATAACAAAAGACAACTGGAATGGCGGTGTACAGGTAGAAGAAGAATCCGGTACCGGAGAATATACAGCCGAAATAAAATGGCCCAGGCCCCTGCCCATGCCACAACTTACTATTATAGATGCCACAGCCGCAAAAAAATATGTTTTGGAAAACGCAGGAGCCATATTGCCAAAGCGCGATGCGGTGGATACGAGGATAATAAAACAGGTGGCTACTGGAAAAATTGATTTTGATCCGAATGTTAAATTGCCGGCTACGCAATTCAAACACCGCCGTCTGCCAATCGATTCTTATAAGCAGGGTATTATTACGGATCCCATACAGGTTGGGGGCTATCCTTCTTACAAGGGAATGCCATATACAGACAGTGATAATGACGGCATACCCGATGAATGGGAAAAGAAAAATGGATTAAATCCGAAAGATGCCACAGACGCGGCAAAAATTACGGATAGTGGTTACAGCAATATCGAAGTCTACCTGAATAGCGTAGTGAATATAAAAAATGTGGTACCTCAATGATAAAAAAGTCAACGGTGATAAAATATTTTCTTTCATTCTTTACGCTGGCCGCAGTGGTTTTTACAGGCAATGGTGTTGTAGCGCAATACCCCCTTATCCCCAAAGCCATGGAAGATTCGGCCAATGGCGAAATGAAAAAATTCCAGGCATTGTCTGACGAAGCTTTTTCGAAAGCATTACCCGCTATAGAAGCTGAAGAAAAAAATGGTAAACCTTTTGTGCCATGGGCAGCCAAATCTACCGATCTGCCACAAACGAAAATTCCCGCTTTTCCCGGCGCGGAGGGTGGTGGCGCATTTACGGCCGGCGGACGGGGTGGAAAAGTGTATGTGGTAAAAAGCCTTGCCGACCGCGGCCCCGGCACTTTGCGGGAAGCCTGCGAACAGGGCGGCGCAAGAATCATCGTTTTTAACGTAGCAGGTATTATCAGGTTGAAAAGCCCCATTAATATCCGCGCACCATATATTACCATTGAGGCACAGACTGCGCCCGGCGATGGCGTATGCATTGCCGGCGAATCGGTTTTGATTGACACACACGATGTCATTATCCGCTTCATGCGCTTCCGCAGAGGCCAAACAGCAGTAACACGCAGGGATGATGCACTGGGCGGCAACCCGGTGGGCAATATTATACTTGACCATGTATCGGGCAGTTGGGGGCTGGATGAAAATATCTCCATCTACCGGCATGTATACGACAGGAAAAATGATGGCAAGGGAGACAAACTACCTACTGTAAATGTAACCATTCAAAACTCCATTTTTGCGGAAGGGCTGGATACCTATAACCATGCATTTGGCAGCACCATTGGCGGAAGAAACAGCACTTTTATGCGCAACCTGTGGGCCAATAATGTTGCCAGAAGCCCCTCGGTAGGCATGGATGGTGATTTTGGCTTTGTAAATAATGTTATTTTCAACTGGTGGAACCGTAGCGCAGATGGCGGCGATAATAATTCATTGTTCAATTTTATCAATAATTATTACAAGCCTGGTCCCATTACGCCAAAAGATAAGCCCGTTGGATACCGGATACTAAAGCCGGAATCGGGCAGGGCACGCAAAGACAGCCTGGTATTTGGCAAGGCTTATGTAAACGGCAATATTATGGAAGGCAATGAAAAAGTAACACAAGATAATTGGGCGGGCGGTGTACAGGTACAGGATCTGCCGGATGCAGGCCAATATACCGGTTCCATACGTGTTGATACACCATTTCCCATTGCATCTTTTCCATTTATGACTGCCAAAGACGCTTATGCCTATGTATTGAAAAATGCGGGCGCCATTTTACCGGTAAGGGATGCCGTTGATAAACGCATTATAGCAGAAGTAAGCAGCGGAAAAATAACATGGTCGCCCGATGCACAACCCTATACAGCCAGGTTTGTAAAACGCCGTTTACCGGCAGATTCATATAAGGATGGCATTATTTCAGACATCAGCCAGGTTGGTGGTTACCCGGAATACAAAGGCAGACCTTATAAAGACAGCGATGACGATGGCATGCCGGATGACTATGAAATAAAAAACAAACTGAACCCCCACGATGCCAGTGATGCGGTAAAAATTGCAAAAAGCGGTTACAGTAATATTGAAATATATTTAAACAGTGTGGTTGACATTAAAATTGTTGAACCAGTGGTAGTAAAAAATTAAAAGCCGGGCATTTGTTTGTATGGTCCGGCAAAGTGCGGAAGGCTGGTATTCCATTATTCAGCATATCAATGTGGATCTTTAGCCATTCTGTAAAAGACAAACTGCTCTTTGCGATAAAGTATTTGGTGGCATTTCCCGGGGGCTGGGATAGAAAAGGCCACATAAAATAATTTTTAGTGAATACAAAACATATATACAAGTATCTTTTTTTCATATGCGCAGTTGTTGTTGTACCGCAGGCTTTACTGGCTCAAAAAACCGTAAAGCCTGCTCCTTTATATATTGACAAAGGAAAAATTTTGTACACCCCTGATTCATTGGGCAACCGCATTCCCGATTTTTCTTATTGTGGTTATATGGCGGCTGAAAAAGCAATTCCGCTTGTTCCCGTTAAAATAGTGGTGCCGGTAACCATGGGCGATGCCACCCTGCGTATTCAATCGGCTTTGGACTATGTGGCAGGGTTGCCGATAGATGCAAACGGTTTTCGTGGTGCTGTATTATTGCAAAAAGGCACTTATGAAGTTGCAGGCCAGTTGCAGCTAAGGGCTTCCGGTATTGTTTTGCGCGGTAGCGGAATGAATGAAGAAGGAACCATTCTTAAAGGCACAGGCACCGGCAGACTGGCCCTGGTAAAAATAATTGGAAAGAATGATCGTGTTACAGGCAGTGAAATAAAAATATCGGATGCCTATGTTCCTGTAAATGCAACAACGTTTTCTGTAGCAGACGCATCATCTTTTAAAACCGGCGATGAAATAATCATACGCCGCCCATCAACAGCCGCGTGGATTGCAACACTGGGTACAGCAAGTTTTGGAGGAGGTATTTCTGCACTTGGGTGGAAACCCGGCGATCGCGACTTGTTTTTCGACAGAAGAATTACCAACGTATCCGGAACTGTATTAACGATTGATGCGCCCCTGACTACGGCAATGGACGCGCAATATGGTGGTGGTTTGGTTGCAAAATACAATTGGGATAGCAGGCTGCATAACAACGGCGTAGAAAATATGCGTTGTATTTCTGCATTCGATAAAAATAACCTGAAAGATGAAGATCACCGCTGGAACGCTGTCAATATAGAAAATGCCGGTGATGCCTGGATAAGACAAATGACTTTTAAAAACTTTGCCGGATCGGCTGTGAACGTACTGGAAACCTCCAATCGGGTAACTGTTGAAGATTGCATATCGCTGAATCCGGTATCTGAAATTGGCGGGCAAAGGCGCTATACGTTTTTTACTACCGGCCAGCAAACTTTGTTTCAGCGTTGTTATGCAGAATATGGGTATCACGATTTTGCCACCGGGTATTGCGCAGCTGGCCCCAATGCATTTGTACAATGCGAATCTCACCTGCCTTATAACTTCAGCGGCGCCATTGATAGCTGGGCATCGGGTATTTTATTCGACGTCGTAAATATTGATGGCAATGCACTACGCTTAGGCAACCGCGGGCAGGATGGCAATGGCGCCGGATGGGCCGCTGCCAATAGCTTGTTCTGGAACTGCAGCGCTGCAAGAATTGACTGTTACAAACCCCCTACGGCGCAAAACTGGTCTTTCGGCAGCTGGAGCCAGTTTGCGGGTGATGGTTATTGGACAGAATCGAACAATACGATCAACCCAAGAAGCATTTATTATGGCCAGCTGGCTGCAAGACTCGGCAGCAATGTTGACAATCGTTCGCAAATATTGTACGTGCCAACGGAAGCCTCCAGCAGCCCTACTGTAGAAGTGGCTGCAGAATTGATAAGGCAGTCTGCAAAACCACGCACACAATTGAAAGAATGGATTGAACAATCAGCACAACGCAATCCCGTTGCATTGACTGCGGCGAATTCAAAAACGATAGATGAGATTGGGCTAACAAAAGCAACTGTACCGGCATTGGCGCCTGCCATGCAAATAAAAAACGGCTGGCTGGTACGCGGCAACGAATTGCTGACAGGCAAAAGACAAAGCGTTCCATGGTGGACCGGTGGTATACAGGGTAAGGAATTGCAAAATGCCGCGCCTGCTTTAACACGTTTTGTTCCTGGCCGCACTGGCAAAGGTTTAACCGATGATTTAAATGAGCTGACAGAGAACATGAAGGCAAATAACATGGTTGGAGTGGAACAGAATTACGGTTTGTGGTACGACAGGAGGAGAGATGACCATGAACGCATTCGCAGGATGGACGGCGAGGTATGGCCACCGTTTTATGAGCTGCCATTTGCGCGCAGCGGAAAGGAACTGGCCTGGGACGGATTGAGCAAGTATGATTTAACCAAATACAATTTGTTTTACTGGAGCCGGTTGAAACAATTTGCCGACCTGGCCGATCAGAAAGGATTGCTGCTGGTGCACCAGGATTATTTTCAGCACAATATCATAGAGGCCGGTGCGCACTATGTAGATTTTCCCTGGCGCACGACCAATAACATTAATAATACCGGCTTTCCGGAGCCGCCACCATTTGCCGGTGACAAAAGGATTTTTATGGCGGAGCAGTTTTATGATACCAGTAACCCGGTACGCCGCGACCTCCACATAAAATACATCCGGCAATGCCTGAATAATTTCAGGGATAACAACGGTGTTATTCAGTTGATAGGAGAAGAATTTACCGGGCCGGCGCATTTTGTAAAGTTCTGGCTGAATGTGATAAAGGACTGGGAAAATGAAACAGGAGCAAAAGCGATTACTGGTCTCAGTGTTACCAAAGATGTACAGGATTCGATTTTACAAATCCCCGGTTATGCATCGGTGGTAGATTTGATTGATATCCGGTACTGGCATTACCAGGCCGATAGCACACCTTACCAGCCAAAGGGCGGACAAAACCTGGCCCCAAGGCAGCATGCCAGGTTATTAAAACCAAAAAAAACATCTTTTGAACAGGTCTATCGTGCAGTAAAAGAATACCGGCAAAAATATCCGTCAAAAGCGGTGGTATATTCCGGTGACAGTTACACTGAATTTGGCTGGGCCGCTTTCCTGGGTGGCGGATCATTACCGGTATTGCCGGCAACAACTGGTAAAGCGTTTTTATCGGCGGCCGCCGACATGAAGCCGGTCAATGAACCAGGAAAATATGTACTGTCAGGCAACAATGGTTTAATCGCCTACGCAGGTAATGACAAAACCCTGCAGCTTAATCTTACCGGTATAAAAGGAAGCTTCAGGTTAAAATTTGTGACCCTGGCAGATGGTACCGTTACCGATAGCCATACAGTTGTTGAAGGAGGTAAGAAAGTAAGCATTGATATGCAGCAGGGAAGCGGTATTGTTTGGTTGGAGAGATAGGAGTACTTAGTATTTAGCATTGAGTATTTAGACCCCCGGATAGACAGCGCCCTGAAGGGCGGAATATCCATAGCGTCGGGTGTAACCCGGCGCGAATGCCGACGCGAATGCGGACGCCGGCACCCCACGCGGGTGACAAGGTCCGACGCGGATTGAAACAGAAAAATGAAAAAAATTATTACGATATTATTTATTGCAACGGCAATTGGTTGCCGCGCCCAAACTGCTTTGCCTTTAATAAAAATAGCAGCCGGTAAAAGATTTTTTCAAACATCAGACGGCAAACCTTTTTTTTGGCTGGGCGATACGGGATGGTTGTTGTTTACGAAATGCAACAAGGACGAGGTAATGCATTACCTGGACACGAGAAGACAGCAGGGCTTTAACGTGGTGCAGGTAATGGTGTTGCATTCGCTGGCTGCTGTAAATGTGTATGGCGATTCCGCCTTGCAGAATAAAAATATTGCAACACCCGATACCGCAAATAATCCGGAACATAATTACTGGAAAAATATTGATTTTGTGATAGAGGAAGCAGGAAAGCGTGGTATATATATTGGCCTGGTGCCTTTGTGGGGCAGTAACATAAAAGATGGAAAAATTGCAGCCGCACAGGCGGCTGTGTATGCAAAGTTTTTAGCACAGCGCTACAGCAGGTACAATAATATTATCTGGATAAACGGGGGCGATATTAAAGGCGGCGATGCACCCGAAGTATGGAATACAATAGGGAGCACCATTAAAAAATATGATACCGCGCATTTGGTCACTTTTCATCCGAGGGGAAGAAATTCTTCTGCTGAATGGTTCCACCAGGCGCCGTGGCTGGACTTTAACATGTTCCAGAGCGGGCACAAGGACTATGCACAGGATACCAGCAGCAACGAACAAAATCATTTTGGAGAGGACAACTGGAAATTTGTGCAGGCTGATTATAAGCGGCTACCGGCAAAACCAACAATGGACGGGGAGCCTTCTTATGAAAATATTCCGCATGGTTTGCACGACAGCATGCAGTCAAGGTGGGCGGCGGCTGATGTTAGACGTTATGCTTACTGGAGTGTATTTGCAGGAGGTGCTGGTTTTACCTACGGGGAAAACGCAGTTATGCAGTTTCATACCATGGGAAAAAAAGGCGGAAGCTTTGGCGTAAACAATAACTGGAAGAAAACAATAAATGCGCCGGGTGCCGGGCAAATGATTTTTTTGAAACAACTGATGCTGTCGGTTCCTTATTTTGACAGGCAACCTGCGCAACAGATAATTGCCGATAATACAAAAGGTAAATATAATTATGTGCTGGCAACAGCGGGAAATCATTATGCCATGGCCTATACCTATACAGGTAGAAATTTTAGTATAGACATATCGAAACTGCATTTCAGGGCAACAAAGGCAGGCTGGTTTAATCCCAGGAATGGATCGTTTACTGCCATCAATGGGTTTACAAAAACGGGTTTCGCCCAATTTGATCCACCCGGTGAGCCGGGCAACGGTAATGATTGGGTGTTATTGCTTCAGTAAGGGTTGGGTATGTGGTGTGGTAAATGCATGTAATCCAGGTGCACAAAATAAATGAAGTTATTATTAATCATATTGTCGGGCGTACTGTTACTGCAGGGCTGTAATAACAAAGCCTTTCTGTTTACGTCTTTTCATGAACCGGCAAACGCAGGATTGCGGATGTTGTATAGTTATGACGGTTATAAATGGAAAGATTTGGATACCGTTCTCTTGCGTCCGCAGGTGGGCAACCAGCAGGTAATGCGCGACCCCTCTATGGTGCAGGGCCCGGATGGCGTTTTTCACCTGGTATGGACCAGCAGTTGGCGGGGCGACAAAGGGTTTGGGTATGCTTCGTCAAAAGATTTAATACACTGGAGCCAGGAGAGGCTGTTGCCGGTAATGCAGCACGAGCCCACTACCGTAAATGTATGGGCGCCGGAATTGTTTTATGATGATGTACAGCATCGGTTTATTATCATATGGGCATCGTGCATTCCCGGCCGTTTTGAAAAGGGACAGGAAGAGGACAGCAATAACCACCGCCTGTACGTAACCACCACACCAGATTTTCAAACCTTTACGCCAACAGTATTGTTTTTTGATGCCGGTTTCAGTGTAATAGATGCGGAGATAGTAAAAAGAAAAGTCAATGACTATGTGTTGGTGTTAAAAGACAATTCAAGACCGGAACGGGATATAAAAGTGGCGTTTGCCACCAATGCGATGGGGCCTTATAGCAATGTGTCGAAGGCGTTTTCTGATAATTTTACAGAAGGGCCTTCGGTGGTAAAAATAAAAGACGAATGGCTGATTTATTACGACTCGTACCGGAAGAAAGTGTATGAAGCATCAGCAACAAAAGATTTTACAAACTTTTTGAATATTGATGGCAAGATTAGCCTTCCACGGGGACATAAGCACGGAACCATTGTAACGGTTAAAAAGAAATTTTTGCGCAGACTGGTGAGCGGGTTAAAGGGTTAACGGGAACGATTTATTAAAACGACAATGATCCATTACAAAAAGATAACCATTCTGATTTTTATTGCTGTCATGGTCGGTTCAGCCAATGCGCAGGATACCGTGCGCTATACGGGAACCACTCTGGCCAGCGTGGATTATCATCACGGGCAGTTGAGCCCCGCTTTGGGTGTACACAATATCCAAACTTTCCGGGCTAACCGATCCGACACTTTTAATAACTGGACCTATAACCATGCACCTATGCTGGCCTACTGGAACCAGCAGTTTTACCTTGAATATTTAAGTGATCCGGTGGGGGAACACGTGCCGCCCGGGCAAACATTGCTGCAAACATCAAAAGACGGCTACCAGTGGAGCCGGCCGGTAGTTATTTTTCCCCCGTATAAAATTCCGGACGGAACGGTAAAAGAGGGCAGAAGGGATACGGCAAAGAATGCTTTTGCGGCCATGCACCAGCGCATAGGTTTCTATACTTCAAAAAGCAGGCGATTGTTTGCACTGGCATACTATGGAATTGTGCTGGGAGAGAAAGATGATCCCAATGATGGCAATGGTATAGGCCGTGTTATCCGTGAAATAAAAACGGACGGAACCTATGGCCCCATTTATTTTTTACGGTACAATCATGGTTTTGGCACAGGCAATACATCGTATCCGTTTTATACTTCTTCAAAAGACACAGGCTTTGTTGCAGCCTGCCGGGAAATACTGTCAACGCCTTTGCTGATGCAGCAAATGGTAGAAGAATCGGATCACAATGATCCACTTATTCCCCTGCACAAAGATTTCAAAGCGTTTAACTATTACCGTTTGCCCAATGGAAAGATTGTTGGGTTATGGAAATATGCACTTACCAGTATAACGGCAGATGGAGGTAAAACCTGGTTGTACAATCCGCTCAGGGCGCCTGGTTTTGTAAATGCCAATGCCAAAATCTGGGGACAGCTCACCAGCGACGGAAAATACGCCGCAGTATACAATCCGTCAGAGTTCAGGTGGCCCCTGGCCATCAGTGTAAGCGATGACGGGCTGAACTATAAAAATTTATTATTGGTAAATGGCGAGATTACTTCTTTGCGCTATGGAGGCGCTTATAAAAGCTATGGACCGCAGTATGTGCGTGGCATACAGGAAATGGATGGTACCCCGCCCGGCGGTAATATGTGGGTAAGCTACAGCATGAACAAAGAAGATATCTGGGTAAGCGAGATCCCCGTGCCGGTAAAAGACAGGGAGACAAAAAATGTAAACGAAGTGTTTGCCACAATGAGCGATGGAACTGAACTGAAGTCCTGGAATATATTCAGTCCCTTGTGGTGCCATGTAGGCATCAGCAGAAATGATGCAGGTAAAGTGTTATCGATCAGCGACAGCGATCCGTTTGACTATGCCAGGGCCGAGCGGCTTTTTCCTGAAACACAAAAACTTTCTGCAGAATTCTCAGTAACACCACAACAAAATAACTACGGCGTGCTGGAAATGGAACTAACAGATGCAAAGGGGACACCCTGCATTCGTTTTATTTTTGATTCAACAGGTGTACTGTATACAAAAGCCGGCTACCGAAACAAATCGCTGACGAAATATAAGGCCGGCGAAACGATAAAAGTGAAATTGGAGTTGAATACCCAAACCCGTTTCTACACCTGTAGTATTAATGGGGCGCCGGCCAGTAATAATTTATGTTTTGCACCGGTGGCCAGTGTAAGCCGCATTGTATTCAGAACAGGCAGTACGCGCAGGTTTCCCGATGCAGATACGCCAACGGATCAATCGTATGATTTGCCCAATGCCAGTGCAAAGTGCAGAGAGGCGGTTTATTATATAGCTTATTTAAAAACTTTGTCCGGGCTATGATGTATACCATTGACAGTATTACAGAATGATAAAGAAATTAACCACGATATTATTTGTCTGCTTTTTTTCCTGTGGCGCCCTGTTTTCGCAGGCAAACAAAAAGTACCCTGTACTAAAGGCAGGAAAATTCAAACATTATGTTGATTACTTCAACAAAATGGAAAACGAAAATATCGTGCAGGCCATACCCAACGACAGCGCCTGGCCATGGATGGTAAAAAATATACCATTGTTTGAATGTCCGCAAAAAGAGTTGGAAGAAATATATTATTACCGCTGGTGGACCCTTCGGAAGCATATAAAAAAAACGGAACAGGGGTTTGTGTTTACAGAATTTTTAGTGCCAAGAACCTATGCTGATAAATACAACCTTATTGCGAGTGCGCTGGGGCATCATATTTATGAATCAAGATGGCTGCATGATAAAAAATATATGGATGATGATCTTACAATATGGTATCGCGGCAATGACGGTAAGCCATTGAAGAAATTAAGATTTTACAGCGGATGGAATACGGATGCCATCTATAACCGGTACCTGGTGAATGCAGACAAGAAATTTGTTGTTGATCTGCTGCCAGATCTTGCATCCGACTATGCAGGCTGGGAGCAGGAGAAGAAATTACCCAATGGATTGTTCTGGCAGTATGATGTGCGCGATGCCATGGAAGAAACCATCAGTGGCGGGCGCAAAGAAAAAAATCCACGCCCCTCAATAAATAGCTATATGTATGGCAACGCAATTGGGTTGGCAAAGATTGCAGCAATGGCCAATGATGGTTCAAACAAATACGCTGCAAAAGCAGATAGTATTAAGCAACTGGTTGAGCTAAAACTATGGAACAGCAGGGATAATTTTTTTGAAGTAAGAAAAGAGCAGGGCGATACTATGGCAAATGTAAGAGAGGAGATTGGGTTTATACCCTGGTATTTTAACCTGCCGGATGATCATTATAATATTGCGTGGAAGACCATTGCCGATACCACTGCTTTTTGTGCGCCTGCGGGCCTTACTACTGCCGACAGGAGCCATCCGGGTTTCCGCACGCATGGTTGCTGCAAGTGCGAGTGGGATGGCGCCGTATGGCCCTTTGCCACATCACAAACACTAACGGCCATGGCTAACCTGCTCAATAATTACAAACAGGGTTATGTAACGAACAGTAATTATTTTGATTTGCTGGAAACCTATACAAAATCACAATATTGGAAAGGCCTTCCCTATATCGGCGAATACCTGGACGAGAAAACCGGCGCATGGTTGAAAGGAGAGGAGCGTAGCCGTTATTACAATCATTCTACTTTCAATGATTTAATTATTACAGGGCTGGTCGGTTTGCGGCCAAGGGCAGATAATATGATAGAAGTAAACCCGCTGTTGCCGGCAGGCAAATGGGACTGGTTTTGCCTCGACAATATATTGTACCACGGGAAAATCATAACCATTATCTGGGATAGAACAGGCACAAAGTATAAGAGAGGCAGGGGGCTGAGTGTTTGGTCAGACGGAAAGAAACTGGCTTCGGCCGATAAATTGGTAAAATTAATGGGTAAAATATAACCATGAACAGCACCGGGACAATTGCCTTACTGCAAATATTGCTTTTCGCGTGTTTTGATGCACCCGCTCAATTGTCTGTGCCTAAAGTTATAGGCAACAATATGGTATTGCAGCGCAATGGCCCGGTACCAATATGGGGATATGCAAAACCAGGAGAGAAGGTGACTGTTATATTTAATCAGCAGGAAAAAAATACAACGACAGGTAGTAACGGCAACTGGCTGGTTACCCTGGACCCAATGCAGGCTTCCGCTACGCCGGAAGAGCTATTTATAAAAACCGCTGATAATACTGTTGTTCTGGAAAATATCCTGGTGGGCGAGGTATGGTTGTGCTCCGGTCAATCGAATATGGAATATACCATGCGGAAAAATAGCAAGGTTACCCTGCCCGAAGGGGTTACGGACTGGCCGGTGAATGAACTGGAAACAGCGCACAACAAAGACATTCGTATTTTTTTGGCCGATAGAAAAAAAATGAAACCGGATTCACTGCACAGGGGCTGGGATACTGCGGAAGATGATGCATTGCGTTCTTTTTCTGCAGTCGGTTATTTTTTTGCAAAAAAATTATACAGTGAATTACATGTTCCCATTGGTATGATAGCCTCGGCCATTCCGGGCAGCAGGATAGAACCATGGATGCCCGAAGAAGCTTTTATGGCACTGCCATTTTTTACCCATCATACCGGTGCGGCCCATAAGATTGATGGCGAGCCGGGTAAGTTTTACGAAACCATGATAGCCCCGCTGGCACCATTTGCCATAAAAGGTTTTTTGTGGTACCAGGGCGAATCCAACTGTTTCTTAAACGATCGCCTGCAGTACGCCTATAAAATGAAAGCGTTGATTAATTACTGGAGAAAAATATGGGACAGCAATGCTTTACCATTTTACTATGTACAGATAGCGCCATTTGCATATTCAAAAGCAACAGGAAGCCTGAGTTATACCGCCGAAAGTTTACCTGAGTTTTGGGAAGTGCAGGCACTTGCTTTAAAAATTCCCAATACGGCAATGGTAACCACCACAGATCTCAATTTTGATTTAGATAACCTGCATCCGCATTTTAAATGGGAAGTAGGCAGAAGGCTGGCGCTTTGTGCACTGGCAGGCGCCTATGGAAGAAAAGATATTGTGCCAATGGGCCCCATGTACAAAAAGATGAAAATACAGGGGAATAAAGTGGTTATTGACTTTACATACAAAGGAGGCGGCCTTATCAGCCATGACGGGAAGCCACTGAACGGATTTGCCATTGCAGGAGCAGATGGCAGATTTGTTGCGGCCCAAACCATTATCAACAACAATAAGGTGCAAGTTTCAGCAGCAGGTGTTCAGCACCCTGCAGCAGTAAGATTTGGATGGAATGAGGCAGCCCATCCCAACCTGTACAACAAAGAGGGTTTACCTGCTTTTCCCTTTAGAACGGATAACCCGGTTGAAAAACAATTTGAGTAAGCATGAAGACCGGATTGAAAATATCATTACTGCTGTTATTATTTTTTCCGTTGCTGGTAAAAGGTCAGCAAACGGAAATAAAATACCTGTCGGGCCGTGGCAACGATAATACCGTCAACTGGGAGTTTTTTTGCACGTCAGGTATGAACGCCGGCAGATGGACAACCATCCCTGTGCCTTCGTGCTGGGAATTGCAGGGTTTTGGAAAATATGATTATGGGTTTGCGAAAGATAGCGCCAGGGGAAAAGAAAAGGGTTTGTATAAGTATACATTCAGCACACCAGCCGCATGGAAAAACAAAACCGTTAAAATTGTTTTTGAAGGGTCGATGACGGACACAGAAGTAAAGATCAACGGTGTGCCTGCCGGCGAAATACACCAGGGTGCTTTTTATGCTTTTAAATACGATATCACCAGCCTGCTGAAATATGGCGACGATAATTTGCTGGAGGTAACAGTGTCAAAACATTCTGCCAACACATCGGTAAATGCTGCAGAACGGAAAGCAGATTTCTGGTTATTCGGAGGTATTTTCAGGCCGGTATACCTGGAAGTATTGCCCCAAACGCATATGGAAAATATTGCCATTAATGCAAAAGCCGATGGTAATGTGTTTGCTTCTTTTGGCGTTACCGGGCGTGCGGACAAAGCCATAGTTGAAATTTTCGATGCACATGGAAGGCTGTATGGCAGGGCCTCCGGAAAAGATTTCGGCGACAATAACAGTATGTTTTTGATTGCTGAAAAATTTTTGCATCCCAAATTGTGGAACCCCGAATTTCCTGTTTTGTACAAAGCGGTGTTTACCATTTATAACAATGGAAAAGTCCTGCATACGGTAAGCAAAAAAATCGGTTTCAGAACAGTGGAAGTGAAACAAAGGGACGGCTTGTACGTAAACGGCGTAAAAGTAAAAATGAAAGGTGTCAACCGCCATTCATTCTGGCCCACCAGTGGACGGACCACCAGCAAAAAAATAAGCATTGATGATGTGCTGCTCATGAAGGATATGAACATGAATGCTGTGCGCATGAGTCACTACCCGCCCGATGATCATTTCCTGGATGCCTGTGATTCCCTGGGCCTGTTTGTAATGGATGAACTTACAGGCTGGCATGGCTATTATGATACACCTGCCGGTACAAAGCTGTTACATGAAATGATTGACCATGATGCCAACCACCCATCTGTCATTTTCTGGAGCAATGGCAATGAGGGCGGACATAATCCGGCGCTGGATACCCTGTTTAAGGAATATGATATTCAGCAAAGACCGGTGGTTCATCCCTGGCAGTTATTTGGTGGTATTGAAACACAGCATTACCGCGAGTATGGTTATGGCATTGCTAACTATGAACACGGTCATGAAATTGTGATGCCCACCGAATTTTTGCATGGATTGTATGATGGTGGTCATGGCGCCGGGCTTGAAGATTATTGGGAAGTCATGTGGAAAAACCCATTAAGCGCAGGCGGTTTTCTCTGGGATTTTGCAGATGAAGGTGTGGTAAGAAGCGATAAGCATGATTCAATTGACACCGATGGCAACCACGGTGCAGACGGCATCATGGGCCCGTTTCACGAAAAGGAAGCCAGCTATTATGCCATTAAGGAAATATGGAGCCCGCTTCATATGGAGCCAAAAGAAATAACGCCGGCATTTAACGGAAGATTGACTATTGAAAACCGGTTTCATTACACAAATGCCCGCCAGTGCCATTTTACCTGGCAATTGAAAAACTTGCATGACAGCACGTGGAAGACGGGGACGCTAGCAGCTCCTGCCATAGCACCCCTGCAAAAAGGCAACCTGGTAATTGCATTGCCGGCCAACTGGAGAAACTTTGATGTGCTGTATGTAACCGCAACAGATCCATATAAACGCGAAATATTTACCTGGAGTTTTCCGATAGTACTGCCTGCAACCGTAGCTGGCAGGATGACCAATAAAAAAGGAAATACAGTCATTCATTTTACTGCATCCGATTCAACCCTTACCATTATTGCAGGTGGTATAACCTACCAGTTTAACAAAATGAATGGTTTGCTGATGGCAGTAAAAAAGCAGGGCATTGATATTCCTTTTACAAACGGACCGGTAATAGAACAGGGGAACAATAATTTTTCAGGATTTACGGTTCAGCAAACCAATGATTCTGTAACCATTGCATCTGTATTTGACAAGAAGCATGCTTTTAACACCCTGCAATGGACAATCTATACCAGCGGCCTTCTAAAAATGGAACTGCATTATTTTCCGGAAGCTTATTTTACCGATTTTATTGGCGTTAATTTTTCTTTTCCGGAACCGGCTATTAAAGGGGTGCAGTACATGGGCAACGGGCCTTACCGTGTCTGGAAGAACAGGATGAAGGGTAACCGGTTTGGCGTATGGAATAAAAATTATAACAGCACAGAAACAGGCGAATCATGGAACTATCCGGAATTTAAAGGCTATCATTCAAATATGTACTGGTGCAGGTTTATTACAAACCAGGAGCCAATTACCGTATTCACCGAAAATGAGGATTTGTTTCTGCGTTTGTTTACGCCCGCATGGAAAACAGATCAATGGCATAATTACGAAACCCTTTTTCCGGCCGGCGATATTTCTTTTATGCAGGGTATTGCTGCCATTGGCACCAAAACACAACGCAATGAAACAACCGGCCCTATGGGTGCCAAAAATATTTTCTATGATTACGATAAAGACCCGGACAGGGCTTTGAAAATGGTTTTGTATTTCATGTTTGGGGAGTAGCTACCGCGGCTGTTGCCGCGGGTTGGATCGCCCGGATAGTTTTTATACTATTGATTTGAGCAGATGGCTGAACAGGATTTGCTGTACAAGTGAGTGACACAACGATGTGGACAGCTGTTGCTAAAGCTGGTTCCCAAAAAACAATATGAATGAAGTACATCATTGGTTATAGTATCATTTTTGTTTTATGTGCGTTTAATACAATATGCGCGCAGGTAACCGTTACCCACCTGAAATGCGAGTGGCTGGTAAATCCTGCCGGCATTGATGTGGAACAACCACGATTAAGCTGGCAAATACAATCGGATCAAAGAAACGTGGTACAAACGGCCTGCCAGGTACTTGTTGCATCGGGTATAGAAAAATTAAAAAAGAATGAGGCGGATATCTGGAACTCGGGGAAGATAGCATCGGAGCAATCTGTAAATATTCAGTATGCCGGTAAACCATTGATCAGTGGGGCAACCTATTACTGGAAAATAAAAATCTTTACCAATGCAGGTGAAGCTGAATCATTGGAAACGGGCTGTTGGACAATGGGTTTACTGAAGGCGACAGAATGGAAAGCCAAATGGATAGGCTATGATAAAGCATCGCCCTGGGACAGTATTACACAATGGTCAAGGTTGTCTGCACGCTATTTCAGGAAACAGTTTCAATCAGCGTCGGTAGTAAAAAGGGCAACCGTGTATATTTCCGGGCTTGGTTTGTATGAATTGTACCTGAACGGAAAAAAAGTGGGCGATCATGTATTGTCTCCCGCACCAACCGATTACAGGAAATCGGTTTTGTACAATACCTATGATGTAACAGGTGAGGTAAAATCCGGAGACAATACGATAGCTGCTGTTTTGGGCAATGGCCGCTTCTTTACCATGCGGCAGGCCTACAAACCGCAAAAGATAAACACTTTCGGTTATCCTAAGCTGTTATTACAACTGGATATTGAGTACGCAGATGGCAAAAAGAAAACCATTGTAAGCGATGCATCCTGGAAACTGAATGTGGATGGGCCCATAAGGACAAACAATGAATACGATGGCGAGGAATATGATGCCACAAAGGAATTTGCCGGCTGGACCAACAATGGTTTCAGTGATGCAAAATGGATGCAGCCGGAACTGGTGAAAGCGCCTTTGGGAAAATTGAAAGCGCAAATGAATCCGCCCATGAAAGTGATGAAGGCGGTTAAACCGGTATCGCTGAAAAAACTACCTGCCGGTAAGTATATTCTTGATATGGGTCAGAATTTTGCCGGGTGGCTGCAATTAAAAGTGAGCGGCAGCAGGGGCGACAAAGTGGTGCTTCGTTTTGCAGAGAGCCTGCAACAGGACGGAAGCATCTATACCGCCAACCTGCGCGATGCCAGGGTAACGGATAGCTATACACTAAAAGGCGGTGGCGTAGAAAGCTGGCATCCCTGTTTCGTTTACCACGGGTTCCGGTTTGTGGAAATTAGTGGCTGCCCGGGAACGCCCACCATTAATGATTTTGAAGGGCAGATGGTATACGACGATATAGCAACCATTGGTTCATTCACCTGCACGGACAGTATACTTACCGCCATCGTTCAAAATGCCTGGTGGGGAATTGCCTCCAATTATAAAGGTATGCCCATTGATTGCCCGCAACGCAATGAAAGACAACCCTGGCTGGGTGACCGGGCAACAGGATCTGCAGGCGAAAGCTTTTTGTTTGATAATGCAGCGTTGTATGCAAAATGGCTGGACGATATTGAAGAATCGCAGACAGCAGAAGGCGCTATTCCCGATGTAGCGCCGGCATTCTGGAATTATTACAGCGATAATGTAACCTGGCCCGGTACTTATATTTTGGTGGCGGATATGTTGCAACGCCAGTTTGGCGATGTAGTGAGCGTCCGCAAACATTATGCTTCCATGAAAAAATGGATGAACTACATGAAGGGTAAGTACATGAAAGACTTTATCATAACAAAAGATAAATACGGCGACTGGTGTGTACCACCGGAAAGCCTGGAACTTATCCGCTCAAAAGACAGCCTTCGCAATACCAATGGGCAATTGATTGCCACGGCGTATTATTATCGCCTGTTGCAGATAATGAAACAGTTTGCACTGGTTAACAATCAACGGGAGGATGCAGCTGTTTTTGATGAACTGGCCGGTCATACCGCCAATGCTTTCAATAAAAAATTTTTCAATTCAGGTAGTAATCAGTACGACAATAATACCATTACTGCGAACCTGCTGCCATTGTATTTTGAGATGGTGCCGGCAGATAAAAGGCAAACGGTGTTTGATAATGTTTACAAAAAGCTGCAGCGGGATAGCATGCATATCAGCACCGGTGTTATTGGCACGCAATGGCTGATGCGCGGGTTAACGCAAAACAACCATGCGGATGCGGCATATGCATTAGCCAGCAACAAAACCTATCCCGGCTGGGGTTATATGATAGGCCAGGGCGCTACCACCATTTGGGAATTGTGGAACGGGAATACCGCTAACCCGCAGATGAATTCGCAAAACCATGTCATGCTGCTGGGCGATTTGGTGATATGGATCTTTGAAGATTTGGGTGGTATCAAAACCGATGCAAAAGCCACCGCATTTCAGCGGCTGATTATGAAACCATCATTTGTTGAAGGTTTGAATGAAGTAACCGCCACTTATGAATCGCCCTATGGAAAAATTACCAGTCACTGGAAAAAGCAGGGCGACCGGCTTGCCTGGGATATTGATATTCCTGCCAATGCAGCTGCCGAAATTCATATTCCTGCTATTGGGGGCGACGATGTGAAGGAATCGGGCGGCATGGCAGCAAAAGCGGCAGGAATAAAATGGGCAAAATGGGAAAATGGCAATGCGGTTCTTGAAGCCGGAAGCGGGCGATATCATTTTGAATCAAAAATTAAATAATGAGCAACTGCAAAACATACAGGAAAATAATTTGCGCCTGCATGGTTACGGTAACTATGCTGGCTGCAATATCCCTGGGGGCACAACAGGCAGGTGAAGCCATTCCTGTCAAAACAAATTTAACAACAGATACCGTGCTGCAGAAAAAAGCAACCGAATGGACCGCCTCTTTGCGGCTGCATGATGCCGCTAAAAACGAACGCGTGCAAGCGGCTATTCTTGCCCATCTTACCGCGGTGCGCGACTGGCACAACAGCCATCCTTTTACCCTTACACCGGCAGGCATTAACCCCGCAACGGGTAACAGGTTATCGGATATGGACAGGCAGATCATTGTTTGTTCTGCCAAGCCTTCGTCTGTTCACAGCAACCTGATGAGGGTACTAAATGCTGAACTGGACAGCGCGCAGGTGGAAGCCATTCTTGACAAATACACTATTGGTAAAGTTGCTTTTACTTTGAAAGGTTACCAGGCCATTGTTCCCGATCTTACTGCCATAGAAGAAACAGCGATTCTGGCCAACCTGAAACAGGCAAGGGAACAGGCCATTGACTACAAAGGAATAAAGGAAGTCTCTGCTATCTTTGAAATCTATAAAACAAAATGCGAACAATACCTCAACAGCAATGGCCGTAACTGGCACCAGTTGTTTAAAGCATACGTTGATAAAGTAAAAGCGCAGAAAGAAGCAGACAGGAAAAAACTATAAAATTTTGAAGCATGAAATGTAAATGGTTGTATGCAGTGATTGTATTGGTTGCCGTTTTATTCAGCACCCATGCAGGTGCCCAGGCAAAATGGAAGAAAGGAATACTGGTAGACGAGTTTATTTTTGAGAAAGCCTCTTTTCCCCAAAGCCATGCCAGCACCATTGCTGAAACACCCGAGGGACTGGTGGCAGCCTGGTTTGGTGGTACCCGCGAAGGCAATAAAGATGTTTGCATATGGACCAGTCATCTGGTGAATAATAAATGGACGGAGCCATTGAAAGCCGCAGACGGGGTCATGAATGATAGTGTACGATATGCGTGCTACAACCCTGTTTTGTACCAGGTGCCTGGCGGGGATTTACTGTTGTTTTATAAAATTGGTCCCAATGTAGCCGGGTGGACCGGGTGGATGATGCGATCTGGCGACAATGGCTATACCTGGAGCGGGCGGGAAGCACTACCTGATGGATTTCTGGGCCCGATAAAAAATAAACCTTTGCTGATTGATGGTATGCTGGTTTGCCCTTCCAGCACAGAGAAAAACGGTTGGCGGGTACATTTTGAATATACGGCAGATGCAGGTAAAACATGGACAAAATCTGCTGATTTGAATGATGGTATTGCAATATCGGCCATACAGCCCAGTATATTGCGGTATAAAGATGGCAGCATGCAGATCATGTGCCGCAGCAAGAACAGGACCATCAATGAATCGTGGAGCAGAGACGGCGGCAAAACCTGGAGTCCCATGGTAGCTTCTTCATTGCCCAATAACAACTCGGGCACAGACGCGGTAACTTTACAAGATGGCAGGCAATTGCTGGTATACAATCATGTAAAGCCAGATTCGGCATTACCCAATGGCAAAGGACCAAGAACGCCGCTGAATGTGGCCGTTTCAAAAGATGGAAAGCAATGGTGGGCCGCCGTTATACTGGAAGATTCGCCCATCAGCCAGTATTCTTATCCTTCGGTAATACAAACCAAAGACGGAATGGTGCACATCGTTTATACGTGGCGGAGAGAAAGAATCAAACATGTTATGATTGATCCTTCGAAATTGAAGCTGGAAAAAATTACCCATGAAAAATGGCCCGGATTTGTACCCACCGTTACCAAACCATCGGACGATTAAACAACGAACAACGATTGATGAACAACCTGCCTGTTTTAGATATTGCCATTATTGTGGTGTACCTGCTTGCTATGGTATTTACAGGCCTTTATTTTTCACGAAAGAATAAAACGGCCGGGCAATTTACCATTGCATCCGGGAAGATTCCGGGCTGGGCCATCGGGCTTTCCATCTATGCTACTTTTTTAAGCAGCAATACTTTTTTGGGAGTGCCCGGTAAATCGTTTGGTGGCAACTGGAATTCGTTTGTGTTCAGTCTTTCCATGCCATTGGCCGCCTGGGTGGCATCAAAATATTTTGTACCCTTTTACCGGCGCAGCGGCGAAGTGTCTGCCTATACCCATTTGGAAAAACGGTTCGGCCCCTGGGCAAGAACCTATGCGGTCATTTGTTTTTTGCTGACGCAATTTGCGCGCATGGGCACCGTGTTTTTTGGAATGGCATTAAGCCTGCAGGCATTAACAGGTTTTTCAATGACGGCCATTATGGTTGTAATGGGCGTTTGCATCATACTTTATACGGTAATGGGCGGCATGGAAGCGGTAATATGGACGGAAGTGGTGCAGGGCATCATAAAGACTAGCGGCGCTGTATTGATTTTATGGCTGGTGATAAAGGGAATTCCGGGTGGGGCGGGAGAAGTAATACGCATTGCAAAAGCCAATAACAAATTCAGCCTGGGCAGCGGGTCGTTTAATTTTACTGAATCTACTTTCTGGATGGTGTTGTGTTATGGTTTTTTTATCAACCTGAATAATTTTGGAATGGATCAGAATTATGTGCAGCGCTACCATACGGCTGCGTCTGAAAAGCAGGCATCCAAATCGGTGTGGTTATGTGTTGCTATATATGTGCCTGCATCGTTGTTATTTTTTATTATTGGAACTGCATTATTTGCTTACTACCAGGCTGCGCCGCAAATGATTGAACCAGTAAAACTTAAAGCAGCAGCAGAAAAGCTGGGCAGCGCGGCATCCATACAACAGGTACAGGCCATGGCGGCTCAATTGCAACCGGCAGACTATGGTGATAAAGTATTGCCCCATTTTATGGCAACCAGTATTCCCACGGGTTTGCTGGGATTGATTATAGCTGCTATTTTATCCGCGGCCATGAGCACCATCAGTTCCGGCATGAATGCGTCGGCAACCGTTTTTACGGAAGATATTCTAAAGAAATATTTCAGCGCCGGCATGAACGATAAAAAATATTTACGGGCATTGTACATGGCCACCATTGTTTTTGGGATTGCCGGTCTGGCAACCGGTCTTGCCATGATTGGAAGCAAAAGCGTGCTGGACACCTGGTGGGAATTGTCGGGTATTTTTGCAGGCGGTATGCTGGGCCTGTTTTTACTGGGTATCATTAGCAGAAGAACCCGCAGCCAGGAGGCGCTGACAGCCATGATGATTGGTACCCTTATTATTGTATGGATGACATTTTCCTGGCTATTGCCTGCCCGGTACGCATTTTTGCGTAACCCCCTGCACAAGAATATGATTATTGTAGTAGGAACCCTCAGCATATTTTTAACCGGACTGCTCCTGACCTATTCTAAAAGAAAAACCCAACAGATCAGGATTGCTGGCTGAGGTTGATTGTTTAGGTTTGAACTAAATTACGATTAAAAAATATGAAAATTTATAAAACAAAATCGGAGATTATCATCGAATTCAAAGGCGAATACTTTGTCTCAGCCGAAACAGACTGGGACGTGTTTATTAACCGGGATGATCTATGGGCACAGGTGCAAAAGGAAATTTACCAGTTGTCTGCGTCGGGCGACAATGAGTGGTTTCTTGAAAAGGAGCTCGTAGCTCCCATTGGTTCGCAGGAAGTTTGGGCAGCGGGTGTTACTTACCTGCGCAGCAAGGTGGCCCGCATGGAAGAAAGCAAGGAAAGTGGCGGTGCTACTTTTTATGATAAAGTCTACGATGCGGAAAGACCTGAAATATTTTTCAAATCAACTGCCGGCAGGGTAATAGGACCAATGGGCAAAGTAAGAATAAGGAAAGACAGTACCTGGGATGTGCCCGAACCGGAACTGGTGCTGGTAATTGCTTCCTCCGGAAAAATTATTGGTTACTCCATTGGTAATGACATGAGCAGCCGGAGCATTGAAGGAGAAAACCCATTGTACTTGCCCCAGGCCAAAATGTATGATGGTTGTGCGGCAGTGGGGCCCTGTGTGCTGGTAACGGAAGAGCCCATTTCACCCACTACCGTTATTGCAATATCAATTGAACGAAACGGTGCGGTTGCATTTGAGGGAGATGTAACCATAGATATGATGAAACGCAAACATGCAGAGCTGGTGGAATTTTTATACAGGGAATATTCCTTCGCTGCCGGTGCTTACCTGATGACAGGTACCTGCGTGGTGCCCGACAATACTTTTACATTACAAAGCGGCGATGTAATAAAAATAAAAATTGAAGGAATAGGGGAGTTGGTGAATACCGTTGCGTAGCGATTATTTTAAATGATGAATTTTAAATTTTGAATGATGGACGTCAGCAAATACAACAAATCAGCGATCATTACATCAACCATCAGCCATTTTAAAACGCCATTATTTTTGACTTTAACTTTTGACTGTTGATTGAGAATGATGCATCTGCGAATACAGCAAATCAGCCATCATCACATCAGCCATCAGCCATTTTTAAAACGCAATTATTTTTGACTTTTAACTTTTGACTTTTGATTTAGAATGATGCATCTGCGAATACAACAAATCAGCCATCAACAAATCAGCCATCAGCCATTTTTAAATTATATAATATGGATTCGCTTCAGAAAAAATTTGTGCCGGTAATGATAACACCCTTCAACCTGAAGGCAAAGGTTGACCTGGATGTAGTGAGTAATCTTATCGATTTCTACCTGGCCGCAGGCGTAAAAGGTTTTTTTGCCAATTGTCTCAGCAGTGAAATGTACAGCATTAGCGAAGATGAGCGGATAGAACTTACAAGACATGTGGTAAAATATGTAAATGGCCGTGTGCCGGTGGTGGCCACCGGTTCTTTCGGGCTTACCATTGAAGACAAAGCTGAGTTCAGTAAGAGGATATATGATACTGGTATTGATGCGGTAATATTGATTACGGGACATTACGCCAATATAGAAGACAGCGATGAAATACTGCTGAAGAATTTTAACCGGATGTTTACACTTACCGGCAATATTCCCTTGGGAATGTACGAGTGCCCTGCGCCATACAAAAGAATTATTGGACCAGAAACTTTTAGGACATTGTTATCGGCCAACAGGATGGTGTATCACAAGGACACCTCTATTGATTTGGAAAAAGTAAAGGCCAAGCTGGATATATTAAAAGAGAGCGGCAGTGAGATGGAGTTTTACGATGCGCATTCACCCAATACCATGTACAGCCTGCAAATGGGCGCCAGGGGAATGTCTTCTATTTCGGGCAATTTCTATCCGGAAATTTTGGTATGGATGGTCAACAATGCAAATAATCCTGCCAAACAGGAAGAAGTTAAATGGCTGCAGTCTGAAATCAGCCGGGTAGATCCCTTGATACATGTTGCTTACCCAATGAGTGCGAAATATTTTTTACGGAAGAGAGGATTGCCCGTCCGTACCATCAGCCGCGCCACAGCGCTGGAATTGACACCCCAGCAGAAACAAACACTCGATGAGGTTCATGCCAGTTTTGAAACATGGTGCGAAAGACTAAAAATAAAACCAGTGGATATAGAAACTTTGTTGTTACCTGCGGTGCCGCTGGACCCGGCCATATAAAATACTATGCAAAAGTTATTTTCATTTTGTGGGTGGTTACTGGCCTTTCCCTTTTTTATTCAGGCACAGTACAATACGGACGGCGGCTACCAAAAACCGCTGAAAGAGGTATTGAATGATATCGAAAAACAATTCGGCATTACCTTAAAATACCCCGATTCAATTGTAACAGGCAAAATGCTGCGCTATGCTGTATGGCGTTTCCGCAATGATCCGGAAACAACTTTGGAGAATGTGCTGGCCCCGTTTGACATGAATGCCAAAAAGGACAAGGACAAGGTGTATAAACTTGGTTATTATGAATATTACCGTTGGCCGGTGCAGGAAGGCTGGGCCGAACTGGACCGGATAGCCGCGCAATACAACAACCTGGATGAATGGGAGAAACGAAAAGCGGGGCTGAAGCCCTGTATCCTGCAGGCACTGCAGCTTGATAAGATGCCTGCTGCGCCCGGCACGCAGCCTGTCATTACCCCGCTCAGAAAATACAACGGATATACCATAGAAAACATTGCCATAGAGATATTACCGGGCCTGTGGATCAACGGTTCATTGTACAAACCAGCCAGGTATAAGGGAAAGATTCCTGTTATTCTTAACCCCGACGGTCATTGGGAAAAGCAACGTTACCGGCCCGATTGCCAGTACCGTTGTGCGGCATTGGCAAAGATGGGCGCTATGGCTTTCAGTTACGACCTGTTTGCCTGGGGAGAATCATTGCTGCAGTTTAAGCCGGAAGATCACCGCCGAAGTTTATCGATGACCATACAGGCGCTGGGAAGTATCCGTATTCTTGATTACCTGTTATCGCTTAAAGATGCAGATACCAGCCGGGTGGCTATTACCGGGGGATCTGGCGGCGGCAGTCAAACCGTATTGGTAACGGCGTTGGACAACCGCATTAAAGTATCGGCGCCGGTGGTGTCGTTGTCTTCCTATTTTTATGGCGGCTGTCCGTGCGAAAGCGGTATGCCTGTTCATGATTGCGGTGGCCGCACAGACAATGTAGAGATAGCCGCAATGGCTGCTCCCCGTCCGCAACTATTGGTAAGCGATGGTGGCGACTGGACAGATCGGCTGCCGGAACACGATTTCCTGTACCTGCAGAAAATGTACAGTTGGTATGGTAAAAAAGATAATGTAGAGAATGTGCACCTGCCACTGGAAAAACATGATTTCGGCATTAATAAGAGAACCGCTGTGTATGAATTTATGGCAAAGCAACTGGGGCTGAACATAAAAGCCATCCAGGATAAAGAAGGTAAAATTGAAGAATCGGGTATTACCATAGAAAAAGAAGAACTGATGCATGTGTTTGGTGATCATGGTGAATCATTACCAGCAAATGCGGTGAAGGGATTTGAACAACTGGAAATACTTTGGAAAAAATCAATAACACATGAGTAGGATTGAACCATGGAGGCCCGGTGGCAAAGAGAAACACGGCAATTTTTTTGTGGAGCGCTATGCCACGGTCTCTTTATGGTTCAAAACACTGGTATTGGTATTTTTGTTGTCTGCCACCGGTCAGGAATATGCTTTCACCCAAACCAGTCAACGTTATAAAATTGGTCTTATTGATCTGATGCTGCTGAAACGCCAGAAACTGGGTGCACTTACACTGGCCAAAGAATTGGGCGCCGATGGCATAGAAGTGGATATGGGCGGATTGGGTACAAGACCCAGTTTCGATAACCAGTTGCTCAACGACAGCATCCGGCAGCTTTTTTTAGACAAAGCAAAAGAACTGAACATAGAAATATTTTCACTGGCCATGACTGGGTACTATGCCCAGTCTTTCTGCGGCAGAACGGAATACATCCAATCGATTGAAGATTGCATTGCTACCATGAAGGCAATGCATGTAAAAATCGCTTTTCTTCCATTGGGTGTGCAATGCGACCTGGCAAAAAATCCTGGTGTGAGGGATTCTGTTGTGGCCAGGTTGAAAGTGGCGGGTAAGATGGCGGAGACGGCAGGGGTGGTAATAGCCATAGAAACAGCTTTAAGCGCCGCAGAAGAAGTAAGATTATTAAACGAAATCAAATCGCCCGGAATAAAAATCTATTTCAATTTTTCCAACTCCTTAAAAGAAGGGCGCAATTTAATTAGCGAACTGCAAACACTGGGGAAAGACCGCATCGCTATGATACATGCCAGCAACAAAGACAGTGTATGGCTGCAGAACGATCCCCAAATCAATATGCAACAGGTAAAACAAACGCTCCGCCGGATGAAATGGAGTGGCTGGCTGGTCATTGAACGCAGCCGGGATGCCACCAAACCAAAAGATGTAAAAGGCAATTATGGAGCAAATACGGCATATTTGAAAAAGATATTTCAATAAAATGAAGAAGGTCAGGAATGTAAAAATATAAGAAAGGATAGCTGGTATTTAATCCGGCAGTTCACAAACAGAAGATAAAACTTATTCTTACCGTTGATTATTACGATAAACGTTAAAATAATAATAACTGCGAGTAAGCCTGCAGCCAAAACTATCCCCGTTCAGACGGCAATACTTTAGCCAGGGTCTTTCTTACGGATTCAGGTGGTATTACGCCGTTTTCAAACTGTTCACCGGGTTTGCCATTGCCGCTTTTACTGATTGGAAGCTGATGGTAATTAAAGCAATCAATATTGCTGAAACGCCTGTAACAACAAATATCCACCAGCTTAAAGTTGTTTTATATGCAAAGTTCTGAAGCCAGCCGTTTGCAGCCCACCAGGCAATGGGTGTTGCAATAATAAAAGCTGTTATAACCGGCTGCAAAAAATCTTTTACCAATAATGAAACAATTTGTAAAACAGAAGCGCCAATGATTTTTCGGATGCCTATCTCTTTCGTTCTTTGGAGTGAGCTATACACCGCAAGGGCAAATAAGCCAAGACAACTTATAAGAATAGTAAGCGCTGTAGCCCACATTAATAATTGAAAAAGGTTTTGTTCAGATAAATAATACCGGGCAATTCTGTTATCAAGAAAATTATATTCAAAATCTTCGTTGGGATAAACTTCTGCATAAGCACTTTTAATCTGATTAATAGTGTTTCGCCATAAAGAACCATCCGCATCCAGCGGTTGCAATAATATATTAAACATTAACTGGTCGCCATCTTTGCTGGATATAACTAATGGTGCGATGGGTTCATGAAATGATTTCTGATGAAAATCATGCACTACCCCGGCAATTGGTACTTTCTTTTTGTCAATTTCAACATACTTTGCAATTGCCTGTTGCAAATCCTGAAATCCAAGTGCACGTGCGCAGGTTTCATTAATAATCACACTTTTAATAGTATCGCTGTAGGGAAGATTGGAACCGGCAAGTAATTTTAGCTGGTATAATTTTAAATAATTAGTGTCGCCAAACTTAACCTGCGCATGCGCTTCAGTTTCTGTTTTATTACTGATATATTTTATGATGTTTCCACGGTCACTAACGGAAGTGGGCGGATTATTGGAAAGACTTATCATTTTTATTCCCGGAATTGCTTTGAGCTTATTCATCAGCACAAACCTGCTGGCAGCGGGTTCTTTAAAGCTTGTTGCCAGATTAATAATGGCATCTTTTCTAAATCCTAAATCCTGCGTAAGCGAATAATTGATTTGTTTAGCGACAACAATGGTAGCGATAATAAAGACTTGTGCAATGACAAACTGGGAAATGGTAAATGATTTGCGCAATAAAATAATTCCAGGTTTGCCTGTTGTTATATTGGGATTGCCGTTTAATACACTTACGGGTTTGTATGAAGAAAGAATGAATGCGGGATATAAGCCTGCCGCGACACTTACTATCACCACAAGAACAGCAAGAAATAATGAAATGTCTGAAGGTTGTATTAAATCAAAATGCAATCCTTCGGGAATAAAGCCGGAAAATAATTGTAGTATTACCGGCATTAAAAGAACAGAGATTATCGTTGCAGCAAGCGTTAATAAAAATGTTTCGCTTAGAAATTGAAACACCAGTTGTTTTTTTGAACCTCCCAGTGTTTTGCGCACACCAATTTCTTTTGCTCTTTGGGATGCCCGCGCAGTAGTAAGATTGATAAAGTTGATGCACCCCAGCAATAGAAGAAATGCTGCAATTGCCAGCAATCCATATAATGTTGATTTATGTGCAATACGTTTATTGAAGTTTTCGTAATCAGCATTGAAATGCAAATCAGCCAAAGGTTGTAAACGGAAACTGGTTGTAGTGCCGGGGTTTTCTGTAAAATTTCTTCTATACAGTTTCGAAATTTCCTGCTGCACTGCTGCAGGATTTGCATTTGGAGATAGTTTGATAAACAATTGTGATGAAGGTGAAGCGCTACCCCATCCATCTCCATCATCCGGTTTTAATGCCGGCATTTCAATAGAGGCTCTTGAGATAAATATTTTAAAACTAAAATCGGTGTTGTAAGGCAGGTCCCGTACAACACCCATAATGGTTGTGCGTATTGAGTCATAGAAAATAAGTTCTTTGCCAGTTGCCTGTTCGGGTGTTAAACCCGGAAAGTACTCCTTTAACCCACTCTCAGTTAAGACTGTTTGATACGGGCTTTGCAAAGCCGTTTGCGGGGAGCCTTGCAGCCACTTATAGGATAATAATTTGAAGTAGTTTTCATCAGCGAAAACAATATTCTTTTGTTTCTTAAAAACAATAAGATCGTTACTTGATTTGACAGGTACGGTAATTTTTACGTCGTCATTCCATGTGCGGAAAGGCACAACACCTTCAATGCCGGATATCTCATTTTTAACTGCGGCGGGCATTGCCCCGGGTATAGCAGATGAATGAAAAGGTGTACCGGCAAAAGTGTAGTCAGCAACAACACGATAAATACGGTCGCTGTCTTTTTCAAATTTGTCAAAACTAAAATCGTATTGTACAAGAAGAAATATAACCAGCGCGGCACTTATGCCAATAGAAAGCCCTGTTATATTTATAAGTGAAACCGTTTTATTTTTTGCTAAATTTCGCCACGCAGTTTTAAAATAGTGTAGAAACATAGGAGTTGATTTACAACGTATGATTTATTGATTTCCGGTATCTGTTGATGATTCAGATTCATTTTGTTCTCAGGCTTAAAAAAGCAATAAGAATGCCGCTTAATTACCGGGTTGAAAATAAAGAAGTTATGGATTTACGTAAACAACAGATGCACGATTTTGGTACACAACCTGTTCACTTTTAGAATAGTATGACTCGTCCTAAAATATTCATGATTGCCAGGTCTTTCTTGAAAAGGCTTCCTAAACCGGTAAGTTTGGTGTTGATTCTGATCTTAGAAACTGGTTCCGCATCTCCTGTTAAGACAAGCAGTAAAATCTTCCATCAATTCAGTAAATACTGGCCTTTTTGCAGGCAACCACTGTGGGTATATTTATTAAATTAAATGCCTGCGCGGATTTTTTATAGCATCAACCAAACGGAATGAAACGATTGCCTGCCTTTTTTTGGCTGCTCTTCATAGTATGTGCTGCCATGCCGGCCATAGCCGCAGATATATATGTGGCTGTGAATGGTGCAGACGGCAACCCCGGATCAAGGGAACAACCATTGGCTACCATTGCAGCAGGTATCAGAAAAGCCAGGGAGCTCAGGCGCCTGGGCGATCCTTCCATTTCAAATGGCATCCACATCATTGTTCGCGGGGGGCTATACCCATTGTATGAACCCATCTTCATCCGGCCCGAAGATGCCGGTACAACAGCAAGTCCAACCTGGATTGAGGCAGCACCCGGCGAACAACCAGTATTGAGCGGGGGAATACAAATCACCAACTGGCATAAAAATACCGTCCCTATCGCAGGACTTTCCGCCATCGCCCAAAACAAGGTTTGGGTAGCCGATCTGTCTTTACCGGCGGAAAGTTTGGCTGCAATCAGACAGCTATGGGTAAACAATGTGAAGGCGGTCAGGGCCAAAGATGCCAATGGTACAGCCATGAACCGCATTCTCAGCTGGAATAAAAAAGAACAAACCTGCCAGATCCCGTTTCCGCATACCTTACCCATGCCCGGTATATATGGACTGGAAATGTTTATTCACCAATGGTGGGAGGTGGCAACGCTTCGCATAAAAAAAATAGAACGAAGCGGCGATAGCGCAAAACTTTTTTTCCATGATCCTGAAAGTAAAATACAGAGCGAACATCCCTGGCCTGCTCCCTGGTTCTCCGGCGAGACCGGCAACTCAGCCTATTATCTTGTCAACGCCATTCAATTTTTAGACGAGCCAGGAGAGTGGTATCTGGATATGGACAGGCATAAAATCTATTATTGGCCGCGCAGCAATGAAGATATAAGGAAAGATACAGTGATAGCCCCCTTACTGGAATCACTGGTAAGCATAGCAGGAACAGCCGACCACCCGGTAACAAATGTTTTCTTTAAAGGAATTGCGTTTGATCATACCAGTTGGCTGCGCCCCGCCCGGTACGGACATGTACCCCACCAGGCAGGTATGTACATGCTGGATGCCTATAAACTAACGGTACCGGGCACCCCGGATAAACCGTCGCTCGAAAACCAGGCCTGGGTAGGCCGGCCCGCCGCTGCCGTGCAGGTTTCGTATGCAGACAACACGGGTTTTACCGGTTGCAGGTTTGAGCACCTGGCGTCTACCGGTATTGACTACTCAAAATATACGCATAACAATAACATCAATGCCTGCCTGTTTAAAGACATAGGTGGTACGGCCATCCTGGCCGGTGTTTTTTCTGACGAAGCCACGGAGGTACACCTTCCCTATAACCCCACCGATGAAAAAGAAGTTTGCAGCGATATGATTATCAGCAATAACATGGTAACCAATACGGCCAATGAAGACTGGGGATGCGCAGGCATTGGCCTGGGTTACGTAAAAAATGCCCGCATTGTTCACAATGAAATAAGCGATGTTTCTTATACCGGCATCAGCATGGGCTGGGGCTGGACGAAGACCAGTAATGTCATGAAGAACAACGAAATCAGTTTCAATAAAATTCACCATTATGGCAAACACAATTACGATTGTGCAGGCGTTTATACCTTAAGCGCACAGCCCGGTTCTGTTATCAGTAATAATTATGTTGACAGTATTTACAAGGCACCCTATGCCCATCTCCCCAATCATTGGTTTTATTTATATACCGACGAAGGCAGTTCTTATTTTACAGTAAAAGACAATTGGTGCCCATCCGAAAAATTTTTACAAAACGCCAATGGCCCCGGCAACAAATGGCTGAACAACGGGCCAACGGTGGATAAACAGGTTAAGGAAATGGCCGGTATTGAGCCGGCTTATCGGTCTTTGCTAACGGAAAAAATAGTCGACTATACCATCGCCGTGAACAAAGAACACCCGCTTATTATTGAGCTGGTTGCAAAAGGTAACCAGGCTATTGATATCCGTCAGCTAAAAGATTTTCTCAACGCCAATAAAATAAACACCGGCGCCTTGTACCAATGGCAGCAGCATTTTGTCATTTTTGATAAGATAGACGATGCGTATACGGTACGAAAAAAAATGGCCATTGCATTTCCGGGCGTGCAGGTAAAAATGTACGATGATTTGTTCTATGAATTTAACCGTTCTCAATGCAGCGATACCAGCAGCGCCGATGGTTGGGAGCACATTATTCTGACAGCTAACCTTGTAGCCAGTCCGCAATTGCAGAAAGAATACCTGGATTACCACGCAACACAATTTCAGCAATGGCCCGAAGTAGCGCTGGGATTTTGCAATGCGCGCTTTCAGCGGCTGCTGGTATACAAAAACGGACGGCAATTAATGCTGGTCATAAGTATTCCACGCGGGGAAAGTCTTGATAAACTAAATCTACTTAGCACAGCCAACAACCCGCGCATGGATGAATGGAACAGGCGCATGAAAAAATACCAGGAAGGCATTGAAGGAACAAAAAAAGGACAAATATGGGTAACGCTGCAACCGGTAAAATAATTATAAACATCAATTAAAAACCCTTTGGGGCCAGGTATGCTACAAATTGGAATACTGGGATTGGGCGAAGGCCGCAGCACCATTTCCGCGGCATTGCAAAGTGAAAAGCTGAAATTAAAGATGATTTGCGATTGCAATGCCAGCTTATGCCGCCAGCGTGCAGATGAATTTAAGATGTACGAGTATACCACCGAATACCAGGACATGCTGGATGATGCCGACATTGATATTATTGGCATTTATACGCCCGACCACCTGCATGCAGAACACATAAAACAGGCATTGCTGCACAACAAGCATGTGGTATGTACAAAACCATTGATAGATGATTTGTCTGTGGCAACGGAATTGATGGCACTGCAAAAGAAAACCGGCAGGAGGGTTTTTGTTGGACAAAGCTCCCGTTTTTTTGAGCCCTTTAAAAGACAGCGCACCGATTTTGAAGAGGGCATTATTGGCGAACTGATTACTATTGAAAGTCATTACAACGCAGACCACCGCTGGTTTCTCGAAAAAAAATGGGCGCTGGAAAAGTCTTTTAAATGGTTGTTTGGCGGACTGAGCCATCCCGTGGATTTCATACGCTGGTACCTTCCTGATATTGAAGAAGTAATGGGCTATGGTATGATAAGCAGCAACGGAAAAGCTGCAGGCCTGAAAAATGAAGATACCATGCATTTTATTTTTAGGGCGGCAGACGGGCGCATTGCCAGGGTTAGCGGCGCTTATACGGCACCGGTACAACCCACAGCCCGCGAAAGCGGAATGAGCTGTATACTGAGGGGTACCGAGGGCGCCAGCCAGGCAGATTATCATGAATTGCGCTACGCAGTTACCACAAAAGGCGGCGAAGAAAAAATAATTACCTGGGGTGACGCTAAGCTGAAACATTATTTCCGGTTTGAGGGGCAAAGTCACCACGCGGGCGAATACCAGAACTACCTGGAATATTTTGCCGACTCTATTACACAAAATTTTACTGCTTACCCGGATTTGAACGAGGGTATCGGTACCGTTGCTTTACTGCAGGCTATGGACCGGAGTTTACAAACAGGTATTCCGGTTAAGGTGGCTGATATTTTAGAAGAGTATGGTTTAAACCACCAAGCATAAACTGATGAACAATATTTACAATAAGCTTCATCCAATAGATTTTATCATCGTTGCGGTTTACCTGTTGCTGCTTTTCATTATTGGATACCTGGCCAGTTTCGGGAAAAAGAAAAAGGGAGACAATCTCTTCCTCGCCGGCAATTCGCTTAACTGGTACAATATCGGCTTTAACATGTGGGGCACAAATGTTGGCCCTTCTTCATTGCTGGCCTTTGCAAGCATTGGATACAGCACCGGTATTGTTGCGGGTAATTTTGAATGGTATGCTTTTGTTTTTTTGTTGCTGCTGGCCATGGTGTTTGCACCGCGTTATATTGCTTCCAAAGTAACTACCATGCCGGAGTTTATGGGCAAACGGTACGGAGACAGTACCCGCAATATTTTAGCCTGGTATGCACTCGTAAAGATTTTGATTTCGTGGCTATCGCTCGGTTTATTTGCAGGCGGCTTCCTGGTAAGACAAATTGTAGGCATACCCATGTGGCAATCGGTGATTGTGCTGGTGCTGTTTGCCGGCATATTTACTTTTGCCGGCGGCTTAAAAGCGATTGCAAGGGTGAATGTTTTCCAGATGATTTTACTTATCCTGGTATCACTTACTTTATCATACCTGGGCCTGCAGAAAGTGGGCGGTATAAAGGCCCTGTTTTACAAAGTGCCGGCGGGTTACTGGAATTTAATTCACCCGGCAAGTGATACCAAATATCCGTGGAATGCCATCTTGCTGGGCTACCCGGTGGCGGCTGTGGCTTTTTTTTGTACCGACCAGGCTATGGTGCAATCGGTGCTGGGTGCAAAAAACCTGGAACAGGGACAATTGGGTGTTAATTTTATCGGCTGGTTGAAAGTACTGGCATTACCGCTTTTTATACTACCGGGCATTTTGTGTTTCATATTATTCCCCGGGTTAAAAGATCCCAATGAAGCATATATGACCATGGTCACCAACCTGTTTCCCCCAGGCATGAACGGACTGGTAATTGTAGTATTGATTGCGGTATTGGTTGGCACCATTGGTTCATCGCTGAATGCATTGAGCACCGTTTTCACAACAGATCTGTATGTAAAAAAAGTAAACCCACAGGCTACCAATCGCCAGGTTATAAAAGTAGGAAGGATAACGGTAGTGGCTGGTTGTATTTTTGCAGTATTGATGGCGCTGGCCATTGACAATATAAAAGGGCTTAACCTCTTCGATATTTTTCAATCGGTACTGGGTTTTATTGCACCTTCACTTGCCGTTGTCTTTCTATTGTCTGTGTTCTGGAAACGCACAACAAAAAAAGCCGTTAATGCTATTCTTTCTTATGGTTCTGCTTTCAGCCTGGGCACCGGTGTTTTGTATTTATGGATATTAACGCCGGATAAATATCATTTCTGGCCGCATTACCTGCTCTTATCGTTTTATATTTTTGTGGTATTGCTGGTAACCGCGGTTATTATTTCACTGGCAGATAAATTGCCGGTAACCAATGGACAAAACATGACTGCGGCCGATATGCCGGTTACTTCGCGCCGAGTAAAAATATTGTTTGCCTTACTGGGACTTGCTATATTCGGATTATACTTTTTCTTTAACGATTTTAAATAATAAATATGAGCAACCGAAATATTTTTGTACCGGGCCGCATTAAATACGCTGTATATCTCTGCGTTCTCTTGTCCTTTTGCTTCCAGGCTAAGGCCCAGCAGGCTACATGGATCTGGTATCCCGGCGATTTTGAAATTGCTCTTTCCAACCAAATGCAGAACCGACGCACGGAACGGGGCGCTTTTTCGCCGGTGTTCTGGAAAATGGACACTCATTATAACCTTGTGCTGTTTGCGAAGTCATTTAACGTGCTGCAACCAGAAGAAGTGAGTATTGCTGTTGAAGGAACCTATAATGTAAAACTGGATGGCAGGGCTATGGAAGGCAGCCCTGTTCTCATAACGGTGCCTGCCGGAAAGCACCTCATCAGCCTTAAAGTATATAACCAGGCACATGTGCCGGCTATCTTTGTGCGTGGAAAAAACATTGTGAGCGATGCATCCTGGCTGGTTACGTTCGAAGATAAAGAGTGGGTTGATGAAACAGGAAAAAGCTCCGATGTGTCTGCTTCAGGCTGGATGAAAGCGGGCTGCTGGAATTTTAATACAGCTACCCAATTACCATCTGATTTTGCATTGCCAGTAACAAAAATGACAGCCGCCGCTCTTACAAAAGGTAATAATTCCATGCTGGCAGATTTTGGTAAAGAAACTTTTGGTTTTCTAAAACTGCATGGCGTAAAAGGTTCCGGCAGGTTATCGGTTTATTATGGTGAGTCGAAAGAAGAAGCATTATCGACAGACCAATGCGAAATACTGGACAGGCTTGTTATTAACCTGAAGGATAAGCAAGATACTACCATTGCATTCTCAAGGGCATTCCGTTTCATCAACCTGCAATATGATGCTTCTGTGAATGTGGACTCCGTTTCCATGTTGTATGAATATGCTGATTTACCGGATAAAGGCAGTTTTACCTGTTCAGATAAAACCATCAATAAAATTTATGAAACCGCTAAATATACGCTGCACCTGGCAACACGCGAGTTTTTTATAGATGGCATTAAGAGGGATCGCTGGGTATGGAGCGGAGATGCTTCCCAGAGCTACCTGATGAATTACTATTTGATGAACGATAATGAAACAGTAAAGCGAACCATGTATGCATTGCGCGGTAAAGACCCGGTTACGGCACATATCAATACCATCATGGATTATTCGTTTTACTGGTTCATCAGTATCTACGATTATTATCTGTACACCGGAGATAAAACATTTCTACAGCAAAATTACCCGCGCATGAAAGGTTTAATGGATTATTGCCTTGGCCGCAGGGATAAAAATGGGCTGATGCAGGGATTGCCCGGCGACTGGATATTTATTGACTGGGCAAACGGCCTCCGTAAAGACGGTGAACTGAGTTTTGAACAGTTACTGCTTTGCCGCAGCCTGGAAACAATGACCTTGTGCGCAGGCATTGCAAACGACCAGGGTGGCGCAGTTAAATACCAGGAGCTGGCAAAAGACTTAAAAAAGAAACTATTCAGTTTGTACTGGAACGAAAGTAAACAGGCGTTGGTGCACAGTATTGTGGATGATAAACAAACGGATAACGTAACCCGCTACGCCAACATGTTTTCTATTTTCTTTGATTATTTCTCTGATGATCAGAAACAGGCCGTAAAAAAATCTGTACTGCTCAATGACAGCATACAAAAAATAACAACACCCTATATGCGCTTTTACGAACTGGAAGCCTTGTGTGCCATGGGCGAACAATCGTATGTATTAAACCAGATGAAAGATTACTGGGGTGGTATGCTGAAATTGGGTGCTACTGCTTTCTGGGAAGAATATGATCCGGGCAAGAAAGGCGCGGAGCACTACGCCATGTATGGCCGCCCTTTCGGAAAAAGTTTGTGCCACGCATGGGGCGCCAGTCCCCTGTATTTGCTGGGTAAATACTACCTCGGTGTAAAACCGGTAGCACCCGGCTATTCAAAGTATGTAATAGAACCCAATACCGGTGGCCTGCAATGGATACAGGGTAAGACACCCACGCCGGCAGGAAATATAGAAGTGTATTGCAGCAGTTCGCAGATAAAGATAAAAAGCCCCGCAGGCGAGGGGGTATTAAAAATCAGGAGTAAGACAAAACCAGCGGGAAAAAATATAATTGCGAATATGCTGGGGAATAATAAATATGAAATCAGCATACAGCCGGGTATTGAGTATACAATAAATTACAAGGCGATATAAATACTGTTGTATCCCGCCACGGCAGGACGTCTTGTGCGATAATCACGAAAATGAAAAAGATTATTTTAGTTTTTGCAATGATGTGGGCGTTATTAATTGCATCAGCCCAAAACAGCCTGGTAAATACCAGCAATAGCAGCCATGCCAGATTAAGCGGTGTGGGTATGAACGATGTGCAATGGACGAAGGGTTTCTGGGCAGAGCGTTTTGCTGTTTGCCGCGATGCAATGCTGCCACATCTATGGAATACCTATACCAGCAAGAATATTTGTTATTCATTTCAAAATTTCAGGATTGCAGCAGGATTGGATACTGGTAATTTCCGCGGCCCATCTTTTCACGATGGCGATTTTTATAAAATACTGGAAGCAATGGCGGCCATGTATGCCATTAACAAAGATCCAATGCTGGATGCACAGATGGATACGGCGATTGCAGTGATAGGCCAGGCGCAAAAACCAGATGGATATATCTATACAAAGTCAATCATTGAACAACAAAAAAGCGGGCACACAAAAATGTTCGACGACAAACTGAGTTTTGAAGCGTATAATTTCGGGCATCTTATGACGGCGGCCTGTGTTCATTACAGGGCCACCGGCAAAACAACACTGCTCAATATTGCAAAGAAAGCCACTGATTTTTTAATTGATTTTTATAACAATGCCACACCCGATCAGGCGCGCAATGCCATTTGCCCGTCACATTATATGGGCATTACCGAAATGTACCGGACTACCGGCGAAAAAAAATACCTGGACCTCGTTAAAAAACTAATCGACATAAGAGGAACGGTAGAAGGTACGGATGATAACAGCGACAGGCAGCCGTTCAGGGAAATGGAGAAAGTAACGGGCCACGCAGTAAGGGCCAATTATTTGTTTGCAGGTGTGGCGGATCTGTATGCAGAAACCGGCGACGAAACTTTGATGACTGCACTTGATAAGGTATGGAACAACATAGTGAACCGGAAAATGGCTGTAACCGGTGGTTGTGGCGCACTTTATGATGGGGTGTCAGTAGATGGTACTTCTTACAATCCCGATACCGTACAGAAAATACACCAGGCTTATGGCCGCGATTTTCAATTGCCCAATTTCAGTGCTCACAATGAAACCTGTGCCGGCATTGGCAATTTGCTGTGGAACTGGCGCATGCTGCAGGCTACCGGCAATGCGAAATATGCGGATATTGTTGAACTGGAACTGTACAACAGCATACTCAGCGGCGTTAGTATGAAGGGCACCAGATTCTTTTATACCAATCCGCTGGCGGCTTCAGTAAATTACCCCTATCATTTAAGATGGGAAGGGGCCAGGCAGCCCTATATCCAGTTATCTAATTGCTGCCCGCCCAATGCAGCAAGAACCATTGCAGAGGTCAATAACTATGTATACAGCCTGGCCAACGATGGATTGTATGTAAATCTCTATGGTGGAAATAAACTGGCAACCAGGCTAAAAGATGGAACAACCATCAGACTGGAACAGCAAACCAATTATCCCTGGGACGGGAAAATTAACATCATTATAAAAGAATCTGTTGCCAGGGCTTTCATCATTCATTTGCGTATACCGGGCTGGTGTAAACGATCATCGCTTATGATAAATAACCGGCCGGAGAAAATATCAACCGGCAGTGATGGATATGTTGCCATTGAAAAAAAATGGAAAGCAGGAGATGAAATTGAATTAACGCTCGATATGCCGGCGGTGTTGCTGGCCTCCAACCCACTGGTAGAAGAAACCCGCAACCAGGTAGCTGTTAAACGCGGACCCGTGGTGTATTGTATTGAATCGGCTGATCTGGCGTCGCAAAACGTATTTGACGTGCTGATTCCCGCTGCCATAAAATTTCAGGCAACGCCTGCGAAAATTGACAAAGGCAATGTCTTTGTACTGACCGGCAAAGCCGGCGTGTATAAACACAACGATTGGAAAAATGTTTTATACAAAGAAGTGGATGCAACCATACAGCCCGTTAAGATAAAATTGATACCGTATTTTGCGTGGGCCAACCGGGGAAAATCAGATATGACCGTATGGATGCCTTTGCTGAGATAAGTCAAAATGATAGGAAACGATTTGCCGGAAATATTTCCGTCGTAATGAAATAATAAAACTTCTTTTATGCGACTGTTTCTTTTTATTCCCGCTTTCCTGCTGCTGCAGTATAAGCTTGCTGCGCAGATTGACTATGCCAAAAGTATGGCCGCTACCATTATGAAAACATATAAAGATTCCATGGTGGTAAAAAAATATGCCAGTCACCTGGTGCAGGACAACCTGGTAAAACCAGGACAAACGATCGAAGATGCACAAAAAAACCGGCCGGCAAACTGGAACTATGAAATAGGGGTGGTGCTGATGGGTTTTGAACGGCTGTGGAAAATAACCGGCGATAACACCTATATGGATTATACAAGGAATATTATTGATCATTTTATCAATGCCGATGGAACCATCCGTACCTATGTAATGGAGGAATACAGCAGTGATAATATTCCACCGGGCCGGCAATTGCTGCGCCTGTATGAGATTTCAAAAGACGAAAAGTACAAGAAGGCGGCAGCCTTGCTGCGCAACCAGATCTCCTGGCAGCCGCGCAACAAAGTGGGTGGTTTTTGGCACAAATTAAAATACCCTGCGCAGATGTGGCTGGATGGATTGTATATGATAGAGCCGTTTTATGCGGAGTATGCAGTGGTAAATCATCAGCCAGAGGATTTTAATGATATCATTAACCAGTTTGTGTGGATGGAGCATTATAGCCGCGATAGCAAAACGGGGTTGCTTTATCATGGGTGGGATGAAAGCAGGCTGCAGCGCTGGGCCAATCCGGTCACCGGAACCTCGCCCGAATTCTGGAGCCGCTCCATGGGCTGGTATATGATGGCTTTGGTGGATGTGCTTGACTTTCTTCCTGCAACGCATACAAGAAGAGATGAATTGCTGGCGATTCTGAACAGGTTATCTAAAGCAATTGTTCAGTACCAGGACGCAAAATCCGGTGTATGGTGGCAGGTAACAGACAAAGCCGGTAAGCCGGGCAATTATCCTGAATCTTCCGGCACCGCCATGTTTGTGTTCGGACTGGCCAAGGCATTGCGCATGGGCTATATCAATAAGTCCTACCTGCCGGCAGCAGAGAAAGGCTATGCTGGTCTTATTAAGGAATTTGTTGAAAAAGATGCCGGCGGCGGCTACCACTTTATGCGTGCAGTAGCGGGGGCGGGCCTTGGAGGTGTTCCCTATCGCGATGGCAGCTACGAATATTATGTAAACGAACCTAAACGTGATGATGATTTGAAAGCCATCGGGCCTTTTATACAGGCTTGTGTAGAAATGCATCAACTGCAGCAGGCTTCAAAAAAATGACCATTATTCTGGTAACAATGTTTTATACAATGAAGCGGACAATTTCAACAGGAATACTATCGGCGTTTTTTTTAATAGCTTTCGCGCAGAAAGTACCACAGGCTGTTATGGAGAAAACCTACAACGAAATTAAAACCCCTTTTAAGTATGGCCTGGTGGTGGTACCTGCCAGCGATTCGCAAAAAATTGATTGCCCTTCTGTTTTCAGAAAAGGTAAACAATGGTACATGACCTATATTCAATTCAACGGCCGTGGCTATGAAACATGGCTGGCAAAAAGCAATAACCTGCTGCAATGGAAAACTTTGGGAAGACTAATGTCGTTTTCAGATACCGCACAATGGGATAGCAACCAGAAAGCGGGTTACATTGCCCTGCAGGATTATACCTGGGGCGGCAGTTATCAATGGCAGACCTACGACAATAAATACTGGATGAGTTATATTGGTGGCCGCGATAAAGGTTATGAAGCAGGCCCGCTGGCTATTGGTATCGCCAGCACGGAAAAAGACCCCTCGGATGTACATGAATGGAACAGGATGGATAAACCCGTGCTTTCGGCCACAGATACAGATACGCGCTGGTGGGAAAATAAAAAATTGTTCAAGAGTACGGTTATATGGGACAAACAAAAAACAACGGGCTATCCATTTGTTATGTATTACAATGCCAACGGAGACAGCAGCCACAACACGCCAAAGTTGCGCTGGTTTGAGCGCATAGGCATGGCCGTTTCAAATGATATGCTTACCTGGAAAAGACTGGGCGGGGACCCGGTAATGCATCACAGGGTTGGTATTACGGGCGATGCGGTGATACAAAAGATAAATAATTTATGGGTAATGTTCTATTTTGGGGCTTTCTGGGAAGGCCGCAAAGACGCGTTCAACCGCTTTGCCTGCAGTTATGATTTGGTGAACTGGACAGACTGGAACGGGGACGACCTTATTACATCATCCACAGCGTACGATGATAAGTATGCACACAAAAGTTTTGTGGTAAAATACAAAGGGGTGGTATATCATTTTTACTGTGCCACCAATAAAAAAGATCAAAGAGGAATTGCCGTAGCTACTTCCAGGGACAAGGGAACCAGTAAATTGCAGTTTGCCGCAAGTAAATAGCGGAACCAGCCATATGAATACCAGGAATAGTGGGATGCAACGCAAATTTTTAACGGTGATATGGCCTGTCGCGGGCATCAGCCGGCCGATGCCGGCATTAGCCCGGACCAGGCTGCAAATGACCGCCGGCCTTTATGTAAAATATTGTTTTCTTTCCCTTTGTTTATTGGCTTCGGTTGCCTTGTGCGCGCAAAACGATGCGCCTGCACCACTGAAGCAGCAATTCAAAAATCCGCCGGCATCTTCCAAACCATGGGTATTCTGGTACTGGATGCAGGGCGCCGTTTCAAAACAGGGCATCACAGCCGACCTGGAAGCCATGCAGCAGGCAGGTATCGGCGGTGCTTACCTGATGCCCATTAAAGATACATCGGCCACTATTCCTTTTCAGCCGGTGGTGAGGCAATTAACACCCGAATGGTGGGCCATGGTAAATTTTTCCATGCAGGAAGCCAAACGATTGCATTTGCAACTGGCCATGCACGTTAGTGATGGGTTTGCGCTGGCGGGAGGACCATGGATAAGCCCTGAAATGTCTATGCAAAAACTGGTATGGACAAAAGCTTATGTAAAAGGTGGTACGGACAAAACATACACGCTGGAAAGACCGGAAGCCGCCGAAGGCTATTACAAGGATGTCGCTGTATATGCGTGGCCGGCAACAAGCAGGCAGGCGTTCAGCGATACCGTGCAAGTGCCTGCTGTTACTACCAGCAACGGTCTTAAAGCAAATTTTCTGTGTTATGAGACAGAAGGCAAGGAAAGTTTCAAAAGTGATACCGCCTGCTGGATCCAATACCGTTACCAGTCACTGTTTACCTGCCGTTCCGTTCGCATCCGTACGGGGGGTAATAATTACCAGGCGCAAAGATTAATAATACAGGCCTGTAATGATGGTATGCATTTCAAAACCATTACCAGGCTAAACCCGGCAAGAAGCGGCTGGCAGGATACGGATGAAGACTATACGTATGCTATTCCTGTTACAAAAGCCAGGTATTTCCGGTTTGTATATGATAAAGAAGGCACTGAACCCGGTGCAGAAGATTCGGACGCTGCCAAATGGAAACCTTCATTAAAGCTGGCGGGAATTTATCTTAGCGATGAACCCGTCATTAACCAGTACGAAGCAAAAAATGGCAGCGTATGGAGAATTGCCGCAGCTAACACCAACCCGCCTCCGGAAGATTCAGCCGTTGCATTAAAAGATCTCATTAACCTGACGGGTAAAATGGACAGTACCGGCAAATTGCGCTGGAACATGCCACCGGGCAATTGGGTCATAATAAGAATGGGGCATACATCTACCGGGCATACCAATGCCACCGGCGGCGCCGGCAGGGGACTGGAATGCGATAAGTTTAACCCTATGGCGGTCCGTCTTCAGTTCAATAACTGGTTTGGAAAAGCATTTGAAAAAACGGACAAAGGTCTTGCCGCGCAGGTGCTGAAAATATTTCATACCGACAGCTGGGAATGTGGTAGCCAGAACTGGAGTCCTGTTTTTGCAGATGAATTTAAAAAACGCCGTGGTTACGATATAATGACCTATCTGCCTGCAATGGCTGGCATACCAATAGAAAACACCCTCGTGTCTGAGCAATTTTTGCACGACGTACGTTTAACCATTGCAGAGCTCGTCAATGATAATTTTTATGCCATCCTGAAAAAACTGGCGCATGAAAAAGGTTGCCAGTTTAGCGCCGAATCGGTGGCGCCAACCATGCTGAGTGACGGCATGCTGCATTATAAGAACGCAGACATTCCCATGGGCGAATTTTGGATGAATAGCCCCACCCACGATAAACCAAATGATATGCTGGATGCCATCAGTGGTGCGCATGTCTATGGCAAACGGCTTATACAGGCGGAAGCGTTTACTTCGGTACGGATGAACTGGGCAGAACATCCCGGCAATCTAAAATCTACGGGCGACAGAAATTTTGCACTGGGCATTAATAAAATGGTATTGCATGTATTTGTGCACAACCCCTGGATGGATCGTAAACCAGGTATGACACTGGACGGGGTGGGTGTTTATTTTCAACGCGATCAGACCTGGTGGAAACAGGGCAAAGCATGGATCGATTACCTGCGGCGTTGCCAATTTTTGTTGCAAATGGGAAGGCCGGTGGCAGATATAGCGGTATTTACAGGAGAAGAATTGCCCAGGCGATCTTTATTACCCGACAGACTGGTCAACACCTTGCCAGGTATATTCGGCAGGGAAAAAGTAGAAAAAGAATTCATTCGACTAAAAAATGAGGGAACGCCACTGCGCCAGAAACCCGATGGTGTTACGCATTCAGCAAATATGGCCGACCCGGAAGATTGGACAGACCCATTGAATGGATATGCATACGATTCATTCAACCCCGATGTATTGCAATTGGCAGGCGTGAAGAACGGAAGGATTGTTTTGCCGGGTGGCGCCAGTTATGCGTTGCTGGTAATTCCATACAAACAGGCCATGCAACCCAATGATGGTTATATGTCGGTAGCTGTGGCAAAGAAACTACAGCAATTAATAAAAGAAGGTGCTACCATTCTGATGGATACAGCATATCACCATTCCATTGGAATGAAAACAGCCGATATGGAAATTGAGACAATAATGAAACAATTGTCCGGCAGGCAATCTGTTAAAAAGAAATGGGTAGCTATTCCTTACCAGTCAGCTTCATTTTCCGGTTTGGGTGTTGAAAAAGATGTGGAGGTTATCCATCAACCTAACACCATTGCATGGGCGCACCGGCAATGGCATGGTACGGATATTTATTTTATATCGAACCCAAAAGACAGTTTGCAAAAACTAAAAATTTCTTTCAGGATTGCAGGCCGGCAACCCTCGTTGTGGAATGCCGTTACAGGAGAAATTAGCCATTGTTCAGAATGGCACCAGGAAAATGGCCGGACCCATCTTTCACTAACGCTTGACGCAAACGCATCTGTTTTTGTTGTTTTTGAAACAGGTATGAAAGGAGCAATAGCTAATACAACAAATCCCGGACATATACGCATGCTGAATACCGGCTGGCAGGTGCAATTTGATACTGCTTTTGGCGGCCCGTCAAAACCAGTTGTCTTCGACACACTAAAAAGCTGGACCTCTTTTGCTGATGCAAACATTAAATATTACAGCGGCACTGCTTTATATAGAAACTCTTTTGAGTGGACAGTGCCTGCTGTTAAAAAAAATATTTGGCTGTCATTTAACGAGGTGGCCAATATGGCTACTGTAAAAATAAATGGCAGGGATTGCGGCACGCTATGGACACCACCTTACCGCCTTGATATTTCAGATGCTGTTAAACCGGGCATCAATACCATAGAAATACAAGTGGCCAATACCTGGGCCAACCGTTTAATGGGCGATAACCTGCTGCCCGAAAAAGACCGAATCACCTGGACTACGGCACCCTTCCGCCTCAAAGACAAACCATTGCTGAAAGCAGGAATACTGGGAAATATTTCTCTTCAATGGTGATCGGTTATGTATTTCCGGCATTCCCTTTTTTACTGCAGCTCTTGTAATGAAAATGTAAAAACTACCCTGCTTTAAAACCTTTTCTGTAATTTAACTGTCAATTTTACGGTTGCGGTATGAAAGAATTGGATAAAAAGGGCTCGCATAAAAATATCTGGTATGGTGCAGGCCGCCAGCGTATCGAAATTCCGAAAACCATTTTACGATCGCGGGTATTGGGCAATCCCCTGCTGAAACACCTGCATGTATGCAGCATGGGCTATTATCCCAAGGCGAAAGATCACTATACTTATCGCAAAAAAGGGCTTCCCGAAAATTTTCTTTTTTATTGTGTTGATGGCGCTGGCTGGTACCAGGCAGGCCAGCAACGCTATGAAGTAAGTGCCAATGAATTTTTTATTTTGCCCCAAAATACAGAACATGCCTATGGCAGCAGCCAGGATGAACCCTGGAGTATTTACTGGATACATTTTGGCGGCGATTCGTTACCGGAGTTGAATCAGGTACAGGCTGTGCAGCAGCATTTCAAACCATATTATGTAAAAAATAACGGCGACGTACTTTCTCTCTTTTCAAAAATGTACAAAACACTTGAACTGGGTTATAGTATCGACAATCTTTTATTTGCCAATATGTGCCTTTCTCATTTCCTGGCGCTATTTATATACAATGCGCGGCATTATGCAGATACCAGCAATGAAAAACCAGACTGTGTGGACAGTGCCATTTTGTTTATGCAGCAAAAAATCAATGAAAACATTTCACTGAACGAACTAAGCAGCCAGTATAACTACTCGGTATCCCGCTTCTCCAATCTTTTCAGGCAAAAAACAGGTTATGCGCCCATCGATTATTTTGTACAGATGAAAATGCAGAAAGCCTGCCAGCAACTTAATTTCACCGACCGGTCTGTAAAAGATATTGCTTTCAGTATGGGATTTGATGATCCCTATTATTTTTCCAAACGCTTCCGCACTATCATTGGCATGTCGCCCAAAAAATACCGGTCTTTAAATAATGAATAGTAGCAATGGAGTTGCCAACCCGTGAAGGGAGAGGGATTTTTCCTATATTTATAAAAAGCACCACCACGGTCTGTATTATCAATCAAAATATTCTTATGACCAATAGAATTGCCAGGTACTTTATTGCCGGTATATTGACTGTAACCACCCTGCTGCAGGTGCAGGCCCAAACAAATAAAAATGCGGTGGTAGGTTATGTGTTTGAAGACCTGAATAAAAATGGTGTACGCGACAATAATGAACCTGGCATTAAAGGCGTTACTGTTTCCGACCAGGTAAATATAGCCGTTACCAACGACCAGGGTATGTATGAATTGATCAACCCGGGCGGTTATGGTATACTATTTATCAGTACCCCCGATGGGTATGCCATAACAAATAACTTCTGGCAATCCACCAGCACTACCGGGCTGGTCAGCTTTGCACTTACAAGAATAAAAACACCTGCAGCATTTACATTTATCCAGGCATCGGATACACATATCAGTGAAAAAGCAGTTGACAGAATGGACAAGTTCAGGGCTATCATTGATTCGGTAAAACCATCGCTTGTCATCATTACCGGAGACCTGGTAAAAGATGCGCTGCGCGTTCCTGAAAAAGAAGCCACCAGCCTTTACCAGCTTTTTACCACTGAAAGCAACAAAATAAAAGTACCGCTGCGGCTCATACCCGGTAATCATGAAATATTCGGTATTGAAAGACAACTTTCATTGGTAAGTCCGCAAAATCCTTTGTACGGAAGAAAAATGTACCGGCATTATTTTGGACCCGATTACTATTCATTTAATTATGGTGGTTTGCATTTTATTGGGTTAAACAGCCTTGAGTTCGAAGACCTGTGGTATTATGGCAGCATTGATAGCGTGCAATTGGAATGGTTAAAAAAAGATTTGGCAACAGTGCCGGCTTCTATGCCCGTGGTTACTTTTCAGCATGTGCCTTTTTTTAGCGGTGGATTGAGTTTGCAGCCCTACCAGGAAGATGGCCCCGCCCGTGTAATTGAAAAGGAAAAAGGAGTGGTAAAATACAGGCATATTGTTTCCAATGCGGAGGAAGTGCTGGCTGTTTTAAAAGATCACAACTATCCGTTGGCGCTTGCGGGTCATTATCATTCACGCCAGCGGTTTTATGTTGAAGGGCTGGCTACCCGCTTTGAGCAAACGGGCGCTGTTATCGGTCCCTCAGAAGAAAGCGGTATTAAAATGCCTTCGGGTATTATGGTGTACAATGTAAAAGAAGGTAAAATTGATGAAGGGCATTTTGTTCCGCTGGATAAAAAATAGGCTGTTAAATTGCTGCCGGCTGATATGCCTTAATATCAATCACATCGCCAATATTGAGCGCGCCATCTCCGCTGTGTAATAAATTTTGGCCAAACAAAATTTTATTGTCTTTAAAGCGGTAGGTGGCCAGCGTTCTCAGCGGCTCTTTTGATTGGGCTGTGGTTTCCTGGTCGATGGTCGTTATTGTACAACGTGCGCAGGGTTTAACGCCAGTAAAACGAATGCCGTTAATGGTAAATTCGCGCATTTCATCTTCCAAAAACGCTGCCCCGCCGGTAAAAACAATATTCGGCCGGAAGCGGTTCATCGGCAATGGTTCCGGCAGGCGGTTATTAAGATCATCCAGCGAAGACTGTCCAATGATCAACATCGGGTACGCGTCAGCGAAAGAAGTAATTTCACTGTTTTGCGCATAGCGTTTATCTACCTCCCTGTTGGTTGTACCGGGCATGTACACCAGTTTGCAAATCCGCCCAAGCGCCAGGCTAAACCAATCATTGATTTCCCTGCTGTACAACTGTCCTTCACAGGTATCATCCCAAATGGTCACTTTCACAAAATCATTACCGGTGGGTTGGTGAGGAATAAATAAGGGGGCTGTTTTGTTTTTTTTATGGTGAATATACAGGCCGGTATTGGTAATGACCGGTTGCAGCAAAGCCATTTCAGGGTGTTCCCGCTGGGTAAGAAAGCAATTATTTTCATCTGCCAAAACCATGCGCCTGTCGTACTGCAGCCCCCTGCTGGTTACAATGGCGGTGTCAACCGCAATACCCGCCAGGGATTTAATGGGATAAATATACAGTGCGCTTATAATTAGCATGGTGCTAAATTATGTTATTTTAATTTTTGTGCGATCATTTCAGATAGCCACAGATTCGCAGATTAATCTGTAGCCATCTGCAGCATTTTTTTGGCAGTACCGGCCAGCGATTCGATAGAATAGCTATAAGCGGGCCGCTTACCGTAAGCATGGCATTAAATTAATCTGTGAATCTGCGGCTATTTTTTTTGAAAACTTGCTAAGGTTAAGCGGATAAAAAATGAAGGTTGTTTAAATTATACTTACTATATTAGTGCTGCACTAAAATCCTGCCAATGGGTGCTTCATCATTAATTGTGCTGATTTTTGCAGCGATTGCTTTTTCTGCCGGTGGTATGGCGGTTGCAAAAATATTTGTAAAGGGAAGCCGTAACCCCCAGAAAGGCCAGACCTATGAGTCGGGCATTCCCTCAAAAGGGTCTCCCTGGAACCAGTTTAATGTTGGCTATTATCTCTTCGCGCTTATCTTTCTCATTTTCGACGTTGAGTTAATCTTTATGTATCCATGGGCAGTGGTGGTAAAAAAAATCGGATTGCCTGCACTGGTAGAAATCATGGTGTTTTTCTTTATACTTTTTATGGGGTTTTTATACGCACACAAAAAAGGGGCGTTAAAATGGATGTAAAAAATTCAAAATTAAAAAGTCAAAAATATTACCAGGCAATGAAGAAAATTCTAACGGGCATCAATCTCGATTTTCCGCTTTTTTATTTTTGAATTTTAAATTTTGCCTTAAATAAAAATCTTGCCAGAACAAAAAAGCATACCAGCAAATTTTCCCGGGCAGATACACGAAACTGCCGGCGGCGGTATTGTGCTGAGCAAACTGGATGATGTTATTAACTGGGCCAGGTCCAATTCTTTGTGGCCGCTCACTTTTGCCACCAGTTGCTGCGGAATAGAAATGATGGCCGTGGCATCTTCCAAATACGATTTTTCACGTTTTGGTTTTGAAGTAGCACGTGCTACACCCAGGCAGGCCGATGTAATTATTATCGCTGGCACCATTGTAAACAAAATGGCACCGGTATTAAAACGGTTATACGACCAGATGGCGGATCCAAAATACGTAATTGCCATGGGCGCCTGCGCCATCAGTGGCGGCCCGTTTTTTTACAATACCTATTCTGTGGTAAAAGGAGCAGATCACGTAATACCCGTAGACGTATATATTCCAGGCTGCCCGCCAAGACCCGAAGCCTTATTACATGCACTGATAACATTGCAGGAAAAAATAAAATCGGGTATGACGCGTGAACAAATAAAGACACCCGCGCCCAAAGAAGATCAACAGGGTTTAACAGACGAAAGAAAAATATGACGACAGACGAAATAAAATTAAGCATAGCAACATTGGTTCCTGCTGCGGTAATAGAAGAAGGCGGCGAATGGTTAAATGTTTTCATTGAGCCTGCTGCATGGAAATCACTGGCGTTTCAGCTAAAACACAATAAAGAGCTTTCTTTCGATTTTTTATTTTGTGTTACCTGCGTAGATTGGAAAACACATCTCACCATGGTCTATCATCTTAACTCTACGGTATTCAGACACCATCTTGTTATAAAAATAAAACTCGATCGCAACGATCCGAAAATTGAAACCGTATCCGATATATGGCGCACCGCTGAATTTAATGAAAGAGAAGCTTATGAAATGTTTGGGGTACAATTTATAGATCATCCGGACCTGCGGCTATTGATTTTGCCTGATGGCTGGGAAGGCCGGAACCCGATGCGGAAAGATTTTGAAGACGCAGTGAATATGATTAAGCTCTGAAGTAAGAAGCCGGAAGTAAGAGGTCAGACTTCTGACTTCCGGCTTCCGGCTTCAAATCAGGGAAATTGAATATAAAGAAACTTACAGTGGTAGAAGAACTCGGCACAACAACAGAAGGAGACCTGGTTATTAATATCGGGCCACAGCACCCGGCTACGCATGGTGTGCTGCACCTTGTTGTAACCCTTAATGGAGAGACCATTAAAAAGGTAGAACCGCATCTCGGTTATATTCACCGGTCTATTGAGAAAATGTGCGAGAGCCTTACCTACCGGCAGTTTATTTATGTAACCAGCCGCATGGATTATTTATCTTCTCATATCAACAATCATGCATGCGCGTTATGTGTGGAAAAAGGCCTTCAGCTGGAGATTCCGCCGCGGGCGCAGGTAATAAGGGTATTGGTAGATGAACTTACCCGCATCGCATCTCATGAATTGTGGTGGGGCGCCATGGCGATGGATCTGGGTGCTTTTACACCTTTTTTTCATGCTTTCAGGGAAAGGGAAAACATCAATGATATTATGGAAGAAACCTGCGGAGCGCGTTTAACCATGAACTATATAGTGCCCGGCGGTGTAATGGCCGATATCCATCCCAATTTTCAAAAGCGGGTAAAGAATTTTATACAGCTTTTCAGGTCCAAGGCAGATGAGTATGACGAACTGGTAACCGGCAATATCATTTTTCAAAACCGCATGAAGGGGGTTGGCTACCTTTCGCCGGAAGATGCCGTATCTTATGGCTGCACAGGCCCAACCGCAAGGGGCAGCGGCGTGCATTGCGACATAAGAAAATTATATCCCTACGAAATTTACAATACCCTGCAGTTTGATGAAATACTGGAATCGGCGGGAGATTCATTTGCCCGGTATATGGTGAGGCTGCGGGAAATGCGCGAGTCTGTAAAGATCCTGGAACAATTGATCGATAATATCCCGGAGGGCGAATTCCAGGCCAAAACAAAAGCCGTATTGAAATTGCCCAAAGGCGAATTTTACCAGCGTGTGGAAACGGCCAGGGGTGAATTCGGTGTATATATAATAAGTGAAGGGGCCACCACACCCTACCGCATAAAATTTCGGTCGCCGGGTTTTGCCAATCTTTCCGTATTGAATCATATTAGTAAGGGAGGCAAACTGGGAGATTTGGTGGCAAGCATGGGTACGCTGGATTTGGTGATACCGGATATAGACAGATAGCTTTTAGCTATAAGCTGTTAGCTGTTGGTACTGAATCAGCATATTTTGAGCCTGGCTTTTGTGGTACTATTTAGCTTCGTTGCGTCGCACGCTTGTACTTTAGAATACTATTGAACACAAAAGATTTGAGTACAACGGCCAAAGGCAAATCGCTAACAGCTAACCGCTAAAGGCTAACAGCTCTAAAAACGATAAACAGAAGAATGTTTAGTCTCGAACACATAACCGCCTCCATTCACACCTGGCTCAACAACAGCCTTCCATCTGCATGGGCTTTGCTGTTTGAATTTGTGCTGGCAGGTCTTTGCGCCATTGGCCTGTTTGCTACACTGGGGCTGGTATTGGTATTAATGGAAAGAAAAGTGGCCGCCTACATGCAAATACGCCTGGGGCCAAACCGTGTTGGGCCAAAAGGGATGCTTCAAAGTCTTGCAGACACTATTAAACTAATGATGAAAGAAGGGCTGACCCCCGATGGGGCAGATAAATTCTTATTTAACGTGGCGCCCTATGTAGTTATGATAACGGCCATGTTGTTACTGGCGCCCATTGCATTTGCAAGAAATTTTCAGCTATGGGACCTGAATATCGGTGTATTGTATGTGTCTGCTATTTCCTCTGTTTCGGTAGTGGGCATTTTAATGGCGGGCTGGGCCAGCAACAATAAGTACTCTTTATTGGGTGCCATGCGCAGCGGGGCACAAATTGTAAGCTATGAGTTGTCGGCCGGCTTATCTGTTCTTGCCATCATTGTATTAACCGGCAGTTTGAAGATAAGCGATATTGTTGCCTCGCAGCAAAATGGCTGGTGGATCTTTAAAGGTCATATACCGGTAATAATAGCTTTTGTTATTTTTATTATTGCTGTTACGGCAGAAACCAACCGGGCCCCTTTTGATTTGGCAGAAGCAGAGTCTGAATTAACGGCAGGGTTTCATACTGAATATTCAGGAATGAAATTCGCTTTGTTTTTCCTGGCAGAATACATAAATATATTTATCGCCTGCGCCATTGGGGCTACATTGTTTTTTGGTGGGTGGATGCCCTTTCACATCGGGCAATGGCAGACTTTTAATCACGTTATGGACTATGTTCCTTCATCGCTTTGGTTTTTCGGAAAAACATTTGTGCTTATTTTTTTAATTATGTGGTTCCGATGGACTTTTCCGAGGTTGCGAGTTGATCAATTGCTAAATTTAGAATGGAAATATTTATTGCCCATTAGTATGGTTAACTTGTTGCTGGTAACACTGACGGCGATAATGGGCTGGCATTTTTAGAAGAAAATGATCTTACCCCGCCCGCCGGCAGGAGGGGATTTTGGGGTGAGGTTTAAATAACAACGATGTTTATTACCGACTATATAAAAGAAGTATTCAGTGCAGTGAGATCTTTAGCCAGGGGCATGAAGATGACGGGTTATTATTTTACACACCACAAAGAGATTATTACGCAGCAGTACCCCGATAACCGTGCAACACTGAACCTGCCGGAGCGTTTCCGCGGCGAGGTGGTCATGAAACACGATGAAAACAACGAGCATGCCTGTACGGGCTGTACTGCCTGTGAACTGGCTTGTCCCAATGGCACTATCAAAATCATTACAAAATTTGATATCAGCCCCGAAGGAAAAAAGAAAAAAGCACTGGATACATTTATTTATCATTTGGAATTGTGTACCATGTGCAATTTGTGTATAGAAGCCTGTCCTACGGATGCCATTAAGATGGCGCAGAATTTTGAACACAGTGTTTTTGACAGAAGCCTGCTCACAAAAAAATTAAATCAACCCGGATCGAAAATCAGGGAAGGCGTTGAATAATACGCATAGTAAAAACATAAAGCAAAAAAATTGACTGCTGCTCAAATCATATTTTACATCTTGTCGGTACTGGTTCTTACCACCGGCATACTGGCGGTAACCACGCGCAAAATATTCCGGGCCTCTGTCTGGTTATTGTTTTCATTAATGTGCATAGCTGGTTTGTATTTTTGGATGGACGTAGCATTTATTGCTGCCGTACAAATAATCGTATACGTTGGGGGTATTGTGGTGCTGATCATTTTCTCCATTTTTTTAACGCAGAAATCGGGCAAAGAAATGGCAAAACCGGTTACCGGCAGATCATTGATTGCTGCTTTTGCAGTAGTAGCTGGTTTCGCATTTACCAGCTATCTCATAGACAATAACGGGTTTGCAGCAACCGGCAACCAGGCTTTTTCGGCCGACGTTGCCGCTATTGGCACACAAATGCTTAGTACTACCCAGCATGGTTATGTGTTGCCTTTTGAAGTGGTAAGCATGTTGCTGCTGGCAGCAATGGTGGGATGTATTGTAATTGCCATGAAAGATAAAACAGCTTCAGCAAATGAAAAACCGCTCAATGACTAGCTATGTGCACAAATACAAATGTGTTCATCTGAATACTCAATACTATATACTCAGTGCTATATGACAGGTATCCCGCTCTCACATATATTAATTGTCAGTACCGGCCTTTTTTTTATTGGCATGTACGGGCTGTTTACCCGGCGCAACATGATTACCATGCTAATGGCAATAGAATTGATCCTCAACAGTGTTAATATCAATTTTATAGCTTTTAATAAATACCTGTACCCGGAAAAACTGGATGGAATATTTTTTACCATTTTTATCATCACCATTGCGGCTGCTGAAGCTGCTGTGGCCATTGCTATTATTATTAATCTTTACAGGAATCATCATTCCATAGATGCGGAAGACGCAGGAGAAATGAAATTTTAACAACGATTACTATGCCCGGTTATTTGTATACATTACTGATTCCATTATTGCCACTGGCAGTTTTCCTGGTATTGGGTTTGTTTGGCAGAAAAAAAATGGATGCCGCCGCCGGAATAATAGGGTCAGTAGTACTTCTTACTGCCGCCATTCTTGCAATTATAACTGCATACAATTATTTTAATACGGCCAAAGTAAACCAGGTCTACCAGGAAATAATTGCCTGTAAATATACCTGGCTGCAATTCTCCCCCCACGTGTCTATTGATATGGGAATTCTTTTAGACCCCATTTCTGTATTAATGCTGGTGGTAGTAACCTTTATTTCCCTGATGGTACATGTATTTAGCCTGGGCTATATGAAAGGAGAGGGCAGGCTGGCCGCCTATTATGCTTTTCTCTCACTGTTTACTTTTTCTATGCTGGGGCTGGTACTTTCGTCGAATATATTTCAATTGTATATTTTTTGGGAACTGGTAGGCCTGTCTTCCTATTTGCTGATTGGTTTTTATTTTGACAAACCATCTGCAGTGGCCGCTTCAAAAAAAGCGTTTATTGTTACCCGTTTTGCCGATCTTGGATTTTTAATTGGTATCTTGATACTGGCGCTGAATGCTGAAACACTCGATTTCAGGATACTGATTGAGCGGTTGACCAATACCCAATCGTCATGGGCACTTGCTATAACAGGCGCGTCTTTTATGGGCTTCTCTGCACTGACATGGGGATTGGTACTGGTTTTTGCAGGCGGTGCAGGCAAATCGGCTATGTTCCCCCTGCATATCTGGCTGCCGGATGCCATGGAGGGGCCTACACCTGTATCTGCGCTGATACACGCAGCCACAATGGTGGTAGCAGGCGTTTATCTTGTTGCCAGATTGTTTCCCGTATTTGTAATGGATGGTATGGCCCTGAATATTGTGGCTTATACAGGAGCATTTTCCGCCTTGTTTGCGGCAGTTATTGCCTGTACACAAACTGATATAAAAAGGGTGCTCGCCTATTCAACCATGTCGCAGATTGGGTATATGATGTTTGCATTGGGCGTATCAAAATATGGCGGGGAGGCCGGGCTCGGTTATATGGCTTCCATGTTTCATCTTTTTACACATGCTTTTTTTAAATCATTGCTGTTCCTGGGGGCCGGCGCGGTTATACATATGGTGCACAGCAATGAAATAAAAGGGATGGGGGGACTGAGAAAATTAATGCCCGTTACGCATATCAGCTTCCTGGTGGCCTGTCTTGCCATTGCAGGCATACCACCATTCGCCGGTTTTTTTAGTAAAGAAGAAATATTAACGGCTGCTTTTCGTGCCAATAAGTTTATTTACAGCATAGGTTTGTTGGTATCGGGATTGACCGCATTTTATATGTTCAGGTTGTATTTTTCCATCTTTTGGGGAAAAGAAGCAGCGGTACACGGAAGCCACGGCGAGGGAACGGCAACCATGAGACTGCCCCTGGTTATATTAACCGCAGGAACATTGCTGGCTGGCTTTGTTCCGTTTTCAAATTATGTTTCTTCGGATAGCATACCCTTTGCAACGTCGGTTGATTGGATATTTTCTATAGCGCCGGTTGCCCTGGCCGCACTGGCTATTTTACTGGCGGCAAACCTGTATAAAAAAGAGAATGATAAACCCCAAAAAATTGCATCGTTGCTGGGTGGTCTTTATCAGTCCGCGTACAGGAAATTTTATATAGATGAAATCTACGTCTTCATTACAAAGAAAATAATTTTTAATGGTATTGGCAGGCCGGCGGCCTGGATAGATAAAAATATGGTGGATGGATTGATGAACGGAATGGCATCGGTCACAGCAGAAGCCGCGGCTTTTATCAAAGGAATACAGTCGGGCAAAATACAAAGTTATACCCTGTATTTTTTTGGAGGCATTGCCTGTCTGGCTGTAATGGTTATTTATTTATGGAAATAGTAATCGTCACTGGTGAGTGGTGAAACCTGAGTGGCTGCGAATAAAAAATAATGTTTAATATTTTACAATGAATTTATCACTGCTGGTTATACTGCCCCTGTTAACTGCCATAGCAGTTGTATGCTGCAAAGGATTGAAACAGGTACGTACTGTTTCTTTAATAGGGGCCAGCGCACAATTTCTGCTGGCATTTTTTTTATTAATTGCCTACTGGCACGAACGGGCATCGGGCAACAGCCAGGCGATGCTGTTTCAGGCAAATTACACATGGTATGCCGCATTTAATATTCATTATCACATAGGAGTAGATGGAATTTCTGTTGCCATGATCCTGCTAACTGCCTTTGTGGTACTGGCAGGCGTTTTGGTTTCCTGGGAGGTGGACCTGATGACCAAAGAATTTTTCTTCCTGCTTATTTTTTTGAGTGCCGGCGCCTATGGTTTCTTTATTTCACTCGATCTATTTATGCTTTTCTTTTTCCTGGAGCTGGCAGTAATACCCAAATTCTTATTGATTGGTATATGGGGCAGTGGCAAAAAAGAATACAGCGCCATGAAACTGGCGTTGATGCTGATGGCCGGTTCGGCACTGGTGTTTACGGGGCTGGTGGGTCTGTATTTCAACACAAGCCTTTCAGATGGAAGACATAGTTTTGATTTATTGGAGGTAGCGCAAATGGCTGTTCCGCTCCGGGCGCAATTGCTATTTTTCCCTTTTGTATTTGCAGGCTTTGGTATATTCGGCGCATTGTTTCCCTTTCATACCTGGGTACCGGATGGTCACTCATCAGCGCCTACTGCAGCTTCTATGTTTCTTGCCGGCATATCCATGAAACTGGGTGGCTACGGATGTTTGCGGGTGGCAGTGTACCTGATGCCCGATGCAGCCCATGTGTATGCCCCCTGGATTATATTGCTGGCAACCATTGCCATCATTTACGGAGCTTTTGCTACCATGATGCAAAAGGATCTTAAGTATATCAACGCTTATTCATCTGTAAGCCATTGCGGATTTGTACTGCTGGGTATTGGCATGCTTACAAAAACATCCATAACGGGTGCGGTTATGCAAATGGTTTCTCACGGTCTTATGACAGCGCTTTTCTTTGCGACTATTGGTATGTTGTACAGCCGGACGCATACACGCATGACGGAAAAGCTGGGTGGCCTGCTAAAAATTATGCCGTTTATTTCCACCGTTTTTGTAATTGCGGGGCTATGTTCACTGGGGCTGCCGGGCTTAAGCGGCTTTGTTGCCGAAATGACCGTGTTTATGGGTTCCTGGCAAAATCCCGGCAACCTGTACAGGCTGGCAACCATTCTGGCATGCGCTTCAATTGTAGTAACGGCCGTATATATATTGCGTGCCGTTGCGCAAACAGTAATGGGCCCTGTTACCGACTCGCATTATAACAATTTAGGCGATGCCAGGTGGAATGAAAAACTGGCAGCAGTTGTATTGCTTGTGGGCATTGTGGCAATTGGTATTGCGCCTTTCTGGTTGAATAAACTGGTTACGCCGGTTGCTGACAGCATTATTGAACAGACAAGCAGGACAATTACAATAAAATGAACCAGGGACTATGAATAATTTTTTTTTACTGGCAAGACAGGAACTGGCAATTACCGTAATCATTTTTATACTTCTTTTTATAAAAGTGGGAACAAAGGAATGGTCAAACAATGCCCTGTTACATCTTATAAATGGATTGTTGCTGGTAAATTTCCTGTTTGGTTTTTTCTTTTATGAAGACGGCATTTTGTTTAATCAGATGTTTCGTACAGGCAGGCTGCTGGTGATGGAAAAAAATATACTGAACCTGGGTGTACTGGTTATTTCAATGCAGGCATATGACTGGCTAAAGCAACATAAGCATGTGGCAGAATTTTATGTGCTGCTGCTCTCCACCCTGCTTGGTATGTTTTTTATGATATCGGCCGGTAATTTACTGATGTTTTATCTTGGGCTGGAATTATCCAGTATCCCCCTTGCTGCCATTGCCAATTTTGATCTTGAAAAGCGACAATCTTCAGAAGCAGCCATGAAGTTTATTATTTCATCCGCTTTTTCATCCGGACTGCTTTTATTTGGTATCTCCATGGTATATGGAACCACCGGCACACTGGTGTTTAGCGAGATTCCCCAGTATCTGACAGGCAATCCGCTGCAACTGTTTGCCCTGGTATTGCTGGTGGCAGGTTTTGCATTCAAAATATCCGTGGTGCCATTTCATTTATGGACAGCAGATGTATATGAAGGATCGCCGGTAGCAGTAACTGCTTATTTATCGGTTATTTCAAAAGGTGCGGCGGTCTTCGTTTTTGTGGCCGTATTGTATACCATATTGAAACCTCTGGCAGCGGCCTGGTATAATATCATTTTTTTACTGAGTGTGCTTACCATGATAACAGGTAATTTATTTGCCCTGCGACAGTCAAACTTTAAAAGGCTGCTGGCATTTTCTTCCATTGCACAGGCTGGTTTTATATTAGTAGGTATTAGTGGCGGTTCGCAGGCCGGTATGGCATCTGTGATTTATTTTATATTGGTCTATGTTTTTTCTAACCTGGGGGCTTTTGGTGTAGTGGCCGTTGTAACTGCGTTAACGGGCAAGGAAGATACAGCTTCATATAAGGGGTTTTATAAAGCCAATCCGTTCCTGGCATGGGTAATGGCTATCTCTCTTTTTTCATTGGCAGGAATTCCGCCGGCGGCCGGTTTTTTCGGGAAGTTTTTTTTATTGATAGCCGGTGCCGGCAAAGGGAATTACGTGCTGATTGTTGTGGCTGCTTTGAACATGATTATATCGCTCTACTACTACCTCAAAATTGTAAAAATAATGTTCATTGACAGAAGCGATTATGAGCCCGTTGCCAAATTGCCTTTGCATATTTACCCCAGGCTGGCGCTGCTGATATGTATGGCAGGTGTACTTGTGTTGGGTATGGTAAGCGGCGTCTATGAATATATTTATTCTTTAAGTTTGTCTTTGTAAGTTTACATCTGTTGCAGCACGGAATACAGAATGCTGCTGTTGAAATAATAAGTGATATGGCAATTAATAAAAACCACGAGTTTGAAGACATTGATGGCATTAAGTGCGCCATCGTGGAAAAGAATGTGCCACCACAAAGAGTAGCATTTTTGAAAAAATTACTTGAGTATAACCGTTATACGGTAATAACAGCCGGCAGTCCGCCGCCAAAAGCCACGCCGGCATCAGCAACTGAGGCCCCGTCTGTGCCCGAAGCCCCGGCAACGTTTACGGTAGGTGTAACCGATGTAATGTTCAATGCTACAAACGCCATTTTTGGAAGACTGTTGCATACGCCCGATGGCCATGTGGTTACATTGGCATACTGGCAGCAAAAAGAAACGGTATCGGACGACGGGATTCCCTACTTTGATAAACACTGATTGATGCGAACCGGGCGGCGTTGATTAGTTCCTGGCTGGCGCCTCCATTAGCTTTAGTTATTTTCAGTACAGGCCCTGTAGGTATTGGTCATTAAGGCTGCAATGGTCATGGGCCCTACGCCACCAGGTACAGGCGTTATAAAACTGCATTTGCCTGAAACGGCGGCAAAGTCTACATCACCTTTTAGTGCAAAACCGCTTTTTTTAGTGGCATCTGCAACACGTGTAATACCCACATCAATTACAATGGCCCCTTCTTTTACCATATCGGCAGTAACAAATTCGGCTTTACCCAGTGCAGCTACCAGTATATCTGCCTTACTGCATATTTCCTCCAGGTTTTTTGTGTGCGAGTGACAGATAGTAACCGTGCAGTTGCCGGGGTTGGTATTGCTGCTTAGTAAAATACTGATTGGGCGCCCAACAATATTGCTTCTGCCAACTACTACTGCGTTCATTCCTTTGGTATTTATTTTGTAATGCTCCAGCAGTAACATAATGCCATATGGGGTGGCCGGCACAAACGTGGGCAGGCCCTGTACCATGCGTCCAACGCTTACAGGATGAAAACCGTCCACATCTTTCTGCGGTTGAATGGCATCGATTATTTTTTCATCAGAAATGTGTTTGGGCAATGGCAATTGTACAAGAATACCGTCCACATCGGGGTCGTTGTTAAGTTCCTCTATAGCTTCAAGCAATTTGTTTTCACTGACATCCGCATCGAACCTGATAAGGGAAGATTTAAAACCGATATCATTACAGGCTTTCACTTTTGCCGCCACATATGTTTCGCTGGCCCCATTGTTGCCTACCAGTACCGCGGCCAGTTGAGGTATTTTTTTACCTTCAGTTGCCAGTTGCGCCACTTTTATTTTTAGTTCGTCTATGATTGCTTTTGAAGTCAGCTTGCCATCTAGTATTTGCATGGCGCAAAGTTAGGGGATAGAGGAATTATTTTAAATGTTATATTTTGAATTTCAGCGCCGGATATATGATACCCGTTTCTTGTGCACCAGAAGGCAATTCTTTGTTTCGGGCATAGTTCATAACTACAATTTTTTTAGTAAAGTGAGTCGCATCAAATAATATAAAATATGTAATCTAAAATGCAAAATATTCGGGGATAGTCTTAATTTTCTTGTACAAACCTTTCCTTGAAAAAATTAAGTACGGCCATCCTGTTGCTTTTTGCAGGGCATATTAGTCTTTGCCAGACAGCCCGTTCGCCTTTATCTGCGCAGTATACTTCCATTGGCACTTACAGCAAAAATTTCATCGACGCTTTTTCGTGTAGCATCAACCAGGCTTCGCTTGCACAAATAAAGGACGCCGGTGCTGGTATATATGGCGAACGAAGGTTTATGCTGAAAGACCTCAGCAATTACGCCGCCGCCATTGTGTGGCCGTCAAAAATGGGCGGCTTTGGTCTGTCAGCCAATTATTTTGGCGGAGAAAATTTCAATACTTCGCAAATAGGTATTGGGTATGGTAAAAAGCTGAGTGATAAAATTGATATCGGCGTGCAGTTTAACTACAATATGATAAAACTGGCAAGCTATGGAAGCAGCAGTACGGTGAATTTTGAGGCGGGGGCCATGCTGCACCTTTCAGAGAAAATGCATATTGGCTTACATGTTTATAATCCCGCAGGTGGAAAATTTGGCAAACAAAAGGATGAAAAACTAGCTTCTGTTTATACCACGGGTATTGGTTACGGGGTTTCGGATAAATTTCTTATCAGCACCGAAATCAGTAAGGAAGAGGATGAGCCGGTTAGTATAAATACCGGCATGCAATATGTTTTTGCCAGGCAATTTTTCGCCAGGTTGGGCATTGCAACTGCTACAGGTAATTATTTTTTTGGGTTAGGCATGCATTGGAAAACATTCAGGTTGGATGCTGTCTCCACCTGGCAGGCACAGTTGGGATTTACACCCGGCATTATGTTATTAGTCAATTTTCATGAAGTTGTTCAAAAACAGGAAGATTGAAAAAATTGATTATCATAGTAATTGTTCTTCTTCCTGTAGTTGCGGGTGCCCAGGAAAGCGGGAAAGCAGATGAAACAACAGAACAGCAACTGGAGGATATGGCCGAAGTAAATAATGCTGAGCCGGAAGATGATTCCTTCCTGCAGCAATTGGCCTGGTATAAAAAACATCCGCTGAATATAAATGCCGCAGGGGCGGAGGAGCTTGCTGCGTTGAATATTTTAAGTGGTTTGCAAATAGCCGCATTTTTATCTTACCGTAAATTATTGGGTAATTTGATAAGCCAGTATGAATTGCAGTCAATTCCTTCCTGGGATATTGCAACCATAAAAAAAATACTTCCGTTTATTGAAATAAAAGATGATAAAAACCTGGCAGAACAATTGAAGGCCCGGTGGATGGGCGGTGATGGTATATCAATAGCCCGCTACGCACGGGTGCTGGAAAAGTCAAAAGGATATGATAAACCTGCGGTATCGGGTGCAAACTATTATTTGGGAAGCAGGGATAAATTTTTTCTCCGGTACAGCTATAATTATAAAAATTTACTGCAATGGGGACTGTTGGCCGATAAAGATGCCGGTGAACAGTTTTTTAAAGGCAGTCAGCGGCAGGGTTTTGATTTTTATTCTTTCCATTTTTTTGCCGGAAAGCTGGGTTTTGTAAAGGCGATTGCACTCGGAGATTTTACAGTGAACTTTGGACAGGGGTTGATTCAATGGCAGACGCTGGCATTTAAAAAAAATGCAGATGTGCTGGCCATAAAAAGGCAATCACCCACGCTGCGGCCTTATAATGCAGCCGGTGAATATAATTTTCACCGTGGTGCTGGTATTACCATGCAAAAAGGAAACTGGGAAACCTCTTTATTTGCTTCTTTCAGGAAAATAAGCGCCAATATAAATTCAGATTCGGTCATCGACGATGGGGTGGTTTCTTCCTTTCTTACAAGCGGGTACAATCGCACAGCGGCCGAAAATGCAGACAGAAACAGCCTTGGGCAACGGGCAGGGGGCCTCAATGTAAAATACCTTGGAAGCAACTGGCATGCGGGCATCAATGCTATTCATTATAGTTTTTCAAGGCCGGTTCAAAAATCCGGTGATCCGTATAATTTGTTTGCATTGCAGGGTGCTTCATTAACCAATACAAGTATAGATTACAGTTATACCTGGCGTAATATTCATTTTTTTGGAGAGGCCGCTGCTGATAGCAGGTTTAATACCGCCTTTTTGAATGGGGTGCTGGTAAGCGTTGATGCGAACGCTGATTTTTCTATTGTATACAGGAGAATAAAAAAGAATTATCAGTCTGTAAACGCAAATGCCTTTACAGAAAACACTTTTCCTGTCAATGAAAATGGTTTATATGCCGGACTGTCGGTAAGGCCGCTTGCCGTGCTGCGGATAGATGCTTATGCAGATTTGTTTCAGTTTCCCTGGCTGAAATACAGGGTAGACGCCCCGTCGCACGGCAAAGATTTTTTGTTGCAGGTAAATTACACACCCAATAAGCAGGTTGAAATATATGCCAGGTACAAGGATGCGGCACAAATGATAAACCGCACTGCCGGTAATCTCACCACTGCTGCTATTGAGTGGGTGTCAAAGAAAGATCTGCGCCTTCAAAACAGTATAGTTGTAAATAAACAACTCACACTTAAAAACAGGGTGGAATTGCTATGGTACAACAATGGTGGGGCTGATGCCGCACAGGGTTTTCTTGGGTATATAGAAGCTTACTACAACCCGGCTTTTTTGAAATGGACAGGCAACCTGCGCCTGCAGTATTTTGAAACCGATGGATACAACGCGAGAATATATGCTTATGAAGCAGACTTGCCGTATGCATTTTCTATCCCTTCTTATTATGACAAAGGTTTCAGGTATTATTTTAACCTGGATTGGGAGGCTGCAAAACTGGTTAATAAAAAGAAAAGGGAAACCTCGCTGGATATTGGGTTACGATGGGCGCAGGCCATTTACCAGGGAAAAAATACAATTGGTTCCGGCCTGGACGAGATAAAGGGAAACCGGCGTTCAGAATGTAAGCTCCAGCTTATTTTAAAACGCTGACCGGCTGTTTTTCTGCAGGGAGAAATTACAGACGCAAATGCGCAAACGGAATTGATTATTTAACGGTGACGAGATAATAGTTTTTCTTTCCTTTTTGCACCAGCAGGTATTGTTCGTGCAGCAGCAATGAATTATTTACAATAAATGAAACAGCATCTACCTTATTTCTATTGATGCTAACGCCGCCACCCTGTACTGTTTTTCTTGCCTCTCCCTTGCTGGGGAAAATGCCGCTTTCTGCCAGGAAACTTACAATGTCCACGCCGTTGGTTATTTTATCAGCAGCAAATTCAAATTTTATTATTCCATCCATATTTTCCAGGTCATCCGGGCTTAGTGATGCTGCGGAAGCCGTTTGACTGGCAAATAATTTTTCCGTGGTTTCAACTGCTTTCTGGTATTCCTGGGCTCCATGCACAAAAGTGGTTACTTCCCTGGCGAGTATTTTTTGCAGTTCTCTGGCGGAGGCATTGGTTGAATGTCTTTCGATTAGATCATCGATCGCTGCCTTCGGAAGGAAAGTGAAGATTTTAATCCATTTTTCGGCATCGGCATCGGCAGCATTTAGCCAGAACTGGTAAAATTGAAAGGGAGTGGTTTTAGTGGCATCCAACCAGATATTTCCTTTTTCAGTTTTGCCAAATTTTCCGCCGTCGGCCTTGGTAATTAAAGGACAGGTAAAAGCAAAGGCTTCGCCGCCGGCTTTTCTTCTTATCAATTCTGTGCCGGTAACAATATTACCCCATTGATCACTGCCGCCCATTTGCAGTTTGGCGTTTTTGTGCTGGTACAGCCAATAAAAATCGTATCCCTGCACCAATTGGTAGGTAAATTCTGTAAAGCTCATACCAGTTTCGCCCTCCAGTCTCTTTTTTACACTGTCTTTAGACATCATGTAATTAACGGTAATGTGCTTGCCCACATCTCTGATAAATTGCAGGAAACTGATTTCTTTAAACCAGTCAAAATTATTGACCATTTCGGCGCAGTTCTTTTTAGCCGGTTCAAAATCAAGGTATTGCGTCAATTGTTTTTTTACACCTTCCTGGTTGTGGCGCAAAATATCTTCGCTCAGCAAATTTCTTTCTTCACTTTTGCCCGAAGGATCGCCTACCATACCAGTAGCGCCGCCCACCAGTGCAATGGGTTTATGCCCAGCTTTTTGCAAATGAACCAATAAAAGAATAGGTACCAGGCTGCCGATATGCAGGCTGTCTGCGGTGGGGTCAAAACCAATATAGGCACTGGTCATTTCTTTTTGCAACTGTTCTTCCGTACCCGGCATAATGTCCTGGATCATACCCCTCCAGCGCAGTTCTGCTATCAGATTCATGTTAATAGGCTATTTTGCGCAAAAGTAGTTGATTCTTAATACACATATACCCTAAACAGGCAATAAAATGACATACTTGCCGTTACCCAATACTGTGTGGTCGTTTCCCGAATAATAATTGTCAATCCGGGTAATTAAAACTGACTAGCCTGCAGCCAATATTTGTGAAAAGAAGTCTGTTTAATTGCTTATTAGAAAATCGCGTTAATGAAAAATAGCAGAACCCTGTTGATCGGGTTATCCCTTTTTTTGAGCGTAACAGCTGTTGCGCAGTTCCGTACCTATTCAAATGAGTTTTTAAACATTGGCGCAGGCGCAAGGGGTTTGGGAATGGGTAGCGCACAGATTGCCACTGTAGATGATGCAACAGCAGGCTACTGGAATCCCGCAGGTCTTGTTAATGTAAAGGATCAGCCCCAGGCAGCGTTGATGCATGCAGAATATTTTGCAGGAATTGGTAAATACGATTATGGTACATTGGCCATTCCCATCAGTGGAGGCAAAAGAACGATCGGCCTTTCTCTTTTACGTTTTGCGGTAGATGATATTCCCAACACCATTTTCCTGGTACAGCCCGATGGCACAATCAACTTCGATAATATTACCACTTTCTCCTCGGCGGACTACGCCTTTATTTTTTCACTGGCCCAGCAGGTTAAAATAAAAAAGAAGCATAACCTGAATTTTGGTATCAATGCAAAAATCATTCACCGCACGGCCGGCGATTTTGCTACTTCCTGGGGTTTTGGTTTCGACGCAGGTATACAGTATGAACATAAAAACTGGAAGTTCGGTCTGATGGCAAGGGATGTTACCACCACCTTTAACGCATGGTCGTATAGTTTGAATGAAAGCATACGCGAGGTGTTTTATTTAACAAAAAATGAAGTGCCTGTACATTCTACTGAATTAACTGCGCCTAAACTTATTGCCGGCGGCGCTTATAATTTAAAAATAAATAATTCCATCAGTCTGCTTACGGAAGCCAGTCTTGATTTTACTTTTGATGGAAGAAGAAACACTGTTATCGCTTCCAATACTGTAAGTATAGACCCAAAGCTTGGACTGGAAGCATCTGTTAAAAATGTATTTTTTGTACGTGCGGGCATTAATAATTTTCAGAAAGCGCTTGATGAAAGCGACAGCAGCAACACAAAAAAAGTATGGATTTACCAGCCCAGCATTGGCGCCGGTTTCAGAATAGCCAATGTTCAGATTGACTATGCCTTCACCAACCTTGCCAATCAGTCTAACCCACTATATACCCATATTTTTTCGCTGAAATTCGATTTGAAAAAGAAACCCAAAAAATAATCCGTATCAGAACCGGGAAATTTTATACTATGAAGAAATTGTTTACGCTTTTACTGTTGTTGTATGGCATAGGCAGCTATGCACAGGTATACAATAATGAATGGATTGACTATTCTAAAACTTACTATAAATTCAAGACAAACCGTACAGGTTTGTTTCGCATTCCGCAGTCAACGCTTACGGGTATTGGACTGGATGCCGTACCTGCAGAACAATTTAAGCTATGGAGAAACGGCCAGGAAGTATCCTTATACACGTCTTCTGCTACCGGTGTTTTACCAGCAAACGGTTATATAGAATTTTGGGCCAATGCAAATGATGGAAAAGCGGATAAACCCCTTTACAGGGATCCAAACTATCAGCATACAGATAAATTAAGCTTACAAACAGATACGGCAGTTTATTTTCTAACCGTTGACCCGTCTTCTGCCAATGCCCGTTTTGTTGATGCGCCCAATAATACATCTGCCAATGTATTACCTCCCGAGCCCTATTTTATGTATACGGCAGGCAGGTATTTCAGTGATCAGATTAACCCGGGTTTCGCCGCGGTGATTGGCGAATATGTATATTCATCCTCATACGATAAAGGTGAATATTTTTCAACTTATGATATCAAACCGGCTACGCCCAGATCGGATAATATCGCTGGTCTGAACGTATACACCACAGGGCCTGCTTCGGCTCAGCTTAAATTTGGTGCTTCGGGCAACGCACTTAATCCCAGAAATGCACAGGTCTCCATTAATAATACCCTGGTAAAAGATACTACCTGCGATTATTTTAACGATATCGTTGTAACTGCCACGGTGCCTGTATCGGCATTGTCTTCGGGTAATGCAAACGTTGTATTTACCAATTCATCTGCCGTAGGTTCAGACAGGATGGTGGTGTCTTTTTATGAGCTTACTTATCCGCGCAAATTCGATTTTGGCGGAAGTACTAATTTTAGTTTTGTATTGCCTGCATCGGGCGCCGGTTATTTTTTACAGATTGCGAATTTTAACTACGGTACAACCGCGCCCTCACTTTATGATGCTACCTATAACCAGAAATATACAGGGGATATTTCGACGGCGGGAATGGTAAAATTTGCTTTGCCTCCGGGGTCTTCAGAACGAAAACTTTTTTTGGTAAATGAAGAGGCGACAAACTATGTTAACATAGCTGCAACAGATTTCAAGCCCAAAACTTTTGTAAATTTAAATGCTGCTGCCAACCAGGCAAATTATATTATTATCTCAAGCCCTTTACTGTATAACAATGGCAATGGCGTTAACCCGGTTGACGATTATAAAAATTACAGAAGTTCAGCCAATGGGGGCAGCTTTAATGCAAAAGTCTTTGACATAGACGAGCTGGTTGACCAGTTTGCATTTGGTATAAAAAAACATCCGCTTTCAGTAAAGAATTTTTTGCGTTTTGCAAGGGCAAAGTTTGCTTCACCTCCGCAATACGTTCTTTTGATCGGGCATGGAGTAGCTTATAATTCTTACCGCCCCAATGCTGCCAATCCGGTAGCAGATCGATTAAATATTGTTCCCACATTCGGATGGCCCGCTTCAGATAATTTACTGGCTTCAGACGATGGTGCCAGTCCCGTGCCACTTACTCCTATTGGGCGTTTGTCGGCTATAAATGCACAGGAAGTAAGTAACTACCTTGAAAAGCTAAAGGAATACGAAACTGCACAACGAACCAATGCAAATACCATTGCAGATCGTGGCTGGATGAAAAATGTAATGGAAATTACCGGCGCAAGCGAAGCTTACCTGGGCAGTGTGCTGTGTGACTATATGCATACTTATAAGTCTATTATCTCCGATACACTGGTTGGTGCAAACGTCTCCATTTTTTGTAAAAATACGAGCAATGAAATAGAACAGGCGTCCAATGATAATGTAACCGCACTTTTTGATGAAGGCGTGAGCTTTTTTTGTTATTTTGGGCACTCTTCTTCAACCGTGCTTGAGTTTAATATTTCCGATCCAAATGTTTACACAAATGCAGGCAAATACCCTGTGTTTTCTGTAAATGGCTGTAATGCCGGCGATTTTTTTGTTTTTGACCAGCAAAGATTTACGTATAGTCAGACTTTATCCGAAAAGTTTACACTGGCAAAGCAAAGAGGCAGTATTGCTTTTCTTGCTTCCACGCATTTTGGAATAGTCAATTACCTTAATATTTTCCTAAACAGCATTTTTGGATTAATGAGCAGGTCTGATTATGGGGCAAGCCTGGGTAAATTACACACGGATGCTTCAAGGCAATTAATTCAGATTTCGGGAGCAGGCGATTATCATGCCAGGCTGCATGCAGAAGAAATGACCCTGCATGGCGACCCGGCAATTAAACTTAATTTTCAGCCGCTTCCTGATTATGTTGTGGAAGAGCCACAGGTAGTAATAAACCCTCAGTTTATTTCCGTTGCCGAGACAAAATTTACAGCTGATATAAGAATGTTCAATATTGGTAAAGCAGTAAATGATTCAATAACTGTTGAGGTTAAACGTCAGTTTCCGGACAACAGTATTGTTACACTGTTCCGGCAAAAGATACCTGGTATCCGATACATGGATTCGGTTGTTCTGGTTGTGCCTATTGTAGCTTCAAGAGACAAAGGCCTGAATAAATTAATTATTAAAATAGATGCAGATAATGCCGTTACGGAAATTTCAGAAACAAATAATACAGTAACAAAGGAATTTTATGTTTATGAAGATGAGGCAAGACCTGTTTACCCCTATAATTACGCCATTGTAAACCAGTCTCCGGTAAAACTATACGCTTCTACAGCCAATGCACTGAGTTTATTGAAGCAGTACGTACTGGAGATGGATACGACTCAGTTATTCAATTCTCCCCTGAAGGTGAGTAAAACAATTTCTTCTGTCGGAGGTCTGCTTGAATTTGATCCGGGTATGAGTTTACATGATAGTACTGTGTATTATTGGCGTACTTCATTGGTTCCGGCAAACGGCAGCGATTACCATTGGAATTCCTCATCTTTTGTGTACCTCCCGGCCTCATCGGCAGGATTTAATCAATCACATTACTACCAGCATCTTAATTCCGATGTACAGCGTATCTCACTTGGTACAAATCGTACCTGGCAGTTTGGCACCATACTTAATAACTTGTTTCTCCGTAACGGCGTTTATCCTGTTGTAAACACGGACGCTGACTTTGGGCTTAGCATAAACGGCAATAGCTACATTTACAGCGCCTGCGTCGGTTACTCGCTCATATTTCAGGTAATAGATCCTGTTACATTCAAACCATGGAAGAATGTAGATGGTTCAGGCGCTAACCTGTATATTGGCGGAAGTGGTTCAGCCAACTGTAAACCTTCGCGCAATTGGAATATTGAATTTACCTATATGGATGCGGTTAATCGTAAAAGGATGATGGACTTTATGGACAATATTATTCCCAATGGGTATTACGTGGCAGTCCGGAGCATTACCAATACATCCCAGCCTAACTATGGTTATGTTAATGATTGGAAAGCAGATACCGCACTATACGGATCGGGAAATTCTTTATATCACCGGCTGCTAAATGCAGGATTTGGGCAGGTGGATTCATTCTATAATAACCGGTGTTTTAATTTTGTATATAAAAAGAATGATCCTTCTTTTGCGCCGAAATACAAAATCAGCGATGGCCCATATGACCCCATAACTTTAAGTGCAGATTGTCCCACCCCAGACACCCTGGGTTATATCACCTCGCCTGTATTCGGCCCCGCAAAAAACTGGAAACAGGTTCATTGGCGTGGAAGCAGCCAGGAGGCTAATTCTCCCGACAATCCAACTGTAGAAGTAATAGGTATAGCACCCGATGGTACAGCATCCGTCCTTTATATACTTGATAAAACGCAGCAGGATTTTGACATTTCTGGTGTGAATGCCGCCCTGTATCCCAATATCAAACTGCAGATGCGTAATGTGGATTCTATAAAGATTACTCCTTACCAGTTAAATTACTGGAGACTTGACTATGACCCCGTGCCGGAAGGCGCCTTAATTCCCAATATTTATTTCAAAACAAAAGACCCCTCCAAAACAATTGACTCACTGGACATTGGCGAGAAGTTTAGTTTCGGTATAGGGTTTAAAAATATCAGCGCTGCAACGTTTGACAGTGTTAAAATAAAAACATACATTTTAGATCAGACTAACACGCCCCGTTATGTTAATTTCCCCAAAACAAGGCCTCTTGTGACCGGAGATTCTACCAGGATAGATTTTGACATTGACACCAAAACTTATCCCGGCCTGAATACTATCTATGTGGATTTTAACCCCGACGGCGATCAGCCGGAACAGTTTCATTTTAATAATTTTTTATACCGCAATTTTTATGTGAAACCGGATAAAACAAATCCATTACTGGACGTTACTTTTGACAACATTCATATCCTTAACAGGGATATCGTTTCATCCAAACCACATATACAGATTAAGTTAAAGGACGATGCAAAATACTTGCTGCTGACTGATACTTCTAACCTTATAGTGCAAGTGAAATTTCCAGACAACACACTCAGGACCTACCAATTTAATACAGACACACTCAGGTTTACACCGGCAGCAAGCGGTTCTGATAATACAGCTACTATCGATTTTTCGCCGGCATTTCTTAACCAGGTAAATGAAAGTGGCGATGAGTATCAGTTAATAGTAAAAGGAAAAGATGCAAGTGGCAATAAGGCCGGATCAACACAGTATACCGTAACATTCCGGGTTATCAGTAAACCAATGATCAGCAACATGCTTAATTTCCCCAATCCATTTACAACTTCTACGGCTTTTGTATTTACAATAACCGGTAGCGAAGTGCCCGACAATATGAAAATTCAGATCTTAACAATCACCGGGAAAATTGTGAAAGAGATAACCAAACAGGAGCTTGGACCTTTGCACATAGGAAGAAATATCACTGACTACAAATGGGACGGAACCGATCAGTTTGGTCAGCGATTGGCAAATGGCGTTTATCTTTACCGGTTTGTTACCACTCTTAATGGGAAAAAAATGGATAAGTTTACCGACAACGGGGATAATACAGATAAATTTTTTAACAAAGGATACGGTAAAATGTACCTGATGAAATAATTATCACCGGCCGTTATCAGAACCTGAATAAAGGCTGCCCCCGGGCAGCCTTTATTGTATTAGCCCGTTATAAACAGGTGCCACCTGATTTGTTTTCATTAAAAAAAAGGGTATGCCGGTGGGGTAAAGGAAGTTTCAGAAATATCCTTTGGCTACGAAACGTACATTTACTGATATTTACATTACAGTTGGCCGTCTATGCAAAAAAAAAATGTTACAAAATTTTCGATTCAGCTCTTCATTTGCATCCTGCTGCTTGAACTGCTATTGCGGGCAGTTTTTTATCAACAGGTGGGAAGGGAGAAACTTGCTATTCTTGAAATCACCAAAAATATCAAGAGAAGGATAATTCCACCCGATTCAGACCGCAAGCGCGTTTATCAGAATTTTCTTATAGTGAGGCCGGATTCCGGTAAGAAGGTGAACGCGCTGATTGAACAAGAAGCTTTTGCCAGCAACCATTTTGAATATTCGCCCTGGACAGACTATAAAAACATTGATTACTCCGGCAGGTATATCAATACAAAAGGCCTGGTCAGGGCAACTACGCCCGATATATACATTGGACCGGACAGCGTAAAAATGAAAACCATTTATTTTTTGGGTGGTTCTACTATGTATGGCCTGAATATTACCGACAGGGAAACTATTGCAGCAGCGTTTGTTAATTTATATAGGGAACAATTTCCTCAGGGTGTTTCAATAAAGGTGGTTAATTATGGCGTGTCTGCCTATCATTCTTACAATGAGTTAATGCTTCTTTCTCACCTGATTTATTCCGGGCAGAAGCCAGACATAGTTGTTATGTTTGATGGATTAAATGATTTTTTGATGCCAAATGCAGCACAAAAGAGATTCCCTTACTTTTATTACCGGCTTAAACTGGCAGGCAAGGACAAGATTAATTTTAAAGAATTAGAACAAACAGGAGATTCGACCGCCAGGCTATTTGCTTACCCCGACGGTGCCGCAGAAGAACCACTCGCAGATACACTTGTCAGATACTATCTGGCAAATGTTGATCAGGTTAAAAAACTTGCGCTAACAAATAGTTTTGATGCTTTTTTCTTTATACAACCGAACCCTTTTTATAAGTATCCAAACAAAAAGGCGGATCCCATTTGCGATAGCGAACAATTCCCTTTGGTAGAAAAGGCGTATCAAATTCTGGAGAGAAAATCGACTGGCACCGGAAATTGTTTTTTTCTGGGCAATATGCTGGTCAGCGAAAAAGGCTATCCTTTTATAGATCGTTTTCACTACTCCCCGGCCATGTGTAAGAAAATTGCCAGGGAAATTGTAAACATTGTTGGGGAAAAAATAAACGGGCACTAGGAGGAGGCAACGGCATAAAAAAGTAACAGACAGGATAAAAAAATTAAATCACTACCAATGAACATACTTGGCATATCAGCTTTTTATCACGATGCTGCCGCAGCTTTACTGAGTGATGGCGTTATCATAGCGGCTGCCCAGGAAGAACGCTTTACCAGAAAAAAGCATGATCCCGCATTTCCCTGTAATGCCATCAGGTACTGTCTTCAGACGGCAGGTTTCAGCATCAAAGATTTAGATGCCGTGGTATTTTATGATAAACCTTTTTTGAAATTTGAGCGCTTGCTGGAAACGTATTACGCATTTGTGCCAAAAGGGCTTTCTTCTTTTATTCAAGCCATGCCGGTTTGGATAAAAGAAAAAATATTTCTCAAAAAACTTATTTACGACGGACTGAAAGAAATCGAACCGTTTGACAGAAGGAAAATAAAATTGTTATTTCCCGAGCATCATTTGTCGCACGCTGCGAGTGCATTTTATCCCTCTGGCTTTGCAGAATCTGCCATATTAACGATTGACGGGGTGGGGGAGTGGGCGACTGCTTCTATTTGCAAAGGTGAAGGTAACAGCATCCGTATTATTAAAGAACTTGATTTCCCCCATTCACTGGGTTTGTTATATTCTTCATTTACATACTACTGCGGCTTCAAAGTAAATAGTGGCGAATATAAGCTGATGGGCCTGGCTCCCTACGGCGATAAAGATTCGGCCACCTATGGAAAATGCGTTGAAATAATTAAATCTAAACTGGTGGATGTAAAGGAGGACGGTTCAATTTTCCTTAACCAGCGGTATTTTAGCTATGCAACTGGTTTGCACATGACAGCGGATCATAAATGGAAGGAGTTGTTTGGCTTTCCCCGGCGTAAACCTGAATCACCATTAGAGCAACAATATTGTGATTTGGCATTGGCAGCGCAAACGGTAACAGAGGAAATAATAATTAAAATGGCCAAAGAAGCATATCGCCTGACAGGCAGTAAAAATTTGTGCATGGCGGGGGGAGTTGCGTTAAATGCTGTTGCTAATGGGAAAATACAGAAAAACAGCAGTTTTGATAAAATTTTTGTGCAGCCTGCCGCTGGCGATGCTGGTGGTGCATTGGGTGCAGCATATGCGGCGCATTATATTTATTTTAATCAGTCAAGGGCGCTGCCTAAGCAACAGGATGCACTAAACGGTGCTTACCTGGGCCCGGAATTCAACGATAAGGAAATCGCAACAGCTGTTAAACAATTTGGGGGGCGTTATCAATTGCATGATGATTTTGACGAGATAGCAAAGGTAGTAGCAAAATTAATCGCAGAGGGAAATGTAGTGGGATGGTTTCAGGGAAGAATGGAATTTGGCCCACGCGCGTTGGGTGCAAGAAGTATTTTGGCCGACGCGCGAAACCCTGAAATGCAAAAGAAACTGAACAGTAAAATAAAAAAACGCGAAGGGTTTCGCCCTTTCGCGCCTTCAGTACTTGCAGAAGATGCACATGAATATTTTGAATTGAATACAGCATCGCCCTATATGCTTTTTGTTGCGCCGCTGAAGAAGTCCAGGCAAATAACCACCCCGCTGCAGTACAACACTCTTCCAATGCCCGGGAAGCTGCAGTTTGTCAAAAGCGATATGCCCGCCATTACCCACATTGATTACACAGCAAGAATACAAACTGTCCACAATGAAACAAACCCACGTTTATGGCAATTATTGCGTGCGTTCAAACAACTAACCGGCTTCGCAGTCATAGTAAATACCAGCTTCAATATCCGGGGAGAACCCATGGTTAATACACCCCAGGATGCCTACCGTTGCTTTATGCGTACAGAAATGGATTACCTGGTAATGGGCAATCTGATTTTTGACAAAGCGCACCAGACTTTTTGGAAAGAAGAACCTGGATGGGAGGCGGCATTTTTACCTGACTAAAAGAAGGCAGGAAAATAGTTGCCGGTATTTTTGTAAATGACCAGAAAACGACTGGAATTCTTTTTAATAATTTAAACCAGTACCTTTCACTAAATTTCCGCAGTAGTTAAGCCAATTGATATGGACTTTTTAATTGATATCTGGAATTTTTTAAAGGCGAGGAAGAAATGGTGGCTGGCTCCGCTTATCATAGTACTCATTATTTTGGGCCTGCTGGTTATATTGGGTGGAACTTCGGCTATTGCACCTTTTATTTACACGTTATTTTGATGAATAAGCCACAAAGACAAAAAGAACTGGAGACAATTTTGGTACTGGTAATTGCACTGGCAATTTTTTACTGGGTGTATAAAAAGCCCCTGTTGCTGCTGGTGCTGGTGCTTACAGGCATGACAGGTTTATTTATACCAGCCGCAGCGAAAGCTATTCACTGGCTGTGGATGAAACTGGCTGCAGGGATGGGCTTCTTAATGAACAAGGTGATACTTACCATTATTTTTATTGTTGTGGTTATACCGCTGGGGTGGATATCCGGAAAAGCAGGCAAATCTTCTGTGAATCTAAAACCAGGCGGTTCCACTTATTTCAAAGACAGAGAGCATATTTTTACAAAGGCAGATATGGAAAATCCATGGTGATCTTTATCAGTTAAATTTTAATACAGAGGCGTATGGCTGTATGAAAAAAAAATGGCAAAAAAATATACTGGTTTATACGGTGTTTCTGGCAATATCGCTGCTGGTATTCTGGCCAGTTTTCCATAAGAATTTTGTTTCAGATGATTTCCAGGTTTTATACAGGATTGCCATTCAAAGAATATTTTTTATAAAGGGTTTTTTCAGGCCATTATCTGATATTAGTTTGTACGGATCGTATCTTATGAGTGGCTTCAATCCGTTTTATTATAACATTGTCAATATTTTCATTCACGCCGGTAATGCCTTTTTGCTCTACTGTTTTTGCATGCAGTATCAGTTTGCCGGCAGCAAAAATGCGGAGTCATTTTCTTTCCTGACTGCTTTTATGTTTCTTATTTACCCTTTTCATAATGAGGCTGTGGTTTGGGCTATCGGACGGGGTATTGTTTTGTCTGGTTTTTTTGGATTTCTTTCATTGCTGGTAGTTTTCCTTAAGATAAGCAACCGCAGCAAATACATATTCTCATGCCTGTTCTATTTTATCAGCCTTTGTGGTTATGAAACGGCTCTTCCATTACCGCTTATTATTTTACTTTTTTTATATACAAAGGACAACTCCTTTGCAAAACTGATAAAACCTGCTTTGGGATATTTTCTCACATTATTGCTAAACTTGTTATTGCGGTTTAAAGTTGCAGGTGTTATTGTAGGCGGCTATGGAAACAGCATTTTTTCTTGTTCTGCCCGGGAGTATGCAATTAAATTTTTGAAATCTGCAGGCAGGTTATTTCTTCCGCCATCGGAATTTTCATTTTTGCTCAGCGGTTTATTTATTTTACTTGGGATAGGTGCCGCAATTTCCGCTATAATAATAGTTAAGAAAAGAAATGTTGCCTCAAAAATTTTTCTTGCTATTACGATGGCAACAATTCTCTCTTTCATTATACCGTCGGCATTTGGAATAAGTACGAAGACATATGAAGGCGACAGGATATTTTATTTTTCTTCTTTTTTTCTTTGTTTGTGGATAGTATATCAGCTTTCATTGATACAAAATGAAAAAATCCGCACCGGAGTGAGCTTTTTTGTGGCTGGTTACTTTTTGTTATTTTTTTTCCAAAGTCTTATGAACTGGAAAAACGGGGCCGCTGTTTCAGACAGAATTATCAGCACTATCGGCCATTTGAAGCGGGGCAGCGGAAGGATTTATATTCTTAATATTCCTGAAGAGTACAATGGCGCTCAGGTTTTGCGGAACGGTTTTTACCAGGCTTTATTGATAAATAATATTGATACAGCAGGGATAAAACCAGTTAATTACCTTTCATCGGAGTATGCCTTTAAAATGGCCGGTGATATTCAAGTGAAGGAGGAGGGGAAAAAGCTGATTATTTACCCATTTGCAAATATTAGTGGCAGTACATTGACTGCACGAATTTGGAACAATAAGGAAACTAATGATTCATTACATATTGAACTGAATGCAGCTGACAAAATATACTATTGGAATAAGGAATCTCTTGTGTTGGTGGCGGGGCCACAGTAAAAACCGGGTTTATTGTGTAAATACTATTTCATGGGTGGTTTATTAAAGAAAGGCAATGCAGGCCTGTTCTGACGGAGTCATTCTTTGGTAGCATTATAAATAAATTAGTATCAGAAAAACATGCAAAAAAGACAACCACAATTTTTTCTTTTTGCTAATTGCAATACTTTCTGCATTGTCGGTAAATAAAGCCATTCACCTTATAAGGGAAAATGGTTGTACTGATTTACTTTGCAGGACGATCGGTGCCAGACTTTTTCGCAATGATAAATCTGTCTGTTTTTATAAATGGACAACCAATAACAGTCAGTTTTGTCTGAATCCCAACGACAATCCGGACAGAAAGGTAAATAGAAATGTTGTTACGCCTGCAGTGGTGCAAATATTCCGGCAGGTTTTCCGGATTCTGCAAATATGAATAAGACACAGACTTATGCATTTGTTGCAACCGTTTGTATTAATGATTATTTATTTTATATTGGTTATAATTTGCTCTTTTTTGTATTTAAGGGCGAAACCGCCAACGGCGCCAGACGGCAGAGACTTTTTGTTTTCTTTTTTTCTTTACATCCTGTCAGAACTGTTTATAGTTGGCTCCAGAGGTGGATACAACCAGATAAAATGGTTGTTTACGGTATTCCTTATCACAAAAATAAGAAGAGTGCCAGTGGCAGGTTTTTATTATCATTACTGCTTCAACGGTAATGGAAAATATAAAATTTACGATAGGCCCTTTTCAGTATGCAGCGGCGGAATTTTGTTTTTTTTATTTTACCTCATTACAAACAAATCATGCAGTAAGCGCATCAGTTATTGAATTTCCATTTGGTGTGTAATGAGACTTGGTCTCTTTGCCCCTCCATTTCCTCTTACCTGATAATAAGTTTCTTTATGTTCAGGGTCTTGCTATCAGTCATGTAAAGTATGTAAGCGCCCCTTGAAAGTTGCGATACTGGAATGGTAAATATTTCATCGCGCCCGCTCAATAACTTATTAAACTCATATTGTAGCTGGCCGGCTGCACTGTATAATCTCAAACCGATTTGTGTGGAAGTAGGATTAACTATCGAGATATTCAGGTAATCCGGTGCTGGATTAGGATAAATTTTAATTTCATTTTCTGTAACGCTTTTTGCAGGTATTTTCTGAACTATTCTGTCTTTAGCCAGTATTTCATAATTCGGGTCCACAGACATACTGTCGGCAGTAAAGCCTGGGTTAATCCAGAAAATTTCGCCGTTTTGCTGATTATTTACCGTGATAAGTGTATCCCTGTAATTGTTCCTGAAACGTAATTGTACCGGCATATCATAAAACGACACGCCTGGATGAGATGTGGTTTGATTAATCTGCACCCGTACCCAATTGTTTTTATTTTGTGTCCAGGCACAGTTATAACTTGGGTACCCCAGGCCATAAAACCATTTTGCAAAAAATGAAGTTAGATCCTGTCCGCTTTCATGCTCAAGGTGCAGCTTAAGATCGTCGGTTTTAGCGAAATTATATTGTAACAAAGGGTCGTTAAGGTATTTCCTGATTGCCCTGAAAAAAACATCATCTCCCAGTTTCCATCTTAACATACGCAATAAATAAGCGCCTTTATAGTAGGTTATAGTAGTAAATATCTTACTGGCATCAGTGGTATCGCCAATCCAGACAGAACTAACAGGTGATTTTATTATATCGCGGGTAATGTTCTTAAGAATGGGATAATAATTCGCCGTGTCAATATTCTCGTTAAAAAGTATCTGGCAATAGGTCGCAAAACCTTCATTAAGCCAGATGTCATGCCAGCTTCCACAAGTTATTTTGTCGCCAAACCATTGATGGCCGGTCTCATGTTCAAGTAATGAAATATCCGGACCATTAAGAAAAGTGTTTGTCTGATGTTCCATTCCTCCGCTGCCACCAATTTGCGTATAACCATATTTTTCCTTTGCAAATGGATAGTCACCGAACAATCTTGAAAAAAGAGAAATGGCGCTTTTTGTATATGTCCGTTGTATATTAAAGTAGTCTGCCAGTTCCGGATATACATAATCCTTTAACTCCATTACTTTTCCCCCAATCAAAACGGTATCTTTTAATACTGTATAATTACTTACCGCCATAGCCACCAGGTAAGAAGCGATCGGGTAACGGTGTTTCCAGCAGCTCGTTTTGTAGGTGCTGTCAATGGATTCCTGCACCATCACACCATTTGAAGAAGCCTGGTAAATGGGCGGATTGGTGATTAGCATATCTATTGAGTCAGCTTTATCATTCAGGCCGTTCTTGCAAGGCCACCATTCTTTGGCGCCAAAGGGCTCAGACAATGTATAGATAATCGGAGCTCCGTTATGAGTAGTTTGCACAAACGGGCGGTAACTGGTGAAATTTCTTGGTACACCATTGTAGTAAATGGATACTGAATCCCGCTGACCTGTATTCAATACAACAGGGAAAACCAGTTGCAACCCGTCATTGCCAATTCGCTGAAAAGCCAGTTGACTGCCGTGCCAGGTAATACTGTCTACGGTTAAAGTATCACTTAAATCAAAAACGATCTTATCGGCAGATGAAGTAATGGTAAAATAAGAAGTAACTTTTCCCTTTATAAAACGAATATTGGGATCTACCTGCCATTCGCAACGGTAAAAATTTACATCGAAATTATTGGATGCCACGGTACCGGTGTACGCCTGCTCCCGCGCCCCACCGTTGCCTGCCAATAGACGGGAAAAAGATTTCTTTTCAATGGATGAAATTTCCTCCAGAGCACTGTCTGAATTAATCTGGGCAGTTGTTTTGCCGGATACAAAAAGCAAAAGAGAAAAAAACAAGCAGGAAACGGTATAATTTCTTTTCCTCATTTGGTGGCAGCCGATTGATTTTTAAGATAAATGGACTGTCCTAAAAAACGAAAAAACTTATAAAAGATTGCCTGTCGGTCTTGTCTGCGCCCAGCGTATAATATACTTTCCAAGCATATCAAACTCAAGATTTACTGAATTGCCGGCATTTACCAGGTGCAGGTTGGTATGTGTGTAAGTGTAAGGTATTATACCCACGGAAAATGAATCGTTTTTTACATTAAAAGCAGTTAGGCTGATGCCGTTTACGGCGATAGAGCCTTTTTCAATGATATAAGGGGCAAATACGGAGTCAAAGCCAAATGTAAATTGCCAGCTTCCGTTTAAATCCAATTTCTCTTTAACAAGCCCCCTGGCGTCTGTGTGCCCCTGCACAAAATGCCCATCCAGCCTCCCGGAAGGCTGCAGACACCTTTCCAGGTTGATGACATCGCCGGTTTTCCAGTTGCCCAGATCTGTTTTTTGAAGGGTCTCAGCAATAGCCGTTACCTGGTACTTGTCGCTGGAAACCGCCTCTACTGTAAGGCAAACGCCATTGTGGGCTACGCTCTGGTCGATTTTTAACTGGTCATTAATAGGGCTGGATAGCAAAAATGTTTTGTTGGTGCCTTTAGAACTAATTTCCACAATGGTAGCCGTGGTTTCTATTATTCCTGTAAACATAGGCTGCAAAATTAAGCCGTAAATCCATTTGGCTATTTACGATTTTCCTTTATCTTTGCCGTCCCAAACACTAAAAGGGGGTATTAATTATGTTGATTATTGATTCCAAAGATTGCGAAAACATTGACAAAGCGCTGAAAAAGTATAAGAAGAAATTTGAAAAGGCGAAGATCCTGGTACAGTTAAGGGAGCGCCAGTCTTATACCAAGCCGTCTGTAAAACGCAGGGGAGAAATCCTGAAAGCCGTTTACAAACTCAAAGTGAGCAACGGACAATTCGAAGATTAACCTGAAATGGTACGATATTAATAGCTGTAAAGTGAATAACTTTACGGCTATTTCATTTTATGGATAACCCATTTCGCCCCCAGCTACAGGCTTTTCTCAATTACCTTAGTTTCGAAAAAAGGTATTCCAGGCATACCATTATTTCTTACCAGAACGACCTGGACCAATTCTTTACATATATAACCGCGCAGTACGAGGCTGCCACGCTTACAGATATTGCCACCACCTGGGTGCGCAGCTGGCTGGCAACCCTGAAAGCAGATAAAATAACCGCCAAAACCATTAACCGCAAGGCTTCTTCGCTGAAATCTTTTTTCAAATACCACCTAAAAACAGGAAGCATTGGAGCAACCCCCATGTGGTCGGTAACAACCCCAAAAATAAGTAAGCGGCTTCCGGAATTTGTAAAGGAAGAAGATATGCAAAACATGTTTCAATACCTGCCTTTCCCCGACAACTGGAAAGGCAAAACCGACCGGTTATTGCTCATGCTTTTTTATCAAACGGGTATGCGTTTAAATGAGCAGGTAAACCTAAAAGAAAGTCAGGTGGATTTTTCCAAAAGGGTTATAAAAGTGCTGGGTAAGGGTAATAAAGAACGGGTAGTACCCGTGGCGGCAGAATTGGCGGCAGAAATGAAGGCCTACCAGCAGGCAAAAAGGAAAGACCTCGCAAATTTTGATGAAACTTATTTTTTTGTTTTGGAAAATGGGAAAAAGCTTTATTCAAAATATGTCTACTTAATTGTAAGGAAGTACCTGTCGGCAATTACCACCCTTAATAAAAAAAGCCCGCATATTTTAAGGCACACATTTGCTACGCATTTAACCAATAATGGGGCCGATCTGAATGCGGTTAAAGAGTTGCTGGGCCACAGCAGCCTCGCAGCTACACAAATATATACCCACAATAATATAGAAAAGCTAAAAGAAGCGCATAAAAAAGCCCATCCCAGGGCATAGTTTACGGCTGCTCTAAAGGCGTTAAAATGCATTTTTTTATGCCCCTTTTATTTGGAAAAACAGGCGCTATCAGTTAATTTCATATTATCACCAAATAAACAGTGCCTATATAATACTATGCACGTGTTTTTATAGTTATACAGTTCTTTAAAATATTGTTCACAGATTAAAAGCAATTACTATGAACGTTAATATCCAAACAGTTCGTTTTGACGCAGATGTTAAATTAACAGAGTATGTAAGCAGGAAATTAGAAAAGCTAAACACTTTTCATGACCGGATTATTAAAGTAGATGTGTTTTTAAAGTTAGACAATGTGGTGCACCAGATTAAAGACAAAGTTGCAGAAATCAATGTTCGGGTACCACGCCGCCAGTTTTTTGTAAAAGCAAGTTCAAAATCGTTCCAGGAATCTTTTGACGAAGCGTTTGACTCCCTGGTCAACCAGATAAAAAGAAAAAAAGAAAAACAAGCCGCCTGATTCCAATAATATTTAATAATTCATCCATTAAGCCCCGCACCGACCAAGGTGCGGGGTTTTTATTTAGTTTTTTTTGTTATTAAAAGCAATTTGCCCGGGGGTTATAGCCCGTGCACCCACCAATTAAGTGTTTTTATCTGCCAGGAATATTGCCTGCCACCTTGTTAAAAGAGCCGAAATACCAGCTGGTGGGGCATTTGCGGCCAAATGAATTTTATTTCAGTGATCCCGAAAAAATTATATCAGCAAAGTTTTTGTATTTATTGAATTCCATTACCTTTGCATTCCCAAAATTTTTGGGGTAGTTCTTTATTTTCTTTTTGTAACGCCACCTTAGCTCAGCTGGTAGAGCAACTGATTTGTAATCAGTAGGTCGCAGGTTCGATTCCAGCAGGTGGCTCATAAAAGCTGACAGTTATTAATAGCTATTAGCTTTGAGCGGGCAAGTAGTCAAGTGGCCAACGACAACAGACTGTAAATCTGTTCTCTCCGGAGTTCGGTGGTTCGAATCCATCCTTGCCCACAGAATAATGTAGAAATGAGAAGAATGTGGAAGTGTGGAAATTAGATAGTTCTTTAATTAATTTGACCGGGAATTGAGAATTTGCACATTTTCATATTTGCATATTCTCATATTTACAAGCGGAAGTAGCTCATTTGGTAGAGCGATAGCCTTCCAAGCTATAGGTGGCGAGTTCGAGCCTCGTCTTCCGCTCAGTACAGGATGGGAAATGAAAGAATGACGGTTGACAGGCGGCTCTCTTTGTCAGCTAACAACGGTCAACTTTGCGAACGTTGACAAGCCGTTGTAGCTCAGGGGTAGAGCACTTCCTTGGTAAGGAAGAGGTCGTGAGTTCAATTCTCATCAACGGCTCTTAGAAATTGCTGATTACGGGATTTGGGGATTTTGGGATTTATTTTGGTACAACAGCTAAAACAAATCACGAAATGCCGCAATCAGAAAATCCCGAAATTTGCTATATGGTATGAAATCAAAATTGTAACAAACACAACTTAAAAACCGATAACGATGTCAAAAGAGACTTTTAAAAGGGACAAACCCCACGTTAATGTTGGCACTATTGGCCACGTTGACCATGGCAAAACAACATTAACTGCAGCTATCACTGAAATCCTTTCTAAAAAAGGAATGGGTAATGTTGCTAAAAAGTACGATGAAATTGATGGTGCTCCGGAAGAAAAAGAAAGGGGTATCACAATCAACACCGCTCACGTTGAATACCAGACTGCTAACCGTCACTACGCACACGTAGATTGCCCCGGTCACGCGGATTATGTAAAAAACATGATTACCGGTGCTGCACAAATGGACGGAGCTATATTGGTGGTTGCTGCAACAGACGGTCCAATGCCCCAGACAAGAGAGCATATTCTTTTGGCACGCCAGGTGGGTGTTCCCCGTATGGTTGTGTTTATGAATAAGGTTGACCTGGTAGATGATCCGGAATTGATCGAACTGGTTGAAATGGAAATTCGTGAGCTTTTGACTAAAAACGGTTTCGACGGAGATAATACCCCAATTATAAAAGGTTCTGCCACCGGCGCATTGGCTGGTGACGCAAAATGGGTTGGCGCTATCGACGAATTAATGGAAGCTGTTGATGCATATATTCCATTACCTCCCCGTCCGGTAGATTTACCGTTCCTGATGAGCGTGGAAGACGTATTCTCTATTACAGGCCGTGGTACAGTTGCCACCGGTCGTATTGAGAGAGGTCGTATTAAAGTAGGTGAGGGTATTGAAATTGTAGGTTTGATGGAAAAACCATTGACTTCTACAGTAACTGGTGTTGAAATGTTCCGCAAATTGCTTGACGAAGGTGAAGCAGGCGACAACGCAGGTTTGTTGTTACGCGGTATTGAAAAAACACAGGTTCGCCGTGGTATGGTTTTGTGCAAACCAGGCTCTATCACCCCGCATACAGATTTTAAAGGTGAGGTTTACGTATTGAGCAAAGAAGAAGGTGGTCGTCACACGCCATTCTTCCAGAAATACCGTCCTCAGTTTTATTTCCGTACTACAGATGTTACCGGTGAAGTAACTTTGCCAGAAGGAACTGAAATGGTTATGCCTGGCGATAATACATCACTGACTGTTACGCTTATTCAGCCAATTGCAATGGAAAAAGGTTTGAAATTTGCGATTCGTGAAGGTGGCCGTACAGTAGGTGCAGGACAGGTTACGGAGATCATTAAGTAATTACACAGATAGCTATTAGCTTTTAGCTGTTAGCTTTAACCTGCGGGTTCGTTGCTAATAAAAAAAATAGACTATCTTTATAACATAATGCTAAGAGCTATTGGCTAACCGCTAATAGCTTTTAGCTTTCTTACGGGCATGGTGCAACGGTAGCATACGGGTCTCCAAAACCTTTGATCTGGGTTCGAATCCTAGTGCCCGTGCGGAGCAATGTGGAAATTATTAATGTGGAAATGTGTAAACACATTCGCCACGCCAGAATTTTCACATTCCACACATTTTTCACATTAGCACATTAACGCGATGAACAAAGTTTCAGCCTATTTCAGCGAGTCGTACAAAGAACTGGTAGAGAAAGTAACCTGGCCAACCTGGACACAATTGCAGCAATCAACATTGATTGTTTTGGTGGCTACTCTGCTCATCACGCTGGTTGTGGGTGTGATGGATTTTGCATCCAGTTCAGTTTTAAAACTTGTTTACTCTTTATTCAAATAGTAATGGAAAATCAAACTCAACAACTGGAAACCAAGTGGTTTGTGCTGCGTGTGGTAAGCGGTAAAGAGCGTAAGGTAAAGGAGTACCTGGATAAAGAAATTTCACGCGGCGGCTGGACCGATATTGTAAAGCAGGTATTTTTACCCGTTGAGAAAGTATACAAGGTACAGAACGGCAAAAAGGTAATGCGTGAGCGTAATTACTATCCAGGCTATGTAATGATTGAAATTTCGGAAGGCAAGCTGAGCGATGATTTACGCGACACCATTAAAAATACCAACAGCGTTATACATTTTCTTGGAAAAGAAAACCCCATTGCACTGCGCAAAGCCGAAGTAAATAAAATGCTGGGCAAGATGGATGAAATGGCTGAGGCAGGCGGTGTTAGCATGAGCGAGCCATTTATCGTGGGCGAAACAATCAAAATTATAGAAGGGCCGTTTAACGACTTTAATGGCATCATTGAGGAAGTAAATGACGAAAAGAAAAAATTGAAAGTGACGGTTAAAATATTTGGCCGCTCAACGCCGGTAGAACTAAACTATATGCAGGTAGAGAAAATAAATTAAACCTGTTTTCGCCCTGTTTAAAATAATGATAATAATACAAAGGCCCTTTTACGGGGCCTTTTCGCATTTATTAAGCGATCTCCTTTTGCACATAATTATCATTTTTATTATATGCTAAAAATGATTAATTTAGTTTAAACCTCAGATTCTATATCCTCTTCTAAAACTCTCTGGTAGAAAGCGTGGCAATCCATAAATCAACATTTAACCAGCATGAGAGTTGCTCATCTCGTCATCACCTACACAAACCCGTTACAAACTGAGAGAATGATTCGGCGGATGGAACATTCCAGGTTTGATTTTTACATTCATGTAGACAAAAAGAAAGATATAGCGGGTTATCTTTTTTTGGCAAAAATCCCCAATGTTTATCTGATAAAAGATCGCATAAACGTAATCTGGGCCGGTTATAATACCGTGGAAGCTACTCTGCGATCTGTTAAGGAAATTTTTGCTACAGGCAGGCATTACGACTATATCCACCTCATGAGCGGGCAGGATTATCCAATAAAACCTGCCGGCTATATTCTTGATTTCTTTGCAGCCAATAATGGAAAGGAATTTTTGCAGTTTGAACATTTTGATGATTGGGCATCCGAATCGTATCCGCGTATAAGAGACTATCACCTTACCAATTTCCGCTTTCCCGGAAGGTACCGTTTTCAATGGCTGATGAATAAATTCCTGCCCGGTCGTAAATCACCCCTGGCAATCGAATTTTATGGATCTTCTATGTTCTGGGCCGTCACCAGCAATTGTCTGAAGCATATTATCGAAATTATTGACGACAATTCCCGGTTTAGGCGTTTTCTGCAATTTAGCTGGGGGGCCGACGAATTTATTTTTCAAACCCTTGTCATGAATTCCTCATTTAAAGCCAATGCGGTTAACAATAACCTTCTTTTTCTCGACCACGAAAAGGGTACTTTACATCCTAAGATATTAACTTACAGGAATTTGGACAGACTAATTCATTCCGATAAACTATTTGCCAGAAAATTTGACCTTACTAAAGACGCAGTTGTGCTGGATTATATAGACCGGCATTTGAACGGGCAAAGTGCCTGTAGTGAACATATGCACGGACGCCACTCCCTGGCCCATAATAAACCCTCTTAAAATATTGGCCGCTGCAAATATTTTCTTACTTTTGCAGTCCCAAAATAGTTCTTTAGAAAATGAATTTGGGAGTGGCGCGCATCGCGCCACGCTAACACCAAAAAATAAAAACATGGCAAAAGAAATCTCAGGTTTTGTAAAATTGCAGTGTAAAGGCGGACAAGCCAATCCTGCACCACCTATCGGTCCCGCCCTTGGTTCAAAGGGAGTAAACATTATGGAGTTCTGCAAACAGTTTAATGCAAGAACCCAGGACAGGATGGGAAAAGTACTCCCGGTATTAATTACCGTTTATTCCGACAAAAGTTTTGAGTTTATTATCAAAACTCCTCCGGCAGCCGTTCAGCTGATGGAAGCAGCAAAAATTCAAAGTGGTTCCAAAGAGCCCAACCGCAACAAAGTAGGTAAGGTTACCTGGTCGCACGTTGAAGCAATAGCCAAAGATAAAATGGCTGATTTGAATTGCTTTACCGTGGAAAGTGCTATGCGTATGGTAGCCGGTACAGCCCGCAGCATGGGTTTAACTGTTGATGGTAAAGCCCCCTGGGAAAATTAATCTTTTACACTTAAAATTTTTGAGCTATGGCTATCAGTAAAAAAAGAAAAATTGCGAATGCAAAAATAGATTCCAATAAAGCATATTCTTTAAAGGATGCATCGGCTTTGGTAAAAGATGTAAACATTACCAAATTTGATGCTTCGGTTGATTTACATATCCGTCTGGGCGTTGATCCCAAGAAAGCAGACCAGGCCGTCAGAGGTACAGTAACACTTCCTCACGGTACCGGTAAAACGAAAAAAGTGCTGGTGTTGTGTACGCCCGACAAAGAAGCAGAAGCAAGGGCTGCCGGTGCAGATTTTGTAGGATTGGATGAATTCATTACAAAAATTGAAGGCGGCTGGGTAGATGTGGATGTAATTGTTGCAACACCATCAGTAATGCCTAAAATAGGACGTTTGGGTAAAGTACTGGGTCCGCGTAACCTGATGCCGAATCCTAAAACGGGCACTGTTACCAACAATGTGGCAGATGCGGTAAATGAAGTAAAAGGCGGTAAGATTGCGTTCAAGGTTGATAAAGCGGGTATCATCCATGCTTCTATCGGACGCGTTAGTTTCGGCCCCGAGAAAATTGCAGAAAACAGCCAGGAATTGATCAATGCGATTATTAAGCTGAAGCCATCATCAGCCAAAGGTATTTACCTGAGGGGTGTAAGCCTGGCCAGCAGCATGAGCCCTGGTATTGCAGTTGATACCAAAACCTTTGTACACTAATCTTGCTAATCTTCATGGCGCCACCGGCGCCACCGGAATAAAAAAAATGTTATGACTAAAGAACAAAAAAACGAAGTGATTGAAGTACTGAAGGGAAAATTCTCCCAGTACTCAAATTTTTATATAGCCGATACAGAAGCACTTACCGTTGAACAGGTAGGTACTTTGCGCCGCGCCTGTTTCGATAAAAATGTTGAAATGAAAGTGGCTAAAAATACACTTATCAAAAAAGCACTGGAATCGCTGGACGGTGAAAAGTATACAGGTGTATACGAATCATTGCACAAGGTAACGGCGTTGTTGTTTTCTGAAAACCCGAAAGAACCGGCTTTAATCATCAGTTCTTTTCGCAAGAAAAGCAACGGTGCCAAACCCGAACTGAAAGCGGCGTTTATAAACGGCGATGTGTATACGGGCGACAGCAGTCTTGTTGCTTTAACCAAGATCAAGACCAAAAATGAACTGATTGGTGAAGTAATCGGATTGTTGCAATCACCTGCAAAACGTGTATTGGCTGCTTTATTGCACCACCACGAGCAAAAAGCCGGGGGTGCTGAAGTTGCAGCTTCCGAGTAATTAAAAACTAAAAAGTAAAACTTAAAAAGAGAATTACTGATTGCAGTTTTTAAATTTTTAATTTCGACTTTTTAATTATAAACAAACAATTTTTTTAAACCATCCTCCGGAGTCCCGCAAATAAAAGGACAATGAAGGAGGAAAAAATTCAAACAAAATGGCAGACGTAAAAGCATTAGCAGAACAACTAGTAAGCCTTACTGTAAAAGATGTACAGGAACTGGCTGATTTTCTGAAATCAGAATATGGTATTGAACCAGCCGCAGCAACCGTAGTTGCCTCTGCAGGTGGCGATGGTGGTGCAGCCGCAGTAGAAGAAAAAACAGCCTTCAATGTAATATTGAAGAGCGGTGGCGCTTCAAAATTGAACGTGGTTAAGATTGTTAAAGACTTAACTGGTTTAGGTTTGAAAGAAGCAAAAGAACTGGTAGATGGTGCTCCTAAAGCAATTAAGGAAGGCGTTACTAAAGCAGAAGCTGAAGAACTGAAAACTAAGCTGACTGAAGCAGGTGCTGAAGTTGAGATTCAGTAATTATAGCTAATTTTTTCCAGGCCCCGGTTGAAAGACCGGGGCTTTTTTTTGCCTTCTGATAAGCATTAGCAAAAGTCGTAAAAGGTTTTTGACTGAAAATTTGCGCACTACATTTTAATTTTTTCGTTAAATTATTTTTTTTACTTATAAAGTTATCATATCTTGTTAAACCATTTATAAAGTTATCAAGCGAAATAAACTCAATGGCCAAAAGATCGGCTTATAAAGGTCAAATAATCAGGCAGTTATTTTTTTCTGACAGTCTTTCCTGTTCAGACTTAAGTAACCAGCTGAATAAGAGCCTGCCCTTTATTAATAGCCTTTTAAGTGAATTGATTGAAGAAGATGTTGTGGTAGAGACTGGATATGCGCCCTCAAGTGGCGGAAGAAGACCCCTGATGTATTCGCTAAAGACAGGCATTTTATATGGGTTGGCAGTTGCAATGGACCAGTTTGTTACAAGGATAGCTTTAATGGACATGCAGAACCGGCAGATTACAGATTTGGAAAAGTTTGATTTGAATCTGGCAGAAGAAAAGGATGCGCTGGGCATATTGACCGGAAAAATTCAGGCAGTTATTCAACGATCAAAAATTAAGAAAGACCACATAACAGGAATCGGTATAGGAATGCCCGGATTTGTTGATACTAAGAAGGGCATTAACTATACTTTTTTAAAGAACGGTAATAAAAGCATTACCACTTATATCAGTGAACATACGGGATTGCCCGTTTTTATTGATAATGATTCCAGCCTGGTAGCCCTTGCAGAGTTTAGGTTTGGAGCTGCCAGCGGCAGGAAAAATGCGATGGTGGTGAATTTAGGCTGGGGTATTGGGTTAGGAATGGTGCTGGACGAAAAAATTTTCAGGGGTAATAACGGATTTGCCGGTGAGTTTAGTCATATACCGCTTTTTACCAATGGCAAATTGTGCAGTTGCGGTAAACACGGATGCCTGGAAACAGAATCATCATTATTAATAGTTACGGAAAAAGCCAGACAGGGTGTATTGGATGGAAAACTATCAGTATTGAAAGGACAAATTACCAATGAAAGCCAGGAAAAAGATTGTGCTGCGGTATTTGATGCGGCCGGCAAAGGCGACAGGTTTGCTGTTTCTTTATTATCTGATGCTGGCTATGTAGTGGGAAGGGGTTTGGCAATATTAATACATATCATAAACCCTGAGGTGATTATACTGAGTGGGCGGGGTGCGGCAGCAGGAAAATTATGGCTGGCCCCCATACAACAGGCATTAAACGAGCATTGTATACCCAAACTGGCAGATAATACGGTATTGGAAATATCTGCATTGGGATACGAGGCAGAAATTGTGGGCGCGGCCGCGCTGGTTATGGAGAATTATGAAAAGGTTTTTCTAAGAAAACATCTCAAGACTGATTTGACCACTGCTTAGGTCTTGGATTGATTATTTATTTATAAATTAAAACTAAACTGCGATGAGAACTCCAACGTTACACGCAATGCTATGGCTATTGCTGTCGGTATGCAGCATTTCCGCATTTGCGCAGACCAAAAAAACCGTTGCCGGTACCGTAAAAGACAATGCGGGCAATGTGCTGTCGGGTGTTTCCTTTACCGTTAAAGGAACAAAGGTTGCCGGTGCTACAGACAACCAGGGTAATTTTAAAGTTACCGTTCCAACCCAAAATGCCGTTCTGGTATTTACTTCCATAGGCTATCAAAAAACTGAAGTTACAGTAGGCGAAAGCAACTTTATTACAGTAGGAATGGTTGCAGATGGCAAAAGCCTGAATGAAGTAGTGGTAACCGGTTTTGGTGTCAGAAAAGAAACAAAGAAACTTGCATATTCCATACAGGAAGTAAAAGGTGAGGAACTGGCACGCGCTGGAAATGTAAACGTGGTAAATTCATTACAGGGTAAAGTGGCCGGTGTAATGATCAACCAGGGTGCCGGTGGTCCTTCGTCCAGTTCACGTATCCGTATAAGGGGTAATTCAAATATCAGCAGTGGTACCATGCCATTATTTGTAATTGATGGTATTTTGATTCAACCCCAGGCAACAGGCGCGGATTCATGGGGAGATAACCGTGATTTTGGCAACCAGTTAAAAAACCTGAATCCCGACGACTATGAAAGTCTTACCGTATTAAAAGGATCTGCCGCCAGTGCTTTGTATGGCTCTCAGGCTATAAACGGGGTTATATTAATCACTACCAAAAAAGGAAAGGCCCGCCCGGGGCTTGGTGTAACCGTAAGCCAGAACAATACCTGGAATATGGTGTATAAATTACCTGATTTTCAAAATGAATATGGTGGTGGAAACAATACAGTATTCTCTAAAAACGCTGCCGGCCAGGATATCATACCCAATGATGATTATGCACCTTACTATAGCTTCGGTCCAAAATTTGACGGCCGCCAGGTAATAGATGCAGATGGCGTTACACGTTCCTACAAGGCAAATAACATGAAAGATCTGTACCAGACAGGTTTTCTCAACAATACAAATATTGCCGTAGAAGGAGGAAATGACAGAACAACGATCCGTTTTTCTTATACCAAAACCAACCAGTCTGGAATAGTTTCAACCAATAAGTTTTCAAGAGACAATTTCAGTCTGCGTGCTACGCAAAAATTGGGCAACTTCCTTAACATGGATGCTTCTGTAACTTATGCGGTGTCCAATTCTAAAAACCCTATGCAACAGGGTGGTCAGGGTAGTTTATTGTACAGGCTTGCCTATTCAAATTCAAGGAATTTTCCTATTGACAATCTTTTTGCCAATTATATAGATAAAGTAAATGGAGGTCGTGTGCAGAAATCACCGTATCTGCGTGGTTCTATTACAGATGATATGTGGGGCATTTACCAAACCAATGTAACCCAGAAGGAAGATAATTTGCTGGCTAACCTGGATATCACTGCAACTATTACACCCTGGCTAAGTTTATTGGTAAGGGGTAATGTTAATAGTATCAGTATTGTAAATGAAACAAAAGAAAGAGGTGACGGCGTTGGTTTCAGCAGCAGTTCTTATGGAAGATATGCGTTGTATAATTCTTCTCAAAAAACAGGAAGATTACAAGCCCTATTGACTGCCACTAAAAAAATCAGGGAAGATCTTGATTTCAGTTTATCAATTGGTGGTGAAACACAGCGTGGATTGGGTGGATCTCAGTTAAGCTCCCAGACAAATGGCGGGTTTAAACTGCCTGATATTTATGCATTGTCCAATTCAAAAAATGCAGCAACTGTAAACACTGACAACAGCGGCAAGTACCCACAGAGCAGGCTGGATGCATTGTATGCCTATGGCGATATTACATGGAGAAACATGGTAACACTGACTGGTAGTCTTCGCAGCGACAAAACATCAACGCTTACTTACCCTGACGGACATGGTAATTATTCCTATTACTACCCTTCTGTTGGCGTTTCATGGATATTTACGGAAATGCTGAAAGATAAACCTCAATACAGTTTTCTTTCTTTTGGTAAGTTAAGGGCAAGTTATGGAGAAACAGGATCCGGAACTGAGATTTATACCACTTCTACTGGTAATTATGCTTTGAATGGTACCTATACCAGTTACAACGGAACGATATTACCACGCTATGGTTTTCAGAGCAACGATTTAGGCAATCTTGACCTTAAACCAAAGAAGGCACGTGAATATGAATTGGGTGCCGATTTAAGATTTCTTAATAATCGTTTAAGGATAGATGCCGCTGTTTATAAAAAGAATACAATTAATGAAGTAATTCCATTGGGCGCTCCCGCAGAAAGCGGTATCAGTAACCGCGTTATTAACGCAGGTAATGTTCAGAACAAGGGTATAGAGCTATTGGTATCAGCAACCATTGTCCGTAAAAAAGATATCGAATGGACCACTACCTTCAATTTTACGCGCAACCGTAACAAAATCATCTCTCTTTATCCTGGTGTAACTTCCATCGGGCTTGATCTTGCTTTTGGAGCAGATGTGCAGAGTGTTGCATTGGTTGGACAAGACTTTGGAACGATTCTCAGTACCTATGCTTATGCACATGATCCAAAGACAGGTGCGAAATTATTACAGCAGGATGGTACTTATTGGAGATCTGGCTCATACTTCGGAAACAGCACTGTTGGACAAGGTTCTGTAAATCTCGGTTCCGTTATGGAAAAATACCTGTTGAGCAATACAGAAGAAGTAAGGTATAAAAATTTCACCTTGTTTGCGCAGGTGGATGCCAAGGTTGGTGGCAAAATGGCTTCTACCACCCATCAATACGGTTCAGAATACGGCAACTATAAAAGCACACTTGCCGGTCGCGATACAGAACACGGAGGCGTTACCTATAAAGACGCTGCCGGTAATACACGTACAGATGGTATAATTCCTGAGGGCGTTTTTGGAAATGGTACTACTATCAATGGTACAGACTGGAGCGGAAAAACTTATGCTGACGCAGTTGCGGCCGGAGTTAAAAAACCAATGGCAGCACTGGACTATTATGAAGGTATTGCAAGCTGGGGTACTGGTATACGTGAGTACTCTGTTTTTGACAATACATGGGTAGCATTACGTGAAGTTTCTCTTGGTTACGAATTTTCAAAAGCCATTGTGAACAAACTGCATTTTCAAAGACTGCAATTAAGCGTCATAGGGCGCAACATCCTGTATTTATACACCACAACAAAAGATCATATTTACCCCGAAGCTATTTACTCAAGCAAAGCGGGTGCTTTTGCTGAAACAGGCGGCGGACCATACCAACGCCAGTTAGGAGTTAGCCTGAAAGCCGGCTTTTAATTTGAAAGATGACGAAACCAATTGATAACAGAAATTTTACTACAATGAGATTCTATAAATATTCATACTTAGCTGTACTGGTGGCGGTTTGCTTTGGAAGTTGCAAAAAGTCGGCCTTTGTAGAGCTGAATACCAACCCCAACACACTGTATTCCATTAAACCGGAAGAACAGTTTTTAAATGCGCCAATTACTATTCATGGCCATGACTTTGAACAATTCTACGATAATTACCGCCGAATCATGTACTGGATGCAGCAATCTACCAACCAGAGCGGTAATGGTTCTGTAACATTAAAAACAGTAGGTAATTTTAATTACAGGTACGGCAATTTTTATCCTGGCGTGGGAGGTATTTTAACAGATGTGCAGAAGCTGATTGAAAAACTGCCAGCAGACAAGCAGGCAGCATATGCTCAGATATATGCTATTGCCGATATTCCCAAAATATATTACGCATTTTATGTGTCTGATATTAATGGCAGTATACCCTATACAGAAGCATTCCAGGCACGTTACGGTGGTACATTAACGCCCAAATATGAAACGCAACAGGCTTTGTATGCTTTGTGGGATAAACGTTTGAAAGATGTAATTGGCATATTAAAAGCCACCCAGTCTGTTACCCAGGTAAATCTTGGTTCAAATGATCCATGGTATGGTGGTGCTGTATCAGGTTGGGTAAAAGCAGCAGCAGGACTACGTTTAAAAATGGCCATGCGCCTCATGAAACGTGATGCCACCATAGCAACGGCTATTGCAAAAGAAGTAGTTGCAGATGCAGCTGGCCTTATGACTGCTAATTCCGACGGATGGGTTATGAATACAGATGTGAGTTTTACCTCTGGTGGTAACTGGAGTCCGGTAGGTTTCCGTGCTCCAAAGCCAACGGTAGATTTTATGGTCAACACTGCTGACCCAAGATTGCGCTTGTTCTACCAAAAGAATAACTATACCCAGGCCAATATGAATGCGGCCATTGCAAAAGGAGTTTATCCTGCAGGTACAATTGTAAGTCCAAATCAGTATGTAGGCGCGCCCATTAGCCCGGATGTAGTTAAAACAACCGCAGCTACATGGTTCACCGCTAAAAAAGTTGATGACAATCTTTCCCTGGACACAGTTTCTTATTTGCAATACAGAATGTTTCAACCTGTGTACAGCGCCACCGGCGCAAGTGGTACCGGTAAAAACTTTTTCCCGATTATTACTTATGCCGACGAGCTCTTCATGCGTGCAGAACTGGCCGCAAAAGGCATTACTACCGAAAGCGCGCAGACATTGTATTATGCAGGCATAGATGCATCCATCGCATTCTATGATGCGGCTGCAAAAAATGCCGCGCTGGAAGATTATACGGCAGTAACACCTGCAGAGATTACAGCTTACAAAGCTTCGGCACCGGTTGTTTACAATGCTGCCAAAATACAAGAGCAAATAGCTACACAGGCATATATTAATTTTTACAAACAACCCAATGAAGCCTGGGCACAATACAAAAGAACTGGTTACCCCAATTCAAGTTCAGCACTGGCCAACGAGGATATTTTAATTGACGGCACTGTTTACCAGATACCAAGGCGCGCGGCCATCAGTGCACCTGATCCAACAGACCTCAATGCAACCAACAGGCAGGCCGCCATTGATGGCATGAAGTCAGATGCCGATTTTGGTGCAATAGGCGACCTCTATGGCCGTGTTTGGTGGGATAAAAAATAGTTTTTCATATGCACTAGTTGATACTCCGGGCTATTTTTAGCCTGGAGTTTTTTATTTTTTTAGTAACTTAAATAAAAGCTTATTGCAGTCAATGCGGCCGGTAAAAAATTACATATTCCTGCTATTATTATGTACATCTTTCAGTAAGACGCAATTCGCGCAGCCGTTAAACGATTCCGTTTTTCAGTACAGCACCATTGCGTCTGTTAAACTGATTGATGCGGCTGCCAATAAAACCAGCACCCTAAAAAACACGGTTGCCGCACAGCCGCTTTTATTGTTTGTTTTCCTTTCTCCTGAATGCCCCCTGTGTAAAAACTACTCGGCTGTACTGAACGATTTGCAACACCGGTATAACAATACTGTACAATTTACCGGAATTATTCCGGGGAAGACTTATGACGCAGCAACCGTAAATGCATTTGCCCGTAAGTATAAAATTGCATTCCCTTTGTTAATTGACCCGGCAAAAAAACTAACGGACTACCTGCATGGCACCATTACACCGGAAGTAATTTTATTGAACAATCAATACGAGCTGGTATACAAAGGCGCCATAGATAACCGGGTAACGCAATTGGGCGCGCAAAGATGGAAAGCAACAGAAAATTATCTTTCTGATGCGGTTTCGCAATACCTTCAGCATACTGTTATAGCCGTTAAAAGAAAAAAGGCCATTGGTTGCCTGATTAATGATTTTTGATATGAAATTATTCCCTGCGATATTTTTTATCTTACTGATATGCGCCGGCAATGCAACCGCCCAGGACATTACCTATTACAAAGACATCGCTCCCCTGGTTGAAGCCAAATGCGCTGTCTGCCATAAACCCGGCGATTCAGGGCCTTTTTCATTGCTGACTTATGAAGATGTTGCCAAAAGGGCATCCTTTATTAAGGAAGTGGTCCAAAGCGGTTATATGCCCCCCTGGAAAGCCGATAAACATTATGTCTCCTTTGCCAATGAACGTTCTTTAACAGAGAAAGAAATTGAAACAATCGCCAAATGGGTAGACAATAAAATGCCCAAAGGGAAAACAAACACTGCGATGGCAGCTACCACCAACCGGGCGCCATCCACGCAGTACAACCGCAAACCAGATCTTATTTTACAGGTATCCGACAGCTTCCACCTAGCTGGCGACGGGCTGGAAAGATTTATTGTATATAAAATCCCGTTTGAACTAAAAGACTCTGCCAATGTGGAAGCAATAGAATTTTATAGCAATAACAAGAAATTGATCCACCACGCAAATTTTGCCATTCACGCTGTGCCAGATGAAAGTATCGATTTGCACAAAACATTGCCTTTTATCAACCTTACAGAAGATGACCGGCGAAAAATTGACCAGTACAGACCCTACCAAAAAATAATGACTTATTACGGGGGTTGGATCCCCGGTGCCAGTTATGAATCTTATCCAAAAGAATTTGGCTGGGTAATGCCCAAACGCGGCGTTATTTTGCTAACGGTTCATTATGGTCCTTCTGCCACCGATGAATCAAGCTTTTCCGGCATCAACCTCTTTTTTACAAAAACGCCCGTTGCACGCAAGGTAAAAGTAATCAGCTTTGGATCTGGCGGCATTGGTGAATCGCAAATAGATCCTATTTTTTATATCAGGGCCAATGAAGAGAAAAAGTTTACGCTCGAGGTTACCAACCCAAATGAAGATCAGTCAATATTGTATGTATGGCCACACATGCACCTCATTGGTAAAGATTTTAAGGCCTATGTAACCAGCCCTGCCGGTGATACCACAAAACTGGTATACATTCCCCGCTGGGATTTCCGCTGGCAGGAAATTTACCGGTTCAGACAACTGATAAAAGTTACAAAAGGATCGGTGATACACATAGAATGCACCTACGATAATACAGCCAATAACCCTTTCAATCCCAATTCGCCGCCTAAAAATATTTTTTCGCACGGCGATATGAAAACCACTGACGAAATGATGACGCTGATGATGATATTTCTGCCTTATAAAGAGGGCGACGAAAAATTAAAGCTTGATAATTAAAACCCCATACACTGCATGAAGCAGTTGGACCTTAAAAAAATTGGAGGCAGTTTATTGCTTTATTTGTTGGTTTTGACAGCAGGGGCGCAAAAACAACAGAAGGCGGCCTTGTTTACATTGATGAATGAAAAACAGACAGGGGTTTCATTTCTCAATATGATTAAAGAAGACGATTCCCTGAATGTAATGCAGTATGAATACCTCTACAATGGTGCTGGCCTGGGTATAGGCGATTTTAATAATGATGGCCTGCCGGATATCTTTTTTTCGGGCAATACAAGCCCCAATAAATTATTTTTAAACCAGGGAAATTTTCATTTCACAGATATTACCCGGCAGGCAAGTGTAGCCGGTAATCATACATGGAGCACCGGTGTAAGTGTTGCAGATGTAAACGGAGACGGGCTCTTAGATGTCTATGTTTGCCATTCGGGTAAGTATCCTGATCCTGAAAAATTAAGCAATGAATTATTTATCAACCAGGGATTGAAAGACGGCATTCCTTTTTTCAAAGACATGGCACGTGAATACGGACTGGATGCACCGGGCACACAATCAACACAGGCTGCTTTTTTTGACTACGACGGAGACGGTGACCTGGATATGTTTTTGCTCAATCATTCCAACCATACCTACAATCCTTTTCTTAATACAAGAAAAACACGTTCAACACCCAATTTTAATTTTGGAAACCGGCTGTTCCGTAATGACAGGGATGCCAGTGGCAACATGCATTTTACAGATGTAACACTGCAGGCAGGTATTATAAACAATGCACTCAATTTTGGACTGAGTGTAACCATCAGCGATGTAAACAAAGACGGCTGGCCCGATATTTATACCACCAGCGATTATACCGAAACTGACTGTTTCTATATAAATAATCACGACGGCAGTTTTACCGAATCATTGCGTAAATCATTTGCACATATATCGAAATACGCCATGGGGGCGGATATAGCAGATTACAACAACGATGGCAGGCCCGATGTGTTTACACTGGATATGCTGCCCGAAGACAATCACCGGCAAAAATTATTGAAAGGCCCCGATGAGTACGATCAGTACCATTTGCTGCTCGACAGTGGTTATTACCACCAGCAGATGCGTAATATGCTGCAGTTAAATCAGGGCACTGATGGAAATGGCAATACCCGGTTTAGCGAAATAGGACAACTGGCAGGCGTTTCCAATACAGACTGGAGCTGGTCGGGATTATTTGCCGATTTTGACAATGACGGGTGGAAAGATCTTTTTATCAGCAATGGTTACCTGCGCGATTTTACTGATCTTGATTTCCTGAAATATACAGTGGCCGATGCAAGATTTGCGGCCGCAAAAAAAGGCAATTTTAATTTTAAAACTTACGACCTGGTCAGTAAAATGCCTTCCAACAAACTGAATAATTATATTTTTCAAAACAACAAACAGCTTGGGTTTACCAATAAAACAACAGAATGGGGATTGATAAAGCCATCTGTTTCAAATGCTGCCGCGTATGCAGATCTTGACAACGACGGCGACCTGGATTTGATAATTTGTAATAACAATGAGCCGGCAATGATTTACCGGAATAACCAGGAGGAATTGCTGCACCACCATTTTTTAAAAATCCGTTTACACGGGGCGGCCCCCAACACAAAAGCATATGGTGCAAAAATATTGCTCACTACTACAGACGGTGCAGAACAATACCAGGAGCTCTACCCGGTGCGCGGGTACCAGTCTACCGTTACCCAGGAAATATTATTTGGATTTTCTGAACAACCGGCTATCAGGGAAATAAAAATTACATGGCCGGGCGGTAAGGAAACTATTTTGCACAATATACAGGCAGATACAACTATTGATATAAAGCAGGATGATGCAAAGAGCACCCTTCCGGCTACAGCGCAGAAAGCTTCAGGTATGTTTAGTGATATAACGGCTGCAAACGGTTTATTTTTTATACACAAGGAAAATGATTTTATTGATTTTAAAGATGAGGTGCTGCTTCCCTACCAGCTATCAAGACAGGGGCCGGCACTTGCAAAAGCAGATGTAAACGGCGATGGGTTAGAAGATATTTTTATTGGCGGAGCTATCGGGCAAAGTGCCGCCTTGTTTCTTCAGACAAATGATAACAAATGGAAGGAAGCCAGCCAGCAGCCATGGATAGTTGATTCAGCCAGTGAAGTAGTGAACGCTGTTTTTTTTGATGCCGATGGCGACGGCGATATGGATTTGTATACAGTAAGCGGCGGCAATGAATACGGGGATCAGTCTCCCGAATATGCCGACCACCTGTATATAAATGATGGTAAAGGAAATTTTACAAAGAATACAGATGCTTTACCTGCTATGCTGAGCAGTAAACAGGCCGTGGCAGCAGGCGATTTTGACAATGATGGTGATATCGATCTCTTTGTTGGCGGACGTGGTATACCGGGTTCATTTCCGCTGCCGTCAAAAAGTTATTTGCTCCGCAATGATTCAAAAAATGGAAAAGTGATTTTTACCGATGTAACCGATGAAATTGCGCCTGCATTGCGCAAACCGGGTATGGTAACCGCGGCGGTATGGGCTGATTTAAATAACGATCATTACCCGGAGTTAATGATAGCGGGCGACTGGATGCCGCTAATGCTTTTTCAAAATAATAAAGGCAGGCTGCAGGATATTTCCGGCAATGCCGGGCTGGCTAATACCAGTGGTATGTGGTCTGCTATTACCGCCGCTGATGTGGATGGAGACGGCGATATAGATTTTATATGGGGAAATTGTGGTTTGAATAACCAGTTTAAGGCTTCGAAAGAAGAACCCGTAACCATGTACGCAGCCGACTTTGACGATAATGGTACCATAGATCCTATCATCTGTTATTATATACAGGGTAAAACGTATCCCATGGCGTCGAGAGACGAGTTACTTGACCAGATTGTTCCCTTGCGAAAAAAATTTGTAAAATATGCAGACTATGCAGATGCAACTGCAGAGGATATTTTTTCAAAGGAAAAATTAGCAAAGGCACAGGTATTGCGTTGTGAAGAACTTGCATCCGGTATTTTATACAACCAGGGGAATAATAAATTTTCGTTCAAGCCATTGCCTTTGGCTGCTCAGTTTTCAAAAGTAAACGGAATTGTTGTGGATGATTTTAATAAAGATGGTATAGTGGATATTTTTATGGCAGGTAATTTTTATCCTTACCGCATACAGCTGGGCCGGTGCGATGCAAGTTTTGGCGTGTTGTTTAAAGGAAAAGGCAATGGCGTGTATGAAGCTAACGGTGCCGCACAGACTGGTTGCTATGCCGATGGCGATGTAAGGGGCGTAGTGGAAGTAAAAAATAAAGAAGGAGGGCGTTTATTGGTCATAGCCAAAAATGATGAAGCGGTACAGGTATTAAAAGTGAATGATAAATAAAAAGGTAATGAGGGTGCAAGTAAAATGTTTGTTTCAAATTGATAGCAGTGGCCGGTGGAGACGCCAACAACGGGTAATCTCCCTGGCCGGTGTCCTCACCGGCCGGCACGAGGCTAAAATTTATTCGTTGATCCTGTTGTTTGTTTTTCTTTTTGTTTTCAAAACCGCATTCACGCAGCAAAAAGCATGGGGCGATGATGCAGGGCCTTTGCACCGCGCCGAAAAAGCATTGACCGATGTGGTGGTGCATGATGTTTTTTCTCCCAATGTTGCCAGCCGTATTTATGCCTATGCCAATATAGCCGCTTACGAGGTGCTCGTAAAACAGCAACCCGGCTATCGTTCTTTGTATGGTCAGGTAAAATCGTTTCCGCAAATACCATCACCCGCCGGAGCAATCGCGCCTTCGCTGTCTGCCGTATATGCTTTTTTGCAGGTGGGTAAAAAATTAGTTTTTTCCGAGCCCATGCTGGAAGATTCTATCACCAGCCTGGTTACATGGTACCGCACGAAAAACATCCCTGCAAAAACATACCAGGCATCCCTTGCATACGGTAAGCAGGTAGCTGACAGCATTATTAAATGGTTGTCGGCCGATCAGTACAGGGAAACCCGTCGTATGCGCCGGTATAATTTTTCAAGACAGCCCGGTAAATGGATACCCACGCCACCCGGTTATATGGCAGCGGTAGAGCCTTACTGGAATAAGATAAGAACAATTACGCTCGATTCGGCCAGCCAGTTTAAACCTCCATTGCCCACGGTATTCAGCAGCGAAAAAAACAGCCTTTTTTATAAAGAAGCGTATACCGTATATGAAGCAGGTATCCGGATAACGCAGGACCAAAAGGATATTGCCAATTTCTGGGATTGCAACCCCTTTTCTTTAAACACAGACGGGCACCTGAATTTTGCCGGTAAAAAAATTTCGCCGGCGGGTCATTGGATTTCTATTATCGGTATTGCCTGCAGAAAAGCGGGGAAAAACCTGGCAGCGTCTGCCGCGGCTTATACCCTCACTTCCATCGCATTGTTCGACGGTTTTATAAGTTGCTGGGATGAAAAATACCGCAGTAATCTCATCAGGCCCGAAACCTATATCAATGCCCATATTGATGAAAGCTGGCGACCCTTGCTGCAAACGCCGCCTTTTCCTGAATATACAAGCGGGCACAGTGTTATTTCCACGGCAGCAGCGGTGGTACTCTCAGCCAGTTTTGGCCCTGCTTTTTCTTTTGACGACAATTCCGAAACTGATTACGGGCTTCCTGTAAGACATTTTGCTTCATTTATGGCGGCTGCAGACGAAGCAGCTGTTTCGCGTTTGTATGGCGGCATTCATTACCGTCCGGCCATCGAAAATGGTCAAAAACAAGGGAAAAAGGTAGGTGAATGGGTGCTGGCGCATATTGTATTGAAGCAGCCTTAAAAGCAGTCTAAAAATGACTTATTGGGTTTAACGTAGGGCAAAAGTTGCCAGTGAAAACACCGGCAACTACGGATCGCCGCGGTTGGTGCCTGCCTGTCCGGTAGGCATGTTCTCCACCAACAGCAATGAATTTTCAGTTTTAGATAGCTCTTAATTCATTTTAACATTTTTTTAATATTTTCACCACCTGCAGAAACTAAAAGATAATTGTCCCTCGCTGCTTTTGTAAGGATGTTTTACGTACATTTGCAATCCATTTGTACAAAATTGGTTAGCCCGGGTATCTAAATCAATGGCCATTTCTATAAGTTATTCATAATTAATATACTGAGAACTAGCAATAGTTCTGCGGTATCTTTTTGTCTATAGGCGAATCATAATATTTGAACAATTTAAAACCGGTTTTAAATAATATGTCTTCTACAAAATTGCAAAGCAGGATCAACTTTGGTAAGATTAAAAACTTAGCAGACGCG